>Ga0075428_100008640_pt1 | contig 11295 bp, 12 predicted proteins | sample RhiMetdeltSRZDD2_FD_75291 | JGI IMG/M metagenome (GOLD analysis project Ga0075428, IMG submission 75291) | Populus rhizosphere microbial communities from Tennessee, USA - Rhizosphere MetaG P. deltoides SRZDD2 | ecosystem: Host-associated > Plants > Roots > Rhizosphere > Soil | place: USA... | reverse complement strand
TCCTGCACGCGCGCTGCGAGCGCCTCGGGCGTGTCGTCGTCGCGCACCGCCACCGCCTCCTGGAGCACGATCGGGCCGTGGTCGTACTCGGCGTCGACGAAGTGCACGGTCGCGCCCGTCACGCGCACGCCCGCCGCGAGCACCGCCTCGTGCACGCGGTGGCCGTAGAAGCCCCGGCCGCTGAAGGCGGGGATCAGCGCCGGGTGGACGTTCAGCGCGCGGGCCTCGTAGCGGCCGCGCGTCTCGAAGGGCGAGAGGAAGCCGAGCAGCAGCACGAGATCGGGCTCGTGCGGCGCCAGCGCGGCGTGGATCGCGTCGTTGAAGGCGCGCGCGTCCGGGTGCTCCTTGCGCGGCACCGCGACGGCCGGGATGCCGCGCCGGCGCGCGCGCTCGAGCCCGAAGGCGTTCGACTTCGAGGCGACGACGACGCACACGCCGCCCGGCACCGCGCCGGCGTCGATCTGCTCGAGCAGGTTCTCGAGGCTCGTCCCGGCGCCCGAGAGCAGGACGGCGATGCGCGGTCGCGCGGCTGCCACGCCGGCTAGCCCTGGCGCAGCCCTTGGAGGATCGCGCGCGTCGCGGAGCTGCGGTTCAGCGTGTAGAAGTGGATCCCCGGCGCGCCGCGCGCGACGAGCTCGCGGCACTGCAGCGCCGCCCACTCGACGCCGACCTCGCGCGTCAGCTCGTCGTCGTGCTCGACCTCGGCCAGGCTCGCGGCGAGCTCGTCGGGGATCCGCGCGCCCGACATCGCGGTCATGCGGCGGATCCCGGCGACGCTCACGATCGGCATGATGCCGGGCACGATCGGCACGCGGATCCCGGCCGCGCGGGCGCGCGCGACGAAGGCGAAGTAGTCGGCGTTGTCGAAGAAGAGCTGCGTGATCAGGAACTCGACGCCGGCGTCGACCTTGCGCGCGAGGTGCCGCAGGTCGGTCTCGGGGCTCTCCGCGAGCGGGTGCGTCTCCGGGTAGCAGGCGCCGCCGAGGCAGAATCCCCAGCGCGAGCGGACGAACTCCGCGAGCTCGTTGGCGTGGGTGAAGGCGCCGGCCGGCGGCGCGTAGTCGCGCGGGCGATCGCCCCCGAGGGCGAGCACGTTGTCGATGCCGCCCTCGGCGAGGGTGTCGAGCGTCGCGGCGAGGTCCCCGGGCGTCGAGCCGATGCACGAGAGGTGCGCCATCGCCGCGAGCCCGACGTCGCGCTGGATCTCGATCACGAGCTCCACGGTCTTGCGGCGGGTGGAGCCGCCGGCGCCCCAGGTCACCGACACGAAGTCGGGGTCGAGGGGCTTCAGGTCGCGGATCGTCGCGAAGAGCGCGTCGAAGCCCGCCTCGCTCTTCGGCGGGAAGAACTCGAAGGAGAAGACCGGACTACCGGTCGCGAAGCGCTCCGAGATCCGCATCGCGAAGAGTCTACCATGGGGCCCCCGCGCGGTTGACGGCGGGCGCCGCGGCGGCGAGACTGCGCCTCTCCCGGAGGGTCCGTGACCATCCTCGTGTCGGGCTCGCTCGCCCTCGATCACATCATGGTCTTCCCGGACCGCTTCAAGGATCACATCCTTCCCGACAAGCTCCACGTGCTGAACGTCTCGTTCAACATCGAGAGCCTTCGGACGCACTTCGGCGGGGTCGCCGGGAACATCGCCTACCATCTGCGCCTGCTCGGCGAGGAGCCGTGGATCGTCGCCACCGCCGGCAGCGACTTCGGCCCCTATGCCGAGTGGCTGGACCGCCGCGGGATCCGCCGCGACGGGATCCGCGTGCTCGACGACCTGCGCACGGCGCAGGGCTTCGTCACCACCGACCTCGACGACAACCAGATCTGGGCCTTCTACGTCGGCGCGATGGCGCGCGCCCACGAGGCTCCGCTGCCGCCGCCGGAGCAGCGCCTGCGGCTCGCGATCGTCTCCTCGGACTCGAAGCCGGCGATGCTCGAGCGCTCGCGCGAGCTCAAGCGCCGCGGCGTCCCGACCTGGGTCGATCCGAGCCACGCGCTCCCGATCCTCGACCGCGACGAGCTCCGCGAGCTGATCGACGGCGCGGCCGGCTACGTCGTGAACGACTACGAGTGGTCGCTCACGCAGGACAAGCTCGGCGAGGACGAGGAGGCGGTCGCGCGGCGCTGCGGCGCCGTCGTCGTCACGCTCGGCGACCGGGGTTCCCGGATCCGCGCGGGCGGGCGCGAGATCGCGGTCCCGCCGGTGCCGGCGCGGCACCTCGTCGACCCGACCGCCTGCGGCGACGCCTACCGCGCCGGGCTCCTCGCCGGCTGCGCCCGCGGCCTCGGCCTCGAGACGGCGGGCCGCATGGGGAGCCTGCTCGGGAGCTACCAGGTCGAGGTCGCGGGGCCGCAGGCGCTCGAGCTCGACCCGGCGGAGTTCGCGGCGCGCTTCGCGCGCGAGTTCGGGCGACCGCTCGCGTGAACGCAGGCCCCAAGCCGCCGGGCTGGCAGAGCCTCGTCGTCTTCGCCGTCGCGGGGCTCCTGCCCGCGCCGTGGATCGCCGCGCACGAGATCCGCGGGCTCGGCTTCGAGCCCGAGACGGTCTCGGCGCTCGCGGGCCTCGCGATCGTCGGCGGCGCCTTCGTGCTCTCGTGGGCGACGGAGCTCGCCGAGCGCGACATCCCGCAGGCGCTCGCGATCCTCTTCCTCGCGCTCGTGAGCGTGCTCCCCGAGTACGCCGTCGACCTGCACTTCGCCTGGACGGCCGGCAAGGACCTCTCCTACGCGCCCTACGCGGTCGCGAACATGACCGGCGCGAACCGGCTGCTGATCGGCTTCGGCTGGGCGCTGGTGGTGCTGATCGCCTGCCGGCGCTCCGGCACGAGCGAGCTCGCGATCCACCCGCGCCAGCGGCTCGAGATCCGCTTCCTGCTCTGGTCGACGCTCTACTCCTTCGTGATCCCGCTGACCGGGACGATCAGCCTCTTCGACGCCGCGGTGCTCTTCGCGATCTTCTTCCGCTACGCGCACGCGGCGGCGAGCAGCGAGTCCGAGAGCCCGGGGCTCGTCGGCCCCGCGGCGCTGATCGACCGCGTGTACGGGGACACGGGGCGCCGGCTCTGGGCGATCGCGATGTTCCTCTACGCGGGGTACGCGATCCTGATCGCCGCGGAGCCCTTCGCCGACGGGCTGGTCGAGATCGGGCGCACCCACGACTTCGACGAGTTCCTGCTCGTGCAGTGGGTGGCGCCGCTCGCCTCGGAGAGCCCGGAGTTCCTGATCGCCGTGCTCTTCGCGCTGCGCGGTCGCGGCTCGGTCGGCATCGGCGCGCTGATCTCGTCCAAGGTGAATCAGTGGACGCTCCTCGTCGGCGCGATCCCGATCGCCTTCTGCCTCTCGGCGGGGAGCCTTCGCGGCCTGCCGCTCGACGCGCGCCAGACCGAGGAGCTGATCCTCACCTCGACGCAGTCGCTGCTCGCGACGATCCTGATCATCGACCTGCGCTTCAGCCGCAGCGAGGCGCTGATGCTCGCCGTGCTCTTCGGCGGCCAGTTCCTCTTCACCAGCACCGAGGTGCGCTACCTCTTCATCGCGCTCTACCTCGCGATCTCGATCGGGCTGCTCGTGCGCTCGAGGCAGCGCCGCAGCGACCTCTGGCACCTGATCTTCGCCTCCCCGAGCGCCGGCGACGGCGGGCACGCGCCACACGGCGACGGCGGGCACGCGCCACACGGCGACGCCGGGCACCCGCCACACGGCGACGGCGGGCACCCGCCACACGGGAGCTAGCGCTCGCGTGGCGCGCGACGCCGACGTCGTCGTCGTGGGCGGCGGCGTGGTGGGCCTCGCGACGGCGGCCGCGCTCGCGCGCGCGGGTCGCGAGGTGTGGCTGCTCGAGCGCCGCGCCGGTCTCGGCCAGGAGACGACGAGCCGCAACAGCGAGGTGATCCACGCCGGCCTCTACTACCCGGAGGGCTCGCTGAAGGCGCGGCTCTGCGTCGCCGGGCGGGAGGCGCTCTACGCGCGCTGCGCGCGCCACGGCATCCCGCACCGCAGGCTCGGGAAGCTCGTCGTCGCGGTGACGCCGGAGGAGGTCGCGAGTCTCGAGGCGCTGCGCGCGCGCGGCACTGCGAACGGCGCGCCCGACCTCGCGATCCTCGACGCCGCCGAGCTGCGCGCGCGGGAGCCGGCGGTGCGCGGCATCGCGGCGCTCTGGTCGCCCGCGACCGGCATCGTCGACGCCGCGGCGCTCTGCGCCTCCTTCGCTGCCGAGGCCGAGGCGCACGGCGCGCTCGTCGCACTCCGCACCGACGTCGTCGCGATCGAGGCCGCGTCCGGCGGCTGGCGCGTCGAGGCCGTCGACGCGACGGGCGAGCGCGCGCGCTTCGCCTGCGGCGCCGTCGTGAACGCGGCCGGCCTCGCCGCCGACGCGCTCGCCGCGCGCGCGGGCTTCGACGTCGACGCGCGCGGCTACCGCATCCGGCCCTGCAAGGGCGACTACTTCGCGCTCGCCCCGCGCGCCCCGCTGCGCCTCGAGGCACTCGTCTACCCGCTGCCGACGGGCGCGGGCCTCGGCGTGCACGCCACGCTCGACCTCGGCGGCCGCATCCGCTTCGGGCCCGACGCCGAGTACGTCGAGCGGCTCGACTACGCCGTCGACCCGCGCAAGGCCGCGGCCTTCGCCGGCGCGGTGCAGCGCTACCTGCCCGACGTGCGCGCCGAGTGGCTGGTCCCCGACCAGGCCGGGATCCGCCCCAAGCTTGCGGGGCCCGGCGAGGGCTTCCGCGACTTCGTCGTCGCCGAGGAGTCGGCGGCGGGGTTCCCGGGCTTCGTGAACTGCCTGGGCATCGAGTCGCCGGGCCTCACGGCGGCGACCGCGATCGCCGAGCGCGTGGTCGAGCTCTTGCGCTGAGCGCCGGGCGCGCGCTCTGCGCTAGACCTTGACCCCGATGACGGCGACCGGATCCGCTGCGCGCGGCGACGAGGGGCTCACGCTGCGCGAGGCCCGCGAGCGCTACTTCGCCGGCAGCGGCTTCCCGCCCGGCGGCGGCTACGACGCTCACTGGGTGAAGGTGCAGCTCGGGCCGATCCCCTTCGCGTTCCCCAACACGGCCGCGCGCGTGCGCGCCGTGCGCTTCCACGACCTGCACCACGTGGTCACCGGCTACGCGACCGACCTCGTCGGCGAGGCCGAGATCGCGGCCTGGGAGATCGCGACCGGCTCCGCGGACTTCGGCGCCGCCTGGCTCTTGAACCTCCAGGCGCTGGGGCTCGGCCTGCTCCGCGCGCCGGGCGCGTCGTTCCGGGCCTTCGTGCGCGGCCGCCGCACGCGCAACCTCTACCGGCGCCGCTTCGACGACGCGCTGCTCGCCGCGCGCGTCGGTGAGCTGCGCGCGGAGCTCGGGCTCGCCGCGGCGCCGGCGCCCGCGACGCAGGCCGACCGGATCGCCTTCGCGGCGTGGTCCGCGGCGGCGCTGCTCGTCTTCGCCGCGACCGCGGTGCTCCTGACCGCGCCGCTCTGGCTGGGGGTGCGCGCGCTGCTCTGAGCGCGCGCGGCGGAGGCTCAGGGCTCGCCGAGCGCGAGCACCGCCGCGGCGACGTTGTCTCCCGAGCGCTGGCGGCGGTGCGCGTCGAGGGCGCGGTCGACGAGGGCGCGCGCGGACTCGAGCGCGCGCCGTCCCGGCGGGACGCGCTCCGCGGCGGCGATCGCCTCCGCGACGGCGAGCTCGGGCGACGCCACGCCGATGCCGCGCTCGGAGAGGCCGTCGGTCGCGAGCGCGACCGCGCGTGCGCCGGCGAGCGGCGCCGTGCCGACGGCGAGGCGCGCGCCGAGCTCCTCGGCGTCGAGCGACGGCGAGCCGAGGAAGGCCGGCGGATCCGCCGCGGCGCTCGCGAGGTCGCGCGCGCGCCGCGCCTCGGCGAGGAAGACGTGGCTGTCGCCGACCGACGCGAAGCCGAGCAGGCCCTCGCCCGGGCGCACCAGCGCGAGCGCGAGCGTCGTGCGCGCGTCGGGGTTCCCGCCCGTCGCGCCGAGCGCGACGATCTCCGCCTGCAGGGCCTCGATCGCCTCGCAGGCGCGTTCCACCCAGTGGGGCGCGAGGGCGTCCGCGCCCGTCCACGCCGCGGCGAAGTGCTCGAAGAGCGCCGCGATCGCCGCCTCCGCGGCCTCGTGGCCGCCGTGGCCGTCGGCGACGGCGAGCAGCGTGCCCTGCGGGCCGAGCGCGAAGCCCGCCGCGTCCTCGTTCGCGTCGCGGTGGCGGTAGGTCTTCTTGTGGCCACCGCGCGAGAGCGCGATCGCGCAGGGGCCGTCCGCGAGCGTCGCGACGTCGCCGAGCACCGTGTGCTCGCGTCCGCGGAGCAGCCCCGAGCGCATCGGACTACTATAGGAGCGTGACCGGGGAGCGCCAGCGCGCGCGGCTCGTCGCCGAGGTCTGCCACGAGGTCGGAAACCTCCTCGCCGGCGCGCGGCTGCTCACGTCGGAGTGCGCTGACGGCGAGGAGCTGCGGATCGCGCGCAGCCTCGGCCGCGCAGGCGCGCTCGTCGCGCTCCTGCCCTCGCTCGCCGGCGGGGGATCGCCGCGCGCGGCGGGCCCGCCCGCCGATCCGCTCGAGGTGCTCGAGGGCCTCTGGCGCGGCGTCGACGTCGCGGACGAGGCGCGCCTGCGCGTCGAGCTGCGCTCCGCGGTCGGCCTGCCGGGCGCCGCGCTCGACGCCGACCTGCTCCACCACCTGCTGCTTGCGCAGGTCCTCGTCGCGCTCGACGAGGGCCCGGGGCGGGTCTCGGTCGCCGCCTCGGGCGCGTCGGGCGCCGTGTGCTTCCACGTGCGGGGCCTCGCTCCGCAGCTCGCCGCGGCATCGCTCCCGCGCGACGTCGCCGATGCGCTGCTGCGCCCGGGCGGCGGCCGCGCCGAGGCGCTGGACGGGCCGGGGGAGCCCGGGGTGGCGCTCTGGGTTCCGGCGGCGGCGCGCGCGCCGCGCTGATTCAGGCGGCGCAGTCGAGCTGGCGCTCGGCCTCGACCACGTGGCGGGGAGGCTCGCGGATCTCCCACACGACGCCCACCGCGGCGAGCGCGCGCAGCAGGTAGTAGGTGACGTCGATCTCCCACCAGCGGAAGCCCTGGCGGGCGGACGTGCAGTAGTGGTGGTGGTTGTTGTGCCAGCCCTCGCCGAAGGTGAGGAGCCCGAGCAGCCAGTTGTTGCGGCTGTCGTCGGAGGTCTCGTAGCGGCGCGTGCCCCAGCGGTGGGCGAGCGAGTTGATCGAGTAGGTCGAGTGCCAGAGCAGCACCGTCGACACGCAGAAGCCCCAGACCAGGGCGCTCGCGCCGCCGAACGCGTAGAGCAGCGCGGCCATCGCGAGCGGCGGCACGACGTGCCAGCGGTTCAGCCAGACGAGCTCGGGGTAGGCGGCGAAGTCGCGCACCTGCTCGAGCGGCGAGTCGTCCCAGCGTCCGTCGAAGATCCACCCCTGGTGCGAGTACCAGAAGCCGTCGCGCGGCGAGTGGACGTCGCGCCCGGGCCGGTCCGAGTGCTTGTGGTGGATGCGGTGGTGCCCCGCCCACCAGAGCGCGCCCTTCTGCGTCGCGCTGGCGCCGAGCACCGCGAGCAGGAGCTGGAAGGCGCGGCTCGTGCGGTAGCTGCGATGCGAGAAGTAGCGGTGGTAGCCGCCCGTGATCGCGAACATGCGCACGAAGAAGGTCGCGGCGAGGAGCCAGAGGTCGCTCGCCTGTACGCCGACCCAGAAGACGAGCAGGCAGGCCGCGTGCAGGCCCCAGTAGCCGACGCGCGAGAGCATCGCCTGCTTCCGCCACCAGCCGTCCGCGTCCACGCCCGCGGCCGAAGCACCCGGCTGCGCGGAGCCGTCCGCGCTCGCGGCGCCTCGTGCCTGCGCCGCCGCGCCGCGCTCCGCCGCCCCGGCCGCCGATTCCTCTCCCGCGCCAGCATTCCGCATCGAGTGCATCGCGCGCCGTTCCTCCCGGTTCCAGGCTTGGATCCCGAGCCAAACCTAGAAATCCTTGCGGCCCTCCGCAGCGAAACGCCTGTAAAACTTCAGTAAAATCGCGCTGCCGCGGCGCCGCCCCGGGGATCGCGCCGCAGGCTGCCGGGCTGCGGCGCCGCTGCGTATGATCTCCTGCGGGGGGCCCGCGGCTCCCCGATACAGGGAGCGACGCATGAGGCACTCGCGAGCGCTGCTCTTCGCGTCGGTGCTCGCGGTCTGCGTCGGCTGCGACCACGCGACGAAGCTCGCCGCCACCGCCTGGCTCGAGCCCGCTTCGGCCCTTCCCCTGGCGGCGGATACGGTGCGCCTCGAGCTGGCGCACAACCCGGGCGCCTTCCTGAGCCTGGGAGCGGGCCTGCCCGGTGGGCTGCGCGCGCTCGTGCTGCTCGGGCTCGTGCCGCTCGGCGTCCTCGTCGCCACCGGCTTCGCACTGCGCCCCGGCTCGAGCCGCAGGCTCCCGCTCGTCGGGAGCCGTAGGCTCCCGCTCGTCGCCGTCGGCCTCGTCGCCGGCGGCGGCCTCTCGAACTGGCTCGACCGGCTCCTCCACGCGGGTCTCGTCACCGACTTCGTGAGCCTGGGCGTCGGTCCCGTCCGCACGGGCATCTTCAACCTCGCCGATCTCGCGGTCGTCGCGGGGGTTGTGCTCCTGGTCGCCGTCGCCGAGCGCCGGCCCGACCGCGGCGCCGCCTAACGGGTCGGCGCTCGCGACAGCACCATCACCGGAATCCGGCGCGCTCCCGCGCGGCGCTGGTAGGCGGCGTAGCCCGGGTAGAACGCGACTGCCCGGTCCCACAGCTCCGCGCGCTCCGCGCCCTCGGCCTCGCGTGCGACGACCCGCTCGCGTCGCCCGCGGATCTCGACGCTCGCCTCGGGGTGCGCCCGGAGGTTGTGGTACCAGCCGGGGTGCTGCGCGTGCCCGCCCTTGGAGGCGACCAGCACCAGGTCCTCCCCGCGCGTCACGTACGCGAGCGGCACGCTCCGGGGCCTTCCGCTCCTCGCGCCGCGGGTCCGGAGCAGGAGCGTCTGCGCCGGCCCCGTCGACAGGCGCCCGCGCGAGAGCGCGAGGAGCACCCGGTCGATGCGCCGGCAGATCTTGTCGTAGATCCAGCCGCCTGCCCGGGACGAGGCGAGCTCCGTCCCCACGCGCTCGAGCCAGCTCATCGCACGGCCCTCCCTGCAGCCCATTCTACGCCGGGCTGCGCCGGGCCTAACACGAGCGGCCGGGCGGCGGGTCCGGGGCGGATCAAGCCTCGGCGCCGTCGCGCCGAAAATTCCCGCATGGAGTGCTTCTACCACGAGGGGGCTGCGGCGGTCGGCTCCTGCCGGGCCTGCCTGAAGGGCCTGTGCCGGCGCTGCGCGGTGCCCCTCGAGGGCGGGCTCGCCTGCCCGGAGCGCTGCGAGCCGATGGTGCGGGCGCTCGTGCTCTCGCTCCAGCAGAGCCTGCGCTTCCAGAGCGTGTCGACCGGGATCCTGCGCTCGGCCCGGGGGCTCTGGCTCGGCCTCACCGCGGTCTCGCTCTTCGTCGGGGTCTTCGTCGTGGCCTGGGGCCAGAGCCTGCCGGCGTTCCGCGAGGTGTCGCTGCTCGGCATCCCCTTCCTCGCGCTGGGCCTGATCGCCGCCCGCCTCGCCCGCAACACCCGAAGCCCGCGCCCGGAGGCCGGCAGCGGCGAGCGCTCCGCCGCCTGAGCGGACCGGCGGCGCGCCATTGCAGCGGGCCGCCGCGCGCGGGAGAATCCGCGCCCGATGCAGCGCCACCGGCTGACGCCTGCCGAGCACCTCGCCTGGAAGCGCGACGGCTTCTTCGTGCGCGAGCGCGTCTTCGAGGCCGACGAGGTCGCGGCGCTGCGCGCCGGGGCCGAGCGCGCGGCGGAGCGCGCCGCGCGCGCGGCGGAGCAGGGCGGTCGCGGCTACGAGATCGACGGCAACCTCTACTGGGAGGCCGCCGGGGCGACGATCCAGTTCGAGCACCGGCCGGGCTCGCGCACGATCCGCGTGATCGAGCCCTTCCACCACCTCGATGCGGAGGTCGGCCGCGTGCTCGACGACGCGCGCCTCGTCGAGCCGATGCGCGACCTCGTCGGCTCCGAGGCCGTCTCGCTCTTCACCGACAAGCTCAACCTGAAGCGCCCGCGCGAGGGCTCGCGCTTCCGCTGGCACCAGGACTCTCCCTACTGGGCGCACTTCTGCGCCCACCTGGAGCGGCTCCCGAATGCGATGATCGCGCTCGACGACGCCGACGAGGAGAACGGCTGCCTGCGCATGATCGCGGGGAGCCACACGCGCGGGTGTCTCCCGGGGCTCGAGGGCAACGGACGGCTGGGGCCGCTCTTCACCGACCCGCGCTGCTTCGACGCCTCGCGGCAGGTGCCGGCGGTGATGCCGGCCGGGAGCGTCTGCTTCTTCAGCCCCCACGCGGTGCACGGCTCGGAGCCGAACCGCTCGGACAGCGCGCGTCGCGCCTTCGTCGTCACCTACCAGCCCGCCGGGCACCGGATGTTCCGGATCGACGCGGAGCGGCGGCTCGGCGCGACCGGGGCCGCGCCGCCGACGCCCGGGCCCGCCTAGCGAGCGATGCGGGCCTGGAGCCGCCGGCCGGGCGCCTCGCCGCGCAGCGCCTCGTGGATCGCCTCGCGGTTCTGGCTCAGCCGGCGGTCGCCGATCGTCCAGAGCTCGCGGTGGATCGGGCCGTAGGCGAGCCGCTGGTTGTCGTCGCTCACGATCGTCGCGCGGTCCGTGAAGCGGGCGAGCTGGATCGAGTCGAGCAGCACCTGCTCCCGGGCGCGCGCGGCCGTAGCGGGCCTGCGACCCGCGGCCCGCGCGAGGCCCGGCCACGCGGTGCCGAGCGGCTCGCCGCTCCCCTCGCGCCTCCCGACCAGGATTCCGGTCCCCGAGACCTCCCACAGGAAGGCGTCGGGGAACACGGAGCGGAAGGTGGCCGCGATCGAGGCGGCGAAGGCGGGCGGCAGCAGGTGGAACGGGACCCACTGCGCGACGATGCCGCCCGGGGCGAGGCGCGACGCGACGATCTCGTAGAACTCGCGCGAGTAGAGCGCGTTCACGCCCGCGAAGTGCGGCGGCATCGGCTCGAGGGTGACGACGTCGTAGCGCTCCCGCGTCCGACGCAGCCAGGCGCGTCCGTCCATCCGCACCGCGTGCACGCGGGGATCGTCGAGCACCCCGTGGTTCGAGGCGAAGTGCGTCGCCATCGCGAGCACGGCCGGGTTCAGCTCGACGACGTCGAGGCGCTCGGGACCCTCGTCGAGCAGGGCGCTGGCGGTCTGGCCGGTGCCGAAGCAGATCACCAGGGCGCGCTTCGGGGCCGGGTGCAGGAGCATCGGGAGCCGACCCATCCACGCCATGTA
>Ga0075428_100008639_pt1 | contig 11295 bp, 7 predicted proteins | sample RhiMetdeltSRZDD2_FD_75291 | JGI IMG/M metagenome (GOLD analysis project Ga0075428, IMG submission 75291) | Populus rhizosphere microbial communities from Tennessee, USA - Rhizosphere MetaG P. deltoides SRZDD2 | ecosystem: Host-associated > Plants > Roots > Rhizosphere > Soil | place: USA... | reverse complement strand
GACCTATCGCTTTCGTGCTCGCGACAGCCGTACTTCTTGGAGGCGGCTTTTTGATGAGGCGCTTCGAGATTCGCCTTTCAGAAGCTGCCGAACGGGCGCTACCCGGCCCCCTTTAATCCGTCATCAAGGCCAAGGGATCGTAGGCAAAAGAGCTCGCCTCATTGAGCAGAGCCGTGCTTCGTCGGAACCCGTAGCGGCCATAAGCATGCGCCAGGTTGATCATGTCTGATCAGCGTCCGATCAGAGACGCCGCCTTGCGAAGTCATCGCACGAAGCCGTCGCAGCCTTGATCGCGTCCAGACCTACTGCCGCATCCCGTTCTTGCCAGCGAGGATTCGTTGGACAATCTCGACCACCGCCTGATGCTTCTGGGGCGTTTGCGACGCGGTGGCAGCTTCGTGGTGTGTGGTCGCAACATCGGTCAGCAGGTCGCGTGCATCCTTTTCGCTAATGATTTTGAGGTCTGTCAACGCGAGTAGAAGCGACTCGCAGATGCCGAGGGCAGCTATTCCCTCGGCATCGTGGAACCGGGCGTGTTCTGTCATCTGCTTTTCCTTTCGACCCCGAGCCTATCGCATCTCGGCGTTGCGGGGACTGATCCAGATTGGTGAAATCAATGAGTCCGAATAACTTTCCAATTGCGGTAGATCGGCGCTTCGCGTGGACCAGGCCTCCGCTGGACGGCTTGTGTGCCGGTCTTGAAGAACTGCATCGCCGGGGCGATCGAAGCGGCGATTGTCGAGATGGCGGTCGAGCAAACAACCTTCGGCCAGGTACGAGTCCACCCACGAGCTCGCCAAGCGGGGTCTCTCCGTGTCCCCGGCCGCCGTGCGCCGCGTCGGACACCGGCAAACGACCTGGGGACTACAAAGAACGCCTGAGGGCGCTGGAAGGCCAAGCGTACGCAGGATGGGCTGGTCCTGATCAAGGCCGAGCTCGCAGCGCCGCGGGATGAGAGACCCCAAGGCACGACCACTGCCTAGGTTTAGCCGGTGGTGACAAGGTGGAGCACCGCGAACCCGAGTGGGTTCGGCGTCGCGGTGGCCCCGTTAGCCTAGCCGCGGTCGTGCCAGCGGCGCTCCTGCCGATGCCACCAGCCACAATGTGACCTTCGCATCTCCCACAAAGTGGGCTGCACCCTCACGCGGTTGTACCGGCCGGCACGTAAAAGCCGCTCGCCGGCATGTAGTACAGTCCGCGAACCTCGCGGCAACACCGTTAGGGCAGCTACCGGTGTCGCCAGGGTTTCCCTTGCGGTCTCTGTGCAATCGACCCGGCCGGCGTTGCCAGGCAAGGAGGAGATCAAAGCTGTCTAAATGTCTTCATAGGAGAACTCCGTTCCGATATCGACATGGACTAAAACAACAACCGGTTGCACTTGACTGCCCCAAATGCGGACGCCGCTTCGCTTAGGCAGACCGGAACTGCTCATTCAATTGTCGAAGACCCGGAAATTGGTGGTTCGCGGACGACCGGCGACTTGGTCGCTCAGGTCGCAGCCAGCGCCGTGCGGATCAGCGCTGGAAGGGACTTCGAGCCGGTTTTCCTCATGATAGCCGCACGATGATTGTCGACGGTACGCTGGCTGATACCAAGATCGGCGGCGATGTTCTTGCTTGGATGTCCGACGAGGACGAGATCCAAGATTTGACGCTGACGCGTAGTCAGACTGGCAATGCGTAGGACAGCCTTTTCCCGACATGCAGACAGCGTGACCATGTCCCGCGTCTGGTCCAGTGCGCGCTTGACAGTGGCGAGCAGCTCTGCGTGGCCGACTGGCTTTTCAATGAAATCCACGGCTCCGGCTTTCATCGCTTGAACTGCCATCGGTACGTCGCCACTCCCGGTGATCACGATGGCCGGGAGTTGGTAGCCTTCGGCTTTGAGGCGCTCGATCAGCTGGACACCGCTCATGGCGGGCATCAGCACATCGACCAGAAGGCACCCTTCGCGGCCCGGACGATAAGCCTTGAGGAAGGTCGGACCATCGCCGAAGAGCTCAACCGAATAGCCGTTTTGCTGAAGCAGATCACCCATTGCCTCGCGGATGGCACGGTCGTCGTCGACGACGAATACGGTGGATGTGGCGTCCCCTTCCAAACGCAACCGCAGCTGCTGCGCACTGGCTGGCCCGGCCGAGTTCGGCTTGGCAAGGAGGCGGTGCGCAAGGCGTGTCAACTCCTTGGCCCTAACCGGCTTGTTCAGATGGGCACAGCCCTGACGGGCAATCTCAAGCAAGCTATTGCTCGAGATGTCACCCGTCAGGATGATGGCCGGGATTGTGTGCCGGACCTGCTTCTGCAGCCTTGCGATCATCTCGAGCCCGTTGATGCCCTTCGGCAGATTGTAGTCGGCGATGACGAGATCCGGCACGGTCGCCCCCTGGTCCGCCAGTTCCAGAGCCTTGTGCGCATCGGCGGCGACTAAAGTGCGGTGACCCTCGTCGTCAAACAGCAACTGCAGCATTTCGAGCCCAGCCGGATCGTCTTCGACAATCAGGATTGTGCCGCGGGACGGTGTGCTCTCTGGTATCTCGTCCTGACCTGCCACTGGCAGGTCCGCCGCTTCAGGTCGTCCAAGCGGGACCTCGATGGTGAAGACCGAGCCCGCACCCACACGCGAGCGAACGTCGATCTTGTGCCCGAGCAAGTCGGCTAGGCGTTGCACAATTGCAAGACCGAGACCAAGGCCCTTGCTCCGTTCCCGCGCGGGATTGTCGAGCTGATGGAATTCCTCAAAGATCGCCTTCAGTTCCAATTCCGGGATGCCGGGGCCAGTGTCGCAGACCTCGATACGCAGCTTATCACCACGTCGTCGGCAGCCAAGTAGGAGCTTGCCCTCGGTGGTGTACTTCACGGCGTTCGACAACAGATTGCGGATAATCTGCTCGAGAAGACAGGGATCGCTTCTTACTGCGACGCTACTCAGGACCACGCGCCAGTCGAGACCGTTGGCCGTTGTGTGATAGGTGAATTCCGTTTTCAGCTCGTCGAGTAGGCCCTTGATCGGAAAATCGATGATTATCGGCCGCACGATCCCGGCTTCGAGCTGGTTGATGTCGAGCAGCTTGTCGAGCAGACTTGACATCGTGCTCACGGTCTCATCGAGCCGGTGTACGAGTTTCAGCGTGGGTTCGTCGCGAACTCGCTTTTCCAGCGTCCCCTGTAGCAAGCTGATGGTTTGCAGGGGTTGGCGTAAATCGTGACTGGCGGCCGCGAGAAAGCGCGACTTGCCGGCATTGGCCCGTTCTGCTTCAGATTTTGCAGCCTCCAACGCTCGTTCGGCGGCCTTGATCTCCGAAATGCCGGCGAACGTGATGACCACGCCGTCGATATTACTGTCGTCACTGCGGTAAGGCAGTATTCCACGGATAAACCAGCTGCCGTCGTAGGCTTTCACCTCACGCCTGACCGGCGCGCGGGTCGCCAGCACCGCTCGTGCTTCGCGCAAGAGATCGTCGTCCTCGAACCGGCGCGTAAAGTCCGCAAGCGGTCGACCAACGTCGGAGGTGATGATGCTGAACAACGACTTCGCGGCCGGCGTGAAAAAGCGGATGTTCAGGTCACCATCCAGGAAGAGTGTCGCCACGTCGGTGCTGTTGAGGATGTTCTGCAGGTCGTCGGATGTGGCGCGCTGTTGCTCGACCGTTTCGTGCAACTGACTATTGAGAACTGTGAGCTCTTCGTTGAGGGACTGCAGTTCCTCCTTCGACGTTTCCAATTCCTCATTGGTGGACTGAAATTCCTCATTGACGGACATGGCCTCTTCATTGATCGCTTTCTGTTCCTCGTTGGCGATCTCGAGGTCTCGAATAGCGCTCTGCAGGTCCTCACGTGTGACTTCAAGCTCCTCCTCCAATTGGGCAACGTGGAACGCGTCAATCGCCGAATCAACAGCTGTGACGGGTCTCGGCTCGGGCGTAAGATCATCAACGAAACTGACGAGAACCAATCTCTTGCCATCGCTTTCGATCGGTCGGGCGGTGACCCTTACTCTGATTGAACTCCCGTTGCGCTTCACTCGCGCCCCGGTCAATGTGACAGATGCATGATCGTGCTCGGCGAGCTGCACTGCTGATCTCAACTTAGCTCGCAACCCGTCCCGCGCCATTGCTAGGATATCTCGGGTACCCTCGCCTGAGGCAACCTTCAGATAGCGGTCCACCGACCCGAAGTAATAGAGGCCTTCGTGCCTGTCATTGATCAGGACGGAGGCTGGCGCATAGGCTTCCAGCAATGCCCGCTGCGATAGCTCGCTGAAACCAGGGCATCGTTTGGCCGTTTGTTGCGGAAGGGCCTTGATAGGCAGGCGGCCAGCATCCCTAGTCCCTCGGGGAAATTCGACCTCACCCGGCCGACTTCTACCGATATGGCGATAGACGCGGTATTTCTTGCTCACTGGCTCGAAGCAATCCGAAACGCTGCCGATGGTTTCGGAGGAACCCAAGAAAAGCACACCACCCTCACGCAGCGCGAAATGGAAGAGAGACAGAATCTTGCGCTGCGCTTCCGGGCTCAGGTAGATGAGCACATTGCGGCAGGAGACAAGATCGAGGCGCGAGAACGGCGCGTCGGTCAGCAGGCTTTGAGCCGTGAACACCACGGTCTCTCGCAATTCGCGCACGACCTGATAGGCATGGTCTTCCTTGGTAAAGAAGCGAGCAAGTCGCGCCGGCGTCACGTCGGCCTCGATCGATTCCGGAAAGACGCCATTGCGGCCAAGCGCTACGCAGTCTGCGTCGATGTCGGAGGCAAATACTTGCAACTTGATATTGCGTTCTGCGGTGGCGATCTGCTCGAGAAAAAGCATCGCGATCGAGTAGGCCTCTTCACCGGTGCTGCAGCCAGGCACCCAAATGCGCAGAGGTCGATCCAGCGTCTGCTGGCGGACGAGTTCCGGAACCACGGTTTGCACCAACAGATCAAAGGCAGCCGGATCGCGGAAGAAATGCGTGACATTGATGAGGAGGTCCTTGGCGAGCACATCGCGCTCATTAGAATCCTCGCGCAGGACCTTCAAATAGCGCCTACTGCTCTCGAGCCCCGCCATCGCCATGCGTCGCTCGATCCGGCGCTGGAGCGTGCCCTGCTTGTACAGTGAGAAATCATGCCGGGTCTTCGCGGCCAATAGTTCAATAATCTCCGTGAACGCTCCCTTGACGATATCCGGGGCGCGCAATCCCCTCCTGGCGTCCAGGACGTATTTCTGTCGACCGTACCGAACGACCGCTTTCGAGATCCTTGCCACCGTCAGTACGAGGTCCGCGCCCCCGCTCATGATGGCGCTGCGGGGCATGCCGTCGAAAGCGGCCTCCTCGGGGTCTTGCACAATGACGAGACCGCCTTTCTCTTTCACCGCTTTCAATCCGAGACTGCCGTCGGTGCCGGTGCCGGAGAGGACCGCGCAGATCGCGCGCTCACCGCACTCTTCTGCCAGTGAACGCAGGAAGAAGTCGAAAGGCATGCGCGCGCCGTGGCGCTCGCGAGGTTTGGAGAGCCGGAGGCTGCCCCCGTGAATTGCCAAATAGGCCCCGGGTGGAATGAGATACACGTGGTCGCGCTCAAGGTGGGTTCCGTCTGTCGCCTGTAGAACTTTCATCGCCGTGTGACCGGCTAGCAGATTGACCATCATGCTCTGGTGTTTTGGATCCAGATGCTGAATCAGCACGAAGGCCATGCCGCAGTTGGCCGGCAACGCATCGAAGAACCTCCTGAAGGCATCAAGGCCACCCGCCGAAGCCCCTAGCCCGACAACCGGGAATTCAACACTCGCGCGGTTCGCTAATGCCCGCCCGCTCGACTGCGGTCGCGCGTGCACGGCCTGTCGCGCACTTCGTCCTGTCATTGCCTCGGCTTTCGTAGAGCCTTGGTTTCCCCGAGGGAAAACACGTAGGCCAATTCATTTCGTCGTCACCACGGTTCTGCGACTGTGCGCTTTGCCAATGGCCAACGAGATGGGTATGTTCCACACCTCGGCACAGCTTTGCCCCAACAAATCCCCCCCAGGAACCGCAGGGGAAGGGAGAGCTCCTGGAGGCTGAGAAGCGCTGGGGGGCTATAACCGCCGATCGCCGCATCGGCCCATGGACCGCTCCGTCTTGCCCGCAGCGAGGACAGACTAGGCGCTTTGGCCCGGCATCGTGCTGATCTAGGTTAGTGTCCGGCTCATTTGCCATGTGGCGCCCGATGTAGGGTTAGCGATTCTTTCTCCAGCAACAGCGCGGCGCTCAAACAAGGAGCGGGGCGTGACCCAGCGGCAGGGTGCTGCAGCGTGACGGTCAAAGCCTTGGCGGTGTCGGAGCTTGGGCCAAATGGTAGTTCCGTTGGTGCGCGACTAAGCGTGGTGGCCGCACTGCACCCGTGCGTCAATTGCCGACGTCACCAGATGTAGTAATCCTTGGCGTCGATGCCCTGAATGATGGGCTCGGACGTGATAGCAGCGGGCACCGCATCTTGCACGTCCGGCTGAAATTCTTGTTGCCCTGCGTGCAGCGACTGCTCGGAATAATTTGCGCCACCACCCTTGTCGGGCGATGCGGCGAAGTGTTCCTCACCGTCGCACTGGAATAGGTAGGCTGTTCGGCCATCGCCTGACATGCTGAAGGCACTGGACAATGACAGCGACATCTAAGGAGCCGCTGGACGAAGCGATTCTTGTTAATGCGCTTATGAAGGCGGCCACCGAGCGAGAGGCCGTGGCTCACGGGTGCCGCACTTAGAGTAGTTGATCTTCGCGTCTCAAATTCGCTTTCAGCCGGTTTGAGCTCACTGGTCGGATCGTTTTGCCCTCTGCTCTGATTTTACGGATGGCAACGCTGCTGCCGTTTTGTCAGAAACCGGTTGCTTGTGCAATTTCGCATAAGAACGGTGTCTGGCAACTGATACCTCGTCCAAGGATTGCCTCTGCACGTGCAGTCTGCGATATATCGGGAACGGTAGAGCAATGCGGTGGGGAGGTTGCGATAGGCGCGACGCTCAATGTCAACCAAGTCGTCCACGGTCTGATCGGGATTACGATGGGACGAATAGCCGTGCCTGTGAGGGCAGCTGTGCTCGGAGCTCTTCGCGTCTCTGCCGAGCTTTGCGCGAGGTGTCCTGCAGCTGATGGGGAAGTGGAACCCATCGCACAAACGGACACAGAGCGTTCTAAATGTGCCCTCATCACGTGCGCCCTGTCGATCAGCTTTGTTATCCCGCCATAGTCCCGGTTGTGGCTGGTCAGGGTGCCCTCGGCTTCCGAACAGCAAATCGAACCATTCGACTTTGACAACCAATTCGCCTACTAGGCTCGGCTCAACCGGCACGGTGGGGGGCTCTTCGCCCGAAATATTTGAGGGCAGTCGCGGTACCCCGGCGTGCTCTGCACGTCGCGCGCCGAGTATGCAGTGATCAGAGCAACAAGGATTAAGAGCGGTCGGAACGCGTATACGCACGGGCGGATCCAGCAACGGTCGACTCCTGCCAACAGCAGGCCGCATTCGAATGAAGAAGCGCCGGGCGCTCTCACCCGGCACCTCCCCTTGACCGAAAAACCCGAAACACGTCAGCGACGACCTTCGATAACGAGCTGCACCTTCGACGTTTCAGGATGAACGATGCCAATGCGGTTCTCAGCCGTGAAGAACTTGTAACCCCTCAACTTCGGGACCTTCTGCACGATCGTCTCGGGAAACACGCGAACCTCGGTGTCGCGCGGAACATCTGCTCCTTCGCTCAACGAGCCCAGGCCCAGAGTGCTGCTGTCCCGCATATCGATCTCGCCGAGAATGATCAATCGCTCATCGTCGCTCAACACCAGCCGTGCGGGACCACCACGGTCTTCGCGAGCTGCGGTCTGGCCAGGTACGTTGATGATCTCGACGATCTCATAGGTATTCGGATCCACGATGCAAATCTGGTCGTTGACCACGAAGTAGCGGTAGCTGCGATACCCTGACACGATCGAGATCACGGAAGCGGGCAGCGCCATCAGCCGTAGCTCGCGCGAAACCCGTGTGCCTACTTTGATCGTGAAGTTCACATTTGCGACGCGATTGACACCTCTGTCTTTCAGAATGGTCTGATGGACGGTCGTGCGCTGCTGCTCGGAGAGCTGAACGCGATTGCCATTTGATACTGTGCTCTTGTTCTGGTCAGTGGACGGCGCACGGGCCTTGCTGTCCTTCGGGGCCGCGCCATTCGTGCTTTCGGAAGACTTCGGAGCGGAAGAAGGTTCTTTCCCCTTTGTCCCTTTCGACGCCTTCTCTTTGGGCTCTGTCTGCGTAGTGCCTTTAGACCCCTTATCCTTCGGCTCTATCTGCGCAGTGCCTTTGGTGCCCTTGTCCATTGGCTCACTTTGGGCGGAGCCCCTCGTGGTCTTTTCCTTCGGCTCTGTCTGCGTAGCACCCTTACCAACCTTGTGTTCGGTCGCTTTCTTCTGCGTGGTCGGTGCTTCACCTTTCGGCGCGCTCGGTTCGTTCTGTTGCACTCCGGGCGTGGCAGCCTTTCCATCATCAGGCTTCTGTTGCGCGAACGCCGCCGTAGCGCCCAGGATAAGGGCGACCGCTGTCGCGGTTCGCATGGTCTGGACCTTCATGGGTTTTTCTCCGAGATTGTCCGGCAGCAGCGAGATTGTCCGGCACCAGCAAGTCTGCCCTCAGACTGAGAACAAGACATCCCACACAGTGTTCCACTGACGTTTGTTTCTGTCGCCTGTCGGAATGTACTCAGTGTCGATGGCCAGCTGTATGTCGTATCAAGATCGACGCGAAGCCGGCGGTCCGCCTCGATGGCCAGGCCGCATACCCGAGTACATTCCGAGGCTGGCCGATCGACAAGCCAATGCGAGACCCTGCGAGAGGGCAAAAAATACTCTCGACGAGCCGAGCTCAACAGTCGATCGATGGTGCGGCTCCGATACTGCGCTTCCCAAGAAGAACACGACCGGTATGCCTCCTGCGCTTCCGCCGGTTGTGCGTCCAATGAAGCCTGTCGGGTTCCTGAAAAGTCTGGGACCGGGTCTGGCGACCCGGGCGGCGTCATGAGCTACGCATGCCGCCGTGCTCAAGTGGGGACGCGAGTTATTGGCTCACCCTGATCATCGCTGTCCCGGCAGCCGGCTTCCTCGCGCGGCAACACAATTGCGGCCACGGCGCGTTCTTCCGCGGTCGGTGGGCGAACGACGGCTTGGGCGCGCCATCGGTGTGGTGACCCTCACGCCCTACGATCATTGGCGGCGCAGCGATGCCATCCATCACGCGAGCTCGGGCAATCTGGAGCGTCGTGGCACCGGCGACATCGAACGTCCCGCAACCGCCAGCCAACAACCTGGCGCTCTAGGGTACTTTCCGAGTCCGGCTCGCGGTTAACCCTGGTGTTTCAATGTCGGTGACCTTCGGATTTCCCTCCCGTTGGCTTCTCGTATCTGGTGAGACGGCCCTTCGGCGTGCCGACAAGGTATTGCACCGGTGGATCGCACGCGCGCATCTCTTGCAGGACCTCTTCGGTTGGAATGCCCCGATCCATCACCCAGATGCGGCGCGCCTTGCCGTATTGCTGCTCGATGCGCGCCAGAAAGCCGCGCAAAGTCGCTTTGTCCTGCGTGTTCCTGCCATCATCTCGTAGGCAAGCGGCAGGCCCTCAGGCGTAACAACAAGGGCAATAACTACCTGCACACAATCGGAGCGACGATCGCGCGAGTGCTCAAAACGGCGCTTGTCCTTCCTCATCAAACGGCGGATCGGATTCAAAATATGTGCTCGTTAGGTCATAGCACGTCAAAGTTGACATTGAACAGGGTGCGCCAGCGCGCCACCAAGTGATCAAAGACCGCCTGCCTGTGCTCGAGTAACCGACCGTGACACTCATAAAGTTTGTGAATGTCCGCTATCCCACCATCCGAGCCAAGCAGGTCGCCGAGGGCGCTGCGCTCAAACCATAATCGATACAGACGCCATTCTGCGCCAGGCGAGAGCAACCGGTAGGCTACCAAAATGAACAGAACGTGGTCCCAACGCGTACCCTTGCGGCTGGGCGTGAGCCGCCTACCCCAGAACTCTCCCAATTGCAGCTCTTCCCACAGCTTAAGCGCCAACCAGCAGGCCCCCCATTGCCGGGGGCGGCATAGGCGTAATTGCGACAGGCGCAGCTGGACAATCGAGGAATCCGGCAGCAGGCCTTCACAACGATCCTCGGGAAACAGTGCGAGCGTTCGCGGCCGATCGGCTTGCTCGTCCAGCACCTCGATCGATTTGCGCCAAGCACGCTCCTGCGAAGCATTGATCTCGCCGAGATACAGAACGTGCCGCTGACGCATCTTGCCGCCGGCAACGCGCTTGTTCTCGACAATGCTCCAGTAGCGGTGCTCCTTGCCGTTCTTCTTGCGAATCGTGCCGCGTAGAAACATGCGCGGCCGATGACATGAAACTGATTGGCTGGGAATCCCCTAGGTCTGCACTACAGCCCGATCTGGCAATTTTCTGCTAGTCGGCCCCTTGCGCATCAGCGGCTTACCGAGCGAAAAATCTTTCGGCCGGGGTCGGATCCGCCAAGTCGGGTTAGGGTGAACGGGTGCGCTTCCATGACAAGCGACCCGCTGCGGCTTTGGCGCGGTCGGGTTGTGCCCCTTCTGCCCCCTCCTGGACAGGTCCGTTCACGGGAGGCGCTGGCCAACCCCTATGTGGCGCCAGCGCCTTGGTCCTCGAAATGCAACCAAGCCAGGATCGCGCGCTTCCTTTGGGCACTTCCCTAGTCTGGCTTCGTGCCTGTGTGGGCTTTCCTGCTTCCGCAAGATCACGCGTAAGAGCGTAGAGGAGGTCGTCAGACCGTCCTTGATCTCCCCGCCGCGGCAGCCTTCAACCGATCGGTGCAGGCTTACCGCTTGGCGGCTGTCTCATCGCCACCACGCAGATAGCAACGCAATGGCGATAGGCGCCACTGTCGTGCAGCAAGGCCGGGCGCAGACCTGCGCTCCGGCGACGAGAACGCGACGTTAGCCGGTCACAGACCCGCCGGCGATTGTCCGCACGAGCGACCGAGAGTTGATCCGGAATGCCACGTAGGTCTGCACGCCGTTGATGACCAGCATCATCAGGGATTCGGTCGTCTTGAAGATCACGAACTTCTCGTCATACAGGCTCGCTATGACGAGACCGAACTGGATCACGGCCACCATCCCCATCGCGATCACCTCGCCGGTGTTGTCCACACCGGGCTCAGAGACCTTGAGGATCTCGGCGGACGCGATCACGGCCGAGAGAAGAAGGATAATCTCCACCCAGCTCAACTTGAAGGGCCCGACCTCGATCAAGGTTGCCCT
>Ga0075428_100008636_pt1 | contig 11297 bp, 9 predicted proteins | sample RhiMetdeltSRZDD2_FD_75291 | JGI IMG/M metagenome (GOLD analysis project Ga0075428, IMG submission 75291) | Populus rhizosphere microbial communities from Tennessee, USA - Rhizosphere MetaG P. deltoides SRZDD2 | ecosystem: Host-associated > Plants > Roots > Rhizosphere > Soil | place: USA... | reverse complement strand
CGAGAAGCGAGGAGCGAGAAGCGAGGAGCGAGAAGCGAGGAGCGGTACAATAGTTAGATGAGAACAGTAGCAATCCTGGCACTGAGCCTACTTGCCCCTGCCGTCTCCGCCGAACCTGCGAATGTCGCGGGGAAGTGGAATGTGACGATGCAGCTCGAGTCGATTACCGGACATCCGATCATTTTGCTCAAACAGGATGGGGAAAAACTGACGGGCACGTACGAGGGACGGTACGGGCAGTCCGAACTCAAGGGCTCGATTAAAGACAAGGAGATCGAGTTCACGGTATCAATCGTCGCCGAGGGCATGCAGACCCAGGGCGTGTTCGCTGGAAAGGTGGATGGCGACACGATGGGCGGCGAGGTGTCGTTCGAAGGTGCTGGTGATGGCACCTGGTCGGCGACACGCGCCAAGCAGTAGGGATGCGCTCTCGTGCCCGGTGGTGTCGACCGGCCGCGCGTGTCGCGCTCGCCCTTGCGTGGACGCTCATGGTGCCAGCCATCGCGGGCGCATATTCTGCGCTCGCCCATGAGGCCATCATTGACGCCGCGTGGGACGGATCCATCGTTCCGGCGCTGCGCGCGCGATTCCCGCTGACCGACGACGAGTTGAAGCGCGCGCGTGCGTTCGCGTACGGCGGGAGTCTCATCCAGGATCTCGGGTATTACCCGTTTTCGAGCCGGTTCTTCGGCGACCTGACGCACTATGTGCGCAGCGGTGATTTCGTCGCGGCCTTGATTCAGGAGGCCGGCGACGTCACCGAGTACGCATTCGCGCTCGGCGCTCTTGCGCACTACGCGGCTGACAACACCGGTCATCCGCTCGCCGTCAACCGAGCCGTTCCGGTGCTCTACCCAAAGTTGCGAGCGCGATTTGGCGAGGTCGTCAACTACGCGCAGAGCCCCTCGGCGCACCTGAAGACTGAATTCGGATTCGACGTCATCCAGGTGGCTCGCGGTCAGTATGCCAGTGGTGCGTTTCACGATTTCATCGGCTTCGAAGTGTCAAAGCCGATCATCGAACGGGCCTTCAGAGTTACCTACGGTCTCGACCTCAACGACGTCTTCGCCGCTTTCGACGTTTCGATCGCCACCTTCAGGTGGACCGTCAACACGACGATCCCGGGCATGACGAAGGTTGCGTGGGAACTCAAGGAGAAGGAGATTGTGGCGCTGGCGCCTCAGGCGACCCGCGAAAGCTTCATTTTTTCGCAGACGCAGGCGGAGTACGAAAAGAGATGGAGCACTGAATACAAGCGCCCCAGCTGGATACACAAGGTCTTTGCAGCGCTGATGCGCGTCGTTCCGAGGTTCGGGCCATTCAAGCCTCTCGCATTCGAGCCGCCTACGGCCGAAACCGAAAAGTGGTTTCTCGACAGCTTCGCGCGAACTGTGACCTATTACCGATCATTGATCGATGACGCGCGGCGCGCGAAGCTGTCGATCGCCAACCGGAATTTCGACACGGGAGATGCAACCAGAGCGGGTCAATATCGACTCGTGGACGAGACGTACGCGGAACTGGTCGAGCGGCTCGCCGAGCAGAGCAAAAAGGGTTCGCGTGCGCCGACCGGGCTGGTGTCCGACATTCGCGCATTCTATGCGGATCGGTCTGCGCCAATCGAAACAAAGCGGCACAAGAAAGATTGGAACAAGTTGATGCGCGCGCTCGAGCAGCTGCACGCGGATCAGTGACGTGCCTTTCGGGTTGACGATCAAACGCGGTTTGATCCTGGTCATTCTTGCGGGTGGCCTGCTGCGGTTCTTTCCGATCTGGTTTGGATTGCCGTATCTCCGGGCGCGTCCCGATGAAGAGACGACCATCTCGCATGCCATCGCCGTGCTGAATGGTGATCCCAATCCGCATTTCTTCCACTGGCCCTCGTTGACGTTCTATCTCGTAGCGGGCTTCCTTCAGCTGGCCACATGGACTCGTGCGATCGTTGCCGAATCGGCGAGTTTGACGCCCGCTGAGCAGATAGTGGTGGCTCGAGGCCTCGTCGCCGCCGTGGGAACGCTGACGCTGTGGTGTCTATTCCGGGTTGGTTTGCGAATCGGCGGCGCCGCGACTGGATTGATCGCGTCGCTCTTCCTGTCGGTGTCGATTCTGCACGTCCGTGAATCACATTTCGCGATGACCGATGTGCTCATGACGATGTTCGTCGTCATTTCGCTGGAACGCCTTCTGGCCGCGCTCGACGAGCGGACGCCTGGCGAGGTCAACAGGTGCTTCGCCGCCGCAGGCCTCGCAGGAGGGCTGGCGACGTCGGCGAAGTACAGCGCAGCGGCAATTCTGGCCCCGATGTGTGCCGCACAGTTTGTCCTCGTCTGGAGACACTATTCGGGTGAATCGCGGTTGCTGGCCTTCTGGTGGCTGCCTGCAACCGGGTTCATACTTGCGGCCGCGACATCGTTCCTCGCCACTTCACCATACGCGCTTCTCGATGCGAGTCAGTTTGCTGCGGACTTGGCCTTCGACATGACGCATCTGTCTCGCGGCCATGTCGGAGATTTCGGGCACGGGTGGTCGTACCACCTCGTCCGGTCGCTGCCCTACGGCGTCGGGATGACCATCTGTATGGCGGCTATTGCTGGAGTCGTTCCACTCGTCCGATCTGTTCCGTCTCACGCGCTCGTGCTCGGTGCCTTCGTCGCGGCACAGTATGCAGTGATTGGCAGCGGCCGGACGGTCTTCTTCAGGTATGTGCTGCCGCTCGTGCCGTTGGTGTGCGCGTTCGCTGCCGTGGGGGTGATGCGAATCGGCGCGTGGTGTGGGTCGTACATACGAGTGCGGCACTCTGCTGTCGTTACCGTCGTCACCGCGACGATTGCGATGCCTCCAGCAGTGAATTGCGTGTGGTTCGATCGCGTCCTCGCCAGAACGGATACGCGCGTCATGGCTGCCGACTGGCTATCTCTGCACGCAAACACCGCCGAGTCTCTGGGAGAAGCTCCCAACGAGTACGCGCGGTTGGAGCTCGGCGACATCGTGCACCGGTGGTATGTCGACGGCTCGAACGGATCGTTTCGCAACGCCGGCGGTCGTGTTCCCGATTGGCTCGTCCTGCACGAGTCACCATTGTGGACCTACGCGCAGACTCCTCCTGCGCTTCGAGCATTGGCCGTGAGCCGGTATGAACTGCGATACGTCGCTCGCGCCACGACTGTGAGATCGCGATCGGCCGTCTACGATTTCCAGGATGCGTTCTTTATGCCGGTGTCGCGCCTGAATACCGTGCAACGGCCGGGGCCGACCGTGCTCATTTATCGAAAGGTCCGATGACCAATCCCGGCTGCGCACACTAGCTGCGTGCAGGGATCGTCCACCGCCCGGCGCACAGATTTGTGCGTGCCGGACGAAACCGTAATGACTTCAACCACATTTGTCGTGATGAGCTAAAGAAAGTCGCCGGCTGAGTCGGCACGTTGATTGCCCCATGCGCGCTGATGCCCCCGGGGTCGCTCTTCGCAGCAACTCTCACATTTGCACTCCTCATCGGCCCGCTGCGCTCGGCGGCTTTCAGTCAGGAGCTGCCCGCACCGGAGGGCTGGGCCGCGCTGGAACGGGGCGATGCGGAGAAAGCGGCTGCCATCTTCCGCGAGGAGCTCGATCGGAGACCCGGCAACGCCGCGTTGAATTACGGCGCTGGATACGCGGCATTCACTCTCGGTCGAACCGACGCGGCCATCTCATACCTGAAGCACGCGATTGAATCGAATCCCCGATTCGTCCAGGCCATGGTGCTGCTCGCCCAAATCGCGTATCAGGCAGCGGATCTCGATCTCGCGGTGTCCACGCTGCAGAAGGCTGCTGCGATCGTTCCCAAGGATCGTGCGATTGCGCAGCAGCTCGAACGCTGGCGCGGCGAAGCGGCGCTCCACAACCGCTTTGAGGCGCGCTCGACCGCGCGGTTCACTGTGCTCTTCGAAGGAGCCGAGGAGAAGGCAATCGGCGAACGCGTCGCAGCGATTCTTGAATCGGCGTACTGGCGCATCGGCAAGACGATGAACACGTACCCGTCGGAGACGTTGGCCGTGATCCTGTATACCAACCGTCAGTTCCAGGACATCACGCGCGCGCCGGCGTGGGCCGGTGGCGGCTATGACGGCCGCATTCGTTTACCTGTCGGCGGAGCCCTGCGGTCGCCGAAAACGCTGGAGCGCGTCGTCACGCACGAGTTCGTGCACGCACTCATTCACAACGCCGCCGGCACGAGTGCGCCGGCGTGGGTGAACGAAGGACTCGCCAGCTACATGGAGTCGACGGATCGCACCTGGGTGCCGCAGGTGCTTCGTCGCGCGGACGGACGAATCTCGATGGAAGACCTCGTCGAAGGATTCGGCCAATTCGACGGCGGCACGGCGCTTGTCGCGTATGCGGAGAGCACGGTGGCGGGACAGTTGCTGAGCGAGCGCCTCGGTGGCAACCTCGGTCCATTCCTGCAGATGCTTGGCAGGGGACACACGGTCGATCAGGCACTGAGCACGCACAACGTACAACCGGAACAGTTCTACGCCGAGTGGCGGCGACGGATCGGGATGAAGTAGGACCAAGGCAAAAGGCAAAAGGGAAAAGGCAAAAGGGAAACGATCGGATCCCGGATCCCGGACCACGGATCCCGACTAAGAGAAAAAATAATGAGCCAGAACTACACGACGCAGCCAACCGAGACGCAGCCGATGGATTACTACGAGCTGCTACAGGTCAGTCCGACGGCGGACATCGAGACGATCCATCGCGTCTATCGGCTCCTGGCGCAGCGCTTTCACCCAGACAATCAGCAGACGGGAAACGCGGCGCGATTTCGCCAGATCAGCGAAGCGTACACCGTGCTCAGCAACGCCGAAGAGCGCGCACGGTACGACATCGTCCACGCCGAGCAGAAACGGGGCCGATGGAAGCTGGTCTCGACGGGGAGCCACGCTGAGAACGATTTCGAGATGGAGCAGTCGGTGCGGTTGACGGTTCTCGAGGTGCTCTATACGAAGCGCCGAATGGAGCCCGGTCAGCCGGCGATCTACGCATTCGATCTCGAGGAGATGATCGGCCGTCCGCGCGAGCACCTGGAGTTCACGATCTGGTATCTGGCAACAAAGAAGTACATCGCCCGCGATGACAACTCGCGAATCCTGATCACCGGCGACGGTGTCGATCACCTCGAGTCCAATTACCGCGCTGTGACCAGGCTGCGGCTGAAGTCGGCGTCATAAAAAACGTCGGAATCCGGGATCCCGGATCCGATCCAGCGCTCCTAAAAAGAAAAACCGGGGTCAAATTGGCTGACCCCGGTCGCATTCCGGATCCCGGACAACGGATCCCGGTTCGATCGCACTCCTATACGTTCTTCGGCACTACGAACGGCGCGCGGTATTCCCGCGTCAGCATCTTGTTCGCCTCGGCATCGTTGACGATCGTCATCTTCTTCGCATCCCAATGCAGCGTCCGGCCGAGACGATAGCTGATGTTCGCCAGGTGCATCAGGTTGCAGGAGAGCGCGCCCTCTTCAACTTCCGCGTTCAGATCCTCGCGCTTCCGGCTGCGAACCACATTGATGAAGTTGGCCCAGTGCTCGTCCTTCGCCGTAGCCGCCGGCCCAGGCTTCTGGTCCTTGCCGAGGAACGAGTAGTACTTGTTGTAGTTGTCGATGACGAGATAGCCTTTGGAGCCGTAGAACTGATTCCCGATCGTGTTCCCCGGTTTGCCTTCGTCGATGCCAGCTTCGTGCGGAGAGATCCAGTGCCGCACTTCAAACGTCATCATCTTCTTCTTCCCGTTTACGTCGAACTCGTAACTCGCGCTGATCGTATTCGGCGTTTCCTGGGCGTCGTCGTCGAACATGAACTTGCCGCCGATGGCGCTGACTTTTGTCGGATGCGTGACGCCGAGACCCCAGCGAGCGATATCGACTTCATGGATCCCCTGGTTGCCGAGATCCCCGTTACCCGTGTCCCAGAACCAATGCCAGTTGTAGTGGAAGCGATTGCGGTTGAACGGGCGCTTCGGCGCTGGTCCAAGCCACAGGTCGTAGTCGACCTTCGACAGATAGGCGGCGTCGTAGCATGGCTCCGCCCTGCCTCCAGGCGTGAACGAGAATTTCTCGTTGGGGTTCATCGGGCCGTCGGGGTACTTGCCAATCGTGTCCCGCCACTTGTAGCAGAGCCCTCGGGCCATGTAGACCTCGCCCAACTCGCCACCCTGCATGCGTTGCACGGCTTCCCGCAGCGCCGGTGACGAACGGCTCTGGCTGCCCTGCTGGACCATGCGGTTGTACTTGCGCGCGGCCGCGATGATCTGCTGCGACTCGAAGATGTTATGCGTGCAGGGCTTCTCGACGTAGACGTCCTTCCCGGCCTGCACCGCCCAGATCGTCTGCAGCGCGTGCCAGTGATTCGGCGAAGCAATCGACACCGCATCGATGTTCTTGTCCTCGAGCATCTTCCGCATGTCGACGTAGGTCGCCGGTTTCTTGGCACCTTTGCCCTCGAGATACTTCAATTTCTCGCCGATGCGGAACTCATCCACATCACAGAGGGCAACGATTTCGACATTGGGCATCGACGACCAGGCGGAGACGTGGCTCTGGCCGCGGCCGCCGCACCCGACCACCGCCATCCGGACGGTCTCGTTCGGACTAGCGAGTCCTTTGACCGTCGCTCCGGCGGTCATCACTGCCGTGCTCATGAGGAAATCTCTTCGGTTCATCGTCATATCTTGCTCCTGATGTCTTGCTCCGGACGGCCCTCCGGCCATCAAAAATGCTGAGGGGGAGGATACCACGGAAGTATTATCCACCCGATGCGACGCGTAGTGTTCGGTGCCGGCTTGTGCGCGATGGTTGCCGCCCCTCTGTTGAGTCAGACAGCCAATCAACAGCCGTCACTCTTTCGCGCCGACACACACCTCGTCCAGGTCACCGTCGTCGTCCAGGACGGACGAACGAATCCGGTGACGGATCTCGCCGCTGTGGACTTCCGAGTATTTGAAGACGGTAAGGAGCAACCGATCGCGCTGTTTTCCGCCGATTCGCGCTCATCCGCAACTCCCGCGACGAGCGTTGTGTCTGGAGCTGCGGTCGTCAGCAATCAGGTGCCAACCACCGGCGGGGTCACCGTGATCCTCTTCGACCGCTTGAATACTGCATGGAGCGATCAGGGACAGGCGAAACAGAACATCGTCAAGTTCCTTTCACAGGTCGCGCCGACCGAGCGGATCGGCTTCTACGTCCTGGATTCATCGAGCGTGTCGATCGTCCACGACTTCACCAGTGACACACGTTCGCTCCTGCGTGCTCTCGCGCGGGTTCAGGGACAGGTCTCGCGCGAAACGATGGTTGCCGAGGAGAAGGCGCCGACGATCGCTTCGGGTGGCGGGATGAGCGCCGCCATGGACGCGCAGTTGGATGCGGCCCTCGCGCGCATGGACGAGATGATCAAGGCTGACGCCGCCAAGAACCGCGCCGATGCGACACTCAGCGCGCTCGAAGCCGTCGCGCGACACCTCGCCGGTATTCCAGGGCGAAAAAATCTGATCTGGGTTTCTGCTTCGTTCCCGCTCTCGTTCAATGACGGCTTCGGCACGCGATCGATGTATACCGAGGTGAGCATTGCGACCCGTGCGATTGCCGATGCGAACATATCGGTCTATCCCGTCGACGCTCGCGGCCTCATGAATAGTTCGGCGGTTGTGGCCAGAAAGCCGGCGTATGCGAGCCTCCGTAACGAGATGCCGGCCTCCGACAGCATGGAGATGTTGGCCGAGCGCACCGGCGGCATGGCGTATACGAACAGGAACGATCTCGGCCGCGCGATGGCGCGTGCGATGGACGATGCGAAGTTCACCTACACGCTCGGCTACTACCCCGAGAACGTGAAGTGGGATGGTCACTTTCGAAAGATTTCGATCAAGGTTCGACGGTCGGGTGTCAGCGTCCGGCACCGCAGCGGGTATTTGGCGCTGCCGCCTCCGCCGCAGACATCCGAATCGCGACAGAACGCGCTCGTCCGTGCGCTGGCGAGTCCGTTGAATGCGATCGCGCTACCATTGACTGTCGGTCTCGAGCGTGCAGGCAACGAAGAAGTGACGGTGACTCTTCGCCTCAGTCCCAGCGCGATTCGTCTGAGTCAAACAGCGCCAGACCTGTGGGAGGGAAGCGTCGACGTAGCGATTGCGCAGGCGCTCCCGAGTGGTCAGCTGGCCAAAGCGCTGGATACAACGGTCCCGCTTCGATTCACAACGGCAATGCGCGATCAGGCGCTGCGCGAGGGTTTGAATCTGAATCGAAGAATTCGGCCGGATCCTGCCGCACACACGCTTCGGATTGCCGTTCGAGATCCGGCAACCGGATCTGTCGGTAGCGTGGCCATCCCGGCGGACACGATCCGTTCGGTCCTCGGAAAGTGAGACGAGCCGAGTATGTTTCATTTCATTTCCATGATCGTGTTGTTGCTCACGCTGCTCGTTCCTTCCGCACCGCAACAGCAGCCGCCGCCGGCCGATCGTCCGCTTCGGCTTGCCATCGCCGGGCTCGTGCACGGACACGTCAACGGATTCCTGCGCGGCGCACAGGGACGCAAAGACGTCGAGATCGTTGGTCTTTCTGATCCGGACAAAGCACTGCTGCAACAGTACGGTGAGCGCTACAAGATTGCGCCCGAGGCGCGATTCACCACCCTCGAAGAGATGCTCGATCGGACGAAGCCGGAAGCCGTGGCCTCGTTTACAAACACCTACGATCATCCGGCGGTTGTTGAGGCTGCGGCCAGTCGCCATATTCACGTGATGATGGAGAAGCCGCTCGCGGTCAGCAATGCGGATGCCCAACGGATCAAGCGCGCCGCAGATCGTGGCGGTATTCAAGTTTTCGTGAACTACGAAACGACGTGGTATCCGAGTCATGGCGAAATCTGGTCGTTGATCAAGGAGCAAAAAGCAGCCGGCGAGATCCGCAAGATGGTCGCGATGGACGGACATCAGGGTCCAAAGCTGATCAACGTGCAGCCTGAGTTCTTCGCCTGGCTGTCTGATCCGGTCAAGAACGGCGCCGGAGCGCTGTACGACTTCGGATGCTACGGTGCAAACCTGATGACGTGGCTGATGGACGGCCAGCGGCCTCTTGCCATCAGTGCCGTGACGCAGCACTTCCAACCGGCTGTATACCCGCGCGTCGACGATGAGGCCACGATTCTCGTCGAATATCCCAACGCACAGGGCATTATTCAGGCGTCCTGGAACTGGCCTGTGAATCGGAAGGACCTCGAAGTTTATGGCGAGCGTGGTTATGCGATCGCGACCGGCGGAAACAGTCTGCGCGTGGCCCTGCCCAAGAAACCTGAGGAGACGCTGACGCCGTCACCTCGGCCTGCGGATGAACGCGACTCGATTGCGCATCTGGTCGCCGTGGCCCGTGGCGCGCGGAAACCCAATGCGCTGTCGTCGCTCGAAAACAACATCATCGTCACGGAGATTCTCGCCGCGGCGCGAGAATCGGCGCGAACCCATCAGCGCGTGACGGTCGCCGGTTCAGGCCGGCTTCCGTGACGGCGGGGCAGACTGTACTTCAACGACTGGCGTGGTGGGAACGCCGGCCGGCGGAGCGTTCCCGAGCCCGAGTTGCTGCAGCACGCTTGGCACGTTCAGTCCAAGTGCTTCGAGTTGCTGCAGCAGGCTGAAGACGACCGCGGGGCTGGTCTTCGCCAGCCTGCCGAGACTGGTGCTGCCGTTTTCGCTGTTGCTGCCCCCTTGATCGATCACGACGAGCTTGTCGATATTTCCGAGCGGCGCGGCGACCGCGCCGAAAATGCCGCTCGACGCAGTCAGGATCGCGGGTAGTTTCTCGAGGATGGTCTGAAGCCGTGCGGCATCGTTGAATTGCTGCCAGGCCTCTGCCTTGCGCAGAATCGCGGCCGCTTCTGCCACGCCTTGCGCTTCGATCGCCTTCGCCTGCGCCAGACCGATGGCTTCGATCTTTGCCGCTTCCGCCCGGCCTTCAGCTTCAACGGCGGCCGCGCGTCCGGCCCCTTCCTTCCGGAGCTTTTCCTGCTCGGCTTCGGCGAGCGAGATCAGCGCCGAGCGACGCCCTTCGGCCTCGAGGATCGCCGCCTGTTTGGCTGCCTCCGCTCGCACGACGGCGGCGAGTCGATCGGCTTCGGCCGGTTTGATTACCGTTGCCTCGAGTTCCTTCTGCTTGCGAAGAACTTCCTGCTCCTGCACGGAAATGAGTTCCTGCGTGCGCGTTCGTTCGATCTTCACCTCTTCGGCCACGACCGCTTGTCGCGCGGTGGCTTCCGAGAGCGGACCGGCCTGCTGTGCCCGCGCCTTCTGCGTCTCGATCTCGGCCTGGTATTGCGCCTGGCGAATCATGAAATCGCGCGACGCCTGCGAAATCTCCGCATCGGCCTTGAACTTGGCTTGCTCGCCTTCCTGCAGCGCCTGCGCCGATTTGATTTTGGAGTCGCGATGCGCTTCCGCCTCACCGATGGTCGCGTCGCGTTTGACCTCCGCCGTGCGCCGCTTGCCCAGCGCGTTCAGGTAGTCCTCTTCGTCGCTGATTTCCTGGATGGTGAGGACGTCGACGCCGATGCCCATCTTTTCGAGATCGACCGTCGCCTCGCTCGTGAGTTTCTGCGCGAAGCTTTGACGATCGCTGTTGACTTCTTCCACCGTCAACGTCCCGAGAATCGACCTCAGGTGGCCTTCGAGTGTCTGAAAGATCACTTTCTGCACTTGATCCGGTGTCATCCCCAGGAACCGCTCCGCGGCGGCCTGCAACGACGCCTCGTCGCCGCGAATCTTCACGTTGGCCACGGCTTTCACCGATACCGGGACCCCCTTCAGCGTGTACGCGCGTTTGATCTCGAGTGGAATCGTCATCACGTTGAGGTGCAGGTATTCCACTTTCTCGAGCAGGGGAATTCGTAGCGCGGCGCCGCCGCGAACCATCCGGTAGCCGACGACCCGGCCATCAGGGAGTTTGCGCCGCCGGCCGCTGAGGACGGCGACGGCGTTGGGAGACACCTTCAAATAGTTGCGGCTGATCAACCACATCGCCGCAAAGAACCCGAGGACGACCGCAACGATCAGGATAGGGAGCCAGACGTCGGAATTGGGAAGGAACATGGGGCCCTCGCGTGTTATTGCCGCGCCACGATAACCGTCTCACCGAGCACTTCTTCAACGCGCACCGATGTGTTCTCAGGAATCGATTCGCCCTGCCGCGTGCGTGCGATCTTGTCGATCAGTTCCTCGCCAATGCGGCAGCGCACCTGGCCGACACCGCCGGCGGGTATCGTCACGATGAC
>Ga0075428_100008634_pt1 | contig 11298 bp, 9 predicted proteins | sample RhiMetdeltSRZDD2_FD_75291 | JGI IMG/M metagenome (GOLD analysis project Ga0075428, IMG submission 75291) | Populus rhizosphere microbial communities from Tennessee, USA - Rhizosphere MetaG P. deltoides SRZDD2 | ecosystem: Host-associated > Plants > Roots > Rhizosphere > Soil | place: USA... | reverse complement strand
GATCGCGAAGCCCGCGCGCGCGCGCCGCGCCTCGTCCAGGCCCGCACGGAACTCCCGAGCGGCCCCTTCGACACGGCGCGCGGCCTCCGTCCCGGACCCGGACTGCACGAGGCCGAGCAGGGCGGCGAGCACGGCGAACCGCAAGGATGCGCGCACGACCGGGGAGGATACTCGATATGCTCCTGCGCGTGATCGAGCGCGAAGAACGCGGCGCCGTCGTGATCCTGCGCCTCGCGCACGGCAAGGCGAGCGCCATGGACCTCGAGCTCCTGCGCGCGATCGACGACGCCTTCGCGCTCGAGGAGCGCTCCCCCTCGCGCGCCGTCGTCCTCACCGGCACGGGCTCGATCTTCTCCGCCGGCGTCGACCTCCTCCGCGTCGTCGAGGGCGGCCGCGCCTACCTGGCCGAGTTCCTCCCCGCCCTCGACCGCACCCTCCGCCGCCTCCTCGCCTTCGAGAAGCCGCTCGTCGCCGCGATCAACGGCCACGCGATCGCCGGCGGCTTCGTCATCGCCTGCGCCGCCGACCGCCGCCTCCTCGCGCGCGGCAAGGCGACCTACGGCGCCCCCGAGCTCGAGGTCGGCGTCCCCTTCCCCCCCTCCGCGCTCGAGCTCGTCCGCCTGGGCTGCCCCCCGGCCTCCCTGCGCGAGATCACGCTCGAGAGCCGCATCTTCGGTTGCGAGGACTGCCTCGCCCGCGGCCTCGTCGACGAGCTCGTCCCGCCCGAATCCCTCCTCGACGTCGCCGTCGAGCGCGCGACGAAGCTCGCCTCCCCCCCCGCGCGCGCCTTCGCGATCACGAAGCGCCTCCTGCGCCGCCCCGCGCTCGAGCGCCTCGAGCGCGAGGGTTCCCGATCCGAGGAAATCCTGGGCGCCTGGGCCAGCGACGAGGTCCTCGGGGCCATCCGGGCCTACGTCCAAAGAATCCTCCGCAATTAGCCACGGCCGCCCTCAGTCCGGCGGAAATGGCGCTCAGGGGGCCCTGAGCCAGGATCTTCGAGCCCGCGCGTTCGACCGGATGCCAGCTTCCCCTTGCTTCCCTACAATCCCGGCCCAAGCCGCGACCCGACCATTCCCGATTCCACTACACATTCGAGGTCCAACATGTTCCGCCGCAACGCCCTCCTGGCACTCGTTCCCCTGGCCGCCCTGACACTCGTCGCCGCGGCGGCCGTGCAAGCCGGCCGCCCCTCCGCGATCACCAAGAGCACCCTGGTCAAGATCCAGGCCCAAGTCCTGATCAAGGCGACCCCCGCGCACGTGTGGCAGGTCCTGACCACGACCGAAGGCCTCGGCAAGATCACCGGCATCAAGAACATGGAGACCGGCAAGACCGTCACGAAGGTCGGCGACGTGTTCAACGGCGCCGCCTGGTCGGACACGGGAGCCGTCAACTGCGTGTTCCTCATGAAGGAGAAGGAACTCCGCGTCTCCTTCGAGCCCCAGACGGCCGGCTACCTCTGCCAGCACCGCGTCGTGATCGCCGCGGATCCCTCGAACGGCACGATGGTCACGGTCTACGACCGCTACACCGACGACAAGACCGACACGGTCGACAAGACCGCGGCGACCGTCGCCACCGACCTGACGGCGCAGCTCGACGCCTTCCGCGTCGCCGTCGAGATGCCGTAGTCCAGGATTTGCTTTCCGCGATCCCCGCGAACTAGGGTGGGGGACGAAAGGTTCGACATGAATCCTCTCGTCCCCCGCCTGTTTTCTTCCCGCACCCTCCTCCTCCCCGCGATCTGCGCCGCGCCGCTCGCCTGCACGGCTCCCGCTCCCAACCCCAGCGAATCGGTGGGGCCCGCGGCCAGCACGCCGCGGATGTTCGGGAACCTGGGCAGCTGGCACCGCCCGATCACCACGACCTCGCCCGAGGCGCAGCGGTGGTTCGACCAGGCCTTCGCGCTGACCCTCGGCTTCAACCACGACGAGGCCATCCGCTCCTACCGCGAGGCCGCGCGACTGGATCCCGCCTGCGCGATGGCCTGGTGGGGCATCGCCTACTGCAACGGCCCGCACATCAACAACCCGGCGATGTCCGAGGAGAAGAGCGTGGCCGCGTGGCAGGCCGTGCAGAAGGCCGTGGCGGCGGCGCCGGGCGCGAGCCCGGTCGAGCAGGCCCTGATCGGGGCGATCGCGCAGCGCTATTCGGCCGATCCGCTCGCCGCCCGCGGCCCCTTGGACGAAGCCTACGCCGACGCGATGCGCGCGGTGTGGAAGGCCTACCCGAGCGATCCCGACGTCGGGACCTTGTGCGCCGAGGCCCTGATGGACCTCCACCCCTGGGATCTGTGGACGCACGACGGCAAGCCGAAGGAGTACACGCCCGAGATCGTCGAGACGCTCGAGAAGGTCCTGGCGATGGCGCCCGAGCAGCCCGGCGCGAACCACTTCTACATCCACACGGTCGAGGCTTCCGCCCGGCCCGATCGCGGCGTCCCTGCCGCCGACCGCCTCCGCACGCTCGTCCCCGGCGCCGGGCACCTCGTGCACATGCCGGCGCACATCTACATCCGCGTCGGCCGCTTCGCGGACGCGTCGCAGGCCAATATCGAGGCGATGAAGGTCGACGCGGCCTACCGCGCGCTGTCGCCGGAGCAGGGTTTCTACCGGATCTACATGGGCCACAACGCCCAGTTCCTGGCCTTCAGCTCGATGATGGAGGGCCGCCACGCCGCCGCCCTCGAAGCCGCGCGCACGATGATCGCCGCGATGCCGGCCGAGTTCGTCCGCGACAACGCCGCCTTCGTCGATCCGGCCTTCGGGCTCGAGCTCGGCGTCCACCTGCGCTTCGGCCGCTGGGAGAAGATTCTCGAGGTCCCCGATTTCCCCGAGCACCTGCCCTTGAGCCGGGCCTACCGGCACTTCGCGCGCGGCGCGGCGCTGGCCGCGACCGGGAAGCCGGACGCCGCACGGGAGGAGCTCGCCGCGCTCGAGGCGGCGGCGGCGAAGGTCCCCGACGACGCGATCTGGCAGAACAACAAGGCCAAGCAGATCCTCGCCATCGCCGCGAAGGTCCTGGCCGGCGAGATCGCGGCGCGCGAGGACCGGGTCGAGGACTCGGTCTCGCTCCTGCGCGAGGCCGGAGTGCTCGAGGATGCGCTGATCTACGACGAGCCGCCGGACTGGCTGCAGCCGACGCGCCACACGCTGGGCGCCGTGCTCTTGCGCGCGGGCCGCGCCGCGGAGTCGGAAGCCGCCTACCGCGAGGACCTCGTGCGCTTCCCCGAGAACGGCTGGTCGCTGTGGGGCCTGAAGCGGGCGCTCGAGATGCGCGGCGCGAACGAGGAGGCGGCGCAGGTCGCGGAGCGGTTCGAGAACGCCTGGAAGCGTGCCGACGTCAAGATCGACACGACCTGCTTCTGCCTGCCCGGCGTGTGACCCCGCCGCGCTAGGCCGTGAGCACGATCGTCGCGATCTCCGCCGGCTCGAGGACGCGCATCGGCGGCCCCCAGAAGCCGGTGCCGCGCGACACGTAGATCGCCGTGCCGTCCTCGGCGCGGTGGAAGCCGGCGACGAAGGGCTGCGTCAACGCGACGAGCGCGCCGAAGGGCCACATCTGGCCGCCGTGCGTGTGCCCTGAGAGCTGCAGCCCGACGCCGCGGCCGCGCGCGAGCACGATCTGGCGCGGCTGGTGCGCCAGAAGAACGAGCTCGCGCTCCGGATCCCGGCCGGCCAGCGCGCGCTCGAGATCGGGCTCGTGCTCGGGCAGGAATCGTCCGCCGTGGTGGTCGGGCAGGCCGGCGAGGTCGAAGCTCGCTCCGCCCGGCCCGCGGTCGCCGACCGGGATGCGCTCGTTCACGAGGACCTGGATGCCGCGCTCGCGCAGGTAGGAAACCCACTCGGTCGCGCCGGAGTAGTACTCGTGGTTCCCGGTGACGAACGCGACGCCGCAGCGCGCGCGCAGCTTCTCGAGCGGCTCGATCACCGAGGCGAGCTGGGCGACCGAACCGTCGACCAGGTCCCCGGTCACGACGACCAGGTCGGGCCGGAGGGAGTTCGTCTCCTCGACCACCGTCGAGAGGAACCGCTCCTGGAGGATCGGCCCCATGTGCAGGTCGGTGAGATGCACGATCCGGAAGCCCGAGAGCTCGCGCGGCAGGCGCGCCAGCGGCACCACGATCTCCGGTTTCGTGATCTCGAAGGCCGACCTCCGGCCGCCGATCGCGATCGCGCCCGTACTGGCGACCGCGGCGCTCGCCGCGACGCGCGCGAGGAAGACCCGGCGGCCCGTGTCGACGCTGCGCGGCTTCCGCCGGGATCGCCAGGCGACGAAGCGAGCGACGTCGAAGGCCGCCAGGATCACGGTCAGGTAGAAGAGCAGCCCGAGCCAGAGGAAGCCGTAGGCGACGATCGTGCGACGCCATCCGGCCGGCACGGTGCGGGAAGCGAGGAAGACCCCGACGAGGAGGAGCGCGAGCAGCACGACGACCCACGTGAGCGCCTTGTGCCATCGGCGCGGGAGCGCCGCGTCGCGCACGAGCCTCGCCCAGGCGTAGTAGTGCATCAGGAGGAAGGCCGCGAGGACCGGGATCGCGAAGCTCGCGTAGTAGAGGAAGCGCGACACGAGGCGCCGAACCTAGCGGTCCTTCGGGCCGAGCGCGTCGCGGATCGGCGCCGCCGCCCTCGGCTCCGCGGCTTTCCAGTCCTCGCCCAGGAGCGCGGCCAGCGTCGCCGCGACCTGGCTCTGCGTCACTTCCTCGCAGCCCGTTCGCTCGCCCAGCGCCGGCGTGTCCGGACCGAGCACGGCGATCCAGATCCGGTCGGAGGCCGGGACCTTCTCGCCGTGGCTCTTCCACTCGACGGGAGCGCCGCCGCGTCCGTGGTCGGTCGTGACGACGAGCGTGGTCTTCCCGGCGTACGCGGGGGACGCTTGCACCGCCGCCCACAGGCGCTCGAGGTAGCCGTCGATGCGGTGCGCGGCCTGGAGCACGAGGTCGTAGCGCCCGTCGTGGGCCCAGCTGTCCGTCTCGCCGAACGCGAGGTAGAGGACGCGCGGGCGCGCGCGCTCGAAGTACGCCTCCCCGAGGAGGTAGGTCAGCGCGTCGGAGCGCTCGTCCGCGTTCGGCCAGGTCGTGTCGGCCAGGACGCGGTTCAAGGTCTTCTCCCGCTCGGACAACCCCTCGCCCTCGATCGGGGCCTGCCCGGCGTTCACGAGCAGTCCGCTGCGCTCGCGGTTCAGGATCCAGGGGAAGCAGTCCCACTCCGCGAACGCCGCGACACGGCCGCGGTAGGCGTCCTTGCCGTTCAGCCACTCGAGCACGGAGACGTTCGGGTTCGGCCGCTTGTCGTTGCTGTCGATCCCCGGATCGCCGAAGCCGCACAGGATCTCCTGGTAGCCCGGGTAGGAGAAGTTCCTGCCGTTGGTGACGCGGGCGAGGCTCCCCTTCTCGGCGTTCCCGTAGACCTGCCCCTGCTGCGCGACGGTCCCCCACAGGAAAGGCAGGAGCGCCGCGCGCCGCGCCTCGGGCGTCGCGCGCCAGAACGCGGCCCGCAGCGCGTCGGGATCGGGGACGCCGCCCTCCTTCTTCGTCAGGAGCGCTTCGTCCGCGCCGGAGAAGACCTCCTGCCAGCGCAGGCCGTCGTAGGTCACCAGGATCACGTTCTCGGTCTTCCCCGCGCCGCAGGACGCGAGGGGGACGAGGAGGAGCAGAGCGGCCAGCATGGTGGCGGGTCAGACGTCGCGCGCGAGGCGGAAGCCGGAGAACTGCCAGCGCGCGCCCGGCGCGAAGAAGTTGCGGTAGCTCGCGCGCAGGTGCGAGCGCGGCGAGACGCACGAGCCGCCGCGGAGGACCATCCGGTTCGACATGAACTTGCCGTTGTACTCGCCCAGGGCGCCGGGCGAGGCGCTGAAGCCGGGATAGGCGACGTAAGGGCTCTGCGTCCACTCCCACACGTCGCCGAAGAGGCCGGCGGGGGCAGCAAGCTCTCCCCCGGCCGCAACTGCGACGGGGCGCGGATGGAGCGCTCCGCTCTCCACGAAGTTGCCGTCGACGGGGACTTCGGACGCCGCGAGCTCCCACTCGTCCTCGCGCGGCAGGCGCGCGCCGACCCATCGCGCGTACGCGTCCGCCTCGTAGTAGCTGACGTGCGCCACCGGCTCGTCGAGGTCGAGCTCGCGCGTGCCGCGCAGCGTGAAGATCCGCCAGGCCCCGTCCTCGCGCTTCCAGTAGGCCGGGGCCCGGATGCGCTCCGCGACCACCCAGTCCCAGCCGTCGGAGAGCCAGGGATCCGGGCTCTCGTACCCGCCTTCCTCGACGAAGCGCAGGAACTCGCCGTTCGTCACGGGGCGCGAGGCGATCTCGAAGGGATGCGTGTACACGCGGTGCCGCGGAGCTTCGTGGTCGAAGGCGAATCCCGTCCCGGCGTGCCCGATCGAGTGCAGTCCGCCCTCGCGGCGCAGGAAACGTGCGGCCGGCGCCGTCGCCGCGCCCGGATGGGGACCGGCCCGGTACGCCGGCTCGAGCGGGTTGAGCGAGAAGAGGTGCTTCAGATCGGTGAGCATCAGCTCCTGATGCTGCTGCTCGTGGTTCCAACCGAGCTCGAGCACGGGCCCGTGGCGCAGGAGGAACGCCTCGTCCGCCCGCTCGAGGAGAGCCCGGACCTGCGCATCGACGTGGCGGCGGTATTCGAGGATCTCCTCGAGTCCCGGGCGCGTCATGCGGCCCCGGAGCGGCCGCGCGACGCGCTCGCCGATCGCGTTGTAGTACGAGTTGAAGAGGAAGCCGTACTGCGGATGGAAGGGGCGATGACCGGGGATCGCCTGCGCGAGCAGGAAAGTCTCGAAGAACCACGTCGTGTGCGCGAGCTGCCAGCCGATCGGGCTCGCCTCGGGCATCGACTGCGCCGCGCAGTCCTCGGCCGAGAGAGGCTCGGCCAGCCTGCAGGTCGCGCTCCGGACCTCGTCGAACCGCGCGGCGAGCTCTTCGCCGCGACTCGCGCGCGTCGCCGGTGCAGGCCGTCCGCTCAACGTCCCGCCTCGGCTCGAGCGACGCCCGCCGCCAGCGCGCGGACGAGCCTCGGCACGTCGCGCGCGGGCGTCGAGCACAGGGCGACCCGAACGGCGCCCTTCATCGGCACGACGTACACGCCCTCCTCCCGCATCGAGCGCGCCGTCGTCTCGGCATCGGGCGTGAACACGGAGACGAAGAAGCCGCCTTCGTAGCGGGGATAGGCCAGCTTCGCCGCCCCCGCCTCGCGGTTGAACGCCTCGGCGCGCTCCCGGACCAGGGCGATCAGCGCCGCGCGCTCGCGCGAGGCGCGCGTCCGGAGCTCCTCCTCGACGAGGAGCGACGTGATCGCGAGCTGCCCGAGATGGTTGCAGTTGGACCAGGTTCCGCGGCAGGAGAATCCGAGCGCCGCGCGGATGGATTCGCGCTGCGCCGCGCCGGGATGCACGGCCACGAGGGCGCCGACGCGCGCTCCGTACTGCGCGAACGACTTCGACGCCGTCCACGCGACCAGGAGCGTCGCGGAGTCGAGGATCCGCTCCGCGTGCCGCACCCAGCCCTGGCTCGCCTCCGTCCCGAAACGCGCGTAGGCGTGGTCGAGGAGGAAGGCGACCGGACCCTTCTCCCCCGCCGAGCGGACGACGTCGGCGATCGCGGTCCACTCCGCATCGTCGAGCGAGTATCCCGTCGGGTTGTGGCAGGGGTAGTTCAGGAGCACGAGCGCGCGCCCCTGCGCGGCGAGCTGCCGCTCGAGCGCCTCGCGGAAGGCGTCGACGTGGAAGCGCGGCGAACCGAGGCCGGACTCGAACGTGGGGAACGTCGACAGCCCCCGCCCGGTGTGCGTCGCGATCGTCAGGTAGGGCCCCCAGAAGTAGCTCGTCGTGAGCACCGACTGCCCGGGCTCGAGGAAGTTCACGATCGCGTGGTGGAGCGCGCCCGTGCCTCCCGGGGTGGCGGCCGCGACCGCCTGCTCGGCCAAGGCTCCGTCTCCGAACAGGTCCTGGATCACCGCCGCGAGGAATGGGCCTTCCCCGAGGATGGGTGCGTAGCTGGCCGAACGCTTCGCGGGCACGCGCGAGATCGCCTCGAGCACCGACGGCATCACCGCCAGCGTCCCGTCGTCCTCCATCAGCGCGCCCAGGGTCGCATTCAGGATGGACTCGCCTCGCTTCGCGCGCGCGGTCGCCTCCGCGTTCAGCGCGAAGATGGGATCGTCGCCCGACCGGCCGGCCGCGGCGGGGATCAGGGGGCTGCCCCGGATCGGAGTCACGATCGCGCGCACGTGGAACGGTCCTCGGACATCGGGCAAGAGAGTAGCTCGCGCCGAGTCGCCCGACAGCCCTGGAGGCAGGATCCCCCGGCACCCGACTCTTTTTTTGGCTCCCTCCGCGATCCGCGCGCCGCCGGCCGCGGCACAATATCGAGTCCGGAACCCAGCCGTTCGTTCCCATGAGAACTCTCTACGCACTCGCACTGACTCTCGTGATGGTCCCGCCGCTTCGGGCGGCTGCGAGCGGAGATCACGGCCGCCTCGATTGGTTCCCGGGCACGTTCGAGGAGGCCCTCGCGAAGGCGAAGCAGGAGAACAAGATCGTCTTCATCGACTTCTGGGCCAGCTGGTGCGGCTGGTGCAAGCGCTTCGATCTCGAGACGCTCTCCGACACCGTCGTCATGGCGGAGGCGCGCGAGCTCGTCTGCCTGGTCATCGACGCGGAGAGCGAGGCCGGTGTCCCCCTCGCCGCGCGCTACGGTGCATCGAACCTGCCCGCGCTCGTCTTCGTCGAGCCCGACGGCTCCCTGCGCGAGCGGCTCTCCGGCTTCCGGCCCGCGGCGCAATTCGTGGTCGAGCTGCGGAGGATCCGCGCCAACGAGGGCACGATCGGCGAGATCGTCCAGAAGCTCGCCGCGAATCCCGACGACGTCCTCTCCCGCCTCGAGCTCGTCCTGCGTCTCCGGCGCATGCACGACGGGAAATGGGAGCCCGAGATGCAGGCCGCACGCGACCGCATCGAACGGGGCGTCGGCTTCGATCCCAAGAGCCCCGACGACCGGTTCGCGATCGGCCGGAAGCTCCGCCTGTGCGGCGACGAGAAGGGCTACCAGGAACAGCTCGCCGCCATCCGCGCGCTCGACCCCGAAGGCCGCTCGGATCCGATGCGCCGCCTCGCCTTGAACGCCCTGGTCGAGGAGGTGAACGCCCGCTACCGCAAGGAACAGGTCTTCGATCCCAGCCCGATCCAGCGCTTCCTGGCCGACGAGAAGAGCCCGCTCGTCCTGTTCGAGGGCTACTCGATGCTCCACGGCATGGCCGCCTACCAAGCCGAGGACGCCCAGCGCCGCGGCCAACCCGACCTCGCCGCCGAGAAGCGCGCCGAAGCCCGCGACTACGCCCGCCGCGCCTGGAAGGTCTGCCCCCCCGATCGCCTGGCGAGCTTCGGCCGCGAGATCACCCAGGACCTCCTCTCCGCCCCCACCCTCGACGACGACACCCTCCACTTCCTGGTCGACGTCGCCACCCGCTCCTTGGAAGCCGCTCCCCGCAGCGCCGACCACCTCGAGCTCCTGGGCCGCTGCCTCGAGAAGGCCGGGAAACCGGCCGAGGCACTCGAGGCGTACCGCAAGGCGCTCGAGATCGACCCGGGGAAGGAGTCCGTCAAGCGCCGCATCGCCGCGCTGCCGCACTGAGGGATCCGGCCGGATTCCTATTTCGGCTGGGGGCTCGCTGGAGTCATCGCGACCGCCTGCACCGCGTCGATCGCCCGCTTCTCTTCCCGCGTCAGGGTTCGGTCCTTGAACGTGCGGTGGTCGTGGACGCGGATGCCGCGCAGGGCGAGGTAGCGGTCGAACCAGCGCTTCGATTCGATGGAACCCCAGAGGAAGTCACTGGATTCGCCGCCGAACCAGTTGAGGTCCTCGTTCAGGGGGTCGTAGGTCAGGGCTTCGACGACGGCGCGGCTGGCGTAGGCGTAGCGCTGGCTCTTGGAGAGGGATTTGACCTCGGGATCGGCTTTCTCGCTCTCGGGGGTGCCGGGGAAGTAGGGGCGGATCTTCGAGAGCAGGTCGGCGGCGGTCGAGATCGCGAGGGCGCGTCGATCGATCTCGCCGGCGAGCTTCGCGTCGAGTCGGGTCGTGAAGAGGGCCGCGGACATGCTGGCCTCGCGCTGCTCGAGGCGCTGCAGCACGGTCGGGAGCTCACTCGCCATGCGGTTCGGGTCGTTCGATCGGATCAGGGCCAGGAGGATCTCGAGATCCTTGCCCCAGGCTTCGCTCCCGCTCGCGTCCTTGCGCTCTTCGCGCAGGGCCTCGAGGTCCAGCTTGGCGGCTCTCAGACGCGACGCGGCCAGGTCGACCCGGCGGGCGATCGCATCCCCTTCCGCGTCGCGCAGGTTGGCGAAGCCGTCGAGATGCGCCTGGAGCACGGACATCCCGGCGCGAAGATCGAGCATCTCGAACTCGAGGCCCTCGATGACGAGCGCCCGCGTCCGGAAGCGCGAGTCGACCAGCAGCTTGGCGAACAGCTCCGCGGGAGGTCCGCCTTCCTGGAGCACGACGCCGGCGCGGGCGGTCCGCTCGCGGAACGCGGCGTCGAGACGCTCGAGCGGCGTGAGCCATTCCTCCCCGGCTCGGGTCTCGCGTTCCTCCTCGCGCTGGGCGACGTCGAGCAGGCCGAAGTAGCCCTGTTCCTCGTAGCGGTCGGTCGCCATCGCGAGCAGCACGCGGATGTCCTGCTCGAGCCGGAACAGCGAGTCCTTCTGCCCGCGATCCTCCTCGGCCGAGGAACGCAGCAAGCGCTCGATGTCGCGCATCGTGCGGTCGGGCCCGAAGCCCTTCTCGCCGTCGGGCGCCTTGCCCCAGGCGACGGTGCTCGTCGCCTCCTGATCGGCGGGTTGCATGCCGAGGGCCAGCAGGACGAAGCCTGCGGACACAGCGAGGGTCGGTGTGGCGCTCACGGGACTCCGGTCGCGGGCCTGCCCGCGTTTTCGTCCGGATCCTAGCACGATTCAGGCGAAGGGCCCGCCCGCGCCTTCGTGCCGCGCCTCCCGCACGGCCGTATCGGGCAGCGCGTGCTCGCGGTGCGGCGGCTGGGGCTGGATCTCCAGGTTCCATTCGAGCTCGAGGATCGAGGGCCGCGCGCTCCGCGGACGATCGGCCGGCGAGAGTTTCGGTACGGTCTCCGGCTCCGCGGGAGCCATCGAGCTGGCATCGGTGCCCTCCGCGAGGATGGCTTCGGCTCCGAGGGAATCCCCGGACGCCTTCGGCATCCCGCTCGCAGCCCGGCGCGCGAGCTGGACGAGGCGAAGGATGCGCGTGTAGCCGAACCCGAACCGCTCCGAGAGCTCGAGCAC
>Ga0075428_100008633_pt1 | contig 11301 bp, 10 predicted proteins | sample RhiMetdeltSRZDD2_FD_75291 | JGI IMG/M metagenome (GOLD analysis project Ga0075428, IMG submission 75291) | Populus rhizosphere microbial communities from Tennessee, USA - Rhizosphere MetaG P. deltoides SRZDD2 | ecosystem: Host-associated > Plants > Roots > Rhizosphere > Soil | place: USA... | reverse complement strand
TTCAATCATCGGCAGTTCTGGGATGGGCGCGCCGAAGAGGTCTTCAACGGCGTGAACCACCTCGGTCAGCGCGATTCGGCCGCACGGGTATTCCGGGCAGACAACCCGTCGCTGCCGGTCGAGGTGCGCGTCGAGCTCCGGAACTCAAGCCTCGCCTCGCAGGCGGTGGCACCGATCGTCAGCGACATCGAGATGTCACGGCCAGGCCGGACGGCACAGGACGTCGGCCGCGAGCTCGCGGAGGGCCAGCGCAAGCAGGGCCAGAAACTCACCGGCGTCCGCCCGCTCGCCAAGCAGCTCGTATCGCCAAACGACAGCGTGCTCGGGACTTCGAGCCGCTCGCCACAGAAAGGCCTCGCCTTCAATCGCTACGACCAGATGATCAAGACGGCCTTCCAGGAACGCTGGTGGCGATCAAACAAGGTCATCCGCGTGAATGCGGACGGTTCCAAGACGCTCGTCGCCAAGAACCAGGGCGAGTGCGGGACCAGCAACTGCAGCGCCAACGAATACTCGCTTCTTCAGTACAACTTCGGGTTGTTCTTCGGCCTCGCCGTACAGATGTACGAAGCGACCCTGGTCGCGGACGACACGCCCTGGGATCGATTCCGCCGCGAGCATACGGCGAAGGAAGACCCCGCGCTGAATCCCTGGGTCAACACGGCTCCCGACCACATCAGCCGCCAAGCACTGTTTGGCGCGCACCTGTTCAACGACCGCACCCGCGGGCCGACCAACGTCCGGTGCTCGAACTGCCATGAGCAGGCCGAGCTGACGGATGCGTCTGCCAGCCGCGTGGCGCGGTTCGGGTCGGTCCGTAACCGGGACGGCAACATCATCGACCGCGGATTCAACAACATCGGTGTCCGCCCGACCGGAGACGATCTGGGCGTGGGCGCCAGGGATGCGTTCGGTTTTCTATCGTTCACACGCCGGATGTTCCCCGGCGCCGTTCCGGCCGACTTCGGCGGCCCCGTGACCAAGGGCTTCGGCACGGAGGGCGCCTTCAAGATTCCGTCACTGCGGAATGTTGCGCTGACAGCGCCCTATTTCCACAACGGCGAGGCGCGGACGTTGCACGAGGCGGTGGAGCTTTACAGTCGCGGCGGCAACGTGAATCCGATAACCGCGACGGACGGCACCTCGATCGAGCCGCTCGGCGTGCCGTCGCTCACGTCCGACGAGGTCGACGCGATCGTCGCGTTTCTGGAGAGCTTGACCGACGAGCGCGTGCTTTACCGTCGCGCGCCATTTGACCACCCGCAACTCTTCGTTCCGAACGGGCATGCGGGTAACTCATCCCAGGTGACGGACGCGAACGGCGACGGCCTCGCCGACGACGCAATGATCATGATCCCGGCCGTCGGTGCCACGGGCGGAGCGCCGCTGGCGGGCTTTTTACAGGGCGAATTCGGTCCCTAGGCGCTAATCGCACGAGGCTGGCAGGAGAGAAAGCAATGAAAGCATTTTGGGTAGTTGGCCTGTTCCTGGCCACTGGCGCGGCGCTCGCTGCAGACAGGCCATTGCCCGTGCTGATCAAGAATCCATCGGTATTGGTCCAGGACGCAGCGGCCGGTGAGTACACGCACGTCGGACAGAAACCGAGCCAGCTCGTGGAACTCGGTCTCAACAGGACTTTCGAGGGTCGCGTGGATCCCCAGACCGGAGGCACAACGTCATTTGTAGTGCCGGATGGATTTCTGTTCGTGCTGACTGACATTCAGTGGGAAGCGTCGTGCACGAATGGCACCCTCGTTCACTTCTCGCTGGTCCGCCATAAGCCGAGCGGCACATCGGACGGGCCAGTGAGGGGAGCAGCAGTGTGCGAAGTCGGCGAAGCTCACTTCGAGCGGCACTACACGACAGGCGAACTGTTCGGCGAAGGCCAGTCGTTCCGCGTCGACGCGGTATTCGGCTTGAGCGCCACCCCGGCAGAAGGTGTGTTCGCAAGTGTGCAGGGCTATCTCGTGCCCGCGGACTGAGGCGACACCCGGCCTAAAGGTTCTAAAGGGACCCGTGAGGCTTCGCACCGCTCACATCGTTTTAACTCTTTGATCCAATTACATATCTAGCGGCAACTGGCCGCGCCGCGCGACTCCGGCCCGCCTAGTTCGCTTGTTTGCCCCGTATGCCAATTGGCCAACGGTGGACGGGACGTCCTGCCAGGACGAAGTTCCGGGCAGCGGGGCCGCTTGAAACGCGCTGGCCTGTCCCTTTCAAGCGGCCCATGTCGTCTCGTTCAAGGGGATGAACGGCATGGGGACACTGAAAATTCGCTGCCCGAATACGGGCGAGCACGTCACGACCGGTGTCGTCATGGACGAGGAAGTTTTCAAGCTTGCGCGCCTCACTACCCAGGTTTTCGTCTGCGACGCGTGTGGCGAAACCCACGTTTGGGAGAAGGAAGGTTTTCCTACTCGGTGGCATAAGATTCCTACGCAATCTACCGCGTGATGCCGGGTCGTGATCGCTCTACGCGATGGAATGATGCCGAAACGTCACAAGGAAGGATCGGCGTGCCGGAGCCAAAGGGTCTTGCAACATTGCAGCGCTGGAAACAGGCAACAAAGCGCGTCATTGCGGGCAATCAACTCGTTGCCCGGCAGCGCGAATTGATTGACCAGTTGCGTGACGAGGGATGTGCGACGCAAGGGGCGGAAACGATTCTGAGGAAGCTGGAGATGTCGCAGGAATGGCATCTCGCCGATCGAGCTGGCATCGAATACGAGCTAGCCCAGATCAAGGACAGGCGCCTACTTCTTGACGTTACTCTCTTGTATCTCAAGGAGTTAAGGAACACGTTGAGCGCAGCTGAGACCGGCGGCGTCGAAGCGCCAAGCCGCGCCGACCAACGACGGAATTGATGCGCTCATAGAGTCGGTGGCAGGGGCGCGTTGACGACCCTGATTCGAGGCTCGCTTCCGCGGGCCTTTTCATTGAGACAGCCGGTTTGTAAGCTAGGTAGAGGCGCAGGCCACGGCGCCGAGCATGACGGGGGGGGAACTCATGCTCGAAAGAACCTATAACAACATTGTTCGGTACATGCTGGCGACGAGCGCTGCGGAAATCGCCGAAGTGTTCGCGCGTCTGCCCGTCGGTGTTACCCAGGGGCTTGCCTCGGAATTGGACGTCGCCGGAGACGTTCATAGATATGACGCTGACGCAAAGCGTGTCTATTACTTCGAGCAGGCAGGGACCAACTTGGCCGTGTGGAGCTGGAACGAGGTTCACCGGCCCCATGAGGCGGGTGAGTTGATATTTCTTGTCGTCGGTTCGCGTGCGCCGCTGGATGAAAAGCTTGCGAATGAATTTTATGCGCAGGCGACCCAACGGACGGTGGGGAACCCGCGGCCGCCATCCTCGAAGGACTAGGGGCGAAAGGCAGCCGGCCTATTTGTCAATAATCCGTTGCAAACTGAAATTCTGGAAACTCCCTACGAAGCACGTTGAACCCGTCTGACTTTCGGCTACGAACTGCCGGAGCACGCTTCTGCCCAAGCCGAAAGTCTCTGTATGGACAGTTCAACGGAAAAACAACAAGGTTCAATCCCCGCGTGCCCGCACTGCGGCAGGCCGATACGGACCGCGGATGCCATGCGGCGAGGACACCCTGTCCAGGAAGCGACGCCGAGCTCGGAGCGACGGCGCGCGGGTCCTCGTCTTGCGGATTTGCGCGCGTACGGAATGGTGTAAAGAACCACCCGGATAAAAAGGATCCGCGAGGCGCCGCCTGCGGCTTATCTCGCCGCTGCGTGGGCAGGCTTACTTAACGGCCGCTGCCCGACTCCGCCCAGTAGGGAGTCGGATCGCCAAATCTTGCCAACGCCCAGCAAAGAACAGACAGGGTAATGGCGCCAAAGCAAACGACTTTCGCGATTGCCGGGCTGTGTACGGGAATAACCTCAAAACCGAATACGGCAGCAATGAGCGCAATGACCGCGAACATGAGTGCGTAAATCGGAGGAGCTGCGATCCAGCTTGTCGGCCAATGACGACGCCTTTACGCAAGCAAATAGCCTGAGGGGCGTGCTCAACGGTCAAATTGCCGATTGCGGGCATGTCTGACAGCAATCGGCGCCCTGCGGAGCTAGCGTTTTTCAGTTTTATCGAGGTCTGCGGGGTCGCCTGCAGCATTGCTAAAACGGGGAGTAGCAATGTTCCGAAGGTTCTTGCCGCTGTCAGCTTTTTCTCTGGTGGTCGCCGGTTGCGGTGGCGGCGCGGGGCCGCACATCCCGCGGCCTGGGCCGCCGGAGCCGCCGGAGCCGGAAGCGTCCGCGGGCGGACTGTGGCAAGGCACATCCTCGCTCGGTTTCGGAGTCGTCGGGCTCGTGAGCGAATCCGGCCGGTTTCACTTTATCCAGGACGATGGCGTGCAGATGGTGGGCACGATGACCACATCCCAGGATGGGTTGTCAGCCAACTTCGTTGGTTACGTGCCCTTTCGCGAGAAACTCGGCGATGGCTCGACGACCGGCGTCGGCTCCCTCTCCGGAAATCTGGTTGAACGCAGCAGCATTTCTGCCGACATCAGTTTCACGACCTCGCGCGGAACCGAGAGCGAATCGACGATCGCGCTTTCCTACAATCCGGTCTATGAGCGGGACTCGTCGCTGGCGGCGGTCGCCGGCAATTATCTGGACACCGAGCGGAATGTCGTCATCAATGTGAACGCCGACGGCGAGTTGTTTTCCCAGGACCCTCGGAGTCACTGCATCAGCAACGGAACGGTGTCGGTCATCGATCCCGCATTCAACCTGTATCGCGTGGAATATGAGTTCTCGAATTGCAAAGGTCACGAAGACATTCTGAATGGCACGGTTGCCGAAGGGCTCGCCGCACTCGACGACACCCAATCCCCTGAGGCGCTGATCCTGGGCGTCGAGATCGCCGCGGCGGGTTATTCCTTTGCAGGCGTGTTCCCGCGTAGTTAGCGGGGGCCCGAGCGCCGACACCTTCGCGTACGACTATCGGCCAGTTCGCTTCGTCCCCCAAGAATGGGCATCCGGTCCGGCATGGTTAGACCTGCCCATCCGGCCGGAAAAAGCCCTTCAGTATCGAAGCGAGGACAAGGCCGGCGAAGCCGGGGAGCATCGACAACGCCACCATTCCCAACTTCATCAGTGGTTTGTCGGGCAAATCCCAGTGCATCACGCCGACCACAATGCAGCCGGCGAGCCAAAGGTACGACAAGACTCTGGCGACAACGATGAGCTGGCGAACTCCCTTCCTCATTGGGCCGAGAGCTTACGCCTTACGCGAATAGTCGGCAGCGGGGCGGCTTGGAGGGTCCGTTGCAGGGGCGTTTCCCATATCCCGTCCCGCGGGTTCGGCCGCGTCGTCTTCCGAGTCCAACATCGCAATTTCGAGCGAATGGCGATCAACTGTTAACTCTGCACCAGCCCGCCAAAAACTCGGGAGGACAGCGAGATCCTCCCGAGTTAGCCCATGTCGGCTACCGATCGTCTCCATCCCTGCTTATCGAGGCCGGCACGGAAGGATCGACAAGGACGAGCCTTCCACTCAGCACCCAGGCCCGCTGGCTAGGTGCCAAACGCGGAGCCAAGAGTCCGTCGTCGAGTTCCCGCGTGACCGCGAAGCGGTTAAACGACGTCGGCGGCAGAAATAGCCTTTCGTTTGACTGGCCATCGGATTCCTCCTCTGGTTCGGCCTCCACGAAAGTCAAAACGCCATCGCCGTTAGCGTCCACGCGCGCGACTTCTGCCGCATAGGCATCGAACAAGCGCCGCGCCGGATCGGTCACGCCTGGCTCGAAAGACTTAACTCGCACCAGCACGTCCAGCAGAATTTCGTTGGCAAGTGCGCTGGGTATGAAGCGCAGCCGAGTTTCCTTCTGCTCTTCATCGCTCGTGACGGGCCGGTCCGGGTCATTCGGGCTCGCATCGGGACCGCGGTCCGGATCGCGCGGATTGTTGGGATCGTCCCCGTACATCTGTTTCAGCGGCGGGTCGTTATTGGAGACGCCACGGGGCCCGGAACCGGGAATCAACGATTGCAAATTGTACTGCAATCCATCGGCAAAGGTTCCGGCTACACCTCCGGTGAAAGGCAGCTCGTATAGAGGAAAGACCCAATTCGTGTATTCGTTGAACTCCCAATAGGCGTGGCAATCACTCTGCTGCACGCAGTTGTAGGCGCCCATACTGAGGGCGATGGGTACGACATTGGTCTGTCGGTTTGGAAAGTGGTCTTCTGCGCTTGGAAAACGCACATCCTTGCCGTCCAGCGTAAAGCGATGACCCGGCCTGTTGTGGTGGTCGCCAAGTGCGGCTATCGCGGCGGCGTCCGCTGCCGTCATAGTGCCAAATCGTGCGGAGCCATTCGGACGTGGACTTGCCACGCTTGGGACGACAAGGTCATGAATCATCCACCCCTCATACCAACCCGATTCGTTATTGATGACGAACAAACCGGAAAGGTCGGTGAAGATGTCGATGAACGCTTCGACGTCCTCCGGATCCGTCGGTAGCCCGGGTTTGGGTTCCAACACCACACGTACCGCTCCGATCGTCGGCTGCTTCCCATTGGCAGCATTGGCCGCGGTCGGTATGGCATGGTCATTTATCCCCGGGATGACAGCGGTGAAGATGTTTGGCTGAAAGTCGTCGCTGTCGAGCAAGTAATACTGAAAGAGCTTGCTGGACTTGTCGGCTTCAGCGAAGGCGGGCATCGGTAGATAGGTGTGTGGACGCCTGGCCATCCGTCCCAACCGGTTTTTGAGCGATGTGGGCAGTTTGACGACGTCGGCCCGACTAAGAACAGCTTGCTCGTCCTGATCCGCATTCGGATTGGGGTGCAGATCTGCCCAGGCGCTCGCGGTGATCGCAGCCCCGCCAATCAAAACCGCGAATTGCGTTCCAAGAGTTCGAGTGATTCGCACAGAATGTAATTTCCCAGCAGAATCGCCTTGCGAAAATTCTTTCATCAGTATCCCCTTTCGCGAACTTGGAGCGTGTTGCACTTCTGGACACGCTCGATCCCAGTTTCCGGCAACCAGTCCGTTCCCTGGGAGCAGGAAAGGGTTTCATCGCAATTGCGATTGCGAGCGAAATTTTATCGGCGTAGGAGGATTCCGTCGGTCCGGTAAACACGATTCAAATTTACCGGCCGGGCATGATGCTGACGTCGCTTCAGTCGTGAGCTTCGCTTCGCGCCTCTCGTGAACCTTTTGGAGACTGAACGGAACTCACTAGGCGGCCATGCCTGGATTTCGACCTGATACCTTCGCGTAGCCAACTAGGCGTTGGAGCGGCCCGTGATTGTGCTTGGCGAAGGTCCATCAGCGCGCTGATTCCCCAGACAACCGCTACTTCGGCACTTATAAGTGCTACCCCTGCTGCGGAAGCTTGGAAAGGCACCCGAGAAACTCGCGGCAATTACATTCGAGCTCAAGGTTTCGACGCACTAAAACGAGCGATGCATGGGCAAGTGCCCAAAAGGGACGAAGAGTAGTGGGGTGTCCCCTTTAGTTCTGTTGCCAGCTCGCGTTCCGCTTCATCACGCCCCACGGCATGCTCTCGCCGCGGATCCAGCCCCAGAGCGCCTGCAGCCGCCACCAGGAATTGAGCTGCCGATAGCCGAAGTTCTCGAGCAGCGACACCAGGAACAGCACCAGCAGGTGCCGGGCCTTCGGGTACGTGTGGAACGAGAGCTCTTCGAGCAGCAGCGCGGTCGTCGAGAGCATCACGCCGAGCGCGAACGCCGCCGCCAGGAATGCGAGGAAACTCAAGCCCGCCATCCCGCCCAACGCCCAGGCGAGCGCCATGACCACGAGCCCGCCAACCTCGATGAGCGGGCTCAAGAGCTCGAATAGGACGAAGAACGGGAACGCCAGCCAGCCGGCGGCGCCGCTGCCCTTCGCGAAGCAGAGGCCTCGATTCTCCCAGAGGCTTTGGCCGAGCCCGCGCTGCCAGCGCTTGCGCTGCCTGGCGAGCGTCGCGAGATCCTCGGGTGCCTCCGTCCAGCACACCGGATCGGGGATGTATGAGACGCGATAGCGCTGGCCTTGCGCCGCGAGGTAGCGGTGCAGGCGCACAACGAGCTCCATGTCTTCGCCGATGACGTCCGCGCGAAAGCCGCCCGCGGCGACCACGGTCTCGCGATGGAATACGCCGAAGGCTCCCGAGACGATCAGGAGCCCGTTAATTGCGCTCCAGCCGAGCCGCCCGCCGAGGAACGCGCGCAAGTACTCGACCACCTGCAATAACGCGAGCGGATTCTTCGGCAGGCCCACCTGCTCGATCACGCCGCCGCGCACGCGGCAGCCGTTGACGATGCGAACGGTCCCGCCGCAAGCGACGGTGCGCGGATCCTCGAGGAACGGCCGCACGACGTGCTCGAGGCTGCGTACTTCCAGGACCGAGTCCGCATCGCCGCAGTAGAAGATCGGATACCGGGCCGTATTGAGCCCGGCGTTGCTGGCATCCGCCTTGCCGCCGTTCTCCTTGTCGACGACGCGCAGGTTGGGATACTTCAGCGAGCGATAGATGCCGTGAACCGGCCGCGTCTTGATCCGGACCTGGTAGGCCTCGGGGAACGGCGTCAGCTCGAACTCGCGAATCAGCGCACCGAGCGTGTCGTCCGTCGAACCGTCGTTGACGACGATGATCTCGAAGTGCTGGTAGCGCAGCTGCAGGAGCGCGCGCACCGAGGTCGCGATCGAGCCTTCCTCGTTGTAGGCCGGGACGACGAGCGACACCGGCATCTGCAAGTGCGTATACACGCGCTCGGCCGCCGCGACGCCGCCCATGTAGCGCCGGAGGCGGTACATCGCGATGAACGCGAGCCCGAGGTAGAACACATTCAGCACGACGAAATAGCCGAGGAAGCCCCACTGCACCGCGGTCAGGACGTGGCGGAAGGTATTCATCGGGACGCTGCCTCCGCCCGCACATGCTCGAGCATGTCGCGCGCGTACACGTCGCCGAGGTGTCCCCGGATCGCCTCCAGGTGATCGTCGTTCATGCCCTTGAGCTTCAGGAGCGCCTGGCCGGCCCGGTAGCGTACCCACCAGACACGGTCGCACATCAGGTGCGCGACGGCCGGCGCGTCACGCAACGCACCCAGCTTGCCGTAGGCGACCGCGAGGCTCTGACGGACGTCTGCGTCCTTCGACTCGGCGAAGCGCGCGAGTTCATCCAGTACGTTCGGGTCCACGATGACGAGCAATGCCGCCGAGACGATGTGCGGGTCGTTCGCGTGGCGGCGCATCAGCTCGATCGCCACCTCGCTGCCGAGGACCGCATCGACGTGCGCGAGCCAGGGCAGGAGCGGCGGGATCTTGGCGGGGGCGAGCGACAGCATCAGCGCGCGGATCGGCTCGCGCGCGACGTCGGCGCCAGCATCGACCAGCAGCCGCGCCATGGCCTCGCCGGGCCAGCTCTCGCGCTCGGCGAGCTGGTTCATGATGCCGGGCATCGCGCGCTGCGCATCGATGCGGACGAGGGCCGCGGCAGCGTAGAACGAGACGAGCGAATTGGTCGACGCGAGCTGCTCCTGCAACGGCTGCCAGGAGGACGGGTCGCGCAGCTGGCCGAGCGTTCGGATCGCGAGGATTCGCCGCCCGACCTGGCGGGAATGCAGGTAGCGCCGCGCCGCGACGTCGAAACCGAGCGAGCGCGCGATGGCGTTCAGGCGCTCACCGGTGTCTCCGCGCAGGGCGTCCTGCAGCGCGTTCCATTCCTCCATGAGGTAGGGCCGGTTCGAGCCGGGCAGCCGCGGGAGCGTGGGGGGATCGCCGCTCTCCAGTGCGACGCGGGTCAGCAGCGGCCGCCAGAGGGCGACGACGCGCTCGTTGCGCCGCGCCTCGGCGCGGTAATAGCGCCGCACGAGCAGCGACATCAGAAGGAGCGCGGCCGACGCGAGGGCCGCCACCTCCGCGCTTCGCCACGCGAGCGTGACGATCAATTCAGAACCGGTGCTCGAGTCCAAGGCGCACCCGCATTCGGTCGTAGAGATTGCCCTGCTCGTACCAGCCGGCCTCCCAAGTGATGCCCCAGGCGGCATTCGTCCAGTGCAATCCGTACAACGAGACGCTGCGCGTATCCGTCACCTGCACGACACCGGGCGCAACCGTCTCCGCCTCTTCGCCGAAGCCGACGACGAAGCCGATGCGGCTGTCACGGCCGTAATCGTGGGCGGCGCGCAGCAGATGGCCGTAGTGCGGGTCGGAGATGTCGGACGTCTTCGCGGCGTTCAGCGAGTAGCCGAAGCTGAATCCGTGCGCGTACTTGTCGATCGAGCTCGCGATCGAATCGACCTGCGAGGCGGCATAGTCGGCGTGGCGCAGGCGGAAGGCGATGCTCCAGTCATTCGGCAGGCCGCGCCCCGCCTCGGCGCTGAAGCTCCACTCGGGAAGGACCTGCGCGTCGGGCGAGACATCGGCGGAGAGGCCGTAGGACCAGTGGCTGTCTGCACGGTCCGCAAAGGCGAGCTGGAGCTGCTCGTCGCGCGTGCCGAAGCGCTCTTCGAGGTGCGCGCCGGCGAACAGGCGGCGCGCGCCGCCGAAGCGGTGGTCGAGTCCGAGCGACGCGCCTTTCCAGGGATCGCGGTCGCCGGAAAGATCCTCGTAGCTCAGGTCCGCCGAGACGCGCGTGCCGCGCTCGAGCAGGCGTCGCTCGTCGAGCGCGGTCTTGCGTTCCGCCGGCCAGGTGGCCTGCGGGAACTGCGCGGCGGCCTCGAGGAGCAGCGAGTCCGCGGCGTCGAATTCGTTGAGCGCGTCGAGCGCCCGGGTGTTCAGGCGCCAGACGTCTTCGTAGTTTGGCGAGCGGTGGCGGGCTTCCTCGAGGAGCGGCAGCGCCTCGCGCGGCCGGCCGAGCGCGACGAGCGCCTGCGACTTGCCGAGGAGCCAGTCGGGATTCGTGGCGTTTTGCGCGAGCAGGATGTCGTACTGCTCAAGCGCCTTCGCGGGCTCGCCCGCGCGGGCGCAGGAGCGCGCAAGCGCGTCGCGCGCGTCGGTGTCCTCTGATTTCGCCGCGACTGCCGCCTCGAGCGCGGCATCGCAGGCCATCGCCGGCGGCGCCATCAACAAAGCCACCAAAAAGGAAACGATCAAGGGGATCAAGGGGACGCTCACCTTGATCGACGCTTTACCCGCGCCATTGGACTTGCACTCGATCAAGGTGAGCGTCCCCTTGATCCGATTCGCCGGCGGATGCGGGCGACGAGCTCGGCGGGGCTGAAGGGCTTGGTCAGGTAGTCGTCCGCGCCGAGGCCGAGCGCGCGCACGGCGTCGTGCTCGCGCGTGCGCGAGGTGAGGATGATGACCGGCACCTTCTTCCAGGC
>Ga0075428_100008632_pt1 | contig 11301 bp, 10 predicted proteins | sample RhiMetdeltSRZDD2_FD_75291 | JGI IMG/M metagenome (GOLD analysis project Ga0075428, IMG submission 75291) | Populus rhizosphere microbial communities from Tennessee, USA - Rhizosphere MetaG P. deltoides SRZDD2 | ecosystem: Host-associated > Plants > Roots > Rhizosphere > Soil | place: USA... | reverse complement strand
TGGTTCGACGCCGGGATCGTCGATGGCAAGAACAAGCTGGTGCCGAGCATGTCGTTCCGGATTCGCAAGCCGGCCGACGTGACCCTCAACACGGTCTCGCTGAACGTCATCTTCAAACGCGTCTCACCGGACAAGAAAACCGAAGAAGATCTCGACGAAGTGTTCCTGCAGAAGGTCGAGTTCTCGGAAGGGCCCCAAACGCCTCTGCTCACCGTTCGCCCCCAGCATGGATACACGGGGGACGCGCCGCAAACGCGCGCGCAGATTCTCGAGCATAGCCAGTTCTGGGATTGTCGAGCAGTGGTGTTCGCGAAGCAGAGTTCGACCACGTGGGTCGAGCTCATTCGATACGACATTCCGCGCGTGCTGATCACGAAGTAGCGCCACACCAATATCCAGTGGCGCAACCCAAACGCACCCCCGTCGCCCCGCCGCAACCGGCAGAACCGTCCCAACTGGTACGTCGTCTTGGCCCGCTCGACGCGGCGGCGATCATCGTGTCGAACGTGATCGGCGGCGGCATCTTGTTCACGCCGCCACAAGTCGCGGCCGCGGTTCCTAATCCGTATCTTTTTCTCGGAACCTGGGTCGCCGGCGGACTTCTGGCGTTCGCGGGCGCGATGGCCTATGCCGAGCTTGCAGCGCTTCGTCCAAAGGCAGGCGGTGAGTATGTGTACTTGCGCGCCGCGTTTGGAAAGCTTGCCGCATTTCTGACTGGTTGGACGTCGTTCGTCGCCGGGTTCTCGGGCGCGATCGCGGCCAGCGCCGTGGTGCTCGCGTTCTACGTGGGCAGGTTCGTTCCGGCGGCCAACGACGCGACGCCGTTGTTCGTGATCCCGCTGCCGCTCGTGCCGTTGACCTTTTCGCGTCAGTCAATCGTCGCCCTGGCTGCCATCTTCCTGATGGCGTGGATTCACTTGCGCGGCGTCGGTCCAGGACGGCTGGTGATGAACGTGCTCGCCGGACTCAAGGTTTCGGCGCTGCTCATCTTCATCGCCTTGGGCTTCACGCTGGGTGCGGGATCCAGCGCCAACCTCGTGCAAAGCGCTGGCCCGGCGAGCGGGGGAGCATGGCTCCTTGCGCTCATTCCGGTCATGTTCACCTACGCTGGCTGGAACGCAGCCGCGTACGTCGCGGAGGAGATTCACGAGCCGGGCCGCAACGTGCCTCGCGCCCTGGCGCTCGGCACGCTCGCGGTCGTGGCAATCTACTTCCTCCTCAACTTGCTGTTCCTCTACGTGCTGCCAGTCGATGCGCTTGCGAAGGTGCAGGGCAGCGTGCTCGACGTCATTGCCGATCGCCTCTTGGGCGTCCGCGCTGGCGACATCATGGGTATTGTCTCGATCGTCAGCATCGCCGCCAGCATCAGTGCGATGACGTTCGCCGGTCCGCGCGTGTACTACGCAATGGCACGCGACGGCCTCTTCTTCCGCGGTGCTGCCCAGGTGCACCCCACTTATCAGACGCCCGCGGCGTCGATCATCGCGCAGGCCGTGTGGAGCGGATTGCTCGTGCTGTCTGGCGGTGCCAATGCGTTGACGACCTACACAGGTTTCGCGGTCGTGCTGTTTGCTGGATTCGCCGTGCTGTCGCTCTTCGTGCTCCGCCAGCGGGAACCTCATGCGCCGCGCCCGTTCCGCGCCTGGGGTTATCCACTGGCACCGGCGATCTTCACGGTGGCAAGCCTGGCGATCGTGTCGAACGCGCTCTGGAACGATCTGATCGTCCCGATCCAGACTGGAGCGGCGTGGGGTCCGTCAGCGGTCGGCCTGATCATCATTGGACTCGGCATCCCGCTCTTCTACTTCTTCAACTCGCGTAAGTAGTCCGCCTCTCCAGGGCTGACCGCAATTCACGAGTTCTATCTCCAGTGCGCCTCCGCATCAGGCTGCTCGTCGCGGAGCAGCACCCACAGCGTCAGCAAGGCCAACGCGCCGTCCGACGCGGCAAACAGCAGAAACGACGACGGCGATCCTCTGAGGAAGTAGTCGAGCAGGAACGCGACTGCGCCCGCTCCTTTCAAGAACGGTCCCATGATCCACATGTAACCGCGATATCGCTCTGGATCGCGCCACGGAAGGTAGTACCCGAGTCCAACAGCTATCAGAAAGAGGCCATTCAGGTCGGAAAAGATTCGTGGAGTGGCAGGAGCGACGCCGAAGAGCGACCCGAGCGAGTCAGCGGCCAGCAGTAAAAAGGCCCCTACGACGAAGTCGTAGAGGCCCGAGAGTGCTGCGACGAACGACACCATACGGCCGCGATTCTACCGTTACCGGGCAGGCCCGCGGCCGTGTCGATTACTGAATGCGCTTCATCTCGCCTTTGTAGGTGACCGTTTCACCCGGCGTGATCAGCACTTCGAACTCCAGCGGCTGGAACCCGTCGGCCTTGAGCTCGACGCGATGGCCGCCCGACTCGAGGCCAAGCTTCTGGAAGGCGCCATCGAAGCTGTCCACGACGCCGACGTAGTGCCCATCGACGTAAACCTGCGCTTCTTTCGGATTGATCTTCAACCGCAGGTTGCCCTCTACGTTATAGCCCTGGCTGACCGAGTATCCGCCGCCGCCACCATATCCTGCCCCGCCGCCGTAGCCGTAGCCGCCGCCATACCCGTAGCCGTAGCCGCAACCCCATCCCCAGCCGCCGCAGTACCACGGGTCGTAGAAGAGATAGCCGAGGCCGTAGCCGTAGCCCGGTCCCCAGAAGCCCCACGGGTAGTACGGATAGCTTGGGTAGACGGGATAGATCGGAACGCCGCCACCGCCGCCCGGCACGCTGCCGCGATCGACTGCCGTGCCCGTCGCGGGACGATCCCCACGCGGCCGGCTATACGCCGGAACCGCCCGCCTTGGTTCGCCGGAATCTGCGGACGCCGAACGTCCGCCCGAACCTGACGAGACGGAGCTGCTGCCTCTGGGCGCGCCGCCGCTGTCGCGTGAGACCGAGCTACCAGAACTTGGCGAATCCCCGCGGCTGCGCCCGCCCTGTTCGCTCGCTCGGCGCGGCGCCTCATACGCACCGCCAAACGGCATCGAGGCTGAACTCGACCCCGTCGACGATCCGCTCGACATGCCGCCGCTCGAACTTGAACTCGAGCCGCTCGACTCGCCTCCGCCGCCGCGCGACACCGCACCGCCGCCGCTGTCGCCGCCGCGGGAGGTCGACTCGCCCGTGGTGTTGCCATTCGACGAGCGCTGCGCCGCGGCGGTCGCCGGCAACGCCAGCAGGCCACCGATTGCAACCGCAAGCGCCAGGGAACGCGCGAATCTCTGTTTCATAACGCCTCCGACACCCGAAACGGAACGGATGCCCAACCGGACGAGCAAGCAACAGATCTGCCACTCTAACAGGCTTATTTTCCGGCCGGTTATCTCCATTTTACTCCGGAAGAGCCCCTGATCGCTGTCCCATTCCGAGTGCAGCGCGTCACCCGCGGGAGACTGTCCAGGTTGGGGACCAGCGTGGGAATGACCAGCCTAGGAATCTTGATAGACTGACATTTTCATCATGTTTCACGCAACGACGGTTTTGGCGGTTCGACATCGGGACGAAACCGTCATGGCGAGCGACGGTCAGGTCACGTTTGGCAATACGATCTTCAAGCACAGCGCCCGCAAGATCCGCCGGTTGTATAACGATCGGATTCTCGCGGGCTTTGCTGGATCAGCGGCCGATTCGTTCGCGCTGTTTTCGCGGTTCGAGAGCAAGCTGGAGCAGTATCGCGGTAATCTCGAGCGCTCGGCCGTCGAGCTCGCAAAGGACTGGCGCACCGACCGAATGCTCCGCCGGCTCGAAGCCATGCTCGTCGTGATGGATGCGCGGGTGACGTATCTCCTCTCGGGCACTGGCGATCTGATTGAGCCCGACGATGGGATCATCGCGATAGGATCGGGTGGGGCGTATGCGATGGCGGCAGCGAAGGCGCTGGCCCGCCATACGGAGCTATCCGCCCGCAAGATAGCGGAGGAGTCGATGCTGATCGCGGCCAACATCTGCATCTACTCGAATGACCGCGTCACGATCGAGTCCCTGTAGCTGTCACGGCCGCGGACAACCCGGATTTTCTAGCCACGGACAACACGGACAACACGGATCACGGTTGCATGCCGATCTACTTACCCGAAACCACGCACTCCTCGGTCGAATCGTTGACACCGCGACAGATTGTCCTGGAGCTCGACAAGTACGTGGTTGGTCAGGCCGCCGCGAAGCGAGCGGTAGCGATTGCCCTTCGTAACCGGATGCGCAGGCAGAAGCTGCCGGCTGACATTGCGGAAGAGATCGCACCGAAGAACATCCTGATGATTGGGCCGACCGGTGTCGGCAAGACCGAGATCGCCAGGCGGCTCGCCAAGCTCGCGCAGTCGCCGTTCCTCAAAGTTGAGGCGTCGAAATACACCGAAGTCGGCTACGTCGGCCGCGACGTCGAGTCGATGGTCCGAGATCTCACTGAGCTGGCCGTGGACATGATCCGCGAGGAGCGCGTGGCTGAAGTCCGCGAGAAGGCGCGAATGGCCGCTGAGGAACGCGTGCTCGATCTGCTCCTGCCGCCGTTGCCGCCTCCGCCCGACTATGACGAACACGCCTCGAGCATCCGCGAGCAGGCGACCCGCACGCGTGAAAAGCTGCGCGAGCAGCTGCGCGACGGACGACTCGATCAGAAGCAGGTCGAAGTGGACGTTCGCGAGAAGTCATTTCCGTCGTTCGAGATCATCGCCGGCTCCTCGGTCGAGGAAGTGGATATCAACGTCAAGGATATGCTTCCGGGACTGTTTCAGGGGCGCACCAAAAAGCGGAAGCTGACAGTGCCTGAGGCGCTGGACGCGCTAAGTCAGGAAGAAGAGCAGAAGCTTATCGACATGGATACCGTCTCGCGCGCCGCGGTCGAGCGCGTGCAGCAGTCCGGCATCATTTTCATCGACGAGATCGACAAGGTGGCTGGCCACGAAGGTTCGCACGGCCCCGACGTCAGCCGCGAGGGCGTTCAACGCGATATCCTGCCCATCGTCGAAGGGACCACGGTCAACACCAAGTACGGAATGGTCAAGACCGATCACATTCTCTTCATCGCAGCTGGCGCCTTTCACGTCTCGAAGCCGTCTGACCTGATCCCCGAGCTGCAGGGCCGTTTCCCGATCCGCGTCGAGCTCGAGGCACTGGGGCGCGAGGACTTCGTGCGGATTCTCACCGAGCCGAAGTCGGCGCTCGTGAAGCAGTACACGGCGCTCCTGTCGACTGAGGGCGTCAGCATTCGCTTCACCGAGGGTGCCATCGGACGGATTGCCGACTTCGCCGCGATCGTCAACGAGCGCACCGAAAACATCGGCGCCCGGCGGCTACACACGGTCATGGAAAAACTGCTCGACGACGTGTCGTACGACGCGCCAGAGCTGCACGACAAGGATGTCGTCATCGACGAGGCTTACGTCGACCGCATGCTCGCTGACATCGTCGGCAACGAAGACCTCTCCCGCTACGTCCTGTGATCAACTGGCGAACTGCAACAGGCATCCTGCTGCTCGTTTGCTTGTCGGCATGCGGAAAGAAAGGACCTCCGCTGGAGCCCTTGCGGCTCGTGCCGACCGGCGTTTCAGAAGTGACCGCGCGCAGAGCAGCGCAGGCCGTCGAGCTGCGCTTTTCGCTACCGACCGCCAATGCGAACGGTCCCGGGGACATCGATCTCGATCGCATTGAGATCTACGCGGTGACGACTGGTCCCGGTCTCGTGACGCCGCCGAATCGCGATCTTCTGACGAAGGCGCGCGTTATCGGCACAATTCCGGTCAAGCCCGTGCCGGAGGAAGGTGCACCGGCGCCACCGCCAACGGACAAGCGTCCATCACCAGGCGAACGTGTCTCATTCGTCGAAGAGCTGACCGAGGCCAAGCTGAACCCGGATCCGGCGTTACAGAAGATCGTCGTTCCCCCGGTGCCTGCCGTCGATCCTTCGGCCGCAGCGAAGCCGGAGGCGGCTACCGCGGCCAAACCGGATCCTGCAGCAGCCAAGCCCGATCCTGGAGCGGCGAAGCCCGATCCTGCAGCGGCAGCCGCCGCGCCGGGCGCGCAAGCGCCTGCAGCTGCTGCAGCGCCGCCACCAAGTCCGCCAACCGGACCCACGATGCCGACGCGGGTTTATGTGATCCGCGGGATCTCGCGCGCGGGCCGTCCGGGGGTGCCATCGGCTCGCGTGATGGTGCCGCTGGCGTCGCCGGTGTTGCCCCCCACTGCAGTCCTTGCGCAGATGCCGACGGAGAAAGGTATCGTCGTGGACTGGACACCGCCAGTGGCCGATCCGGGAGGCTCGCCACTGTCGTTCAACGTTTACCGGCGCGAGACGCCGACGAACCCGCTCAATCAGGCGCTTCTGAAAGACATCAAGTTCGAAGTGCCAGGCGTGGAGTACGGCAAGGAACACTGTTTTGTCGTTCGCGCTATTCAGTCGATCCAGAACGTGACAATCGAGAGTGACGTGTCGGCGCCAGGCTGCGTAACGCCTGTCGACAAGTTTCCGCCAGCCGCACCAAAAGGGCTGCGCGCCGTGGCAGAGGATGGCGCGGTCAGCCTGGTTTGGGAACCCAACGCCGAAGCCGACCTTGCCGGTTACATCGTGTTGCGCGGCGAAGCGCCGGTAGAGACGCTGCCGGCCGTTGCGCCGGAAGCCATCACATCTCAGCCGATCAAGGAAACGAACTACCGAGACACCACCGTAAAGCCGGGAGTACGATACGTGTACACGGTAGTGGCGGTGGATTCGGCACGCCCCCGAAACACCAGCGAGCCGTCGGCGCCGGAGGCAGTTACGGCGCGCTAAGAGTTCCTCTCGGATTGAGCGCATTTCTCACCGGGGGGAGATATCATCTGCACGGGAGAGTTTTATGAAGCTGTTCATCGACACCGGCAACCTCAAGGAAGTCGAAAACCTCGTGCCGCTCGGAATCATCGACGGCATTACGACGAACCCGTCGCTCCTTGCAAAAGAGCCGGGTGATTATCGGGAGACCCTCAAGAAGATTTGTCAGCTCGTGAAGGGTCCGACCAGCGCCGAGGTGGTTGCGACCGATTACGAGGGGATGCTCCGCGAAGGGCGCGACCTCGCCAGCATCGATCCCCATATCGTGGTGAAGGTGCCGTTTACGAAGGACGGCGTCCGGGCGTGCAAGACGCTCGCGTCCGAGGGCAAGAAGGTCAACGTGACGTTGTGCTTCTCGCCGACGCAGGCCCTTCTCGCCGCGAAAGTGGGCGCCTCGTACATCAGCCCGTTCGTGGGACGCCTGGACGACATCGCCACGTCAGGGATGCACCTCGTGTCAGAGATCGTCGAGATCTACGACAACTACGAGTTCAAAACGGAAGTTCTCGTCGCATCGGTGCGCAGCCCGATTCACATCGTTGAAGCGGCACGAATGGGCGCCGACGTGTGCACGTGCCCGGCGGCCGTAATCGAGCAGATGTTCAAGCACCCGCTCACCGACATCGGGCTGGAGAAGTTCTTGAAAGACTGGGAGAAGGCGCAGGCGGTGAAGGCATAGTGACAGTCGCCGTCCGGCTTGGCCGGACCCATTGATGGCCACTCACAACGATCTCGAGGATCTCGAGCGGCGCGCGGAGCTCGGAGGCGGAGAAGAGCGGTTGCGCCGTCAACACGAGGCCGGCAAGCTCTCCGCCCGCGAACGGATCGACGTGCTCTTCGATCCTGGGACGTTCGAGGAAGTTGACAAGCTCGTCACCCACCGGTGCCGCGACTTCGGCATGGACGAGCAGATTGTTCCCGGCGACGGTGTAGTCGCCGGTGCTGGACGCGTTGAGGGTCGAAGCGTCTACGCGTTCGCGCAGGACTTCACGGTCTTTGGCGGCTCGCTCTCGGAGACCAACGCGGCAAAGATCGTCAAGATCATGGATCTGGCGATGAAGATGGGTGCGCCCGTCGTTGGTCTCAACGATTCTGGCGGCGCTCGGATCCAAGAAGGCGTGCTCTCGCTCGGCGGTTACGCCGACATCTTCCTGCGCAACACGCTGGCGTCCGGTGTGATCCCACAGATATCCGCGATCATGGGACCGTGCGCCGGCGGTGCGGTCTATTCGCCTGCCATCACCGACTTCAACGTCATGGTCGAGGGGACGAGCTACATGTTCGTCACTGGACCTGACGTGATCCGCACCGTGACCCACGAGGAAGTCACGAAGGAAGAACTTGGCGGCGCCAAGACGCACAACGAGACAAGCGGCGTGGCGCATTTCTCGGTGCGTGACGATCGCGAATGCCTTCAACTGATCCGCGAGCTCTTGGGTTACTTGCCGAGCAACAACCTCGACGACGCGCCGAGGCGAGGGACGACGGATCCAATCGATCGCGAAGACGCCGGCCTGGATGCGCTGGTTCCGGAATCTCCGAACCAGCCGTACGACATGCACGATCTCGTGCACGCGATCGCAGACGAGGGCGCGTTTCTCGAAGTGCACGGCCGCTACGCGCGCAACATCATCGTTGGATTCGCGCGGCTGGGCGGCCGCACTGTCGGGATCGTGGCCAACCAGCCGGCACATCTGGCCGGTACGCTCGATATCGATGCGTCGGTCAAAGCCGCGCGCTTCGTGCGGTTCTGCGATGCCTTCAACATTCCGCTGGTGACGTTCGAGGACGTACCGGGGTTTTTGCCAGGGACGAGGCAGGAGTACGGCGGCATCATTCGCCACGGCGCCAAGCTGCTGTTCGCGTTCGCAGAAGCGACGGTGCCGAAGCTGACCGTCATCACGCGGAAAGCGTACGGCGGCGCCTACTGCGTCATGTCGAGCAAGCACATTCGGACCGATGTCAACTTCGCGTGGCCGACCGCGGAGATTGCGGTCATGGGACCGGAAGGCGCGGTTAACATTTTGTACAAGCGCGAGCTCGAGACCGCCGAAGATCCCGCCGCCCAGCGGGCGAAGCGCGTGGCGGAGTTCCGCGAGAAGTTCGCCAACCCGTACGTGGCGGCGTCGCGCGGCTTCGTGGACGAAGTCATCCGCCCACGGCAGACCCGCGCCAAGCTGATCGCCGCCCTGGCGCGTCTCGAGACCAAGCGAGACAAGAATCCCCCGAAGAAACACGGCAACATTCCCTTGTGAGACTGAGTCGGCCTGAGCGCGCCACGTAAATTGACGTGCATTTCTGTGCACATCAGCATTGCGCTGCCCGCTGGTCTCTAACTACGATCTCGGCACTGCGAAGCCAGGAGCTCCAGGGTGATCGTCGATCGGTTGGGCAATCGAGCCGTTGATGCACATCTGCCGCCGCGCGTCAGGCAGGCGCTCGAGTATCTGCGGACGACCAACATGGCGGCCGTCGCGATCGGCCGCCACGAGCTCGACGGCGATCGTTTGTTTGCGCTGGTCCAGGAGTACAACACCCGCCCGCCAGACGCGTGCGTTTGGGAAGCCCACCGCAGGTACATCGATGTGCAGTACGTCGTCCGCGGCGCGGAACGAATGGGGCACGCGCAGCTCGGGCAAGTTGCCGAGCGAGAGGCCTACGATCCCGCGCGGGACGTCGCGTTTTTCGAGCCAGGCACCAAGTTCGTCACCGTTCCCGCCGGTACATTCGCGATCTTCGGACCAGACGATGTCCATGCGCCATGTGGGGCGCTAGCGGAACCGTCGGCGGTGCGGAAGGGGTCGTGAAGGCGGCGATTGACGCATAAGCGCCGGGATCCGGGCAAAAATCAGTCTTTTAGCACGATGTCCGTCTGCAGCATCGGGTTCGCAGCCGGCACATACGTCGTCGGGAGGCCAAGCTCCTTGCGCACGATGTTGCACCCCTGCGCGATTGCGCTGGCTTTGTAGAACGCGATCTCGCGGTTGCATCCCTGCCGGCCGAAACCGCAATCGCTCGACACGATCAGCTGCTCGGGAGCGATGTGTTCAAGCGCTCGCCGTATGCATGCGGCGACATCCTCGGGCCGATCGGCTTGCAGCGAGCGGTGGCTGACCGCGCCAATGCAGATCTTCTTCGGAAGGCGTCCTTTCAACTTGCCAAAGAGCTGAATGTCGCGGAAGTCGCGATCCTTGGTCTCGATGGTCCAAACGTCTCCGCGGAGCTCGTTGAGATACAAGTCGAAGGACGCTTCGTAGCTCGTGTCCTCCATCACGCGCTGCATGTTGGGATTGCCCCAGCACGTGTGAATCCAGATTTCGACGTCGTCTAGGCCCTGCACCTCGCGGTTGTAGCACTCGACCATGAACTTCACCTTCTCGTCTCTGGTCCCGAAGGTGTTGGCCATGAAGTGCAGCGTCGGCTCCTCGATCTGGATGCACTTACAGCCGGCGTCGCGCAGCGCGAGCAGCTCAGTGTTCATCGCGACCGCCATGTCCCAGACGACCTCGCGGCTGTCTTTGTACTTGTTCGTGTGAATGTCGAGAAACAAGCCCATGACCTGCGAGCAGCAGGTGCCGAACCGGACAGGCTTTTGTGACTTGCTCTGGACGATGCGCCAGATTTTCGCGTAGTCGAGCGGCCGGTGCTCGATCCGATCTGTGACGCGTGGCCAGCGCCACGCGGTGTAAATCTCGTTGAGCAGCGTCCCAGGCGGGTAGCGCAGCCATGGGCTCCGCGTTGCTTCGGACTGCAGGTAGTCGCCGTCGAACCCGGCCCATCGCTGCAACGGATAATGATGCCAGCTGCGCCCGGCGAAATCCTCGTCACAGTGGAAGTCGCCGTGAGTCAGGATGTCGAGGCCGGCGCGCTCTTCGTCGCTCGTCACCACTGCCAGCGCGTCCTGAAACTTCTCGCGGAAGCGAATGTCCATCATGCAGGTGTCGAGCGGCTTCGCCCACATGCTGACGTCGAACCAGCGCGGGCGCGGCCACGATCCCGTCACCGTGCTCGGAAGCATCAAGTCCTTGGTTACCGTGAACGGCACAGGTCGCTCCTTGGAAAGTCGCGGGCAGCTTATCACCCAATCCTCGGGTTTCGGGGCTCGGGGTTCGGCGGCCAGCGGCCAGCGGACAGCGGTGATAAGTTAAGAGCACTCCGAAAGGACTCATACGATGCGAATGAAGGCTCTCGTGCTGATTCTGACTCTGTGCGCGGTGTCGCTGACGGCACAGCAGCCGGCAGTCGAGCCCGTGCCGAACTGCCCAGAGCTCGCGACAGCGCTGACCAACGTGCTGCGGAACGATGTGCGGCTCCGCGACTGGCCGAATCTTGCCCGGTATCGTGAGCAGAACCGGCAGCTTGCGCCAGCCGCCAGCGGAGAGTCGCGTGTCGTGTTCATGGGCGATTCGATCACGGACGTCTGGCCGCAGCCGCGCTTCGGCGAGTTCTTC
>Ga0075428_100008629_pt1 | contig 11302 bp, 13 predicted proteins | sample RhiMetdeltSRZDD2_FD_75291 | JGI IMG/M metagenome (GOLD analysis project Ga0075428, IMG submission 75291) | Populus rhizosphere microbial communities from Tennessee, USA - Rhizosphere MetaG P. deltoides SRZDD2 | ecosystem: Host-associated > Plants > Roots > Rhizosphere > Soil | place: USA... | reverse complement strand
CGGACTGTGCGAGAGCCCGCTGACCTTCCAGGCCATCATCATCTGGCGGGACGAGCTCAACAACGCCAAGATTCTACTGCGCGACATCATCGATCTGGAAGCCACCTACGAAGGCCCCGAGGCCAAGGCCGCGCCGCCCATCCTGCCGAACCAAGATGGCGCACCTGTCGCTGCGGCGGCCAATGTGGCCACGTCCAGCAACGGCGCGGACGATGCACCCGATGGCGAGCCGCGTCCGGAGGGTGAAGGGGAGGACGAGGACGATTACGAGAACGCGCTGTCGCTGGCGGCCATGGAGGCCGAGCTGAAGCCGAAGGTCCTCGAGACCTTCGACAACATCGCCTTGACCTACAAGAAGCTCAGGAAGCTGCAGGACAAGAAGGTCGAGATGCAGGTGGCGAGCGAGCAGTTCAATCGCCAGCAGCAGAAGGGCTACGACAAGCTCCGCGACGAGATCATCGGCAACGTCAAGAGCCTGTCGCTCAACAACAACCGCATCGAGAGCCTGGTCGAGCAGCTCTATTCCATCAACAAGCGCCTGGTGGCGTTGGAAGGCCGCTTGATGCGGCTGGCCGACAGCTACGGCGTGCCGCGCCAGCAGTTCATCGACGAATACTTTGGCAACGAGCTCGATCAGGGCTGGCTCGACCGCATGTCGACCAACGGCAGCAAGAAGTGGGTGCAGTTCATCAAGCATGAGCGTGATCAGGTCGGCCAGATCCGCACCGAGATCCACACGCTGGCATCCGAGACGGGCCTTGAGATCACCGAGTACCGCCGCATCGTCAAGGCGGTGCAGAAGGGTGAGCGCGAGGCGCGCCAGGCCAAGAAGGAGATGGTGGAAGCCAACTTGCGCCTCGTCATCTCGATCGCCAAAAAGTACACCAACCGCGGCCTGCAGTTCCTGGATCTAATCCAGGAAGGCAACATCGGCCTGATGAAGGCGGTCGACAAGTTCGAGTACCGCCGCGGCTACAAGTTCTCGACGTACGCCACCTGGTGGATCCGGCAGGCCATCACTCGCTCGATCGCCGACCAGGCGCGCACCATCCGCATCCCTGTGCACATGATCGAGACCATCAACAAGATCGTGCGCACGAGCCGCCAGATGCTGCACGAGATCGGCCGTGAACCGACGCCGGAAGAGCTGTCCGAGAAGCTCGCCATGCCGCTCGAGAAGGTGCGCAAAGTTCTGAAGATCGCCAAGGAGCCGATCTCGCTTGAGACGCCGATCGGCGACGAGGAAGATTCGCACCTCGGTGATTTCATTGAGGACAAGAACGCGCTGCTGCCGATCGACGCCGCCATCCAGTCCAACCTGCGCGAGACGACTACGCGGGTACTGGCCTCGCTCACTCCGCGCGAGGAGCGCGTGCTGCGCATGCGCTTCGGCATCGGCATGAACACCGACCACACCCTGGAAGAAGTCGGCCAGCAGTTCTCGGTCACGCGCGAGCGCATCCGTCAGATCGAGGCCAAAGCGCTCCGCAAACTCAAGCACCCGAGCCGCAGCCGCAAGCTGCGCTCGTTCCTCGACAACTAAGTCCCGCAATTCCGGAGCGCCGCTGTGCGGCGTCCGGAATTGAGCTCCTCGCGGCAGCCATCGAGCGCGCCTTGCCACGCCGTGCACGCCAGGCATTGACCGTTGGTAAAGCAAACCCGCTCCGCATCCTGGCAGCCCGCGCAAATCCACCTAACCTGCGCCCCGGGGGGATTGGGGGGATGATGCCAAATCCGCCGGCCGATGGCGCCGGCCCTGCCAACCGGAGCGAAACCAATGCGGCTTCCCCTGCTTCCCACGCAGACGTACACGCCCGCGCAGAAGCATCTCTACAAGGACATGCGCGAGGGTATCGAGCAGAACTTCAAGGGCTTCACGGCGATCAACCGGTCCGGCCAGCTGATCGGCCCGTGGAACCCCTGGCTGCGCTTTCCCAAGTTCGGGGGCCCGGTGTGGGAGCTGGTGAAGGCCATGTCCGTGGCGCCAGGTCTGCCGCGCCCCGTGCGCGAGGTCGCTATCCTGGTCACCGGTGCCAAGTTTCACTCGGCCTATGAGTTGTACGCCCACGTGTTGGCAGCCGAGCTGCGCGGCCTGCCCGACGAGAAGATCTCGACCATCGTTGCCGGCCAGCGCCCGAGCGACCTGACCGAGGACGAGGCGATCGCCTACGACGTTGCCTCCAATCTTGTCGCCGGCGGCGTGCTACCCACGCTCACCTACCAGCGGGCGGTCGGCGCCTTCGGCGAAGCGGGAGCGGCCGAGCTCATTTACCTGGTCGGGCTCTACTGCGCGGTGTCGGTCACATTGAACGGCTTCGACGTGCCCGTGCCGGAGGACGGCACCGACGGCACGGCAAAGCAATCCGCGCACTGACGCCATCCATCGCGGCGGCTGTCACCCGCAATTGGCGGCAGCGAATATTGAGGACGCAGGATATAATCGCGCATCCTGGATGCCGGCCTGCGGGCGCACGCCCTTGGCCGGGATGACATCATGGCCGCCCGATGCAGCCGCGCCTCACCGTCTGGTACAACACCCGTTGCCCGGTGTGCGACGCCGGCATCGACCGCCAGCGCACCAAACTGCGCGCCCTCGTCAAGGCCCGCGTCATCGAATTCCGCGACATCAACGAGGAGCCTGATGCGCTCAATCGCTACGGCGCCAGCCTCGACGACATCCGCCGCCGCCTGCACGCCACCGACGACACCGGCCGCCTGCTGATCGGCGCCGACGTCGCCATCGCCGTCTGGCGCTTGACGCCGGGCGAAGGTTGGCTCGCCGCCCTGCTCGGCAATCCCCTGATGCGCCCGCTAACCAGCTTCGCCTACAACCGCTTCGCTGGTGTGCTGTGGACCTGGAACCGGTGGAAGGGGCGCTGGTGAGCGCCGGGAGGGGCGGCAGCCCGCAACGTCGCGCCGGCCAAGTACCCTCAAAGCCCAGAACGCCATGGCGCGACACGCGATCGCAGTGTGCGGGCTCACGCCCTTGGGCCGGGCTGACGGCGCCCCTAGTGCAGCCGCATCTCTGGCGTCGGGCGCATCGATGGCGGCAGCAGCGGTCCCGGCTCGCCATCCGGCCCCACGACCGGCGTGGCGCCGGCGCGGACGCTGTCGAGCGCGGCGCGCAGATTGGCCGGCGCGTAGCGCTCGCGGGCCGGTGCCTTCCTGGTCTCCATGAACCTCGCCAGCGCGCTCCAGTGCAGCATCTCGCCGATCGGCTTGGAGTGCGGCGGCGTATTGGCAAGCCGCACGCCACGGCAGTTCTTCAGCGCGCAGCGGTTTATCAGGCGTATCAGCGGCCGCCACAGGCTGCGCCAGTACAGCCAGTTGCGCGGCTCATACAAGATACCGTGATGGTTCGGCTTCAGGCCGGCCGTCGACACCACCACCTCGGGGCAGTGCCTACGCAGGCGCTTGATCATCCAGTCGAGCGTCAGGTCGGACAGCCCGCGGCACTCGTAGCCGCCGCCGATATTGGCGTGCACGCCCGGAAACCACACCTGCTCCACTGTCGCGTAGCCGCGATGCTGCGGCTGGCGCCACACGGCGGCCTCGAACTCCATGCGGTGCTCGTCGATGGCCAGCGCATGGCAGGCGTGATCGACGATGGCACACACGTCGGTGTCGTGGAACTGGAAACAGCGTCGGCCGATCCAGTTGAGCCAGGTGCGCGGGATGCCGAGCGAGCCCACCGTATCGAACACGCCAAGGAAGCGCACGCGCACGTCGGGATGCGTGAGGCGGCGCAGCTGCTCCTTGTCGGCGGGGAAGCGCTTCTTGGGCCTCGTGCGATAGTAGGTCCAGGCGAACTCCTGGTTGCGCTGATCGCACATGTCAGCGCGCAGCAGGCCGCTGGCGGCCAGAAACCCGCATAGGCTGCGCGCCGTGTAGGCGCCGCGCGAGTAGCCGAAGATGTAGATGTCGTCGCCAGGCCGGTAGTTGAGCGACAGGAAGCGGTAGGCCTCCAGGATGTTGGTGGAGAGCCCCGTGCCGAGGATCCCGCCGGACAGTCGCTGCGTACGGCTGCCGCTCGTGCCAACGCCGGCGTCATAATAGATGTGCGCCGGCACACCGACCCGCGGCTTGGGGTCGATCATCGAGGCGAGCAGGCCGATGTTGGTCTGGTTCTCGGCGCTGTCCGCGTTGTTCCACGTGCCGTCCAGGCAGATGACCAGGCTGGTCATACTCCCATCCCGAAATGTGCCGTTGGTATCGGCAGGATCGATGCACCGATTCGGCCCCAGCTGGCCGTACCTCGCCGCACGCGGCGCTTGTGCGGATGTTGATGGCCGTGGCATGGCGCATGCGCGCGTGCCGCATCGTCCACAGAAACTTATCCCGCGGCACCGGCGCGTGCTAAACGGCGGCATGACTGCAACTGTCATCTATGTCGACGCCGACGCCTGCCCGGTGAAGGAGGAGGCCGTGCGCGTGGCCGAGCGGCATGGCCTTGTCATCCACTTTGTGTCAAACACCTGGATGCGCCTGCCTGAGAGCCCCCTCGTGCACCGCATGGTGGTCGCCGATGGGTGCGATGCCGCCGACGACTGGATCGCCGCCCGCATCGGCCCGCGCGACATTGCGGTGACGGCCGATATCCCGCTCGCTGCACGCTGTCTCAAGGCCGGGGCGCGCGTCATCGGACCTTCGGGCAAGCCCTTCACCGAGACCAGCATCGGCATGGCGCTCGCCATGCGCGATCTCTCCCGCCACCTGCGCGAGACCGGACAGAGCAAGGGCTACAACGCCAGCTTCACCCGCCAGGACCGCTCCCTCTTTTTGCAGGCACTGGAGGAAGCCGTGCAAGCCATCCGCCGGCAAGCCTAGCCCGCCGCAGCGATCGCTCGCCATCACGGCAAGGCCACCGACCGTCAAGCCACGGTGTTGCCGGGCCGTTGCGCGCGTGCAGATGCACGAATGGCGCGCGGTGCGGCGACTGCAGGAACGTAGCCTCGCCCGCACCTTGTCACGCCCAAGCGAGCCTGGGAACCACCTGCGCTTGCTGGCCGAGCCGTTGCTTTTCGGCTAAGCAAGCCGTTCGCAACGAGCGGAGGCGGCGGACATGGCGGCGGACGGCACCTGGAACCTAGTGATGAACACACCGATCGGCGAGCGCAAGGCAACCCTCACTCTTGAGGGCAGCGGCGCGCTGACCGGCTCCCTGGCCGCCGAGGGCAACACCACGCCGATTTTCGATGGCAAGGAGACGGGCAACGGCATCAGCTTCAAGGCCGCCATCAAGAACCCAATGCCGCTGACGCTGGAGTTCACCGCCACCATCGACGGCGCCAACATCGCCGGCACGGTCGGCGCCGGCGCCATCGGCAGCTGGCCGTTCTCGGGCACCAAAGCCTGACGCCGGCGCTGGCATCGCGTTGCGCGCGAATGCGGCATTGCCACGCTGCCAAAGTGCGGCAATGATGCGGGCGTCCAGTCGCCGCCCGCCATGACCGTTCTCAGCGTTCGCCACATCACGACCTACCGCTATCGCCAGCCGGTGTCCTTCGGCGGGCACCGCATGATGCTGCGGCCGCGCGACAGCTTCGACCAGAAGCTCTTGGAGTCGCGCCTGGCCATCACGCCAGAGCCGATGGAGCTGCGCTGGATGCTTGACGTGTTTGGCAACTGCGTCGCCATTGCCAACTTCAGCGAGCGCGCCGACGAGCTGCGCTTCGAGAGCAGCATCTGGCTCGACCACACGCCGTCCAACTCACCTGATTTCCAAATCGAGGACTACGCCAAGACCTACCCCTTCGCCTATGCGCCGGAGGAGATGCCGGATCTGGCTCCTGTGATCAGCCCGCACTATCCGGACCCCGACCAGGACGTGCACCGCTGGGTGCGGCGCTTCCTGCGCAAGGGCCATGCGACCGATACCGGCACGCTGCTGATGACGCTCACGCATGCGGTGAAGGAAAGCTTCACCTACGAACGCCGCTCCCAGCACGGCACGCGCGAGCCGGCGCTGACCTTGAAGCTCGGCCGTGGCAGCTGCCGCGACCTGACGCTGCTGATGATCGAGGCCGTGCGCTCGCTCGGCCTCGCCGCGCGCTTCGTCTCTGGCTACCTGTATGTACCCTCGCGCGATGGTCCGACCCATGTCGGCGGCGGCTCCACGCACGCCTGGGCGCAAGTCTACCTGCCTGGCGCCGGCTGGGTTGAGTTCGATCCAACCAACGCCATCATCGGCAACCGCGATTTGATCCGCGTGGCGGTGGCGCGCGACCCGAGCCAGGCCATACCGCTGTCGGGCACCTTCTGGGGTAAGGCGGACGATTGCCTGGGCATGACCGTGGAGGTGCGTGTGCGTACGGTGGCCGAACCGGAGGCAACGTCAGCCGCCGCCGGAGCCTGAGCGCCCAAGGCGCGCACAGGCAGGAACACAGCGCAAATCCGCGCGTTATGGCAACGGTGCCGCCTGCGCATGGCATCGAACTTGCTTAACGTTCGCTATGTTCGCTTGCGCTGCCGCGTGCTTAAGTCCGCACATGAGGACATGGCAGGCGATGCGGCCGACAACGGCGGTATGGTGACACGAGCCGGGCACACATCATGCAAATCCGCGTTGGCTTCAAAATCGCCTACGACTGTCCGCGGCCCACGCCGATGCTGCTGATGCTCAGCGTGCACCCCTCTCGCTCGGCCGATCTCGTCACTCCGCACAAGCTTCTGTACGAGCCCGCCGTCGAGGCGCGCGACTATCGCGACACGTTCGGCAACATCGTCACGCGCATCGTCGCACCGGCCGGACGCATCACCATCTCTGCCGACTTCATTGTCAGCGACCCCGGCACGCCGGACATCGTCGAGCTCGATGCGGAGCAGCTGCCCGTGGAAGCCCTGCCCGACGACGTGATGGTGTACCTGATGGGCAGTCGCTACTGCGACACCGACAAGCTGATGCACACGGCGTGGTCGCTGTTTGCCAACGCGCCGCAGGGCTGGGGCCGCGTGCAGGCCATCTGCGACTACGTCAACGATCACCTCACCTTCGGCTATCAGCACGCCTCGGCGACGCGCACCGCGCTCGACGGCTACTACGAGAGGCGCGGCGTGTGCCGCGACTTTGCGCACCTTGCCATCACCTTGTGCCGCTGCATGAACATCCCGGCCCGCTATTGCACGGGCTATTTGGGCGACATCGGCATTGCGCCGGCGCCCGAGCCGATGGACTTCAGCGCCTGGTTCGAAGCCTACCTCGGCGGGCGCTGGTACACGTTCGATGCGCGTCACAACAAACCGCGCATCGGCCGCATCGTCATGGCGCGCGGCCGCGACGCGACCGACGTCGCCCTCTCCACCATCTTCGGCCCCGCCACCATGAGCGGCTTCACCGTCATCACCGACGAGGTTTTGTCCACCGAGGCGGCATAGGTTTTTCCTCCGTTCGCGGCGACGGAGCAGAGACCTTCCGGAATCGCACAGCAGGCAGGCATTTCCTGCTACAGCTCTTGACCGGCAAGGCTGGACCGACGATTGTCCGCGGCCCATGCCTAATAATTCATCAGCCACTGCCGCTCCCACAGGCGAGCCGGAATCGGCCTACGCCTGGATGCGCCTGCTCGCCTACGTGCTGATCGGCACGGTCGGCAGCGTCGGCATGTGGTCGGTGGTGGTTGCGTTGCCGGCCTTTCAGGCGGATTTCGGCGTCGCTCGTGCCGACGCTTCGGTGCCCTACACGCTGGCCATGATCGGCTTTGCGGCCGGCGCCGTCCTGATGGGCAATGTCGCCGACCGCTGGGGCATCTCGGTGCCCGTCATTGTCGGCGCTCTCATGCTGGCCGTGGGCTTTGTCGCCTCTGCCGTCGCGGGCAACATCTGGCAGTTCGCGCTTGTGCATTTGCTGATCGGCTTCGGCAGCTCGGCGACGTTCGCGCCGCTGATCGCCGACATTTCGCACTGGTTCGATCGCCGCCGCGGCATCGCCGTCGCCATCTGCGCGGCCGGCAACTATCTGGGCGGCGCCATCTGGCCGCCGCTCGTCAACTTGATGATCGCTGGCTACGGCTGGCGATCGACGCAGATGGTCATCGCCGTGGTCTGCCTGGCGACCATGTTGCCACTGACGCTGGCGATGCGCCGACGCGTAAGCGCTGCCGGCCTGGCCGCCGCCAACGGCAATGGCGGCAAAGGCATGGGCACGCTCGGTTTGAGCCCGAACACCCTAATGGCGCTGCTCGCCCTCGCCGGTATTGGCTGCTGCGTCGCCATGTCGATGCCGCAGGTGCACATCGTCGCCTACTGCGCCGACCTCGGCTACGGCCCGGCGCGGGGCGCCGAGATGCTGTCCGCCATGCTGGGCTTCGGCATCATCAGCCGCATCGCCTCGGGCTTCATCGCCGACCGCATCGGCGGGCTTTGGACCATGCTGCTAGGCTCGGCGCTGCAAGGCGTGGCCCTGCTGCTTTACCTGCTGTTTGACGGTCTGACATCGCTGTATGTCGTCTCGGCCCTGTTCGGCCTGTTCCAGGGCGGCATCGTCCCCATGTATGCCATCATCGTGCGCGAATACTTTCCGCCGCACGGCTCGGGCACGCGCGTCGGCATTCTCATTATGTCGACGATCGTGGGCATGGCGTTGGGCGGATGGATGTCGGGCGTCATCTTCGACCTGACGGGTTCCTACTGGCAGGCTTTTGCCAACGGCCTCTTGTGGAACCTGCTCAACGTCACCATTGTTGTATTCCTGCTGATGCGGCGAGGGCGCGTTCCGGCCTACGCCTGACCCGCGCAGCGCGCAGGGATGGGTGGAGGCGATGGCACGCGGCGACGTTGAGATTCTGGCTCCCGGCGACATGCCCTCGGAGTCGGCGCAGGAGACCTTCGAGCGCTTGGACAAACTCTCCAAGCTGCTCGATACGGCCATCCTCATTCCCGGTACCAACATCCGCTTCGGCGTCGACGCCCTGATCGGCCTCGTTCCCGTGGTCGGCGACATGATCAGCACAGCCATATCATCGTGGCTAATCTACGAGGCGCATCGCCTGGGCATCTCCCGCCTGGCGCTGTGGCGCATGATGGGCAACGTCGCCATCGACGGCGTGGTCGGCGCCATTCCGTTCCTCGGCGATGCGTTCGACGTTGCCTTCCGTGCCAACCGCCGCAACTTGCGCATCCTGCGGGACCAGCTCGCCCGCCGCCGCTAGGGTCTGCCGCAAGGGACGCTGTCATCGGGGAATTTCACTCGCGAAATTCCCCGATCTGGGTGCCAGCCGCGCTAGCTCGACGCCATGAACGCCGAGATATCTGGGGCCGGCGACTTGCATTCCACGATCACCGAGTCCTCAAGTGCTTGCACCCCGTGCAGCACGCCCTGCGGGTGCCGGCAGACATCGCCGGGCCGCATGATGAGCTCCTTGCCCTCCATGGTAGCCTTGAGCTTGCCGCTGATCAGATAGACGATTGACTCATGCATGTGCGAGTGCAGCGGGGTGCCCACTCCGGCCGCATAGAAGATCTCCATCATGGTCATCTGCTCGCCCTGCATCAGCGGCTTGACCAGCAGCTCCCCGCCATAGACCTGCTTGCCTTCAAGCGTGCTGACCTTGAACGCCTTGGCGTCGAAACGTGGTGGAGCGGGCATGCGTGCCTCCGTCAAACCTCAATGCTAGAGTTCATGGATCCGACCGTAACGGCGTCAGGCCTTACCTTGCAACGCTCCACGAGACATTCGCGGTCACCATGAGCGCCCGCTCCGCACCGCCCCGCATCTATCTCGCCGGCCCCGAGGTGTTCTTGCCGAACGCCCGCGCCGTCGGCGCACAGAAGCGCCGCGTCGCCGCCGAAGCCGGCTTCGAGGGCGTATTCCCGCTCGACAACGCGCTCGACCTTGCCGGCCTCGACAAGATCGAGCAGGCCCGCCGCATCTCGCTCGCCAACGAGGCCCTGATGCGCTCCTGCGCGGCCCTGGTTGCCAATCTGACCCCGTTCCGTGGTGTATCAATGGATGCCGGCACCGCCTTCGAGGTCGGCTTCATGCGTGCGCTCGGCCGCCCAGTGGCGGGCTACACCAACGCGCGCGATGACTACCGCGACCGGTCGCATGCCTTTCGGATCGGCACCGCCCATCACTTTGACGCAGATCGCCCGCACGTGGAGGTCGAGGACTTCGGCCTCGCCGAGAACCTGATGATCGAGATCGCCATCGCCCAGTCCGGCTGCTCGGTGGTGCGCAACCACGTGGCTGCCGATGTGGCGATGACCGACCTCGGCGGCCTGCAAAGGTGTTTGGCCGAACTGGCCAAGGTGCTCGCGGTGCCTTGAAACGCAAGCTGTGGGTCGCACGGCCGGACCGGACCGTACACCCCACGAATCACGCTAGGCAGGTATACGTCAGAGGACCAGGGAGAATGGCGATGGCGAAGAACAAGACGGCCGGCGACAACCAGCGTAAAGGCGCCGTCAAGGCGCGCTCGCAGATCAAGAACCCGGTCACCGGCACCTGGACCAAGCGCGACGACAAGTCGGGCAAGTTCATGGACGTTAAGGAAGACGTAAAGCCGTTCAAGGGCGTGCGCAAGAAATAGCATCCGGGGGCGGCTTTCTCGATCATCGCACCCGCCGGGAGGGTGCGTTGCAGCGCCGCCATGGCTGCCGGCCGCGGGTTTTGCTATGGCCTAGGGGCACTCGCACCGAGAGGTCCCTGCCATGGCCGCCGCCGAAACGATCGCCCTCCTCACGCGCTACTACGACGCCTTCAATTGCGGCGATGCCGAAGGCATGATCGCCTGCGTCGCCGACGACGTCGTGCACGACGTCAACCAGGGCGCACGCCGCACCGGCAAGGCCGCCTTCCGCCAGTTCTGCGCGCACATGTCCCGCTGCTACAAGGAGCAGCTTGAAGGCATCGTCGTTATGGCAACGCCCGACGGTGGGCGCGCCGCGGCCGAATTCAACGTTATCGGCACCTACTTGGTTGCCGAGGAAGGCCTGCCGCCCGCCAAGGGCCAGACCTATCGATTGCCGGCCGGCACCTTCTTTGCCGTGCGCGCCGGCCTGATCACCCGCATCACCACCTACTACAATCTGACGGACTGGCTGCTGCAGGTGGCCGGCGAGGACGCCGCATGACGGTGCGCGTCGAGCCGCTGGTCGGCGATGCGCTGGCGCGCGGCCTGCCCGCCCTGGCGCGGCTGCGCATCACCGTGTTCCGCAGCTGGCCCTATCTCTATGATGGCACGCTTGATTACGAGCAGGCCTATCTGCACAAGCTCGCCGTCGCGCCAGGCACGGTGATCGTTGCGGCGCTTGACGGCGACGAGATTATCGGCTGCGCCACGGCCGCGCCGCTGGCGCAGGTGGA
>Ga0075428_100008627_pt1 | contig 11303 bp, 10 predicted proteins | sample RhiMetdeltSRZDD2_FD_75291 | JGI IMG/M metagenome (GOLD analysis project Ga0075428, IMG submission 75291) | Populus rhizosphere microbial communities from Tennessee, USA - Rhizosphere MetaG P. deltoides SRZDD2 | ecosystem: Host-associated > Plants > Roots > Rhizosphere > Soil | place: USA... | reverse complement strand
GATCGCCGCCGGGTTGACCTGGGCCGGGGTCGCCGGCTTCCGGCACCGGGACGTCGGATAGCCCCATGTGCGCAGCAGCCGTAGCGGGGCCGGACCGGGAGGCGGTCCGCGCCTTCATCGAACGCTTCGCCTCGACCCTGGAGGAGGCCGGCTTCGCCCGGATGCCCGCCCGGGTGTACGTCGCGCTGCTGGCCACCGACGCCGGACGGCTCACCGCCGCGGAGCTGGCCGAGCTGCTCCAGGTGAGCCCGGCGGCGGTCTCGGGCGCTATGCGGTTCCTGATCCAGATCGGCATGGCCCGCCGGGAACGGCAGCCGGGGTCGCGCCGCGACGTCTATCGCGTCCTGGACGACGGCTGGTACGAGGCGCTGGTACGGCGGGACCAGCAGATGAGCCGCTGGGTGGACGACCTCGAGGCCGGCATCGCGGCGCTCGGCGAGGGAACGCCTGCCGGCCAGCGGATGAGCGAGCTGGTGGCCTTCATCGAGTACCTCGAGGAGGAGATGCCCGAGCTGCTGGCCCGGTGGCGCAAGCGCCGGACCGAGCTCCGGGCGAAGCGGTCCCGCCCGACCGTCACAGGCGGTGAATAGGGTCGACAGCATGAGCTCGCTGGAGACCCAGATCATGGCCGCGGCCCACGCCTCCGCCCGCGGCCAGGCCCACGTGGCGGCGCGGACCGTCGAGCGCCTCGTGCACCGGTGCGACCGGACGCCCGACGGCTGGGCAGCGCTGTCCGAGGTCCTCACCCGGCTGCTGGTCGGCGCGGTCGCCGAGCGGTGGCGGCAGGGCTGGCAACCGGCCGACCTGGTCCACGTGGTGGGGCGCCAGCTACGGGCCGTGCACCGTCAGGTCTGCGCGGTCGCGATCGACGTGGAGGCCGAGGGCTACCGGTCGTCTCCCGCAGGCGATCCTGGTTGGCTGGCCCAGGTCGATGCCGTGACCGACCGACCGGACGACGCTGTCGACGACGGCGGCGGTTCGACGCTGTTCCAGCCGTCCGTCGACCACGAGGCCAGCCGGGCGGGTCGGGCCGGACAGAACGGACGTGGCGGGCGCGACGGGCGCGACGGGCGCGATGGACGAGCGCCGTTGGTCGAGCGCGTGGTCACGCTGGCCGGGGGTGTGCACGACGGCCTCGGCGCGGCGATCGACGTGCTCGGGCTGTTCCAGCAGCTGTTGGCCCAGCCCCGGCTGTGCCCGCCTCCATCCGAGTGGGGCTCGACGCCCCGGGCCCGCGGCTCGGGTCGGGCCGCGGACCCCAAGGTCACCGAACGGGTCCGGGCGCTGCTGGCCAAGGCCGAGTCGACGACCTTCCCCGACGAGGCCGAAGCCTTCACGGCCAAAGCGCAGGAGCTGATCGCGCGCCACGCCATCGACCTCGCTCTGCTCGAGGGCCAGCCGGTGGTGGGCGACGTCGTGGGCCGCCGGATCCTCATCGACGATCCCTACGGGCGAGCCAAGTCGGTGCTGGTGGCCGTCATCGCCCGGGCCAACCGGTCCAGCGCCGTGTTCAACGAGGGGCTCGGGCTGAGCACGGTGTTCGGCACACCGTCGGATCTCGATGCCGTCGAGCTGCTGTTCGCATCGCTGCTCACCCAGGCGACCGCGGTCATGACGGCGGCCGGACGCACCGGCGGGGCACGGGCCCGCGGCCGCGCCTTCCGCCGGTCCTTCCTGCTCGCCTTCGCCTACCGCATCGGCGAGCGGCTGGCCGAGGCCACCGCGGCCGCCGTCACCGACGCCCGAGCGGTCCACGGGGACAACGTCCTCCCCGTCCTGGCCTCCCGCGACGCGGCCGCGGAGGAGGCGCGTGACGCCGCCTTCCCGCAGCTGCGCGGGCAACGCATCACGACGTCGAGCCCCGAGGGTTGGATCGCTGGTCGGGCCGCTGCCGATCAGGCCCGCCTGGGACCCGAGGGTCAGCTCCGCGCGGGATGAACGGAACCGGGGGGAACGGGAGGGAGTCGCGGCGGCCAGCCGCAGTCAGGACTTGTCGGCTCGCTTGCGGCGCCGCAGCATCAGGGCGCCCGCCTGCCCGAGCAGCGCCCCGAGCAGCAGGCTGACCAGGATGACCACCCACAGCCGCGGGTGGCCGTCGAAGATGAGGAAGGTGGTCTCGACCCGGTTGCGGTTCTGGGCGATGAAGATCACCGCCGCGATGAGTGCCCCGAGCGCGATGAGCACGCGGGGTGCGACGTCCCGCTCCCGCCCCTTCTCGCCGCCCGGACTGGTCTCCCGGAACGCGGACCACGCCCCGCTCTGCGCCTGCTTTGCCGGGTCATCGGCCATTGCGGCGGATGGTACCGCACCGTTGTTGCTAGCTAGGTGACCAGGAAGTAGACCGTTCGTGGTGGGCACGAGCGGGGACACGGACCTGGCGGGGCGAATCGTGGTGGTGGTCGGGGCCGGCACGCGCCCGTCGCCCGATCCCGACGCACCGGTCGGCAACGGCCGGGCCATCGCCGTCGCAGCCGGCCGGGCCGGGGCCACTGTCGTGTGCGTGGACGTCGACCGGGAGGCCGCCGCGGTCACGGCCGACTTGGTCCGGGCCGAGGGAGGCCAGGCCCATGTCCTGCTGGCCGACGTGGCCGAGGTCGACGCCTGCACCCGGCTGGTCGACGAGGCGGTCGGCCTGGCGCCCGATGGCCAGCTCTCGGGCCTGGTCCTGAACACCGGCATCGGTCGAGGCCAGCCTGCGGGAGGCCTGGCCGGGACCTCGGCCGAGGACTGGGACCTGACGTCGGCGGTCAACCTCCGGGCCCACTTCCTGGTGGCCCGGGCCGCCCTGCCCCACCTGGGCGGCGGTGGGTCGATCGTCTTCATCGGCTCGGTCGCCGGCCTGCGGCCGGGCAGCGGCCTGCCCGCCTACGACGCAACGAAGGCCGCGCTGGTCGGCCTGAACCGCCACGTCGCTCTGGAGGCTGCCCGCCACGGCGTGCGGTCCAACGTGCTGGCTCCGGGACTGATCGACACGCCGCTCGGCCGGTTGGCCACCGCCGGGCGTCCATCCCGGGGACGCACAAGGGTCCCGCTGGGGCGGCAGGGCACGGCCTGGGAGGTGGCCGCGGTGGCTGTCTTCCTGCTCTCCGACGCTGCGAGCTACGTCACCGGCCAGGTGCTCGCCGTCGACGGCGGCCTCACGTTGCTGTAGCGCTCGGGAGCGAGGGCTCGACAGCGAGGGCTCGACGGGTCGACTCGAGGACCTCGCTGGTCACGGCCTTCACGTCCATCGCGTCGGGATCGAGGAGCAGCTGGGTGCCGATCCCCCGCAGCGTCCCGAAGAGCGCCGCGGCGTGGGCATCGACGTCGAGGTCCGGCCGGATCTCGCCCTGCTCGATGCCCTGCATCAACGCGTCGCGCAGCAGTCCCCGGGCCGCTTCGTGGTGGGTGCGGAGCGCCGCCCGCAGCTCGGGTGGGCCTCCGGGCCCCTCGCCGATCATCACGTAGATCGCCCGGGTGTAGGGCAACGGATCGTGGAGGCTCTCCAGGAAGGCCCGCAGCAGTCCCAACACGGCTTCGAGGCCACCGGAGCCGCGCATCGCGGCGGGCACCATCTCGTCCCGGTACCGGATGACCGCGCTCTTCAGGAGCGCGAGCAACATCTCGGCCTTCGAGCCGAACAGGTAGCTCGGCAGACCGTGGCTGCAGCCCGCGACTCTGGCGATCTCCGCGAAGCTGACGCCCGTCGTGCCGTGCTCGGCGATGACGGCCGCTGCAGCTTCGAGCACGCGGCGCTCGGACGACGCACGCCGTTCGGCCTGGGTGCGGACAGGAGCCACGCGGCAATCCTAGATGTCTAACTAGGATCGATGAGGTGACCGACGGCGAGAACCATCCGCAGGTGGCCGACTGGCCGCACCCCATCCCGCCGCGGCGTCTCGCTCCGCTGCCGCCCGAGGAACGAGACCCGGCGACCGAGGAGGTGCTCGAGGGCCTCCGCTTCGGCCGGGACCAGCCGGTCGGCAACCTCTTCACGACCGTGGCCCACCATCCTCGGCTGCTGAAGCGCTGGTCGGCGATGGGCGGGATCCTGCTGTTCCGTGGCGAGCTCAGCGGTCGCGACCGGGAGCTGGTGATCCTGCGCACGGCGTGGAACTGCCGGGCCCACTACGAGTGGGCCCACCACGTCGACTTCGCCCGGGCGGTCGGGATCTCCGACCAGGAGATCGGGTGGGTCACCGAGGGCCCCGAGTCCGCTGGATGGGCGGCCGAGGATGCCGTGCTGCTGCGGGCGGCCGACGAGCTCCACCTCGACGCCCGGATCGGCGACGCTGCCTGGGCGCAGCTGGCCGAGCGCTACAGCCCGGCCCAGCTGGTCGAGCTGTGCATGCTGGTCGGCCAGTACCACCTGGTCGCGTTCGCGTTGAACTCCCTCGGCGTCCAGCTCGAGTCGCCCGGCGACTGGCCCGATCCCTCGCTCCGCGGCGGCGCCGGCTGAGCCCACCGGGCCGGGCCGACAGGCCCTGGAGATGCCGGCGACGGAGGCCAGCGGTACCTTCCCGGCATCGTGACCGAGGACCCGGCGCCCGCACCCGCTGCGCCCCCGCCCCGGCGGAGCTGGGCGACCGGACTGCGCACGCTGGCCGGTCCTGCGCCGAGGAGCGACCTCGTCGCGGGGCTGACGGTGGGCGCAGTGGTCGTGCCGCAGTCGCTGGCCTACGCCGGCCTGGCTGGCGTGCCCGCGGTGACCGGGCTCGCCGCGGCGCTGGCGGCGCTGGCGGCCTATGCGCTGCTCGGGTCGTCGCCGGTGCTCTCGGTCAACCCCACGGCGACCAGCTCGATCCTCGCCGCGTCGGCGGGGCTCGCGATCGGCCGGGCCGACGCTGACCGGTACGTGACGGCACTGGCCCTGGTCGCCGTGCTCGCCGGTGGGCTGGCCGTGGCTGCGGGCCTCGGCCGGCTGGGCTTCCTCTCGAACCTGCTGTCGCGGCCCGTCCTCACCGGCTACGCGGCCGGCGCGGCGGTGATCATCGTGATCGGGCAGGTGGGTGCGCTGCTGGGGCTCGACGTCGACGCTCACCGGGCCCTGCCGGCGCTGCGGGACCTGGCCCGCTCCATCGACCACACCAGCGCGGCGACCCTGGCGGTCGGCGTCACCTCCCTCGCCGTCCTCCTGGTGCTGCAGCGCCGCTGGCCGCGCCGGCCCGCCGCCCTGGTCGTGGTGACGGGGGCCATCGTGACCAGCCGCCTGTTCGAGCTCGCCGAGCACGGTGTCCGCACCGTCGGGGCCCTGCCGAGCGGTCTCCCCCACCTGGCCCTTCCGGACCTACCGGCCGACGACACCCGGGCGCTGCTGCTCCCCGCGGCCGCGTTGGCGCTGGTGGGGTTCACGGAGGCCGTGGCCCAGGGCCGGACCTTCGCCCACCCGGACGGCGCCGGCCCGGACGCCAACCGCGAGCTGGTGGCTCTGGGTGCCGCCAACGCTGCATCGGGCCTGTGCGGAGGCTTCGCCGTCTCGGCCAGCTTCTCGTGCACCGCGCTGAACGTCCGGACCGGCGCCCGGACCCGCCGGGCCGGCGCGATCACTGCCGCCCTGGTCGCCCTGTGCCTGGTGGCCCTCACCCCCGTGTTCGAGCCCCTGCCCCAGGCCACGCTCGCGGCGGTGGTGATCGTGGCCGTCGTCCCGCTGGTCCAGGTGGGGACGTTCCGGCGGCTGGCCCGGCTGCAGCGCGACGACTTCCTGTTCGCGGTGGCCGCGACCGCGGGGACCATCGTGCTCGGCATCCTGCCCGGCCTCGCCCTCGCGGTCGCCCTGTCGGTGGCCGGCCTGCTGTACCGGGTGACGGTGGCGGAGACCGCGGTGCTCGGCTACGTCCCCGAGCAGGACGCCTGGCGCAGCCTGGAGCGCTTCGCCGAGGCGCGCACGGCACCGGGTGTGCTCGTGCTGCGCTTCGCCGGGCCGCTCTACTTCGCGAACGTCGCCCGCCTCCGCCACGAGGTCGCCGAGCGAGTGGCGGAGGCCGGGCCCCGACTCCGCCGGGTGGTGCTCGACGGGCGGGCCATGAGCCACCTCGACGTGACCGCCCTGGACGTGCTCACCAACCTGCACGGCGCGCTGGCGCGGGACGGCGTCGACCTGGTGCTGGCCGGGCTGCGAGGCGCCGCGCTCGACATCGTGCTCCGCAGCGATCTGGCCCGGACCGTCGGGGTGGACCGCCTGGTCTTCCCGACCGTCCGCGCCGCCACCGAGACGACCTCGCCGGACGGCACCTAGCGCCACCGATTGCCGGCGAGCGCCACGAGATACCCCCACTAGCCTCCGGATGTGCCTCGCTCGTGGTCCTCCGGCCCACCAGAGCTCGGCCGAGGCGTGGTGGTCGGGCCCGACGACTCCGTGCCAGCCGAGGCCCGGGACTGGCCCCGTCTGCGCATCGACCGTGACGCGCTCGCCGAGCCGCAGCTCACCATGCTCGGCGACCGCCTCGACGCCGCCTGGCGGTCCCGCGAGCCCACGGTCGTCGAACTGGCCGTTCCGCTGGCCGAGGTCAAGCAACCCGAGACCTGCGCCCAGCCGCCGTACCAGCTCGACCCGGGCTTCTGCTTCGCCCGGGAACGGCTGCACTTCCTGATATGGGCCAACCGCTACGACGGTCGGGGGGCGGGGTCGCCGGAGTCGCCGGCGAAGCCGGGCCCGCCCCGGTGGCACCACGCCAACCGGGCCGTACGCCTGGGCGCGGCCCCCGCCCCCGACCCGGAGCAGGGCGATGTGGTGCTCCCGGACGGCACCGCGGCCTGGATCGACGGCGGCCCGCGCACCGCCGGACTGGTCGAGGCGCCGGTGATCCACATGAACCAGCTGCTGTCCGGTTCGCTGCAGCCCGATCGCTGGGCCGCCCCCCGGGACGACCTGGCGCCCGACCAGCTCGCAGCGGTCAGCCACCCGGGCGGTGCTGCCCGCATCCTCGCCCCGGCCGGCTCGGGCAAGACCCGGGTCCTCACCGCCCGGCTGCGGCACCTCCTGGTCGACCGGCGGTGGGCGCCCGGTGCGCTGACCGCCCTGGCCTACAACACGCGGGCCGCCGAGGAGATGCGGTCCCGGACCACGGACCTCGACCGTGCCCAGGTGCGCACCCTCCACTCGCTGGGCTTCGAGATCATCGGGCGGGCCCAGGGCACGCGCCCCCGCGTGCTCGACGAGCGCGAGGTCCGGAACCTCCTGGAGACGCTGGTTCCGGTCCGACCCCGGGCCAACGACGACGTCTACGCCCCCTACCTCGAAGCCCTGGCCCAGGTGCGGGCCGCGCTGTGGTCGCCCGAACGGGTGGAGGACGAGCGGGACGACGTCCCCGACTTCGCCGTGGCCTTCACGGCCTACCGCAAGCAGCTGGACGCCCTGGGCGCGATCGACTTCGACGAGCAGATCTACGGCGCGATCGAGGTGCTGCTGCGTGATCCCGACACCCGCCAGTGGGCCCAGGACCGGTGCCGGCACCTCCTGGTCGACGAGCTCCAGGACCTGACGCCCGCCCAACTGCTGATGATCCGGCTGCTGTGCGCCCCGGCCTTCGACGCCTTCGGGGTGGGTGACGACGACCAGGTCATCTACGGCTACGCCGGTGCCGATCCCCGCTTCCTGGTCGACTACCAGCGCTACTTCCCCGGCGCCGCCAGCTACCTGCTGGAGGTGAACTACCGCTGCCCGCCAGCGGTGGTCGAGGCGGCTTCGCAGCTGCTCTCGTACAACCGGGAGCGCGTGCCGAAGGCGGTGCGAGCGGCTGACGGCACCACCGATGCCGATGGCCTGGTCGTGGAGCAGCACGACGACGCGGGCATCGGGGCGCGGCTGGTGGCGGTCGTCGAGGGGCTGGTCTCCCGGGGCTCCCCGCCGGGCGCGGTCGCGGTGCTGACCCGGGTCAACGCCGGGCTGCTGGCTCCCCAGATCCTCCTCGGCGAGGCCGGCGTCCCGGTGCTCCCCGCCGTGGACGACCGCCTGCTCGACCGCACGGGTACCCGGGCCGCGCTGGCCTGGCTCCGCCTCGCACTGGCGGCGGCCGACCGGCAGCTGATGAGCGGCAGCGACCTCGCCGTCGTCGCCCGGCGGCCGTCCCGCAGCCTCAGCCCCGGTCTGCTCAAGGCCCTGGGGCGCGGGCAGTGGTCGCTCGGCCGCCTGGGCGGGTTCGCCGCCGACCTGGACGACGCCCGCCTGCGGAGCGGCCTGAGCGGGCTCCACGACGACCTGGCCCGCCTCGGCCAGCAGGTGCGCTCGGGGACCTCCACCGCCGACCTGCTGGGCGAGATCCGGGATGCCGTCGGCCTGGGCCGGGCGCTCGACCGGCTGGATTCCGCCCGCTCCGCCCCCGGCGGCGGGCACAACGACGATCTCGACGCGCTGATCCTGGTCGCCCGGGCTCAGGCTGACCCGGCCGACTTCGAGCCCTGGCTCCGGCGCCGGCTGCGCGGCGCGCACCAACCCGACGGGGACGGGGTGACGTTGTCGACCGTCCACCGGGTCAAGGGCCTGGAGTGGCCCCACGTCGTGGTGTGGGACGTCAGCGACGGCGTCATGCCCCACCGCCTTACGACATCCCGCGCCGGGCGGGAGGAGGAGCGCCGGGTGTTCCACGTGGCGCTGACCCGGGGCCGCCGGACCGTCACCGTCCTCGCTCGGGCGGCGGCCCCGTCGCCGTTCCTGGCCGAGCTGGACGGCACCGCCCCCCACGCCGCCCCGGACGTCGAACCCGAGGTCCGGCTCCCGGCTTCAGGGCCGGGAGCGAAGGGCCGGCGGCGGGTCGGCGCGGCTGCCCGCGCGAGCGCCACGGTCAGAGACGGCGACGGCGACGGGGTCGGCGACGCCGAGGCGGGGCGGCGGGGCGAGGCGCTGCGCGAGTGGCGCCGCCAGCGGGCCCGGGAGGACGGGGTGCCGGCCTACGTCATCCTCCACGACCGCCACCTCGACGGCGTGGCCCGGCGGGCGCCGACCACCCTCGACGAGCTCGCCGCCTGCGACGGCATCGGCCCCACCAAGCTCGACCGCTACGGCGACGACATCCTCGCCGTCCTCGCGCGTTGACTGCCCTCGGCGAAGCGGCTTCGCCGCCGCCGACGGCACCTTCAGAACCTCGTCTCACCTCGCAGTGGCGGTGGCGGCCTCCAAGAGCTGATCCAGGCGCTGCCCTCGGCCTCAGGCTGGCGGTGACCCAAGGCGACAGGTCCCGTCTCGGCGAGGTCCAGCGGGCTAGCGGACGAGGCCGCGGCCGGTGACCAGAGGGAGGTCGAGGGCCGTCAGCAGGCCGGGCGGAGCCTCGACCACCGCGGGGACCGCATTGACCAGCCGCATCGCGGTGGCCTTCAGGCCCGCGGTGTTGTGGTCCCCGTCGGTGCCCAGCAGCTGCAGGTCGAGGGTGTAGTTCGGCTCGCCGGTGACCACCACCCGGTAGCAACCCTGCCCGGCAGGCTGGGGCCAGTCGGGAGCCAGGTCGTCCCGCAGCCGGGTCACGTGCTCGAGCACCGCCACCGGCCGCCCGTCGGCGATGCCGCGCACCTCGAAGCGCAGGGCCGCCGCGGTCCCGGCCTCGATCGTGCCGGCGTCGACATCGAAGGTCTCCGGTGCCGGGAGCTGCTCGTAGGACTGCTCGATGCGGTCCAGGCTCACCCCCAGGCCGGCAGCGATCTGCCGGACCACGCTGCCCCACGCCATGGTCAGCACGCCCGGCTGGAGCAGGAGCGGCGGCTCGGCGTCCAGCGGCTTGCCGAACCCGATGATGTCGAACATCTCCATCGGCTGGTTGTAGGTGGCGTAGTTCAGGATCTCCATGCAGCGGACCTGTTCGACCCGCTCGGAGATCCCGGTGAGGACCAGCGGGAGCCAGTCGTTGGCGAAGCCCGGATCGATGCCGTTGACCCACAGGCTGGCTTCGCCCTCCTTGGCCGCCTCGTGGAGGGGGTCGGTCATCTCCGGCCCGACGACACCCTCCGGGAACTGGAGGAACACGGGCCCGCTCGAGACCACGTTGACGCCGGCCCGCAGGAACCCGGCCAGGTCGGCGATGGCCTCGTGCAGCCGGTGGTCGGCCATCGCGGTGTGGACGATGCAGTCGGGCTCCAGCGCCAGCAGGGCGTCGGCGTCGTCGGTGGCCGCGACGCCCAGCTCCCGGCCCAGTCCCGCCAGCTCGCCGGCATCCCGGCCGACCTTGGCCGGGCTCGACACCCAGACGCCTACCAGCTCCAGGTCGGGCCGGGCATCGATCCCGGCCAGGGCGTGGCGGCCGACGTTACCGGTGCTCCACTCCACGACGCGATAGGTCACGACTCCCCCTCGGTACGGCTGATGGTCACAGGTCGGGCAGACCGAGGTCGACGTTGGGCGCCTGCAGCCCTCCGTCGACCTCGACGACCTTCCCGGTGAGGTAGCTGCCGGCGTCGGACGCCAGGAACAGCACCGTCGCCGCGATGTCCTCGGGCTCGCCCACCCGGCGCAGCGGCGTCGCGTCCTCCATGCTCGTGCGCATCGCGTCGTCGGCCATCACGATCTCCAGGGCCGAGGTCGCCACCGACCCGACGGCGATGGCGTTGACCCGGATGCGGGGCGCCAGGTCGCTGGCCGCCAGGCGCGTGTAGTGCGACAGCGCCGCCTTCGCCGTGCCGTAGGCCAGGTAGCCCCGACCGCTGGTCCGGCTCATGGTCGAGGAGATGTTGACCACGGCCCCGCCCCCCGTGTCGAGCATGACCGGGACGGCGGCCCGGGTCAGGGCGTGGCTGGTCGCCACGTTGAACTCGAAGGCCCGGGTCAGGAAGCCCGGCGACGTGTCGAGGAACGGCCGCGGCATCGTGCCGCCGAGGTTGTTGACCACGACGTCGATGCGCCCGAACGCCTCCCGCGCCGCGGCGGCGAGTCCCGCGACGGCGGCGACGTCGGCCAGATCGGCCGGGACCACCTCGGCCCGGCGGCCGGCGGCGCTGATCTGCTTGGCCACCTCGTCGAGCTGGCTGGTGGTGCGGGACGAGATCACGACGTCGGCGCCGGCTTCGGCCAGTGCGATGGCGGTCGCCGCGCCGATCCCCCGCCCCGCGCCGGTCACGATGGCGACGCGGTCGGTCAGCAAGAACCGGTCGAGGATCACGGCGGGGAGACTACGCCAGTTTCTGACGCACCGTCAGGTCTCCGCGTCGTCCTCCTCCGGGAACCGGACCACGACCACCGGGCAGGTCGCGTGCTGCACGACCGCGTGGGCCACCGAGCCGATGACCAGCCGGCGCCAGCCGGTCCGCCCGTGGGACCCGACCACGATGAGGGCCGCGTCGGCCTCCCGGGCGACCTCGATCAAGGTCGGCGCGGCGGCTCCGGGGACGACCGTGCGGATCAC
>Ga0075428_100008626_pt1 | contig 11305 bp, 7 predicted proteins | sample RhiMetdeltSRZDD2_FD_75291 | JGI IMG/M metagenome (GOLD analysis project Ga0075428, IMG submission 75291) | Populus rhizosphere microbial communities from Tennessee, USA - Rhizosphere MetaG P. deltoides SRZDD2 | ecosystem: Host-associated > Plants > Roots > Rhizosphere > Soil | place: USA... | reverse complement strand
CCGCGGGTGCTCGACATCGACGAGTTGTACCGGCGCATGACCGCCCGCGGCATCACCATGATCGACGCCATCCAAGGTCCACCCGCCTGGCACGGCCCGGATGTGTTGTTGCGGCAGACGTCATTTCGTGCGCTGGCCGAGCCGCGCCGGTTCCGGGATGCCGATGGCACGGTGTCTGACGGGACCCTGCGGGTGCGCTTCGGTGAGGTGGAGTCGCGTGGTGTCGCGCTCACCGCGAAGGGCCGCGAGCGCTACGACGCCGCGATGGCCGCATCTGACCCCGCCGCCGTCTGGGCGGACCACTTCCCCGCCACCCATGAGGGCATGGCGGCCGCCGGGCTGGCCTACTACCACGGTGGTGATCCGTCGAAACCCGTTGTCTACGAAGACTTCCTGCCAGCATCGGCGGCGGGAATCTTCCGGTCCAACCTCGATACGGACACAGAGGCCGCCGAGGCGACGGATAATTCGGATTACAGCCTGGGCTGGCTAGCCGGTCAGATCGGACACCACATTCACGACCCCTACGAGCTCTACGAGAAAGTCGCATCATCATGACCACCGTTCAGACATCCAAGCTTCCGACAGTCGAGGACCTGCGCAATCAGGCGCGTGACGCGCTGACCGCTGTTGGCTCGCGGACCGAACTGGACGCGCCCGGCGGCCACGGTCTGCAAGCCAGCACGCCCATCAGCGGCGAGGTGCTGTTCACCGTTGCCGAGACCACGCCCGAACAAACCGATGCGGCGATAGCCGAAGCCGCGCAAGCGTTTACGGCATGGCGCACCACCCCGGCGCCGGTCAGGGGCGCGCTGGTGGCCCGCCTCGGCGAGCTGCTCGTCGAACACAAGGCCGATCTCGCCACGCTCGTCACGATCGAGGCAGGCAAGATCACCTCCGAGGCCCTCGGCGAGGTGCAGGAGATGATCGATATCTGCGAGTTCGCGGTCGGTCTGTCGCGCCAGCTGTACGGCAAGACGATCGCGTCCGAGCGGCCGGGGCACCGGTTGATGGAGACCTGGCACCCGCTCGGCGTCGTGGGCGTGATCACCGCGTTCAACTTCCCCGTTGCGGTCTGGTCGTGGAACACCGCGATCGCGCTGGTCTGCGGTGACACCGTGGTGTGGAAGCCATCGGAGCTGACACCGTTGACCGCGCTGGCCTGCCAAGCACTGATCGAGCGCGCCGCCATTGATGTTGGGGCGTCGGAGCATATTGCCCGGCTCGTCCAGGGCGGTCGCGAGGTGGGTGAGCGCCTCGTCGACGATGCGCGGGTCGCGCTGCTTTCCGCCACAGGGTCGGTACGGATGGGCCAGCAGGTCGGTCCGCGGGTGGCGCAGCGGTTCGGCAAGGCGCTGCTGGAACTGGGTGGCAACAACGCGGCGATCGTCACGCCATCGGCCGATCTGGATCTCGCCGTGCGGGGCATCGTGTTCTCGGCGGCAGGCACCGCGGGCCAGCGTTGTACGTCACTGCGCCGGTTGATCGTGCATTCCTCGGTCGCTGACGAGCTGGTTGACCGCATCGTCAACGCCTACCGGCAGCTACCGATTGGCGACCCCGCCTCAGACGGAACATTGGTCGGTCCCCTCATTCACGAGACCGCGTACCGCGACATGGTCCGGGCACTCGAACAGGCCCGCGCCGACGGCGGTGAGGTGTTCGGCGGCGAGCGCCACGACCTCGGCGACGAGAGTGCGTATTACGTCGCGCCGGCCGTGGTGCGGATGCCGTCGCAGACCGCGGTGGTGCATGCGGAGACGTTCGCGCCGATCCTGTACGTGCTGACCTATGACGACCTCGACGAGGCGATCGGGTTGAACAATGCAGTGCCGCAAGGCCTTTCGTCGGCGATATTCACCCTCGACGTTCGGGAAGCCGAGCGCTTCATGGCGGCCGACGGTTCGGACTGCGGCATCGCCAACGTCAACATCGGCACCTCGGGCGCGGAGATCGGCGGCGCCTTCGGTGGCGAGAAGCAGACCGGCGGTGGGCGCGAGTCGGGTTCGGACGCATGGAAGGCGTACATGCGTCGCGCCACCAACACCGTCAACTACTCGTCCGAGCTGCCGCTGGCGCAGGGCGTGCACTTCGGCTAACAGGGGCGCCCGCACGGCGTTTTGATGCGGCACAAGCGGGTCACTCTACAACCATGCAACACAGCAATTCGCGCGCATTTGCATTGGTCGGCGTGGTGGTGGCGGCGATAGCGGCCGCGGCTCTGATCATGCCCGCCGCACGTCAACTTGGCCCGGCCACGGGCTTATTGACGGCCGCGGCGATCATCGGCATCCCCGTCCTCGTCGTGCTGGCGGTGAGCGGAGCCCCCCGGTACGGCGTGCTGGCCAGTTCTGTCGTCGCCGTGGTCGTCGCGGTCCTCACATGCGTCGTCTCCTTGGTGGTGGCGGCGTTCGCATTCGCCACAGCACTGTCAGGCTCAGTCACCGGGGTGGTGCTAGCGATCGTGCTATTTGGGGCGCCCGCGTTGTGCGTGCTGATTCTGGGACTGCTCGCGCTACGCCTTGTGCCCGCCCGATCTGAGGACGTCGCTACCCACCGACAAGCCCAGCATCAGTAGGGCCCCATGCTCGGTCTACCCGACGCCATCCGCGCCTGCCTGTTCGACCTCGACGGTGTGCTCACCGACACCGCGAGTGTTCACAAGAAGGCGTGGAAGGCCATGTTCGACGCGTATCTGCGGAAGTCCGCGGAGCGGAGTGGCGAGCAGTTCGTCCCGTTCGACATCGAGGCCGACTATCTGACCTACATCGACGGCAAGAAGCGCGACGACGGGGTGCGGTCCTTTCTGGACGCCCGCGGCATCACACTGCCAGACGGTGATCCGGACGACGACTCGTCGGCCGAGACGGTCTACGGGTTGGGCAATCACAAGAACGACTTGTTCCACGAGACCCTCCGCAAGGACGGGGTCAAAGTGTTCGAGGGTTCGCGCCGCTACCTGGAGGCGACGAGCGCGGCGGGTCTGGCAGTCGCAGTCGTGTCATCGAGCTCCAACACGCGCGAGGTGCTCGAGATCACTGGGCTGGACAAGTTCGTTCAGCAACGGGTGGACGGCGTGACCCTGCGCGAGGAACACATCGCGGGCAAGCCGGCACCCGACTCGTTCCTGCGCGCAGCGGAACTGCTCGACGTGAAACCCGCAGAAGGGGCCGTCTTCGAAGACGCGTTGGCCGGCGTCGAAGCGGGCCACAACGGTGGCTTCGGCGTCGTCGTCGGTGTGGATCGGGTCGGTCAGGCAGAAGCGTTGCGCCGCAAGGGCGCTGACATCGTCGTAGCGGATCTGGCCGAATTGCTGCCGAACCGATGATCACCGAACAGACCTTTCCCGTCGAACCGTGGCAGGTGCGCGAGACCAAGCTCGATCTCAATCTGTTGGCGCAAGCCGAGTCGGTGTTTGCGTTGTCCAACGGCCATATCGGGTTGCGCGGGAACCTCGACGAGGGCGAGCCGTATGGACTGCCAGGGACATATCTCAACTCGTTCTACGAAACCCGCCCGCTGCCGTATGCCGAAGCGGGATACAGCTATCCGGAGGACGGCCAATCAGTAATCGACGTCACCAACGGCAAGATCTTGCGCCTGCTCGTCGACGACGAACCGTTCGACGTCCGATACGGACACCTGGAATCACATGAACGCGTGCTCGATCTGCGCGCAGGCACGCTGACCCGCCACGCGTGTTGGACATCTCCGGCGGGCAAGCGGGTGAGACTGCGCACGACACGGCTGGTGTCGCTGGCTCAGCGCAGTGTGGCTGCGATCGAGTACGTGGTAGAGGCGGTCGACGAATTTGTCCGCCTCACAGTGCAATCCGAACTGGTCGCCAACGAAGATCAGCCACGGCCGTCCGCCGATCCCCGCGTCGCCGCGTTGCTGTTGAACCCGTTGGAAGCCGTGCAGCACGACGCGGGTGAGCGGGGAGCGCTGCTCGTGCACCGAACCCGGAGCAGCCGCTTGATGATGGCCGCGGGAATGGACCATCAAATCGACGTGCCGGGCCGCGTCGAAGTGAACACCGATGCCGGCGAGGACTGGGCACGCACGACCATCATCTGCGGGTTGCGCGCCGGACAACAGCTGCGGATCGTGAAGTTCCTTGGGTATGGATGGTCCAGCCTGCGCTCGCGTCCGGCGTTGCGCGACCAGGTACTCGGCGCGGTCGCGGGTGCCCAGTACTGCGGGTGGGAGGGTCTACTCGAATCACAGCGGGACTTTCTGGACGAATTCTGGGATTGCGCGGACGTCGAGGTGGAGGGCGATGCGGATTGCCAGCAGGCGGTGCGGTTCGGCCTCTTTCACGTATTGCAGGCCAGTGCGCGGGCCGAACGCCGGGCCATCCCCGGAAAGGGCCTGACTGGCACCGGCTATGACGGCCACACATTTTGGGACACCGAGGGATTCGTTCTTCCAGTACTCACCTACACCGCGCCGCGCGCCGCGGCCGATGCGTTGCGCTGGCGGGCGTCGACGCTGGATCTGGCGCGCGAACGGGCGGCCGAGCTGGACCTTGCGGGTGCCGCGTTTCCGTGGCGGACAATCCGAGGACAGGAGTGCTCGGCCTACTGGCCTGCGGGGACGGCTGCCTGGCACATCAACGCCGATATCGCCATGGCCTTCGAGCGGTATCGCCTTGTCACAGGCGATGATTCGCTGGAGGAGGAATGCGGTCTTAGGGTGCTGGTGGAAACCGCGCGGCTGTGGATGTCGTTGGGACATCACGACCGGCACGGCGTCTGGCACCTCGACGGCGTCACCGGGCCCGACGAGTACACGGCCATCGTGCGCGACAACGTGTTCACCAATCTCATGGCGGCACATAATCTTCGCGCCGCCGTCGATGCGTGCGGTCGGCATCCCGATGCCGCCTACGCGATGGGGGTTGGTTCCGAGGAAACCGCGGCGTGGCGCGATGCGGCCGCGGCTGTGCACATCCCCTACGACGAGGAACTCGGCGTACACGAACAGTGCGAGGGCTTCACCACTCTGCGGGAGTGGAACTTCACCGAGAACACGTCGTATCCCTTGTTGTTGTACGAGCCCTATGTTCGCCTTTACCCGTCGCAGGTGGTCAAGCAGGCCGACCTCGTCCTGGCGATGCATTGGCTCAGCCACGAGTTCACGCCGGAGCAGAAGGCCAACAACGTCGACTACTACGAGAAACGCACCACCAGGGACTCGTCGCTGTCAGCATGCACGCAGGCGGTGATGTGTGCCGAGGTCGGCCATTTGGAACTGGCCCACGATTACCTTTACGAAGCGGCGCTGATCGATCTGCGCGACCTGCACCACAACACCCGCGACGGACTGCACATGGCATCACTGGCCGGAGCGTGGACCGCACTGGTTGCCGGCTTCGGCGGGCTGCGTGATGACGACGGTGAGCTTGCGCTCGACCCCCAGCTGCCGGATGGCATCTCATGCTTGCGATTCAGGCTGCGCTGGAGGAATTTCCGGCTGACGGTGGACGTCCGCCACGACGAGGTCGCCTACACGCTGCGCGACGGCCCGGAAAGCGCGTTGACCATCCGCCATGCGGGCGAGAGCCTCGAACTGCACACCGGCTCCCCGACGAAGGTGCGTCTCCGGCGCCGCAAGCCGCTGTCGCCGCCTCCGTCGCAACCGCCTGGACGCGAACCGATTCGCCGGCCGAGCCTGGACAGAGCGTTCGGCTAAAACTCCTTGCGCCGCCCCCTTCTGCGGCGGAAGGTTGTGGTGCTACACGGAGGGAAATCGACGATGATGCAACAGCTCGAGGGCGGAAAGGTGGTCAGTTTCGCCAGTCAGATCGACGACGCCACGATCGAGCAGGCCAAGCAGACGGCGGAACTGCCGTTCGTCTTTCCGCATGTGGCGTTGATGCCCGACGCCCATCTCGGCAAGGGCGCGGCCGTCGGCTCCGTGATCCCGACCCTCGGCGCGGTCATTCCGGCGGCGGTCGGAGTCGACATCGGCTGCGGGATGATCGCTGCCCGCACCAAGTTCACCGCCGACGACCTCGCGGGCAAAGACACGGCGCGGCTTCGCAATTCGCTCGAATCCGCGATCCCACTCAGTGCGGGCAACTACAACCAGTCGCTGCGGCGGTTCGCGTTCACGCAGGCCCGGATCAAGCATCTGGAGCAACTGGCCGCCGACGGCCATGTCGATCTGTCTCATTCGCCGAAATGGAAGGAGCAGTTGGGAACCCTCGGCGGCGGAAACCATTTCATCGAGCTATGCCTCGACGCAGGCGACGCGGTCTGGATGTTCCTGCACTCCGGCTCGCGAGGCGTCGGGCACAAGATCGCCACCCGACACATCGCTGTGGCCAAGCAACAGTGCCGCGACATGGGCGTCGCGCTGCCCAATGCCGACCTTGCCTACCTGTCGGAGGGTACGGCTGAGTTCGACAACTACATCGCCGAATTGCGTTGGGCCCAACAGTTTGCGCTCGCCAACCGCGAGGAGATGATGGACCGGTTCCGGCAGTCATTCGCGCATTGGATGGGGGCCGATCGCGAGGGCGTCGAGCTGGAAAGAGTGAACACGCACCACAACTACTCGGCGCCAGAACGTCACGCGGACAAGGACGTCTGGCTCACCCGCAAGGGTGCGGTCGACGCCCACCGTGGCGTCATGGGCGTCATCCCGGGCTCGATGGGCACCCGGTCGTACATCGTGCGCGGCAAGGGCAACCCGGCCAGCCTGTGCAGCGCACCCCACGGTGCGGGCCGGCGGTTCTCCCGAACCGAAGCCCGGCGCCGTTTCACGGCGGCTGACCTCGCCGCGCGGATGGAAGGCATCGAATACCGCCACGGCGACGCGTGGGTGGACGAGATCCCCGACGCCTACAAGCCGATCGACGTCGTCATGACTGACTCGAAGGACCTCGTCGAGGTGGTCACCACCTTGCGTCAGGTCGTCAACGTCAAAGGCACGTAGCGGTTAATGCTCGGCGCCGGACCGTTCAGTCGGGCCGTACCCATGTCCCCCGGACGACGTGCCGAGCGATGTCGCGAGTAGGCGTCGAACTCGTCAAGTCGATCACCATCGGCGGAGGCTCGTCGGCGAAACTCACGGTGCATTGGATTTCTGCCACGTCACGATCGATTGCGATCGTCCGCGCTTGCACCGCGCCGTCGGCCGTTTCCTCGACGTATTCGATCGGGGACACGATGCTGTCCTCGATCGCGATGTGCGCGCCGGACGCAATCTCGACGTGGGGCGTGGGTCGCGGTGGAGACAGGAACGGCCAGTCGGCGTCGTTGCGCGTTCCGAAACCGATGTGCAGCGTCCGGTCGGCGTCGGCATACCGGATGTATGTGATGATCGACGCTGCGTAGACGGGGTGGTCGGACACGTTCATCAGGGTCACTGTGACGAGGTAAACCCTAGCGCCACGTTCGGTTATTTCGTCGGTCTCGCGCAGTTCGACCGACTCCATCGTCACGTGCCCTGACATACTACGGACCGCTCGAGGAAGTGCGCTTGCTCCAGTAGGCGATCCAGAGATGGATCGACAGCACGCCAGTGCGCTCGAAGCCGCTGCCCGAACACTGCCCGGTTGGAGCTTTCGGGAAAGACCCTCTCGCGCAGCGCATCGAGCTCGTGCCGTAGACCGTCCGTCGGGAGGGCGTCAGGGGGAAGCGGCACGGTTGCCAGCCATGCACCGATCGCCGCTGTCAATTGCGCTGCGGCGTCGGGCCGCCCGGTAGACCACTGTGCTGCGGCGCGCAGGAACATACAGATACCGGCTAGCACCCACGCGGGGCCATCCGGATCGGCACCGCTCGCGCGCACCGACGTCACCACGTGGCCGAAAAGACCGGCCGCGGTGTCGAGCGCTGCCGCGGACCTCTGGCCGGCGAGGGCGCGACTGCCCGCGAGCGCCGCGTCCGCGGCGGCGCGGAGATGTGTCGCGGTCACGGCGCCGGCCACCTCCGCTTCGTAGCCAGCCAAGGCCGCATCAACTGCAGCGACCGCGCGGCCGGTGTCGGCTGCCGCGTCCAGATAGCCCTCGACCGACCGAATCAGATGCACCGCGGGCTGAACGCCGTAATGCACTGTGGCGCTGCGTAATTGCTCGTCCTGCGATACCGCGCGCGCCACCTTGGGACCGAATAGTCGGTAGGAGTCGAGCATTGGCGCCAGTATCGGCACCGACCCCAACGTCAACCGTTGGAAATTGCGCTTCGCCGTTCGGAATGTCGCAATCTGCCGGTTGATTGGCGAGCCGAGGGCGGCAGTTGCGATGCTGCAGAGCTTGCAGTGCTCCCACGGGTTGCCATAGGTGCTCCAAGTGCAGTTCGGAAACTTCAGCCCGCCACGCGTCGGCATACCGTACTCGACCTTGACATAGTCCGTCGGATGTTCCCTGGGCAGCTGCAGGGCATCGCGGAACGCGTTGTCGTCGGCCCTGACCTGTTTCTCCTTCTCGAACTGTTCTAGCTGTGGATCGGCCAGCTGCGGCGCGTCCTTGGCGATGAACGTGTGAAACACATGCGAGAGCTCGTGAAACAACAGCAGCGGCAACGGTTCCCATACCAAGAAGTTGTGGGTGTCGTCCGGAAGAAGGCGGTGGGTGTCGTTGGCATCATCTACGTCAACGAAGATGTCGGCCCCTGGATCGCCGGTGAACTTGGGAGCAGTCAACCCCCCTTCTTCGATAATCCTCGTATTGGATCCCGGACGGGGAATGATCTGGTCGGAGTGCAGTCCGATGATCGTGGTCAGCATGGGGCTGTCGACTACGGCCTTCAACCGGTTGGCAGAAGCCACCGTCCGCCAGTTGTTCCCCTGCTGATAGTGGACCTCGAAGCTGAAGTCGAACTCCTGCGTCGTCAGGCCAGGATCACAGCGCGCAATCTCCACCAGCGCGCTGAAAACGTTCTTCGCTTTGTACGATGCTGTCGGATCCTTTGCGATCTCGAGTGTCATGTGCTCCCCTTCAGTCTGCGGATTGGCGCGGTAGGGCACTCTGAACGCTGACGATGCGGCCGGCGGCATCCAGGGCGAACGCCGACGGGGTGAACGACACGCCTGCTTTGCGCGTCAAGGAGCCGTCGGGGTCGGCGACAAACTCGGCGGTGCTGTCGTGTTCAGCACGTAACGCACGCACCTCCTGCGGGCTGGCACCGGTGAAAACGATCGCGACGCACGGGGGCGTGTCCGGATCGTCGGCATCTCGGCTCAGGTGCGAAATCGCTTCAGCTGACGCCACACCCGTGTCCGCGAAAAGCACCCGCGAGCCGGTTGTGCCGGCGCGCTGAAGCGGTATCGGCGGGCAATCTCGGCCCCCCAGTTCGACGGGAAATCGCTTACCGATGTCGACGACCTCGTGTGGGGGCCCGCCGACGAGGGCGGGCTTGCTCGTAACCAGCCGGTCGTTGAGGACTTCGGCAAGTTTCGAGTCGTCGACAGTGTCGCTGCCCACCCAAGTTGTGATGCCGTGCGGGTCGATCAGCCGCCACTCGGGTAGCGTCTGGCCATTTAGCGCTAGCCACCGCGCCCAGGCGCCGTCGATGTCGTCTGTCACCAACAGCGGCGCCTCCAGTTCTGCCCGCAGCTCGCTCATGCCTGCGGCAGCGTCGGCGTTGAGGGTCTGAAGCGCTCCCTCGCGAAACAGGATCATCACCAACAGCCCGGCGTCGGTCCGTCGGCATGCCCGCAGCCCGCCAGCCAACTGTGATCCGACGTGAGGGTGCCACTCGCTGTCCATGAAGACCACCAGCGTGTTGGCGACCGGCTCCTCTTCTGCCGCGGCACATTTCAGTCGGCCGATCTCAGGTGCTGGCCCGCCGCGCACAGCGCGCAAGGGATCACAGACCCGTAGGTACGGCCCGTTCATCTCGAACGGCATCTTGAACTGGTAGCCGAATTTCACGCATTGCGGTCCGAACCGAACCGGCACGAATTGGCCCGTCGTGGCGTCGACCTGCACACCGGTGATGCTCAGGCACACCTCGCCCCACCCGTCGAGACCGGGCAGTGGGCTTTCGCCTCCGATCATCGGGCCGAACCTACTGCGTGGCCTTGCCGGGCGCTCCAGGTAGAAACTGTCCGGCTCAGAGCGGGAACCTGCAGGGCCGGGTGGCTTTTCGATCGGATTGGTGAACCAGCGCCACGACCATTCGTACCGGTCCACCCGGCCACCGGGAAGCCACGTCTCAATCGCGTCGAAGTGGTCTCCGGTCGCTGGAGCGAACGCAATATGCGGCGCGTGCCGATGGCGTACTCTCACGGCACCGCCGACGACGATCCCGTCGCGGTCGAAGCGGGCGCCGGTGAGAAATGCGTCGGCATCCGCGTCGATCGTCTTGAGCTGAGCGATGAATTGCTGCTTGTTCGAGGTGAACGCCATCGTATCCAGCGTCGCTTGCGCTTCACCGATCTTCGACTTCATAACCGAAGACGCGATGCCGCGAATCATGTTTTCGGCCACTGCCTTGACCAGTCCCGGGAGGGGGCTGATGAGCTTTACGGCCGGCTCGCCCATCGCCGAGACAACGAGTCGTTCGCCGCTCTGGTCGAACATGAGCATCAGGTACTGCTCGGCGGATGCGCGGATGTCGAGGTCGTTGATGCTCACACTTCCGATGTTGAACACGCCGCTGCGGTACAGCCTGGAGGCCCAGCCGTGGCAGTTGATGGTGATCTTGATGATTCCGCCTGGGGCGCCGACCGCGCCGCCAAGCCACTCGGTGGTGCTGCCATCGACGCGGGCGTGGTAGTCGAGGATAAGTCCGCCGCCGGCACCGGCATCTCGGGTGTGGTGGATATTCTTCTGGTATCCGGTGAAGGGATCGAGTTGCTCCTGTACCGTTCGCACGATGTAGTCGCTGCTGATCGCGACCGCAAAGTCGCTGCCTTGCAAGAAAATCCGCGTAATGGTGTGCAAATCCCCGCCCTGCGGCGCCGAACCGTCGACCGACAGCGGAATCGCGACGCCGGCACCTGCTGGCCCCGACCGCGTCACCATCCGACGGAAAAGCGGCCCGATAGCGTGTGGTTTCGGTTCGAACTGGCCAGCGAGTAATCCGGCGAGGTGCTGATTGAGGCGCGCCCGCACACCCTCGTCATCGAAGATGGCGACCAGCGGTATGCCTGTTCGATAGGCCGAGCCCTCAAACGACACCGACGACCGCACCACCCGTAACCAGAGGTAGTCGCCGGCCATCTTGGACCACCCCGGACAGTGGGGGTCGATGGGGGCGACCCGGTACAACGCCCGGATCGTGCCATGGATGACGTCGGCCAGCGGTGCCGATCCGGGGTCCGCCCGGTAGCGCGCGCGGAAGCCTATCTC
>Ga0075428_100008625_pt1 | contig 11310 bp, 10 predicted proteins | sample RhiMetdeltSRZDD2_FD_75291 | JGI IMG/M metagenome (GOLD analysis project Ga0075428, IMG submission 75291) | Populus rhizosphere microbial communities from Tennessee, USA - Rhizosphere MetaG P. deltoides SRZDD2 | ecosystem: Host-associated > Plants > Roots > Rhizosphere > Soil | place: USA... | reverse complement strand
GGCCGATCATGGTATTGCTCGATCTGCTGGGGCGCCGGATGGCGCTTCGCATCTTGTGGGAGCTATCCTTGGCGCGCGAACCGCTCACCTTTCGCGCGCTGCAGACGGCGGCCGAGACCAATCCGAGTGTGCTCAATAGCCGGCTCAGAGAACTGCGCGCTGCCTCAATCGTCGAGCACGTAAGCGGGGGCTATCAATTGAGCGCCACCGGCGGCGCCCTGGTGGCCTTGATCCTGCCCTTGCACGTTTGGGCCGACCGTTGGGCAGCACAATTAACATCTGCTTGCAGCGCACTGCCGCGGGCCCCACGAAAAACCTGACCATGCCGGCCCGCGAAGCGAGCTCCTGCTCCGATCGCGACTTTTGCGCGCCGGCGTCGCCTGGCGCGTTGGCTCGGCACAAAGATCGCCGGCTCGGCTTTTGCGCAAGCTTTCGGTCGCTCAGGGTCGCCGGGGCTCCTCCCGCGTGGGCCGGGCTGTGGCGATACCCGTCGCCGCCCCGACCCTATCCTCGGTTGTCGGGGCGGTGGGGAGGTGTATGTTTGTGGCCGGCCCTGGGTCATCGCTCCAGGTGCCGGCAAGTGTCAATTTTGTGGTTTGCTCGCAGCGAGCGGCGGAGGCGGGAATGCGCGAATTCGCGGGCAAGCTTGCCGTGGTCACGGGTGGCGGCAGCGGTATGGGTCGCGAGTTGGTGTGCCAGCTTGTCGCCCAGCATTGCAACGTCGCGATGTGCGATGTTTCCACGCCAGGGATGGCGCAGACGCGCGAGCTCTGTGACAGGCAGGGAGTGCCACAGGGGATCCGGGTTTCGGCCCACGTCGCCGACGTCTCCGATGAATCGCAGGTTCTGGGCTTTCGCGATGCGATCGTGCGAGATCACGGCGCCGACAAGCTTGATTTACTCTTCAACAATGCCGGCATTGGTGGCGGGGGCAGTCTTTTTACCAATAGCCGCGCCCAATGGGAGAGGACCTTCAACATCTGCTGGGGTGGCGTCTATTTCTGTACCCGGGCCTTCCTGCCGATGTTGGTGAAGGCGGACGAAGCACACATCGTCAATACGAGCAGCGTCAACGGTTTTTGGGCGTCGCTCGGGCCAAATGTACCCCATACCGCCTATTGCGCCGCGAAATTTGCCGTCAAAGGCTTCAGCGAGGCGCTGATGGCCGATTTGCGAGTGAATGCGCCACACGTCAAGTGCTCGGTCGTCATGCCGGGACACATCGGCACTTCGATTGTTTCCAACTCCCGTCGGGTCCAATACGCGACCGACTCCGATAGCATGAGCGTGGAGGAAATCGCCGAGATGCGTGTACGCCTGGCGGCAAGCGGGCGGGACCTGTCGCAAGTGTCCGATGCAGATCTGCAGGCCCTATCGCTTGAACGCGCGCGGCAATTCCTCGAGAACGCTCCGACGACGGCCGCGACCGCGGCGACGATCATACTCGACGGCATCAAGGCCGGACGCTGGCGCATTCTGGTTGGCGAAGATGCCCATGAGATCGACGCGATGGTGCGCCAGGCTCCCGAACACGCCTACGAGCCTGCCTTCTTTGAGGGCTTTGCCGCCAAAAGCGGATGGCGCGTTGGCCGCTGACGGCGTAGCGAGCTGCCGCCGAGCGGCGCCATGGCGCGGCCTGGGCCGGGCAACCGCCATCCTCTGGATGGCGGCGCCGTCGGCACTCTGGCGCCGTTGCGACCGCTACAGCAGCAGTTTTGTAACCTTCGCGTTGCCAAGGGCGAGGTGGCAGCGAGTGCGCCGGCTGCGGTTAAAACAAATGCACCGCATGGGGTGCAAACAAGCCGATTGCGGTAAATAGCAGACCAAAGCCGCCCAACCCGAGTGCGAGCCAGGTAAGAAGCATCATGCCGGTAATCACGGTCGCCGACGCGAGCACGATGCCGATCTGGAACGCCGCCGAAGCAACCTCATAGTGGTGATACTTTGCAAGCGCGGTGTCGCGCTTTTTTTCCATGTCCTTCGCACGCTCGGCCAATTCGACGGTACCCTCACGCACCTCCGGCTCAGAGCGGTAGCGCGCGGCCGTCTTCTGCCAGGTATCGATCTGCTTCATTGCGGCGGCCTTGACGGCCTCGGGGGCGCCAGGGGCATTGACGGTCATCTCCTCCGCCGCGGTGAGGACGACGGTACGGCGAATGTTCTTTGCTTGGAAGAACGCCCACAGGTTCGAGGCTTCGACGTTGTAGCTGAGGGCGGCCGTCTGCGCGCTCTTGCCGAGAGTCTCGGAGAGCGCCAGGAACAGCGCCATCACGCCGATGAGCAAGGCCACCTTCTTGTTGATGTTGTCGAGAAGGTTGCCGTGGCCCCCATGCTGGTCGCCATGTTTGATCTCATGCTCAACCTCGTGTTGCACCGCGTGCACGCCGTGGGTCATCACATCTCCCCATCACAAGTGTTCATCGCCGCAAGCCTTAGGGTCCTGCGGCAGCACGGGATATACAGCATCTGTCGGTCGCGCGCATGAATGACAAGGGCCGCAATGGGCTCGCTGGGGGTTTGGTCGGTCGCCTGTTCCCGGTCCGAGGCGCCTGTGGCCGGGAACGTTGCACCCTTCGGCCGGGCGTTCCGTCAATTCGGCAAATCTGTGACGGCCGGCGCCGGCGCCCCCAGCGCAGTTCGAAATAGACCTGAGCTGCAACCCCCGCGCGCGCCAAGCCAAATGGGCTTTTGCCTCGATCGCACGGTGGTCGTCACCCCTTGCGGCATTTTCGCGAGGCCCAACACCGTTGGCAACTGGGGCAAGAGATCCGCGCGGCGCGCCCAATCCGCCAGGCTTTGTCGCTACGGGGCGCGAGGCGGTGCAACATCGGGGAGCCAGGATCTTTGCATGACACGTTTGGCGAGGTCCTGGTCGATGTGGGGCTGAATGAGTTGTTGAAACGCAAAACCAACTTGATTGTATTCCCGCTTGCAATCAGCCGCGCGCTGCTTCGGCAGGTATTGCACGGCATCCGCGAATATCTGGGGATCGGCGCCGTAGGCCACGCACAGAAGATTGAAAAAGCGCTGCGCCGGTATGCCGTGAACATCCGAGAACGCCTGCAGCGGCAAAATCACCGTCGAATTTTGTACGGCGTCCCGATAGGAATAGGCGGCGCCGGAAATTAGCCGCCGCGCTTCGTCCTTGCCAAAATGCAACATGAGATAGGTGGAGAACTGATCGGCGGTATCCTCGGCATTTCCGAAGGACGGTACGCTCAGCAAATCGAAGACCGCGTGGCCGAACTCGTGGGCAACGACGTAGAAGAACTGCCCAACCACTGCGTCGTCGGGCGTAATGCCAGCCGGGGTCGTTTCCTTGGGAATGCTCTTGCGAATCTCATCCAGATACTCGTAACAAAGCGTGATCGTCGGTCGCTGATACCAAGCGTTCGCCCGGCCATCGCAGCCAACCGTCTTGAACGTCAGGTCCATCGGCAGTCGAAATGGACTGAAAATTTCCTGTAACTTTTCGAGAACCCGACGCTCTTTGACAAGGTTGTACAGCGCTTGATGTGCCGGATTGGTGGGATTTTCGTACTCAAATAGGATTCGCTGGGATTGCGTAGCGGGAGCAGCGCAAACGGGGGTAATGCTCAAGAAGATTGAAGTCACCAGCACGAACAACCTGACGTTACTCATGAGGCTTTCCATCGTTGTCGCCACAGAGCAATCTCCAGCTGTCGCACCAGCTGTGAGAAAGCCTGGCTGCGCTTTGCGCGCCGATTCCCGGCGCCGTCAGGCGTTTGCCGCCGCGCGGGAAAGCTCGAGCCGTTATTCCGTAGCCGGCGTGGCATCGACAAGGTAGAGCTTGCCGCCAGCGCGATAGATGATGGCCCCATTAGACACTTCGTGCCCGCCTTTTCCGAGGGCGTCTGGGGATGGACTGGCCTTTGGCTTACCCAAATGGAGTTTGAAGGTAGTCTTGTCCACGTAGACGCCTTCATTGTTGCCAAGCTCGGCAACGGCCGTCGTGTCGGCCTTCATGTACTGCGGCATTCCGAGTTGTGAACCCGGGCCCGACATGCCGAACTGGGCAATGGCCAGACCCGAAGCGCCGATCGTGGCCCCTAGCGCCGCAGCGCCAATGGCAAGCAGGCTCGATTTTGCAAGTGACATCGCCATTCTCCTTAGACATCGATGCTCGTGCGTAGGCTGACTATGGGGCGCTCTTTTTCCGGCTGGCGAAATACGCGCAATCACTGATGTCAATGCGGGGCAAGACCCTAGCGCGGCAGCCTGGCCCCAGGATCTGCCGCGTTCGAGTTTGACCAGGTTTCGGAACCAGATAATCGGCGTCGCATGCAAAGCGCCACGCGGGCCGCCGCATTTCATTTTGCCTTGGCCAAAGCACGTCGAATTTCCCGACAATGAGCCAAAGCATGCTATAAATGCCGCGATCAAGAAGTGCCGCGATCAATATCTCAAGGCGTGTTCGGGGTCCCCGCGGTTGCGCTCGGGGTTGTCGCACGAATGGTTACAACAGCGTGGGGCTGCCTGACGGAGTGAATAAGCATTGCATTGCACACAGGGGCAGAAAGCGGGAGCGCCAGGGGGGCAGCGTACAATTGCCGGGCAATTCGCGTGGTTTGCAAATTTGTATCGCATTGAGGCAACCTCCGCTCAGCAACCGTTTCTATCGCAAGCTTTGCAAATCTGACGCGCCCGCCCGCGCCAGGCCGCGCCGACTTGGATCGGCGTGACGCCATTCGGCCGACGGCTGGTAGCGCGAGGCGCCGACCGTGACCCGAGTAGCCCTTGGTTAACGCTGCAAATTTTCAGGTCTGCTGGCATTTTGGATCGATGCCGAGATCGAGAGGCGTCTGGAGGGCGGCGGTGCGCCGGTCACCACGCCTGCGGGGAGATTGGCGCCCCAGACCACTTGGCGACCCAAAATGCGACCCGCGAGCCTCGAAGGTCCGTTCAGCACGTTGACGGCCTAGATGTTCCGATTGGGCAAATTCGGTACTAGCCTCGGCTTTTGTCGCAAAAAGCCTTCAATGCAGGTCATTGCGTTTTGATCCGGTCGCTTCTCAACTATGTCAGGTTGACGACCGAGGCGCTATCGCGGATTGAGTTTGTCGTGGCTGCGAGCGCCATTGCCTTGGGACTGATTTTTTGGACGCGCGCGGATTTTGTTGAGGCGCACCGTAATGCCGCCGCCAAGATCTCGACCGCCGCCCTGGCCATGGAGGAGCTTGCACGCAGCTCTCTGTTGACAATTGACGGTGCGCTTGAGGCCATAGTGTCCCGGGTCGCCGAATTGGGCCTCGACCAGCTTGCCTTGAGCTCCGAGCAAGAGCGGCTAAGGCGTATTGCCAGCCGTCTTCCCGAAACGGGTGTTGTTTTCATTGCCGATCAGGTCGGCAACGTGGTGGCCGCCACCGAAGCTTACTCATTGCCGGTCAGTGTAAGCGATCGGGAGTGGTTTCAAATCTTGCGGGACGGAAAAGCGCAATTCCATGTGGGGCGCGCTCTGAAAGGGCGAACCGTGCACAATCTCTTCTTTCCGGTGGCTCGTTCAATTCGGACGCTCGACGGAAACTTTGTTGGTGCAGCCCAGGTTGGAGTCGAAGTCACCTATATTGCCCATCTTTTCCGCGACCTTGATGTCGGGATTGGCGCGCAGATGGGACTCTACGGTATGCACGACGGAGCAGTCGTCGCCCGGTACCCTATGACGGACGCTCTTCTGGGGGAGACCGTCGCAACATTGCCCTACTTTGCGGCATTGTCGGCCGCTCAGATGCAAAGTTGGACCGGGTGGACGGCCACCCGCGGAGAAGCGCAGCTCGTCTCGGTTCGCGCCTTGCACGGCTGGCCGTTGATGGTCAGCGCAAGTCTACCCAAGCGCGAGGTGTATGCAGGCGCATGGAGACGCCTGTTCTGGCGGGCGCTGGTCGCTGCGGCGTTGATCACCGTGTTTTTGATGCTGACTGCCCTCGCCGTGCGCCAGGCTAGGAGGGAAGCATCGCTGCTGGCCGAGCTCGAGCATCGTGTCAAGAACATGCTAGCCGTGGTCACCGCCGTCGTCGAGCGTGCGCGGGAAGATACCCAGTCAAAAGAACAATTCGTCGCCTCACTTCGAGGCCGAATCCACTCGATGGCGAGTGCACAGGCGCTATTGAGCGAGAGCCGTTGGCGGGGCGTCAATCTCACCAGCCTCATCCGCGCCGAGCTGGCGCCCTACGCAACGGCGACCAACACCAATCTCGACGGTCCCACCATCCACCTCAGGCCTGAGGCAACCCATGCCATGGCGATGGTTATACATGAGCTTGCGACCAATGCCGCCAAGTACGGTGCGCTGTCGCAACCCGACGGCCAAGTATCCGTGCGCTGGAGATTGGCAGCCAAACCGCCTGCGGGTAGCGTCCTTGAAATTCAATGGGAGGAGATCCGCGGCCCGGAGGTGACGGGGCCGCAGCGACAGGGATATGGCAGCGGGGTCATTCGCGATCTCCTGAGCTATGAGTTGGGCGGCAGGGTCGATCTCAAGTTTGCGCCACATGGTGTTCGTTGCAGCATCGAATTGCCGGCATGGTCGATCGTTGAAACGATCGGCTGACCTCGGGTAGCCGTTGTGCAGCGGGAAAGCTGCGACAATGCCTGCCGACTTTGCTGGGGCATCGTCGCCGGGGATGGCGCCTGCACGAGGCCTCGGCCGTTGCGCTGCGAGCCCGCGAACTCCGCCTTGGCTGCTCGGTTCGGTCCGCCGCGCAAGGTCATCCTTGCGCGCACGAGGAGCCTACTGCCAAAGGCGTGCGCATTTTGTTAAGGACTGCTAGTATGGTGCGGGCATTCAACCCGTGCCCGACAGGGACTAATTTGGGCGCGATAGACCTAGCGAGAGCGGCGTCGGCTGGTTGCTGCAGAAACCGGAGGAACCTATGTTTCATCGCCTATTACGTGTCGTGTGGCTTACCGGACTGCTTTTGTCCCTAACCCAAACAACGCTCAGCGCCCAGGACAAGCCCGTGCGTGTGCGCGGAACCATCGATCGCGTGGAGGGGGACGTCTATGTCGTTAAGGCTCGGGGCGGCGCCGAGTTGAAGGTGACATTGGCGGATAAAGCGCCGGTCACGGCAGTCGTCAAGGCTTCGCTGGCTGACGTCAAGCAAGGCTCCTACGTCGGCATCGCCAGCATGCCGCAAAGCGATGGCAGCCAGAAGGCCCTAGAGGTGCTCATTTTTCCCGAGGCGATGCGCGGCGTCGGCGAGGGACACTATGGTTGGGATCTGCAACCCGCGAGCATGATGACCAATGGCAATGTGGAACAGACGGTGACATCGGTCGATGGTCAGGTGCTCACGGTAAAATACAAGGACGGGGAGAAGAAGATTGTCGTTCCGCCGGACGTTCCCATCGTCTCATTCGTTCCGGGTGATAAGGATGAACTTAAGCCAAGCGCCGCAATTTTCGTCGCTGCCGCGAAGCCGCAACCAGATGGCAGCGTACAGGCGCCCCGCATTGCCGTCGGCCGGGGGATTGTTCCGCCGATGTGATCAAGCCGCGAGCGGCAGCGCAGACAGGTCGGGGCCTCGCGGCCGCTCTCGGTCGTCCAAGTCGGCTGACAACGGTGCGGCGGCGGGTGGTTTCGGCTCCCGGGCCCCATGCTCGCCCTCGCTTGCGGCGATCGCAGCGCAGAAAAAGGCGCACGAGGGTGGTGTTGCAGGCTTCTAAAGCTGCGGTTGCGCTATCGGCGAAAGAGCATGGCAACGCTACGAGGAGAACACCGTGAGCACGATTACCGGGTACCATGCCCACGTCTATTTTGACTCGAGCAGCAAAGGGCAGGCTCAAGCGCTCTGTGCGGCGGCCGGGAAGGCCTTTCCTCTTGTGGTCGGGCGCCTGCACGACAATCCGGTCGGCCCGCATCCGAGGGGCAGCTGTCAACTCGCCTTCCCAGCCGACCTATTTGGATACGTCATCCCCTGGCTTCTGGAACATCGCAAAGGCTTGACGATCTTTGCGCACGCCAACACGGGCGACGACATCAAGGACCACACGGAGCACGTCGTCTGGCTCGGACCATCCGAGTCCCTCAATTTGGCGGCGCTGTCAAAAAGGTGAACGCGGCAGCACCGCCGGCCAGGCAACGCCATCGTGGTGTTGCAGGCGATGCCTTGCGCACGCCCTGCCGCGCCGACTTACCGCTCGACGCCTAGGGGCATGCCGCTGATGCAACGACGTTGCCGTACCTCGTGAGAGGCGCGAGGCGCCGCATAGCGCGGCCCCGGCCGAAGGCCGACAGGAGCGATGCGGTTTGCGCGTTGCTCTTTTGCCTCAGTCGTTCTTCCGGGCGAGCTCCCGATGCCGTTCAATGTCTTCCGGCTCCTCCTCATCGATGTGCGTGAGGCCATTACGAGCCCGGGTCTGCGCATGCAAGAGCTCGTCGAGTTTAGCTTGGATGGCTTGAGTGTCCCGATACTCGGCTCGCTGGATCAGGAGCGTCATGAACCAGGTGGCGAGCACGGCAAATCCGTGCCAGCCAAAATTCACTCGGTCCAGCAACAGCCATGCCAGGCCATAGATTACAACGATCAGGAACGCAATCGGATGTCCTGCAAGGACGCCGAGGTTCGTCAGTGAACGTCTGATCAATTCCATTGTGCGTGTTTCCATCGGCGATGTAGCTGCGGCAAAGCTCAAACGTAGCAAACTGGCGACGGTTCCGGCCGACGCTTCAAGCCCTCGGGTTCTGGCACTCGCCGGCGTCCGTGCCGCAAATGGGCGCGACCGAGGAACACTTGAGGAATTCCCACGTTGGCACGATATGGCACGAAAGGAACCGCAGCGAGCACGACAACCCCATAGTCAGCGCACCCATGGTCAGCCCAGGGGCAGCGAAAATTCTCAAGCTGCCGGAGCGGCAGAGGGGCGCAGGTGCCAGGGGGGCGAAAATGCTCCACAGACCATGCCGTGGGCCCGCGGGGTGCATGGTGCTGCGCTGGCGGCGCGCCTGCCGAGGCGAACAACGAGGCCGGCGCCCGGGGGACTGGCCGTACCCGAATTGTTCGATGTCATTACGTTCTTCCGGGCGCGAGGCGACAGCTTTCCCATCATTGCCAGTATGGGATTTTGGACCGAAGAAAACCCCCGCAAGGCGCTAACCGCCAGCGCGCTGAAAATCTGGTATGAATCGGAATTGAAGCGAAGAGTGCCAGCCAAACCTGCACGATCAAAGCGCCCCTGAGTCCGCGCCTGTCGGCGCCTCAGCAGGGGGGCGCCGCGATTTTGCTCGACCATTTCGCTCGACTATGAGGGCGCGGGCCGGCAACGGGCCGGCCATGCGTGCGCCGGGCCGCCACGTCGGCGCCCGTGACCCAAGGCGCAAAAGGCGCGCCAAACGACAAAGCGGTCCTGTGCTGTGGGCTGCCTGTTGGAGCCGCGGCGGCATCAAATGCCAAATCCGGCTGCCGAGAGCATGTGTCGCATGGAAGCATCTTCGAGCACGGTCCGGAACGTGCGGACAGCCGGCCGGTTTAGGCGGAGTTTCGGCACCACAAAATCGTAGTGCTCATCCTGCAGAGGGATGAAACCGAGACCGTAGCGACGCGCCACGCTTTCAATGGTCACGCCCCAGTCGGCTCGCCCCTGTGCTACCGCTGCGGCGACGGCATTGTGAGACTTGGGCTGCGACCAATAACCCGGCGGTCGGCTGCCCTCGAGCAGTCGGTCGATGAGGATGCGCGTGCCGCTACCGGGGTTGCGAGAAACCATGAGCCAATCGCGCTCGGCGAGAGCAGCCGCCACGGCTTCCGGCACGGAACACTCCTCGAATCGGCGATCGCCTGTGCGGAAGACGACACCCTGCAGGCGCCTGTAGCCGGCAATGAGCTCCAGATCTGGGGTAAGCAACGGCCTGTTGTATTCGCCGGTGGCAGCATCCATCAGGTGCATGGGTGCAACGTCGCATTCGCCCCGCATGGCCGCAGCCAAGCCGCCCGTACTTCCGACGTTCATCACTTTGATGGCTAGTCCCTGCTCCTGCAGGCGCGCGACAATCAGATCAAGGCCGATGCAATGGCTGCCGATGATGACGAGATCAGCCAGGCGTCGCGACCGGCCAATCAGGGTCACCGGAACCTCTGTCTCGGCCGCCACGCCCTCGACATGCCGGTCGATGGTCATGAACCCATCGGCCTGGCTGAACGTCGTGACGGACCCCGACCCCTTGCCAATCGGATAGGCAGCAAGCCCGCGGTCGTCCCCGCGGCGCACGAGGGAAACCATCATGAACTCCGTCCGCCCGCGCTCAGAGGCGACGCGCAGAGGCAGCGTCGCCCGCACATGCTCGCTCTCATCCGGCGGCACGCCGGCCAAGGCACGGAGCACTGGCGCCACGAACGCGTGAAACGTGAAAATTGCCGATGTCGGAAAACCGGGAAGCACGACCACGGGCTTGCCGGCGGTCACCGCCAAGCAGAGCGGTTTGCCTGGCTTGAGCGCAACGCCGTGAACGACGACGCCGGGATCATGGAGGCGAGCAACGGCACGATAGCACAGATCACCTGCGCCTTTTGAAGTCCCACCGGAGACGATCACGGCGTCGCAGCAATCGAGCCCCTTGCCAATGAGTCGAACCAATTGCTCTTCGTCGTCGGCACCGATTCCCAATTCTTTGGGGATGGCACCGATCTCCGCAACGGCCGCCGCCAGGATCGCCGCATTCGAATCGTAGACCTGTCCGGCGCGTATCGGTTGGCCCGGCGCCACGATTTCGTCGCCGGTGGAAAGAATGGCAATGCGTGGTTGCCGGTGCACGACGACGTGCGAGCGGCCAATTGCCGCTAGCATGCCGATTTCTCGCGAGGTGATCATCTCTCCAGCCCGGACCACCGTTTCCCCGCGCGCAAGGTCGGTCCCGGCGAAGGCGATGAACTGCCCAGGTGTGGCAGGGCGATGGACCTCGATTTTTGTTTTGGTGTCCGCCGCGAGCGTCTCGGTGTGTTCCACCATGACAATCGCGTCCGCGCCGCGCGGCACCATACCGCCGGTTGCGATCAAACTCGCCGACCCCTCCGTCACTGGTAGACGCGGTTCCACCCCCGGCGTTAGCACCTCCGCGTTCAGCTGCAGGACCCTTGGCGCTTGCTCGCTGGCATTCACTGTGTCGCCGGCGCGGACCGCAAAACCGTCGACGCTGGCCCGGTCAAAGCCCGGCACATCGACTTCGGCCACCACCGATTCGGCCAGTACCCGATTCAAGCTCTGCGCGAGCGGGACCTGCTCGCTGGCGAGCGGTCGCAGCTTGAGATGACGATGGAAACGTGCGATTGCCTCGTCGCGATCGACCACCTCGAGGAA
>Ga0075428_100008622_pt1 | contig 11312 bp, 9 predicted proteins | sample RhiMetdeltSRZDD2_FD_75291 | JGI IMG/M metagenome (GOLD analysis project Ga0075428, IMG submission 75291) | Populus rhizosphere microbial communities from Tennessee, USA - Rhizosphere MetaG P. deltoides SRZDD2 | ecosystem: Host-associated > Plants > Roots > Rhizosphere > Soil | place: USA... | reverse complement strand
CCCGGTTGCGGAGGCTGCAAACCAAGGACCAGGGGGTTGCCCTCAGGTAAAACAGCTAGTTACGGGTCGGGAGCCGGCCCGAACGGGCCTCGTCGGATGAGAATCGACCAGCCAAAGCTGGCACCAATGGCCGAAGATTGTCCGGTCAGCTGGGACGGAGATCGAGGCCGGGAGGACGTGGCAGCTCGGGACGCTCCTTGAACAGCCGTCCCCACGCCGCCCGGGCGATCCGCTCGGCCTCGGCCACGATCGCGCGCTCGTCGAGCGTCTGCACGCGGCCGTCACGCATGATGAAGCGGCCGTCCACCATCACCGCCTCGACGTCGCTCGCCTGGCCCTGGTGCACGAAGTCGGAGACCACGCGCAACGCGGGCGTGAGATGAGGCTTGCGCAGGTCGATCACGATCAGATCGGCGAGGTTGCCCTCGGCGAGCCAGCCGCCATCGGTGATGCCGAGCGCCCGGTAGCCGTTGCGGGTGGCCCAGACGAGCGCCTGCTCCGGCGTGGGCTGGCGCCCGTCTTGCCGGCGCACGCGCTCCATGAAGAGCGCGGTGCGCACGACCTCCACCATGTCCTCGGCCATGTTGTCGGTGCCCAGCGCGATCAGACATCCGGCCTGCTCGAGCTCGTGCACCCGGGCGGCGAGACCCCGGCGCGCGGCGATGGCCGAGTTCACGGCCACCGCGACGCCGACGCCGCCGAGGATGCGTTCTTCCTCGGGCGTCATGCAGCGGCAGTGCGCGGCCACCAGCCGGTTGGACAGGAATCCCACGTTGGCCAGGTACTCGGTCGGCAGCACACCGCGCTGCTCGCGGACGGCCGCCACCTCACCCCAGATCTGGTTCAGATGAACGGTCGCGATCACGTCGAGGTCGGCCTGGAGCCGGCGCAGACGCGCCAGCAGCTCCGGCGAGCAGAGCTCGGGGGCCCACGCGGCCAGCCCCACGCGCACGCGTCCGTCCCCTTTGCCGTTCCAGCGCTTGTGCAGGTCGGTGATACGGGCCAGGCTGGTCTCGGCGCGCGCCGCGTCGATCTCGAAGGCGCCGCCCTGACCGATCGCGGCGCCCGCGCGGTCCCACGCGCGCTCGCAGACGAGCAGCCGCAGACCACTGTCGAGCAGGCCCACCGCGTAGTCCGCGATCCCCGCGCCCTCCTCGAGCACGAGCGTCGTCCCGCTACGGATCGCCTCCAGCGCGCCGAGCAGCGCCATCACGCGCTCCTCGTCGTCGGTGAGCCTCGGCAGGGGAAGGGGGGCCAGTCCGCCGGTGAAGGGCGGGGTGTGCGACGGGGAGAGGTCCTCGTAGATGCCGCGCGCGAGCACGCGGGGCAGGTGGGTGTGGGCGTTGGCGAAGCCCGGCAGCACGGCGCGACCGCGCCCGTCCACGCGCGTGGCGCTCGCGTAGCGCGCGAGTACCTCTGCGCTCGGGCCGAGGGCGATGATCCGCCGCCCCTCGACGGCCAGCGCGGCGTCGTAGAGGATCGTGCCGGCGTGATCCCCGGTGACGATCGTGGTGTCGTGAATGACAACCGGTGGGGCCATGGGGCTCACACTCTGCGCGGCGCGCGGCCACCAGTCAATCCCCGGGGCCGTGGTATCGTCAGACGCTGTCCAGACAGGGGGACGTAAGCCATGCGTGTGACTCCGATCCGGCTTCTCGCCGTATTGACCTTCGTCGTCGCGACCGCGTGGCTGGCCGTGGCCCCCGCCGAGGCGCAGTTGCCCAAGAAGGGCGGCGTGCTCCGGGTGGGCATGATCGGTGAGCCGCCGACGCTCGATGGCCACACGACGACCGCCGTCATCACGCGCGAGATCGCCGTCAACATGTTCGAAGGTCTGTACGCCCTCGACGCCAAGTACCAGCCGGTGCCGCTGCTGGCCGAGGGGCAGGAGGTGCTCGACGGCGGCAAGCGCTATGCGATCCGGCTGCGCAAAGACGTGAAGTTTCACAACGGCAAGCCGCTGACCTCGGCCGACGTCGTGTCCTCGCTCAAGCGCTGGGGCACCGTGGCCGGCACCGGCAAGTCCGTCTTCAAGGTGGTCGAAGCGGTGGAGGCCAAGGGCCCGAACGCGCTCGAGATCCGGCTCAAGGAGCCCTCGGGCAGCCTGCTCACGGTGCTGGCCGGCGTCGACAACGCGCCGTTCATCTATCCCAAGGACGTCATCGACGCCACCGGCGAGGGACAGCTCAAGGAGTTCGTGGGCACGGGACCGTTCCGCTTCGTCGAGCACAAGCCCGATCGCCACGTGAAGCTGGCGCGCTTCGACGGCTACGTCGCGCGCGGTGAGGCGGCCAGCGGCCTGTCCGGCCGTCGCACGGCGTGGGTGGACGAGATCCTCTTCATCCCGGTGCCCGACTACGCCACCCGGCAGGCCGGCATGGTCACCGGCGAGTACGACTATATCCAGCAGGTGAAGCCCGACCAGTACGAGCGGCTGAAGGCGTCAGCGGGCGTGGAGACCGTCGTCGTCAAGCCGTACGGGTGGGCCACCATCGTCTTCAACACGAAGCAGGGGTTGATGACCGACGTCAAGCTGCGCCAGGCGGCGCAGGCCGCGCTCGACGTGGAGCCGATGATCCTGGCCGGCGTCGGCCACAAGGACTTCTATCGCATCGATCCCGGCCTGTTCTTCCAGGAGATGCCGTGGCACTCGAAGGCCGGCGCGGCGCTCTACAACCAGCGTGACAAGGACAAGGCCCGGCGACTGCTCAAGGAAGCCGGCTACGCCGGTCAGCCGATGCGCTGGATCGTCACCACCGAGTACGAGCATCACTACAAGCCGGCGGTGGTGGCCAAGGCCCAGCTCGAGGAGGTCGGCTTCAAGGTCGACCTGCAGGTGTCGGACTGGGCCACGGTCGTCCAGCGACGCAACAAGCCGGAGCTGTGGGACGCCTTCAGCACGGCGTTCACGTTCGTGGTGGTGCCGGCCACGTCCTCGCAGGTCCTCTGCGAGTGGCCGGGCTGGTGGTGCAACGCCGAGAAGGACGCGCTGCTGCAGGCCATGGGCCGCGAGCTCGACGACAAGAAGCGCTACGCCATGTGGGAGAAGGTCCAGACGATCTTCTACGCGGAGGCGCCGCGCATCAAGATCGGTGACTACTTCCGGCTCGACGCCCGGCGCAAGGACGTGGCCGGCTACGAGCCGGGCCCGTACATGCACTTCTGGAACGTCTGGCTCGACCGCCGGTAGCCGGCTGATGAAAAAGGCCCATCTGCTTCGTTGGCGCCCGCAGCCGCACGCTCAACGTACAGGGAGTACGCTTCGCGTGCGGCTCGCGGGCGCCGCCTCGCATCTGGACCTTTTTGATCAGCCGACGACTCGCTAGGCCAAGATCACGGAAATCACAGGAGCCGCCATGCAAGCTTTGATGAAGAGTCTCAACGAGCTGTGCGATGCGCTGCCGTTTCAGACGAGCTTCTACGTGAAGGATCTCAAGACCGGGGCGCGGGGGGACCGCTTCGGCAGCGTGCCGGTGCCCTCGGCCAGCACCCGCAAGATCTCGATCCTGATGGCGGCGCTGGCCGCGGTCCACGCCGGCAAGCTCACGCTCGATCAGAAGGTGACGATCGAGTCGAAGTACCAGGACAACGACTCCGGCACGTTCCAGCATCTCACGCCGGGGTTCTCGATCACGCTGCGCGACGCGATGGTGATGATGATCATCGTCAGCGACAACACGTGCACCGGCATCGTCGTCGATCTGGTGGGACTGGGCGAGATCCAGCGCTGGTGCGAGTCGATCGGCATGTCCGGCACCACGCATCGGTTCGGTATTCCCCCGAAGCTCGGCCGCGATCACACCCTAGAGCAGGTGACCACCACCACGCCCAACGATCAGGGGCTCCTGCTGGAGCTCATCCTCCAGGGCACGACGGACGCCGGGGTCGCGGGCAAGCTGGGCAGCACGCCCGAGCTGTGTCAGCTCGGCCTCGACATCCTGAGCTGGCAGAAGCTGAAGGCGCGCCTGCCGTCACAGCTTCCGCTCGGCACCAAGGTGGCGCACAAGACCGGGACCGGATCGCGGGGCTTCATGGACGCCGGCATCATCTGGAAGGGCGACCGTCCGCTGTGCGTCCTGACCATGTACACCGAGCACGTCCCCGAAGCGCTGCCCGACGGCACGCCGGGATTCACCGCGGCCAACCAGCTCATGGGCCGCATGGCGCGGCTCTGCTACGATCGAATCGGCTGACCGGGATGGTGCGCGCCTGACGATCGATCGGACGGTCATCGACAAGACGGCGGCCGTGATCCGCTCGCACGTGCGGGTCACGCCGCTGCTGGCGGTGAGCGGCGCCGACTTCGGCCTGGCCGGGTTCCCGCTCGCGCTCAAGCTCGAGTTGTTCCAGCACGCGGGCTCGTTCAAGACGCGCGGCGCCTTCGCCAATCTCCTCCTGCGCCAGGTGCCCCCGGCGGGGGTGGTCGCCGCCTCCGGTGGCAACCACGGCGCCGCCGTCGCCTACGCCGCCATGCGGCTGCAGGTTCCGGCAAAGATCTTCGTGCCGACGGTGTCGTCGCCCGCCAAGATTCAGCGCATCCGCGAGTACGGCGCCGACCTCGTGGTCGGCGGCGAGCGCTACGCCGACGCACTGGCCGCGAGCGACGAGTGGGTGGCACGCACCAGTGCGTTGCGGGTGCATGCCTTCGATCAGCACGAGACATTGCTCGGTCAGGGCACGCTCGGACGGGAGATCGAGGCCCAGGCCCCCGACCTCGACACGCTGCTGGTGGCGGTCGGCGGCGGCGGGTTGATCGGCGGCATCGCGGCCTGGTACGGCGGCCGCATCCGGGTCATCGGCGTCGAGCCCGAGGCCGCGCCGACGCTGCATCGCGCGCTGCAGGCGGGGGAGCCGGTGGACGCGCCGGCGGGTGGGATCGCCGCCGACTCGCTGGCTCCCCGGCGCGTGGGCTCGCTGATGTTTCCCATCGCCCAGCGCGCGATCGCGCGCGTGGTGCTGGTGAGCGACGACGCCATCCGACAGGCGCAGCAGGCGCTGTGGAGTGCGGTGCGAGTGGTGGCCGAGCCCGGCGGCGTGGCCACCCTGGCCGCGCTGCTGAGCGGCGCCTACGTGCCCGCCGAGGGCGAGCGCGTCGGCGCCGTGATCAGCGGCGGCAATACGACGGCGGTGGACTTCGAGCGGCCTACTGCCAGTGGATGAGGACCTCATGGGACCCTCCGGGGAGGGGCTAGACTCGGGCCGCTCATGCATCGCGTCCTCCCGGTGGTGGATCATCGCCGCGCTGACGCTCGCGGCCTGCGCCAGTCCGCCCCTCTACACGGAAAGCACGCCGCCGACCGTCATGATGACCGCGACCGCGGCCGGCGTGCTGGACATGCGTGGCACCTATCGGGAGGCCCTGTGCCGGCGGCTGGCGGGCTCCTCCTACTCGTGCGACGGCGTGCTCCGGCGCCTGCCCGGGGAACCGGCCCCCGATCCCGCCTTCGCCTCCGTGCCGATGTCGGATCTGGCCGGCCGCTATCGCGTCGGCTTCGTCCCGGGCTTCATGGCCGAGTGTGTGAAGGGGATCATCACGCCGTTCGCGGACGTGCTCACGGCCCTCCGCGCCGCGGGCATCGACGCCCGCATCCTGGACGTCGGCGGGCGGGGAAGCACGGCGGAGAACGCCGAGCGACTGGCCCTGGACATCACCGCGTCTGCCGACGACACGCGGCCCTTCGTGATCGTGGCCTACTCCAAGGGCCTGCCCGACGTGCTCGAGCTCCTCGTCACCCGACCGGCGGCCGCGGCGCGCGTCGCTGCCGTCGTGAGCCTCGCGGGCGCGTCGAACGGCAGCCCGCTGGCCGACCGGTTCCGCTCGACCTATGAGCTGCTCGTCGCGAGATTCCCGCTCGCCGACTGCCGTCCGGGGACAGGCCAGGAGCTCGACGACCTTCGTCGCGACGTCCGCCTCGAGTGGTGGCGTCGTCACGCCGCCGCCGTTTCCGTGCCGATCTTCACGCTGGTGACCGCGCCCCGGCGCGAGCGCGTCTCACGGCTGATGCGGCCCGCCTACCTCACGCTGGCCCGTCTCGAGCCCCGCAACGACGGCAACCTCTTGTGGTACGACCAGATTCCGCCCGGTTCTCGTCTGCTCGGCTATCTCGACGCCGACCACTGGGGCGTCGCCACGCCGTACGCCGAGCAGATCCCGATCGCGGCCCCATTCTTCGCCGACTCGGTGCCCCGCCCGTCCATCATCGAGGCCGCGCTCGAGGTCGTCAGCACGTCGTTGCCGAGCGGCGCGTGGTAGGCGCTGAGCGCAAGGTCCGCGCTCGTGCGCCGCGGCGAGCGTCTACTGCCAGCGGATGAGGACCTTGACCTTCGGGTACTCCGGCATCTTGCCCTCGACGTCCACGATGCGCCATCCGTCCGGCGCTTCGAGCAGCAGGTTGTTGTTGCTGATGCCGATGAACTTCCCCCAGCTCTTCGGCACGTTCACTTCGTACTTGGCTGCCGGCGGCGCCTGAGCCAGCGCGGCGTCGGGCGTCACGCCCTCGAGCACGCTCGGCAGCAACGGCCGGACGGCGATGACCACGAGGGCGACGGCGATCACGGTCAGAACGATCTTGGTGTAGCGATCCATCAAAGCCTCCTGGGTGTGGGGTTGTCGGGGAACGTCATGCACACACGACGAGGAATCTATGCCGGAGCGGAATCGACTCAGCTGACGCGCCCAGGCCAGAATCGGATGCCGGTGCGCGCGTAGCCGCCGCCGAGGCCGATCGGGGTGCCGTCGGCCCGCCAGCACGAGGCGCCGGTGAGGGTCCCGTCGGGGTCGAAAGCGATGGCGCCCATGCCGCCGGCGACGTGGGCCAGCGGCACCACGCGGTGGCCGCGGGCCGCCAGGCCCGCGCGCACGTCGTCGCCGATCGCGGCTTCGACCTCGAGCTCCTGACCCTGCGTCCACACGCGCGGGGCTTCCACGGCTTCCTGCGGCGACATGCCGTGGTCGATCACGTTCACCAGCGCCTGCAGGACGGACGGGAAGATCCGCGCGCCGCCCGGCAGGCCGAGCGCCAGCGCCGGACAGCCGTCGCGCAGCACGATCGTGGGCGCCATCGAGCTGGTCATGCGCTTTCCGGGCGCGACCGAGAGCGCGTGGCCGGGGTGCGGATCGAAGATGGCCATCGTGTTGTTCAGCAGCATGCCGGTGTCGGGCACCATCGCGCGTGAGCCGAACAGGCTGTTGATCGTCTGCGTCGCGGCGACCACGTTGCCGTCACCGTCGGCCACGGTGATGTGCGTGGTGTGCGCGGAGCCGCCCGGTCCGACGCCGGGGCCGAACGTGCCGGCCTTGCCCATGTCAATGTCGGCTCGCCGCGCCGCCGCGTACTCCTTGGCGATCAGGCACGCGACCGGCACGTCCATGAACGCCGGATCGCTCGTCGCCGCCGTGCGGTCGGCGAACGCGATCTTGAGCGCCTCGGCCAGCAGGTGGATGCCGTCCACGGTGCCGAAGCCGAGCCCGGCGACGTCGAAACCCTCCAGCAGGTTGAGGATCTGGATCAGATGGATGCCGCCGGCGGTTGGCGGCGGGCAGCCGACGATCTCGAAGCCCCGATACGTCCCGCGCACCGGCGTGCGTTCCACCGTGCGGTAGCTGACGAGATCCCCGAGCGTGATGAGCCCCCCCGCGCGCGCCATGTGCTCGGCGACGCGCCGTCCGAGCGAGCCACCGTAGAGCAGCGATGGCCCATCGGCCGCGACGGCGCGCAGGGTCGCCGCGTAGTCGGCCTGGACCAGCCGGTCGCCGCGCTGCAGGGGGGCGCCGTTTGGCAGGAAGACGCGTGCGCTGGCCGGGAATCGCGCGAGGTCGGGGGCCGCTTCCGCGAGGCACTCGGCGAGATAGCCCGTCACCCGGAAGCCGTGCTCGGCGTGGCGGATGGCCGGCGCCATCACGGTGGCGCGGTCGACGGTGCCGAAGCGCGCCAGCATCTCGCACCAGGCGGCCAGGTTGCCCGGCACGCCGACTGATTTCAGACCGACGCTGTTCTCGCGGTCGACGGCTTCCATGTAGTCGGGCCACGTGTCGGAGATCGTCCGGTACATGTCCGGTCGAGCTGCGGCGGGCGCCGTGGTGTAGCCGTCGATCGCGGTGTGGATCCGGCCGCCGAGATAGAGCTGGGCGTGGCCCGCGCCGAAGATCCCGACCATCATCGGCTCGACCACGCTGAGCGCGAACAGCGCGGCGATGGCCGCATCGACGGCGTTGCCGCCGCCGGCCAGCATCTCGGCGCCGGCCGCCGAGGCCAGCGGGTGGTTGGTCACCACCATCCCGCGCGCCGCGCGCACGGACTGCTTCTCGGTCTGAAAGTGCGTGCCCGCGCGGGCGCGCCAGCCGCCCGCGGCGGCGCCGGGAGCGCTCATTTGCCGGGAGCCGCCAGCCAGGAGTTCCAGAAGTACATGCGCGCGGCGGTCCGGAAGGGGCCACGCACCTCGCGGCGCGCCACGTCGAGCGTGAAGTAGTCGCCGAGCTTCACGCGGCCGACGTCCTCGTAGAAGATGACCTGCATCCGCTCCACCAGCGCCTTGCGCTTCTTCACGTCGCTCTCGCGCGTGAGCTCGGCCAGAAGCTGCTCCTTCTCCTCGTTGCACCAGCTGCCCCACCAGTTGCAGCGGAACACGATGTGGTTGGCCGGGTCGGCGGTGAACACGAGGCCGGTCGAGGCCACGTCCCACAGCTCGGGCTTTTGCGCGCGGCTGTTCAGCGTGGCCCAGTCGAGGACTTGCAGGTCGACGTTGAAGCCGACCTGCTCGAGCTGCTGCTTGGCCACCTCGGCGTTCTTGTACATGAACTCGTACTCGCGCGTGGTGGCCCAGCGGACGGGCTGGCGCGCGTAGCTCGCCTCCTTCAGCAGCCGCTTGGCCTTCTCGGCGTGGTGCTGGTTGTAGAGCTTGGCGCTCGCCGTGGAGTGCCAGGGCTGTTCGGGGAAGAACAGGCCGGGATCCAGACGGTAGAACGTCTTGCTGCCGAAGCCGCCGATCATGATCGGCTCCATATCCAGCGCGGCTTGGAACGCCTGCCGCACCTTCTTGTCGGTCATGACGCCGGCCTTGTGGTTCAGCACGGCCACCGCCCAGCCTCGCGGCTTGACGATCCGCGACTCGAGCTGGGGCAGGGACTTGATCCGATCGTAGGAGTCCTGCTTCACGAACATGCCGTGGTGGTACTCGCCAGTCTCCACGCCGGCCAGCCGCACCGCCGTGTCGGGCACCGGGATGAACAGGATCTCGTCGAAGTACGCCACCCGCTTGCCCCCGAAACCGCTGGCCGGCTCGCTGCGGGCGACGTAGTCCTTGAACCGGACGAGCTTCAGATGACGGTCGGGCTTGTGCTCGACGAACCGGTACGGGCCGGTGCCCGTGTACTCCTTGAGCGGGCCGTCGCCGGCGGCCTCGATGACTTCCTTGGGGTAGACGGCGCCGTGCGGCTCGGCGAGCCCGAACAGCAGCGAGGCCGAAGGCTGCTTGAGCGAGAGCACGACCGTGTAGGCATCCTTGGCCTCGATGCTCTCCACGTTGGCCCACAGCGATTTACCAAGCGAGGCCACCTGGCCCCAGCGCTTCATCGAGGGCACCACGTCGGCCGAGGTCATCTCCTTGCCGTTGTGGAACTTGACCCCTTTGCGCAGCGTGATGGTGTGACGACGACCGCCGTCGGTGACCGTGTGCGTCTCGGCCAGGAGTGGAACCGGGTTGAAGTTGGCGTCGTAGGTGAACAGCGTCTCGTTGACGTGCCACATGATCTCGTAGGTGATCGTGGCCGTCGACATCGGCATGTCGAGCGTGGGCGGCTCGCCGATCGTGGCGACCTTGAGCACACCGCCCATCCGCGGGGTTTCCTGCGCCACGCCAGGCGTCGGCGCGAGGAGGAGCAGGGCGAGGAGGAGAACCGCGATGCGCATCAGGCGAGCACCTCCGGCGCGATCCCGAACGTGCCGGCGGCCTGCACGATCTCCTCCCAGGTGGTCGGGTCCACCTCGATGCCGTCGCGTAGCCGCTTCTCGCGGGCGATCCGCTCGGGCTCGCCGGGCACGAGCACCGGGGCGCCGGGATCGGCCGGTGGCGACGCCTTCACGTAGGCGACGAAGCCCTCCGTCTCACGCCGGAACCAGTCGAGGCCGGCGAAGCGCGCCGGATCGATCAGCACGGTGAACATGTTGTTGATGACCCCGCCCAGCCGGGGATTGGCCGGCTGGATGGTGGGGCCGCCGGACAGCGCCCCGGCCAGGAGCTCGGTCACCACCGCCAGGGCATAGCCCTTGTGACCGCCGAACGGCAGCAACGCCCCGTGCGGCTCGCCGTACATCACGTTGGGATCCCGCGTCGGCTTGCCCTTGGCATCGATCAGGATGCCCGCGTCGACCTCGTGCCCCTCGTTCTTGGCCACCCGCACCTTGCCCATGGCGATCGCGCTGGTCGCCATGTCGAGCAGCAGCGCCGGCTGGCGCTCGGTGCCGGGCAGGGCGATGCACACCGGATTGGTGACGAAGCGCGCGTCGGTGCCGCGGAACGGCGCCACGATCGCGCGATGGTCGGTCACGTTGACGAAATGCAGCGAGACGAGGCCGGCCGCGCTGGCCATCTCCCCGTAGGCGCCCACCCGGCCGATGTGGTGCGCGTTGGCCAGCGTCATGGCCACCACGCCGGTCTGGCGGCAGCGCTCGATGGCGGCCGTCATCGCCTGCTCGGCCACGCTGCGGCCGTACCCACGGAGGCCGTCGAACATCAGCGTGGGGCCGTCGTCCTTCACGATCTTGGCCCGCGTGTTCGGCACCACCAGGCCCGCGTGCATGTGGCGGACGTAGGTCGGGATCATCCCCACGCCGTGACTGTCGTGCCCGGCCAGGTTGGCGGCCACCAGGTGGGTGGCGACGAGATCGGCTTCCTCGAGCGCGCTGCCGCCGGCCTTGACGATGGTGCTGGTGACGCGGCGCAGCCGATCCGCCGTGGCGCGCATGCTACTCGACCTCGCGCAGGCGCAGGACCTCGGGCCGGCCGTCCATGAACTCGCCCATCTTGCGCCCCAGCGCCTTGAAGTAGTCGGTGGCCCGGTGCGCTTCCACCGCGGCCTGGTCCACGTAGCGCTCCATGAAGATGTACGTGCCCGGGGTCTCGCCGTGGTGCAGCGCATAGAGCTTGCAGCCCGGCTCGCCGGCGTTGACCTTGGCGACCAGCTCCTTGGCGACGGCCTCGAACTCCTTCTCCTTGCCCGGCTTCACCTTCAACGTGGCGACGACTCCTAGCATGGTGGCCCTCCGTTGGCGCGCGACATCGTACCCCGTCCCCGCGGCCGAGGCCAGCGGGCC
>Ga0075428_100008621_pt1 | contig 11312 bp, 12 predicted proteins | sample RhiMetdeltSRZDD2_FD_75291 | JGI IMG/M metagenome (GOLD analysis project Ga0075428, IMG submission 75291) | Populus rhizosphere microbial communities from Tennessee, USA - Rhizosphere MetaG P. deltoides SRZDD2 | ecosystem: Host-associated > Plants > Roots > Rhizosphere > Soil | place: USA... | reverse complement strand
CGCGACCACTCGGCCGCCTTCGTCCAGAATGCGTAGTACGGTCGCTTGCCCGATACCGGATCCGCCGCCGGTGATCAAGACGCGACGGTCGGCGTATCGCTTGAGAGATGCCATGGACAGATCCTCCTGGGTGAGATACGGATTGTCAGCCACGTGTGCCCTTCGTGGCCATGTCGAGGGCGGCGAGGTGGCTGAACAGCATCGATGCCCCGATCGGATTGCCGCCGCCGGGATAGGCGGTTCCGCTGACGGCGGCCATGGTGTTGCCGGCGGCGTAGAGCCCATCGATCGGATTGCCGTTGGTGTCGAGCACGCGGGCGTGGCTGTCGGTGACGAGTCCACCCTTGGTGCCCAGATCGGAGAGCCCGAACTTGGCGGCGTGATAGGGAGCGACCTCGATCGACACCATCGGTGACCGACCGCCGGAGAACGCGCGGTCGTAGGCCTCGTCGCCCCGGCCGAAGTCCTCGTCGGTACCCGCCGCGACGAACTCGTTGAACCGCTTCACCGTCGACACCAGGTTCTCGGCATTCACACCGATCTTCGATGCGAGTTCGGGCAGGGTGTCCGCGGTATGCCACAGGCCGGCCTCGACGTAACGTTCGGCCTCGACCATCGAGACGTTCGTTGCCTTCACCGGCGGAACGAGACCCTCTCGGTCGTCGTAGACCATCCAGAACGGCAAGGTCATTGCGCCGCAAGCGATCTGGTCAATTATGGCCTTGCCGATCCGGTCGTACGGGCCTGACTCGTTGACGAAACGTTTCCCGTCCTGATTGACGAAGATCCCACCCGTGAACCACAGCGAGAACGCCGAGCGCCCATCGGGATGTGTGAATCCCGGCGACCACCAGGCCTGGTCCATCAGGTCGATCGCGGCGCCTGCGGCGAGGCCCGCCTCGAGCGCCAGGCCGAGGTTGCCCGGCGCGCCCATCGTGTCCCGGGCATCACCGGGCACGCCGAACCGCTGGCGCAGCGCCGGGTTGTTCTCGAAACCGCCCGCGGCGAGAAGCACACCGGCGCGGGCCCGGATTGCGCGGCGACGGCCGTCCTCCTCGACCACGGCACCCACAACACCGTCGTCCGCGGTGATCAACTCGACCAGCGGGCTGTTGAGATGAAGGGCCGCGTGCGGATACGTCGTGATCGCTGACAGCAACCGGCCGATCAACGCACGCCCGCCGATCAAGTAGTTCGGTGCCTCTGCGCCGAGGCGCTCTCTGTCCAAAGGTCCGCGGATCCTTTGTGCCAACTCGCCAAGGCGTTTGGCAGCAAGGGGTTTCATGACTGTGTGCCGCAGTCCGTCCAACCGGGCGTGCGGCAACCGGCCGTAGTAATCCGGCCAGGGCAGCACGTCGAATTCGAAGTGGTCGTCTTCTTCGAGGTACGCGATCAGCTCGCTGCCGCCGTAGACGTAGGCGCGCTGCAACTCGACCGGGGTGCGATCGCCGACCACGGCGTGGAAGTAGGCGAAAGCGGCGTCGAGGGTGTCGTCGCTTCCGGCCCGCCGCAACACCGGATTGCAGGGGAACCACATCCCCCCGCCACCCGAATATGCCGTGGTGCCGCCGAACTCGTCGCTGGCCTCCACGACCATGACCGACAGCCCTTCACGCGCCGCGGTGTACGCGCCCGCCAGCCCACCACCGGATCCGGCGACAATGACGTCGGTTTCGTCTGCCCAGGTCGTCAACGCTGGGCTTTCCTTGGATGGATGAACACGCCCTCAGCCTGAACGGTCACGCCCTCGGCGTCAGCGATATGGCCGACTGCGAATGTCTTGGCCCCGTCAATCCGCTCGACATGCGCCCGTGCGCACAGCGGCTGTCCGAGCGGTGTGCCGCGCAAGTACCGCAGGGTCAACGTGCCCGTGTAGGCGGGCTTGTTCGGCAGATGTGCAGTGGCACCCAGGACGTGATCGAGGATCAGCGCGCATACACCGCCGTGAAGCATGCCGGGCGGTCCCTCGTAGGCGGCGCCCAACACGAAGTTCGTGCACACCGTGCCGTCGGCCTCATCGCGGATCACCAGCGGAGGCGCGACCGGATTGCGTTGGCCGATGACAACGTTGCCCAACGCGATGGATTGCCCGTCGTGTGTGAGCTGAACGCCGAATGATCCCGGCATCAGCATGTCGCTCAACTGTGCTGTGGCCGAGTCGATCTTGTTCTTGGCGGCCACGATTGCCGCCGCATCGACTTCGGTCCTGATGGTCGCGTCGATGAGACGACGCACCGATGCGGTGAGCGTTTCGTGGGTGGTCATGCAAATCCTCCGTAGCCACCGCGGTAGAAGAGGAGGGGACGCCGTTCGTCCGAAGCATGGAGTCCGGTCACGTGCGCCACCACGATGGTGTGATCGCCCGCCCCGTGTTCGAATTCGACGTTTGCTTCGATGCTGGCCACGGCCCCCTCGATCAGCGGAGCGCCGTTGGCTGCCAGCTGCCACCGCACACTGCTGAACTTGTCAGCGCCGCTGACCGCGAACTGTGTGCAGACGTGGTGTTGGTCGTGGGCCAGGATGTTGACGCACAACGCGCCGACCTCACGGATCATCGGCCAGGTCTTCGACGTCCGGGCGGGGCAGAACGAGATGTATGGAGGATCGAGCGATACCGACGTCACTGATTGACACGTAAAGCCGTACGGCCGGTCGCCGTCACTCGCGGTGATCACGGCGATTCCCGTGCAGAACCTGCCGAGGACGTCGCGCATGGACGTGGATGTGGGCGGAGCACAGCTTGTCATCGGTCTTCCTTCGTTTTCGACGTAAGCTTTCGCCGCTGCGCTGCGGCGCCGCAACAGAGCGTCCCGGCCAGTGGTGAGTGACAACACCGCTGTGGCCTGTGTTGTTAATCTGGCGAAGTGGTAGACAGCGATCAGCCGGGCAAGCCGAATCTGGCGGCCACCAGCTGGGCGCTGCTCGGCATGCTCTCGTATGAGTACGAGCTTTCGGGCTACGACATCCGAAAGTGGATCGAGTGGAGCATGCGGTTTTTCTACGGCAGTCCCGCGTACAGCCAGATCTACTCCGAACTCAAGAAGCTGGAGAAACTCGGCTTGGTGTCCTCGCGCGTCGAGAGCGCCAGCAGCCGCAATCGGAGGCTGTACAAAATCACTGATGCGGGGCTGGACGCGGTCACGAAGTGGGCGAACGAAGCGCCCCTCGACCCGCCGGTGCTCAAGCACGGCCCCCTGCTGCGGGTGACATTGGCACATCTGACGACTCCGGCCAGGCTGAAAGAGATTCTGCAGGAACACCTGGCCTATGCCGACGAGATGCACCGCAATGCGGCCAAGGACGCAAAGTGGGCTGGGGCGGACCCGTCATGGGCATACGCGCGCGTCGCGCTGCAGTGGGCCGAGCGCTACTACGCCAACGAGCGTGAGCTGACCTTGAAAATGATCAAGGAGCTCGACGAGGCGGAGGCCACCTTCCCCCGGGCCGGTGACGGCGGACGCGCGAAGATCCCTTGGCCTACACCGGAATACTGGTACGAGATCGAAAAGAAGGCGGACGCCGACGAATCCGGCTGACTACTTTGCCGCCGCATCGCGGGCCGCGATGTACCCGTACACCAAACCCTGCGCGATCGTCGCGCCCGCACCGGGATAGGTGGTTCCGAACGCGTTGGCCGCGGTGTTGCCGACGGCATACAGACCATCGATGACGCCGCCGTCCTCTCGCAGCACCCGTGCGCGTTCGTCCGCTCGGAGGCCACCGCAGGTGCCGAGGTCGCTGAGCACCATCTTCACCGCGTAGAAGGGCCCCTTGTCGAGGGCCCGGAGATTCGGATTGGGGGTAATGGTGGGATCGCCGTAGTAGCGGTCATATGCGCTGCGCCCGCGGTGATATTCGGAATCGTCTCCGGCGCGCGACATCTCGTTGAATCGCGTCACGGTTGCCACGAACGGCGCCTCGGGAACTCCGATCATTCGCGCGAGTTCAGCCATGCTGCCGGACTGGTGTGCGATCCCTGCGTCGTACCAGGACTGGGGGAGGCGCATGCGCGGATATAGTTCCGCCGCAAAGACATAACTGTTGCGGTACTGCTGGTCGAATACGATCCACATGGACTCGACGGGATTGCCGGAGCGTTCGCGGTCGAGCACATGCTGCCCGAAGGACATGTAGTCGGCCGCCTCATTGGTGAACCGGTTGCCGGTCTGATCGACGATCAGCGAGCCGGGAAGCGATCGCTCTGCCAGCATCACCAGCGGGGCAGCACCGGGCAGCGGTGCCACAGCCGGGAACCACCACGCCAGGTCCATGAGATCGATTCCGGCACCGGCATCTTGGGCTATTCGGATGGCATCGCCGGTGTTGGTCTCCGCGCCCAGGCTGGCATGCTCGCCGAGCGATTCCGACTGAAATTTCCACCGCATGTCCATGCTGTGGTCGAAACCGCCTGCGGCCAGGACAACCCCGCGTCGCGCGGTGACGGCGACCTCGCGCCCGTCGTGATCCACCACTGCGCCGGTGACCCGGCCACCGTCGGTGATCAACCGCACCAATGGTGTGTCCGTCCAGATGCCGATGCCCGCTCGCAGTACGCCTGCGAACAAGCCCGCGGCCAGCGCCTGCCCACCGGCGACGTAGTGACGGCCGAGCAACAGGCCGCCGACACCCTGGCCCAGCCGCTTGGCGATGAGCGGTAGACCCTTGCGAGGCACCCGCGCCATCAAGTTCATCCACCGGTAGTCGGCGCCGGTGGTCGGCATGGGTATCGATGCCTTCATCACGCCGGGACGCAGGCGCGATCGGTACGGACCGAGCTTCGACGTGTCGAACGGCCTGCACTCGCATGTTCGCCCGGCGGCAGTTCCTCCGGGGTTCTCCGGGTGGTAATCGGAGTAGTCACGCGCCCAGATGAACTTCATGGGCGTGGTGCGCCGCAGCATGTCCACGGTCTCGCCGAGATGGGCGAGGAATTCTGTGGACCGTTGTGGCGGTGCGGTGCCTGCGACGACGGACTCCAGATAAGTGCCGGCACGTGGGATCGTGTCGCCGGTGCGGTTCTCCTCGAGGATCGGGCTCGCAGGCAGCCACAGCGCGCCCCCGGAACGGGCGGTCGACCCGCCCACGTACTCGGACTTCTCGACAATGAGCACCTTCAGACCACGCTCGACGGCCGCCAATGCCGCGGCCATGCCAGTGCCCGAGCCAACGACTAGCAAGTCCACGGTGGTGTCGTGGACAGGCAGGCCGACGGGGATGGTGGCTGGTTGAGCAGTAGTCACGTTTGACGACACTAAGTCGCAGAATCGTGCACGCATCGGGTTTTTCCCTGCCAGCGGGACGATCGGCTCCGTCCCCGGTGCTGCGGTTGTAGAACAAGGTCATGACGTTGCAGTCCGATACCGATGAGATTCGTCAGATCGAGGCCGAAGCGGCACCGACCAGATTCGCCCGTGGCTGGCATTGTCTGGGACTGACCAGGGATTTCGGCGACGGCAAGCCGCACGCCGTGCATGCCTTCGGGCACAAGCTGGTGGTGTTCCGGGGCGGGGACGGCCGGCTCAATGTGCTCGACGGATACTGCCGTCACATGGGCGGCGACCTCTCCCAAGGAGAGGTGAAGGGCGACGAAATCGCGTGTCCGTTCCACGACTGGCGCTGGGGCGGGGACGGCCGGTGCAAAAAGGTGCCGTACAGCAAGCGGGTGCCCAAGCTAGCGCGTACGGCGACGTGGACCACGCTGGAGCAGGACGGGATGCTGTTCGTGTGGAACGACCCCGAGCGCAAGCCGCCACCGCCGGAGGTGACCATTCCTCGGATCGAGGGCGCGACTAGCGACGAGTGGACCGACTGGCACTGGTACACCACCGTCGTCAACATCAACTGCCGCGAGATCATCGACAACGTCGTCGACATGGCGCACTTCTTCTACATCCACGGATCTCTCCCGACGCACTTCAAGAACATCTTCGAAGGCCATGTCGCGACCCAGTACATGAACGGCGCAGGGCGTCCCGACATGGGCGAGCCAGGCAAACCCCAAATGCTCGGAACCACCTCGGTGGCATCGTATTTCGGGCCGTCGTTCATGATCGACGACCTGACCTACCACTACGAGGAGGCCGATCACCAGACGGTACTGATCAACTGTCACTATCCGATCGACGCGAATTCCTTTGTGCTGCAGTACGGCATCATCGTGAAGAAGTCGGACGCACTGCCAGGCGATCTCGCCCTTGAGACCGCTATCGGCCTGGGGGATTACGTCAAGATGGGCTTCGAGCAGGACGTCGAGATCTGGAAGAACAAGGCGCGCATCGACAATCCGCTGTTGTGTGAGGAGGACGGACCCGTCTACCAGCTTCGCCGGTGGTATCAGCAGTTCTACGTCGACGTCGCCGACGTGGCGCCCGACATGGTGGACCGCTTCGAATACGAGCTCGACACCACCAGCCCGCGCGAGGAATGGATGAAGGTGGTCGAGGGCAACCTCGCCGACAGGTCTGCCGCGGGTACCACCTGATGGCGGTCCGGCCAGACAACCGACTCGCCGACTCTCCGATGGTGCCGGTGTGCTGCCGTCGCTGCGGTGCGTCTGTATTGGCGCGCAAGAGCAGCTGGAATCAGACCAGCGTGCAGTGGGATGCCGAGGCGTCCGCGCGCTGCCTCGAGCGGCGAGAGGCCGAGAACTTGGCCGCGTACGCGGGCCGCAGTCTGTTCCTTGCCTGTTCGGCCCTGAGCGACGCGATCATCGAGGCGGTACGCCACGGGGATCTGCCAGTGGTCGACGAAACGGTGCCGGCGACGACGTAACTTCGTATCCGTGGCACACAGTTCGCAGGCGGTGGCGGTCGTGACGGGGGCGAGTCGCGGCGCAGGCCGCGGTATCGCGGCGGCGATCGTCGCCCACGGTTGGCGGGTGTATCTGACCGGCAGAACGGTGACCGACCCCGGGGACGGCGGAATTGCGGTGCCCGTCGACCACAGCGACGACGCCGCGGTTGCCGCGCTGTTCGAGCGTGTCGCGGACGAGAGTGGCCGGCTCGATCTGTTGGTCAACAACGCCGCGGCCATTCATGACGAGCTGACAAATCCAAAGCCGTTCTGGGAGAAGCCACTCGAGCTGGGCGACGTTCTCGACGTCGGGCTGCGCTCAGCCTATGTGGCGACGTGGCATGCCGCGCCTGCGATGGTGCGGCAGCGCCGCGGTCTGATTGCGTTCACGTCGTCACCCGGATCGGTGTGTTACATGCACGGCCCGGCGTACGGCGCGCAGAAGGCGGGTGTGGACAAACTGGCCGCCGACATGGCGGTCGACTTCCGCGACACCGGGGTGGCGACGGTGTCGATCTGGATGGGGATTCTGCTCACCGAACGGTTCCGCGGCGCATTCGCGGGACATCCGGAGGCTCTCGCCGAGACCGCAAAACACGCCGAAACACCTGAGTTCACAGGGCATTTGATCAATGCGCTGTATCACGACCCCGCCCTCGCCGAGCTGTCCGGGCACACCGTGATCGGGGCGGAACTCGCGCAGCGCTACGGCGTCACCGACGAGGACGGTCGCCAGCCGCCGTCGCACCGCGAGATGCTTGGCGCGCCGCGAGAGCCGAGCACCGTAATCGTGCGTTGAGCGTCAGGCCATCTGAAAGGCGCTAAGCGGCGCCTCGTCTGGATAGCTCGCAGGGCCCCCGAGGTCATACGCCGCGTTGAGGGTGCGAATGAATACCGGGTCATGTAGCGGGTCGTCAGGCATGTCGAGCTTGAGCCCGTTGGCGTTGACGTCCTTGACGAGCGTATCGATCGCCCGCTCGATGGTCAGGTCGTCGGAGCCGTCCATGTTCTTCTTTAGCTCGTCGTAGTCGGAGAACACTTCCGCCGACCAGTGCACGAGGAAGCGCAGTTCGTTGGTGTGGTGTCTGACGATGACGTCATCGCCGTTCTTGAGTAGCCACGTGTCCCGGTGGTCGGGGTCGCCGGTGAACACCGTGTCGAACGCGAGCCCGGCGGGCGTCTGCTGCTCGAGCGGGCCGCTGGCCTCGCCGCGGTGCACCATCATCTCGTTCTGCACGACGACGCCGCGGTTGTACACCGGCGGCAGCAGGCGCTGCGGCGCCTTGAGCGGGCCGTCCGGCCAGTAAGTGAAACCGCTGCCCTCATCCAGCGAGAACCACGTGATCACCTGCGCCATCTTGATCAGGTAATCCTGGAACAGACCGGATTTGCCCATCACACTGCACAACCAAGTCGGCGCATTCTCGTGACGCACTCCGCGGAAGCTCGGCGAATCCAAGTGCCCCGGATCGCGGTTGGCGCACGGTCCGTTGATGTTGAACAGCATCATCTCCGGCTTGGCGTACTCGGCTTTCCAGTACTGCTTCGCCATCTGCAGAAACTCGGCGTTGTAGAAGCAGTCGTGCAGTTCCGGGTACAGCACTGTCGCGTAGTTGGCGAGATAGCCCCGAAAGGTTGGAGTTAGAAACAGGTCCAACGACGGCGTGAATCCTTCAGGGAACGCGCCACTCATCGTCGCCATCAGCTCGTCGGCCGACGCGAAATGCTGAGCGATGATCAGCTTCCACGGCCCTTGACTGCGGACCACGTCAAGCAGGCGAGCCCGTTGGTCGTCGGTGTAGACGTCATCGATCTCGACCGGTGGTGACGCGGGCCGCAACACCTCGGATAGCTCCATGCGCCGCTCATCAGTGAGCATCAGGGTCTCCTCTTTCTCGGCTACGTCGATTCTGTGATCGAAATGGGCGGTGCAGTGCGGACCTGTCCGGTGATCGGGAGGCTAAAACGGCAGGGGATGGGCGAATTTCGCACGCAAGAGCCCGCCAACCTCGGCGATCGCCAGCCGGCCCCGCGCCGTGGCATCGGAGCGCATCAGGAATCCGTGGTACATGCCTGGGTAACGGGTGACGGTCGTTTGTACGCCTGCGTCTCGCAGCCTGGCGGCGTAGCGCTCGCCCCAGTCGCGGATCGGGTCGCATTGCGCGGTAACGATGATCGCGGGCGGCAGTCCGGTCAGGTCCGTCGCGTAGGCAGGAACCCGGTAGTGGTCATGCGGTACGCATGCGCCGCGGTCCGCCAGGTCGTGCATGTAGACGATGTCGTCGTGGTCGAGCAACGGCGCGTCCCTGAGCGCGACGATCGACGGTGCCGCCATGTCGCGGTCCAGACCGGGATAGAGCAGGACCTGGCACAAGATCGCCGGTCCGCCATGATCGCGCGCGGCCAACGCGACGGCGGCGGCCAGCGAGCCGCCCGCGCTGTCGCCGACCACCGCAAGCCGGGCCGGGTCAACGCCCAGTCGGTCAGCGTTTGCCGCCACCCACTCGGTGGCCGAATAGGCGTCGTCGAACTGCGCGGGCGGTGGATTCTCCGGCGCCAGTCGGTAATCGACGGCCACGACGGTCGCGTCGCTGACGGAGGCCAGCATTCGGGCTAGTGGTTCGAAGGAGTGGTTGGAGCCGAGAACCATTCCGCCGCCGTGGAAGTACAGCAGCACCGGTGCGTTCGCCGCAGTGGTCGGGCGGTAGATCCGCAACGGGATCGGGCCTGCCGGGCCCGACGCCGTGCAGTCCTCGACGACCGCCATGTCCGGCATGCCGTCGGGTAGGGGAGCCGATTCGATGGCCAGGCGTACCGCGGCCAGGCCCCGTTGGCGCATCGGCGGGATATCACCGAAGGACGCGACGCGTGCGGCGGCGTCAGGGTCGAGTCTCACTGGTGTGCGGGGTCGAACCGACGACCCGTGCGCAAAGCCGGTGGCCGTTGGGACACAAGAACTTCGGCGCGCTCGGCCATCGCCGAGCCGACATAGTCCGGCTGGGTCAGCAGGTAGAAGCGCCCTTCGGCGGCCTGGTCGAATATGGCTTCGGCCGCAGCGAGGGGATCCATGGCGTCGGCTTTGATGTCCAGCATGGCTGCGCGCTGTGATTCGGCGGCGGCCACGTCGCCGTCGCTCACCCCACCGGCGGCTTCGAAGATGCTCGATACCACCGCACCCGGCAGTACCGCCTGCACGCGGACGTGATGATCGTGTCCGGCGAGCTGCACTTCCAGCTGCAGACATTCGGTGAGGGCCAGCACGGCGTGCTTGCTCATGATGTACGGGGCCTGCAGAGGCACCACCGCGACGCCGCCGATCGACGACAGGTTCCACACCCACGCGGGCTCATCCGTCGCCAGCATTCTCGGCATGAATGCGCGCACACCGTGATAGACGCCGCTGATGTTGATGTCGACGACGCGGTTCCAGTTCTCGACCGGGATATCCCACAGGTACCCGAACTGTTCGACGCCGGCATTGTTCACCAACAGTCGAACGGGCCCGATGTCGTGGTACACATGCTCGGCCAGCCGCTCGAGAGCCTCGGGATCGCGTACGTCGCAATGGAAATCGAATGCCGCCGCGCCCGTCTCGGTGAGTTCGCCACGCAGCTGGGCGATCGCCGCAGCGTCGATGTCGGCGAGCACCACCGTCATTCCGAGCCGGGCAGCGTGGCGGGCCAGGCCCGCACCGATGCCGGCACCGGCACCCGTGATGACGGCGACGCCGCCGCCAAATGTGTCGCGAGCGGTCATCGGCGGCTACGCGCCCGTCGCCGCTGCCGTACTGCTGTACTCGGCGAAGGGCACAGAATCGTCTGCGTCGAGGATGACCTTCATCGAGGTGAACACCAAGCCGTCGGCGCCACGCCGCAGCCCGACATCGACCACACCGCTGGATACCGCAAACGGCACCGCGTTTGTGACCTGGTTGACGAACAGATAGAAGCGGACATTAGTCACCGGCCCGTCGGTTCCGGTGCGGAAGATGTTCGTGGCGTGGTGGCGCAGCGGGTACGGATTCTCGTTCCGGTGCTGGGTCAACCACGCCAGAGTTTCGGCAGCGCCGTGTAACTCGGCCTTGAGCAGGACCTCGAATGGGCATTCACCGGATTCGGAGCGGCTGAGGTACTCCATCTCGTCGCCGATGCGGACCCCCAGCTCGTCGAAATGGCCCTGGTCGTAGTGGTACCAGAAGCCGGCGATGAACTCCTGAACTTCGGACAGCGTGATGTCGTTGCTCATGCGTCGAGTCAACCGCTGTGATGTGTTCGACGGCGCAGCGGCGTCCGGTCAGTGGAACACCTTCTGTTCGGCGCCGAAGCGCATCCGGAGCTCGCGTTTGAGCAACTTGCCGCTCGGGTTCTTCGGCAATGCATCGACGAAGAACACCTGCTTCGGTGTCTTGTAACCCGCGAGGTGGCTGCGGCAGTGGGCGACCAGCTCGTCGGCGGTGGGGCTGGCGCCTTCCCGAGCGACCACGGCCGCCACCACGGCCTCGACCCACACCGGATGCGGGA
>Ga0075428_100008620_pt1 | contig 11313 bp, 10 predicted proteins | sample RhiMetdeltSRZDD2_FD_75291 | JGI IMG/M metagenome (GOLD analysis project Ga0075428, IMG submission 75291) | Populus rhizosphere microbial communities from Tennessee, USA - Rhizosphere MetaG P. deltoides SRZDD2 | ecosystem: Host-associated > Plants > Roots > Rhizosphere > Soil | place: USA... | reverse complement strand
AGCGTGATTTTCCGCGACGTGAAATCCGGGACGTAGAACACGCCGCCGCTCGTGATCGCCTTTACGCTCAGGTCGTACTGGCCAGCGCGGACGCCGACGAGATTGCTCGACTCCCACACTGGAAAGATCTCCCCCGTGGGGCGCGTGACTTTGATGTCCGCGGAGTCGCCGGCAGGAAGTCCGTTGACCACGAACTTCAGATTGCCCGTTGTCTGTGCGTACCTCACGGCGACGATTGTCGGCGTCAGGCCCGGGGGGAGCTGGAACTGGCGGGAGGTCGGACTCGCGGCGAATAGCTGCGAATTCGCGGGAATTTCTGGCGCAACGATCGTGTAGAAGCCAGGGTCGATCCCGGTGAACATCTGCGTCGCGGGAATGGTCCGAGAAAACCCGTTCGGCCCGGTGACGCGTACTGCTGCCTGCGCGCTCGCAGGCACGCCATCGATCGTCACGGACAGCACCGCGCTCGACACGGTATAGGCAACGGAGGCTTCTACCGGGACGTTCGACTTCGGGACCGTGACGGTCTGTGTATCGGCGAGCGGCGAGTATCGCGTCGAGCCGTCGCGGACGGATTCGGCGGTGATCCGGTACGTTCCGGGTTTGAGGCTGGCCACCACATCGGTCGTGCTGAGCACGCGCGAGTACTTGTTCGGCCCGGTGAGCGTCACCTGCGCGGCGGTGCTCGTGGGAAGGCCCGTGATCGTCAGCGACAGCTTCCCGGTGCGCGGGCCGTTCGAGTCGTTGCACGACCCGAGCACGGCAGCGGCACCAGCCATCAGTGCGATGCGCCGTAGCCAGTGAGAGTCCGCGCACGTGCGATCGAAGCGATGCGTCATTCGGGCGCTCTCGAGATCCAATCAGTGGGCCCACGCGCAAACGACCCGCCGCTGCGGGGCGGGTCGGACACACGGGCTACGACACTTCGGGATATCCTGCTACTGAGAAAGTACGCGCCGCGTCGTCAGGCGTCACGAGGGCCTACGAGCCTGAACTCGCGCGATACACGGAGAGCGGGCCGTGACGTTGATCACAAGTCCGGTCAATAGACCAGCATGAGCGGGTTTTCGATCAGGCGACGCAGGGACTGGAGGAACCGCGCGCCGAGCGCGCCGTCCACAACGCGGTGGTCGCAACTCATGGTCACGCGCATGCGCTTCCTGTGAGCGAGCGCGCCGTCGATGACAACGGGCTTTTCCTCGAGCGCCCCGACTGCGAGGATGCCGACTTCGGGCGGATTGATGATGGCGGTGAAATGGTCGATCCCGAACATCCCCAGGTTCGAGACCGAGAACGTGGAGCCCGTATACTCTTCGGGCTTGAGCTTCCGCTCGCGGGCACGTTTGGCGAGCTCCCGTGCCTCGCGCGAGATCTCGCTCATCCGCTTGCGGTCCGCGTCGAAGAGGACCGGCGTGATGAGCCCGTCCTCGATAGCGACGGCCATGCCAAGATGCACGCGGTTGAAGTAGCGGATCTTGTCTCCCAGCCAATGGGCGTTGACCTCCGGGTGTTGGGCGAGCGCGGTTGCGACAGCCTTGAGCACGATATCGTTGAACGACACCTTGAACTCGTCGCCCATCGCTGCCATGGCAGCACGCATCTCGGCTACGCGCTCCATGTCGAATTCGGCGGTGAGGTAGAACGTCGGGATAGGCCCGATGGACTCGGAGAGCCGGCGCGCGATCGTCTTTCGGATCTGCGTGAGCGGCGCGTCTCGGTAGTCCTCGCCGCGCGACTCGAACGCTCGCGCGGCCGCCCCGAGTCCCGATTCCCGGTTCCCGGTTCCGGACGCTACCGCCGCTTCGATGTCGCGCTTGATGATGCGGCCGCCCGGACCACTTCCCTGAACGCCTTGCAGATCCAGGCCGCTCTCCGACGCCATCCGGCGGGCAAGGGGCGAAGATCGCATGCGGCCACCGTTCCCGCTGGCGGAGGGAGCGGCCGGGGGCGCAGCACCCGCGCGTCCAGGGGGCGGGCCCGCTTGTGGCGCGCCCGCGACCTTCTCCTGAGGTGGAGTCGACGCCTCGCCCTGCGATTGGGCTGCCTTGCCGGGTACAGGACTCGCGCCCGTTGTCTCGCGCGCGTTTGCCGCGACATTCGTCGGCGCGGCCGGTGTCGTGGCTGCCGCGCCGCCACCAGCGTCCGCCACCAGCGCGTCGATGTTCTCGTCAGGCGGCGCGATGACGGCAATCAACTGGCCGACCGGAGCGGCGTCGTTCTCGTTCAGCAGGCGCTTGCGCAACACGCCCTCGCCGCGCGCCACGAGCTCCATGATGGCTTTGTCCGTCTCGATCTCGGCCAGCGTTTCCCCGTTCTTGATCTGGTCGCCTTCGTTCTTGAGCCATTTGACGAGACGGCCTTCCTCCATGGTCGGCGAGAGCGCCTCCATCACGACCTTCGTTGCCATACCCTGGCTCCTCCGCCTACTCGAGGTACATGACTTTTTTCACTGCGGCGACGGCCTTGGCGGCGTCGGGCTTGGCAGCTCGTTCCAGGTTCTTGGCGTAGGGCATCGGAACGTCGGCCTGATGAACACGTACGACGGGCGCATCGAGATCATCGAAGCATTCGCGCTGGATGTAATCGACCACTTGAGCGCCCACGCCGCAGAGCTCCCAGCCCTCCTCGAGGACGACCGCGCGATTGGTCTTCCGAACCGTCGTCGTTATGGCGTCGATGTCCATTGGCCGAATGGTGCGAAGGTCCACCACGTCGACGTTGATCCCCTGCTTGCCTAACTGGTCGGCGGCCTGAAGGGCCGTGAGGATCATCTTTCCGTGCGTGATGATCGACGCGTGCTCGCCTTCGCGCTTCAACTCGGCTTTGCCGATCGGCACGATGACTTCCTCGTCGTCGGGCACCTCGCCCTTCGTGTTGTAGAGCATCTCGCCCTCCAACACGATGACGGGGTTGTCGTCGCGGATGGCGCTCTTGAGCAATCCCTTCGCGTCGTATGGCGTACCAGGTGCGACGACCTTGAGCCCGGGGATGTGGGCGAGCCACGACTCCCAGGCCTGGGAATGCTGTGCCGACAACTGAAGCGCGGCCCCGTTAGGCCCGCGAAAGACCATCGGCATGTTGTACTGGCCACCCGACATGTACAGCATCTTCGCGGCGGAGTTCACGACCTGGTCGAGGGCGAGGAGTGCGAAGTTCCACGTCATGAACTCGATGACCGGCCGAAGACCGACCATCGCGGCGCCGACGCCGACGCCGGCGAACCCGAGCTCGGTGATCGGCGTGTCAACGACCCGCATCTCACCGAACTCCTGCAGCAGGCCCTTCGAGACTTTGTAGGCACCCTGATAGACCGCGACCTCTTCACCCATGATGAAGACGCGATCGTCGCGATGCATCTCCTCGCGGAGCGCCTGGTTCAGGGCGTCACGATATGTGATGACGGGCATTCGGCATCAAGTGTGGTTTCAAAACGCTATCAATCGGCGGCCACCGCGGCCTCGGCGTGCGTGTCGCTCGTCGTGTCGACGAGCACATCCTCGAACAGCGCCTCGACCGGTGGCTCCGGGCTTTGCTCGGCGAAATCCCAGGCATCCTGGACGACCGCTTTCACCTCTTCATCCAGCTTCGTGAAGTCGTCGTCGTTCAGCTGGCCCGCCTGCTGGAGCTGCGTACGGAGCACGATGATCGGATCGCGCTTGAGATACTCCTCGAGCTCTTCCTTCGTGCGGTACGTGCCGCTCACGGCGTCGGACATCGAATGTCCCATGAAGCGGTAGGTCCGCACCTCGAGGAGCGTGGGGGTCGATTCGGTCCGTGCACGATCGACTGCCTCCTGCACGGCCGCGCGCACGACCATCACGTCCTGCCCGTCCACGACGCCACGCGGCATGTCGTACGAGCACGCACGGTTGTAGATGTCGTGGATGGAAGACGCGCGCTCGAGCGCGGTACCCATCCCGTACCGATTGTTCTCGATGATGAACACGACCGGGAGCTTCCACAGGGCGGCCATGTTCAGCGCTTCGTGGAATGCGCCGGTGTTCACGACGGACTCGCCCATGAAGCACACACAGACCTGATCACCGCCGCGATACTTGATGGCGAACGCGACGCCGGTCGCGATCGGCACGTGGCCGCCCACGATGCCGTGGCCGCCGAGGAAGTTCACGTTGCGGTCGAACAGATGCATCGAGCCGCCCTTGCCGCGCACGACGCCGTCGCTACGGCCGAAGAGCTCGGCCATGATCGACCGCGGCGACATCCCGCGGGCGAGCGCCTGTCCGTGATCGCGGTAGGTCGTGATGATGTAGTCGTCGGGGCGGAGGACCGAGATCGTCCCCGTGCCGCACGCTTCCTGCCCGATGTACAGGTGGCAGAAGCCACCGATCTTGCCTAACGCATACGCTTCGGCGCACCGCTCCTCGAATCGCCGCTGCAGCAGCATCGCCCGGAGCAGGTCGCGACGCAGGCCGACGTCGTCAGGGGAATCCGTCTTCTTCTTAGCCATGGCACGATTTCGGGAACAGGGAACCGGGAACAGAGGCTTCGTGGCTGCGTGCTGACAGGGCGGACTGGGACCGGGTCAAGCCGCTTCGGTTTCCCGGTTCCCTGTTCCCGCAAGGCCTGCCGCCGAGACCTGTTCCCACGCGTGGTAGCTCGATCGAACGAGCGGGCCGGCCTCGACGTGTCGGAAGCCCATGCCGCGGCCCGTCCGGGCGAGCTCACGAAACTCGTCGGGCGTGTAATACCGATCGAGCGGAAGGTGATCCTCCGAGGGACGGAGGTACTGGCCGAGCGTCAGAATATCGACGTCCACGGAGCGAAGGTCGCGCATGACGGCCACGACCTCCTCGACGGTCTCGCCGAGTCCGAGAATGATTCCGGTCTTCGTCGGAATGTCGGGGGCGATGGTCTTCGCATCGCGAAAGATCTTCATCACGCGCTCGTATCGGCCGCCCGGCCGCGCGCGCTTGTAGAGCCGGGGGACCGTCTCGGTGTTGTGGTTGTAGATCTCCGGACGCGCATCGAGCACCGTGCGAATGCTGTCCACGTTGCCCTGAAAGTCGGGGACCAGAACCTCGACCGAGCAGCCGGGCACCTGGTCGTGGATCTGGCGGATCGTGTCAGCGAAGATGTAGGCCCCGAAGTCCGGCAGGTCGTCGCGGTCGACGGACGTGATCACCGCATGCTGGAGGCGCATCTCGGCGATCGCCGCGGCGACACGGCCAGGCTCGCTCAGGTCGTACTTCGGTGGACGTCCGTGGGCCACGGCGCAATAGCCACAATTGCGCGTGCACACGTCGCCAAGGATCATGAACGTCGCCGTCCCATGCTCCCAGCATTCCCCGACGTTCGGGCAATGCGCCTCCTCACACACGGTGTGGAGGTCGAGCTCGCGCATGAGGTGCCGGAGGCGCGCGTAGTTGGGACCGCCCGGCGCCTTGACCTTGAGCCAGGACGGCTTCCGCTCTGGCAGCGGCTCCGCCCTGTGACGGCCCAGGATCTGGTAGAGAGTTTCTGCCATCTCGTGTTGCCAGAAGATCTCAGCCTGCGCACTCACTGCTGTGCAGGCGATGCGAACCGCGAAAGTTTGTTACCGGGAGCGAAATGTAGCCCGGGCGGGAAACACCGACCAGCGTACGCTAACCTCTTAACCGTCAGTTGATGGGTTCCTGCCGAGTAGTATCAAGAGCCAATGGAAAGCGCCCGATCGAGAATGCGCGTATGTCGACCGGCGGTTGTTCACCCGCCAGAAGCGACGCAATGCAGTCGCCGGTCAGCGGAGTCATGAGCACACCGTTCCGGGAATGGCCGGTCGCGTAGAGAAGTCGCGGCTCGTCCGGATCGAAGCCAAGAATGGGGTGCAGGTCTGCAGACATTGGGCGGAGGCCTGCCCAGGCCTCAGCCGGCTGCACGTTTGCGAATTGCGGCAGAATCTCTGCTGCCGTGCGCTCGAGCTTCGCCAGTCCCTCGGGTGTAGTGGTCGAGTCGAATCCCGCACGTTCGGCGGTCGCGCCTACGAGCGTACGGCCATTCGTGCGTGGCACAACGTATCCTGTGGGTCCGTACACCGCCCGTCGCAGAGGCGAGCCGGCGTAAGCAATCATCTGGCCCCGCACGGGCTCCACCGGAATCGCTCGCCGTAACCCCGCGATCGTAGCGCTCCAGGCTCCCGCGGCGAGGACCACCGTCTCTGCCGCGTACACGGTTCCGCTTCGCCCAACAGCTTCGATCGGCCTGCGGAACCTGAGCTCTGCGATGGTGTCCGGTACGATGGCTACGCGAGGAAGTTCCTCAACCGCGGTTCGGAGCGCCTCGAACAGACGCACGTTGTCGACCGAGCCGTCGAGTGGGTGCAATACTCCGGCAAGCCCGTGATCGAGCGCTGGCTCGAGCTGGGCGAGCTCGCGCGCGTCGAGCCACTGCGCATCCGGTGGCATCGCCCGCCGCAACCCACGAACGCCCGCCTCGTTCAGCGCGACCTGAATGATCCCATCGCGGTTGAGCGGGACGTCGAGTCCCGTCCGCTCTCGCAGCCACTCGAGGTAGGTCGGGTACCTATCGCGTGCGGCGGTCGCGAAATCACTCGCGTCACCATCGGCGCGTTCTATCGATGGTGCCAGCAGGCCTGCTGCGGCGAGCGAGGCCGCTCCGACTCGCGGCTCACCGACAATTCGCACGCAGAAGCCGCGCTCGGCTGCCGCGGCGGCGCAGGCGAGGCCGATGAGCCCGGACCCAATGACGAGGACGTCGGCGCTCGAGTGTGAAAAGTCGATCGACACCCGGACAACCTACCGCTCTGACGACAGGGGCGCATCGTGCGTATACTTGGTTGTAGACGCTGCGATGCCGATGCACGCGCTGAAACCGGGTTTGACCGGGGCGCGTAGGAGTGAACAGTCCTCGTTTGGGAGAACCCACGAATGCTCCGCACAATCTTCATGATCGGGCTCTTTGCGTTGGCGGGCCTGTTCGTGCTCAAGTTTTTCTTCGGAATTCTCCCGGGCATCCTCGGTTTGATTGCCTGGCTGTTTTTCGTTGCCGTGAAGATCGCGATCGTCGGCGGTGTGATCTACCTCGCAATCCGCGTCTTCAGCCCGGATACCGCGCGCCGCCTGCGCGAGAAGTGGTCGGGTAACGGCGTATAAAGCTCGTCGCGGACGAATCCTGATCCGCTGACACAACGAGTGGACATGCGAAGGCCCGGGCGCACTCAGTGCGCCCGGGCCTCTTCACGCTTAGCAGACAGTCAGGCTCCCGCACCTCTCCCGCTCCCATTCGAGGAGACGGGCCTGATGCCTGATGCCTGATGACCGAGGACTGATCCACTCACGGCTTGGAATTGGCAACGCCGCCGCCGGATGGCCGGCCCTCTCTGGTCGTGCTCGAGCCGCGTTCGTTCGATGGCAGCGGAGTCTGACCCCGAACGAATCAGCCGGATGCCGACGATTCGAGCCTTTCGACGACTCCCCACGCGAGCAGCGGCACCATCAGCTCGTGGTGGCCCGTGATCTCATAGCCGCTTCCGCCGGCAAGCGTCGGTCGCTGCACGACGTTCACGCGCGGGCGGTAGTGCCGCTGCATGTCGAGATCGCACGTGGTGAAGTCCGTTGGCTTCCCGCCGCCCAGGTTCCGGGCGATCGTTAGCGCCTTGAGGAAAACCTCCGGCATGATAACGGCGCTGCCGAGGTTCAGCACGACGCCGCCGTCGTGGAGCGAAGGCAGTGACGCGGCGAGCCGGCGAAAGTCGCGGTGGCTCGTGTCGCCAATCGCCGCGCCATCCGCCGCCGGATGTTGATGGATGATCTCCGCGCCTAACGCCGCGTGCACCGTCACCGGCAACCGCAGCCGATGCGCCGCGAGAATGACGGACAGCTCCGGGTGAGCGAGGCCGGACGTGCCCTCGAGGGCGACGGCGATCGTTTCGCCCATGCCGCGCTTCTCACGCATTCCGGCCGTGAACGATTCGTTGAGCCCGCGCCCGGTCTCTTCGGCCATTCCGAAGGTTCCGTCGCGGAGTCCCGCGGCAACGTCCTCGGACGTCGCGCCGAACCGCGCGATCTCATAGTCATGAATCGCGGCGGAGCCGTTCATCGCCAGGTGCGTGATGATCCCGCGGCGCATCAGGTCGACCAGCAGTGGCGCGAGGCCCGTTTTCACGACGTGGCCGCCAAGCATGACGACGACACCACGGTCGCGACGCTTCGCCTGCGCGATCGCATCGATGACGCGCATGAAGTCACGCGCGACAAGTACGTCCGGAAGCGCGGCGAGAAACGCCGCGAACGTCCGCGTCCCGTCGGGCGGCGGCGACGCGAACTCCTCGGCCCGTACCTTGTTCGGTCGGCGTGCTATCGGCACGGTGCGAACGGCGGCGAGGTCCGCTTCGCGATGGGTCACGGAGGAGGCGATACAGACGGGATCGTGAGAGTCGGCGGCTGTGCCGATCTTAGGTACAGATTGAGGGAACCCACCGGCAGGTCAGCCTTCAGCTGAACCATGATGCGGTTCGCATCCTCGGAGAACCAGATCTCCGCCTTGCTGTTCTCCGAGAAGATCCCCTTCGACTTGATCATCGGCTGTACCACGATGGCCTGGTACGTCCCTGCGGGCACCTTCACGGTCTCGCGCCGAAGCACCTTGATGCGCACCGGGTTTGCGTCTGGCTTGAAGTATCGGTCGAACGAGTACGTGCGCCCGATCTCGAGCGGCACCGTGCGTACGAAATAGATGAACGACGCGTCGTCCAATGGATCGGGGACCGACGGCTGCTCGGGCTTGTTGGGTTCCTGGTAGACCGCCCGCTCCGGATAGATCTCATAGAGTTTCTTCCGGTCCTTGCCGGTCTGCTCGAAGTCCTGTGTGAAACGGAGCGACACGATAGAGGCGGTATCGATCCAGGTTTCCATCGTGTTGTCGGCATGGTACCCGAGGATCCCCCCCTTTACGCGGAAGACGGCGCGATACGCCGTTCGGCCGCGGATCGTATCGGTGCTCGTGATCTCCATGCTTCCGCGACCGGCCTTGAACGGGCCCAGCTTGACGTCATACGTGAACCGCTCGCCGACGCCAAACGGGACTGCCGGCGTTGGTTGATCACGCCGAGCCATGTTGGCCAGCGCCGTCGCAAGCGCGAGGACGCTGACCAGGACCGACGTCATGTCGCTGCGGTGGAGGGCGGCGCGATTCGGCGACCGCGGGTCGCCCAGGCGAAACGATAGAGGTTGAGCGCGTCGGCGAACGGTCGGATCCGGCTCGGTCGAGGCCGAACGTCGTACCGCTGCTCGAGAGACACGGTTTCGACGCGCCGCGCAAACTGAACTGCCCGGCTCAGGAGGTCGACGTTCGCGGCCCAGCCGGCACCCGAGACCAGCGCCGAGTCCCCATTCTGTTTGACCAGCTCCTTGATGACCGAGATACGAATCAGTCGGAACGATGCAAACGGATCTGCGACGCCCGGGACCGACACGAACGGCCGCAGCAACCACGGCGCGACCCGACGGAGCCGACGAACGGGTACAGGAGCATTGGGAACCGTTGTGCGCTCGCCGACGACGATATCGGCGCCGCCTTCGAACCGGCGGACGAGCTCGGGGATGTGCTCAGGCTGATCGGTGAAATCGGCCTGCATGACCAACATCGCGTCCCGACGCGGATAGCGGGTCTTCGCGACGACCGCACGGCAGAGAGCGTCCAACGCGCCAGCATAGCCGACATGACGCTCGCCCCCCAGCACGCTGAGGGGGAGCACGTCGCCGTATGGTTGCAGTGTCTCCGCCGTCGCGTCCGTGCTGCCGTCGTCGAACACGACGATCTCGTATTCGCGCGAAAAGTCCCGCAGGACTTTGCGAATACGCCAAAGCAGGACGCCGATGGTCGGCGCTTCGTTGTACGCCGGAATGCAAATGTACAGCACGTGGTCGCTCCCAGGATCGGCGAAAGCTAGCCGCTCGGGTGCCTGGAAGTCGAGAAACAAACAAGCTCGGTTTCGTAGCGTGTTGAACTGATGACCGAAAACAGATGACGGGGACCGAGGGCTTCCTATGAGGTCTCGTGACGATGGCGAGTCATCGGTCGTGGGTTTGGGTCATTGGTTCTCGGTCATCGGTTTCAAATCACCCTTCTCGTGGGCGCGCTGGCGGGTGCCAGAACCGCGTCGTAGACCGATTGCGTGCCGCGAACCATGCGCTCCACGCTGAATTCTGCAGCCCGCTCCGGGCCTGCCGCCGCGAGACGCCGTCGAAGATCCTCGTCGCGAATGAGTCGATCCATCGACGCGGCGAATGCGGCGACGTCGCCCGCCGGGACGAGCAAGCCGGAACGCTGATCCTCGATCGCTTCGGGCAGCCCTCCCACGCGAAAGGCCACTGGCGGGACGCCGAGAGCGATTGCATCGATCACCGCGGTGCCGAGCCCCTCGGCGCTCGACGGATGCAACAGGATGTCGAGCCCTGCCATCGCCTCGTGGATCTCGTCGACGAACCCGGCACAGAATGCGGTGAAGCCGCAGACGCACTGCGCACTCTTCGACTGGCCCCCGAGGAGCACCAGCCGTACGCGACTGCGTGACGGCTCCGGGAGCCGATCCCGAACGTCGGAAAGCATCGCGATGCCCTTCTCGGCGCTCATCGCGCCAACGATCCCGCACACGACCGAATCGCTGGGCCACCGGCATTCCGCTCGCCAGTCGCGCCGCCTGACCACCACGGGACGGGGAACGCCGTCGTAGACGACCTCGATCCGGCTGCCATCGATGCCGCCGGCCATGAGCGCGTCGCGCACGGCACCCGACACCGCTATGAACCGCGACACACGGTGGCCGTATTTCAGGCGGCCATGTGGCACGAACACTACGCGCCGGCTCACGATCAGCGGGTAGCTCCTACGGCCGATGAGTGCGGCCAGCGCGATCGCGTGAGAGTGCGCGTCGTGGGCGTGGACCAAATCAGCATTCCAGGTCCGTAGCACCGCGCGGACCCGGCTCGCGGCAGCGAGGTCCCAGTCGCCACGCACGCGCACTTCGGCCGCGGCGATACCCGTGGACCGGAGCCGCCGGACGAGCGGGGCGTCCGGAGCGGCGATGACGAGCGGCTCGTGTCCCAGCTCGCGCTGGCCGCGTGCGAGGAGATACACCTGACGCTGCCCGCCGCGCCACTCGCGGCTGGAGTCGAGGTGCAACACTCGCATTGGGCGGGAAATTGTCACCGGTGATCCTGGCGACGCGCGACCACACCTAACGCGCGCAGGTAGCCTTTCCCGCCTGTTCGCCTCCGTCGTCGTTAGGCGTCGCCGGCGTGGTCGGCGACGGCGACCGGATCACGGCATGCGGTCGCCCCAGGATCAAACGCGGGG
>Ga0075428_100008618_pt1 | contig 11313 bp, 6 predicted proteins | sample RhiMetdeltSRZDD2_FD_75291 | JGI IMG/M metagenome (GOLD analysis project Ga0075428, IMG submission 75291) | Populus rhizosphere microbial communities from Tennessee, USA - Rhizosphere MetaG P. deltoides SRZDD2 | ecosystem: Host-associated > Plants > Roots > Rhizosphere > Soil | place: USA... | reverse complement strand
GCGGAAGCTGCGGCCGCGCGCCTGATCGGGCGTCCCGACGAAGACACGACCGAACCGGCGCGCGGGGGGCTCGGATTCGAGCGTGAGCAGACGATCGGAAAGCACGCGCCGTGCTTCATCGAGATCGACCGGCCCGACCCCCGACATCGGGCGGAGATCGGCGAGCACGCGCAGCACCTGAACCGGCACACGCAGCACGCGCGGCGCCAGCTGCTCGAACAGCGCGAGCCACTCGCCCCACGTCGCCTGCCCGGGCCATGACGCGAGTGTCTCGACGACCGGCAGGGCGAATTGCCGCAGTCGCTCGAGCTGATCGCCAGCCAGCCGCAGCCCGCGGACCCGGCCCGACTCGTCCCCATCGGCGCGGGCCGCCTCGGCGATCTGGCGCTGCAGCTCGGCGGCGAGCCCGTCCAGCCGTCGCCGCCAGCGCGCCGCGTCCTGGCCGATCACCGCCGCGTCGCCGAGGAGCTGTTCCCACTTCCATGGCGACCGCAGTGTGCCCGCCACGACCGCTTCATCCGGACTGACCGTTTCCGACGAGGCGTGCTCCTCTTCCAGCGCGAACTCGTCCTCGGCCGGCTCACTCCCACGGGTCAATGCCTCGTCGCGCGACGCCGACCATGACGCCGTGCCGCCGGGAATCTCCCTCGTGTCGAGCGGCGGAACCTGTCCGAGCGACAAGTACTCGGCAAACCTCGCCGCGGAGAGCTGCTCACCGGCGCACGCGAGGATGGCGAGGAAGGCGCGCCCGGCAGGGTGCGGGCGGCGCGTGCCGCGATCGAACCAGGCCGGCACGCCGGCGCGATGGAGCGCGTGCTCGATCAAGCCGAAGTAGTTGCGCGGTGAGCGCACGAGGATCGCCATCTGGTCGAAGGGTGTGCCGGCGCCGGCGCGATCGAGAACGCGGCGGGCGATCTCCACGCATTCCCGCCCCTCGCCCGGCGCCGAGAAGAACTCGAGCGAGCCGTCGAGCCGACGCAGCGGCGGCGTGGCGTCGTCGTCGAAGAGGAACACCCGCAGCGCCGCGAGATCGTTGCCGCCAGGTTCGTCAGCCGCTTCCGCGCGTCCGCCGAGATCGACAAAGGCGCCGGCGGCGCGGTCCCCTCGGGGCACGGTCGCGAGCACCTCGTCGGCAGCGGCGACGATTGCGCCCGCCAGCTCGCGCTCCGCGGCGTGATCGAGCGGCACGTCGAGAAAAACGACGGCGCCGGGAAACGGGCGTCTGGCCACGATCTGAGCGGCGGCGCGAAGGAGCGCGGCGCGATCGACGGCCGCAGCGCCAGCAAAGGCTTCGTCGAAGCGCTCGAGCAGCTCGCCGAGATCCGCGTGGGCGAGCGCTGGTCCGCTCAACCTGGCGGGCGCGATCCCTGCGAGGCGCAGCTCCTGGAGCGTGCGGGTGAGCGCGCGCGGAAATCCCGGCAAGGTGGCGACCGGCGCGAAGTAGTGCAGCGCGCCATCGCGGCTCGCCTCGAACGCCGCCCGTGTCGCTACGGCCTCCGCCCCGAGCCAGGTGCTCGGCGCCCGGGCGGTCTCCGCGAGCGAGAGCAGTGCGGTGCGTGCCGCAAACTGGGTGAGGCTGAGGCGCAGCCAGCCAACGGTGGCCGGCCGCTCCGCAGCCGCCAGGCGCGCGAGATCGTCGGCCGCGCCGCGCGAGGCGCCGATGATCGTGAGCGGCTGACCGAATGGAATCTGGGAGAGAAAGGACGCCGCGGCGTCGAGACGAACGGCGGCGGATGCCGCCTCGATGAGACGAAACGAGCGGGAAGCGCGCATGTCGTGTGCCTGCCCCGGCCGACCCGCCGGGAATCCGTAACGGCGAGTCCATCCCGCCGTGGCGACAACAGTAGCACAGGCGCGTGCGCGGGAATAAGCTAATGCATCGTTCAGGAGTCTCACCCATGTCACCGACTACATGGCTCGCTGGCGCCGCGACGCTGCTGGTTGTTGCGCACCTGTTGACGACACCCGGTCGCGCACAGGCCGCCGCTCCGGCTTCACAGAGCGCGCCCGCGCAGACGCCGGCGGGTCCGGCTGCACCGGCGACGCCGGCCGGGCCGTCGAAGGTCGTCATCTTCCCGGCCACCATGAAGGAGCTCATGGTGGACCTGATCTTCCCGACGTCGAACGAGCTGTTCTACGTCTCGCGCAGCGAGCCGAAGACCGGCGTCGAATGGGCGCGGCTCGAGCTGAACTTCCTTACCCTCGCGGAATCGGCCAACCTGCTCATGGCGCCGCCGCGCGCCCGCAACGAAGAGAAGTGGATGGCTGATGCGAAGCTGCTGCAGACGGTGGGCCTCAAGGCCTACCGGTACGCGAAGGCGAAGGACTATCAGGCGCTCGTGGACCTGAACGACGAGCTGTACGAGTCGTGTCAGGCGTGTCACGTCGACTATCGGCCCGGGTATCGGCGAAGGCCGTAAGGGTCGGGGCCGGGGCTCGGGTCCGGGGGTTCTCCGTTCGGTGAAGAGGCGTCGCACTCCCACATGCGCCGACTGTCGAGACTCGCGCCACTGATCGTCGTCGTCGCCGCGCTCAGCTCGCCGATCCTGCCGGCGCAGCAGCCGCTCATCGTTCGCGGGCGCGTCGTGCGCGCCGGCGACCCCGCCGTGCCTCTGCCTCGCGCGCGGATCTCGTTGAACAGTCTCCCGACTGCCGAGCGAGTCTTCACCGACGATCAGGGGCGGTTCGAGATCGCGGTGCCCGCGCCGGGCACCACGCTCACGGCGTCGAAACCTGGCTTCGTGACGGCCACGCTTCCGGTGTCCAGGCGCCGAGCTCCCGAGCCGATCGAGATTCCGCTGGTCAGGGGGGCGGCTTTGATCGGTCGCGTGATCGATCCGTTCGGCCAGCTCGTGGCGCTGTCGGGCGTGCGCGTTCGACCCGTCGACCAGGCTCGGCTGGCAGACCCGGTACACGCGCCGGTGAACGCCGTCACGAACGATCGCGGGGAGTTTCGCGTCGGCGGCCTTGCGCCAGGCAGCTATGAGGTGTCCGCGTCTTTCGTTTACGACCCGAAGGAACAATTCCAGAGCGACATCGCTCCGTCTGCCCTGCTGGTGGTTGGCGTGTCGCGGCCAACGCCGGAGCCAGTGGCCGTGACCCTGCAGGCGGGTCAAGAGCTGTTCGTGACCCTCAACCACCGGGAGCCAACAGAGGCGGGCGAATATGCCGGGAGCGGCGCCATCACCGGCGTCGTGGTCGATGACTTCGGCGACGCCGTCCAGGGCGTGCGTGTGCGTCTGTGGCAGGCCTCGCTTGCCGACGGACGCCGCGTCCTGACCCCGACCCAATCCTCGCATGCCACCGACGATCGTGGTCAGTACCGGGCTTACCGCGTGGCTCCTGGCAGGTATTTCGTTTCCGTCGACGATCCGGCCGGTGTGATCTCTGACCCCACGCTCACGACCGACACGCCTGTCTTCTATCCAGGGACGGTCACACCCGCTGAAGCCCTCGAGATCGAGATCGGACCGCAGCAGGAGGCGTCGGGCACCCACGTGGTGTTCAGCGCACGGCATCAGGCTCGAGTGCGTGGGTTCGTGACAAACGCCGCCGGGCAGCCATACAGGGCGAACGTGACGCTGGTGGCCGCTTTTCACCCCGGCGAGCCGTCCATGCCGGCGCGCGCGGTGGCCTCCGAGGCATCGACCGGCGCCTTCCAGTTCGAGAACGTCCCCCCGGGGGACTACGTGGTGCGTGCCACGGCCGGGCAGAGCGCAGGGCGAGGCCAGAGTGCGGGGACCTTTCCTGGCGCCCTTCCGCTCTCGCTGACTCGATCGACCATCACCGAGTTCGGTGCGCAGAGGATCAGGGTGAGCGGCGACGACCCGGCGCCGATCACCGTGAGGACATCTCCCACGTCATCGGTGGTCGGTCGTATCGCATTCGATGGAAAACCGGCCGGCCTTGACGTGTTGGCGCAGCTCGCGATCGCCGCTGTCCCCGACGATCCCGACACGGCGCCCGGAGTGATGCAGGCGTCCATCAAGGTTGGCTCACCAGGCCGCACCGGCGACTGGACCTTCGAGATAGCGGGAGTGGTCGGCCCGGTCCGGCTGGTCATGAAGACGCCGGCTCCGTGGTGGCTGAAATCGGTGAACACACAGGTCGCTCGCTCGCCCGACGACCTGTTCGATCCGGTGGCCACGGCAGGCGGCCCGGACGACCTGACCTTGTCGCTCTCCGACACGGCAGCCAGCGTGTCCGGGCGCGTTCAGAACGACCGTCCGGAGTCGGAGTGCATGGTGATTCTGTTCCCGACCGAGGAGCGGCTGTGGTACCACCGCTCGCCCTACATCCGGACGTCGCCGTCAGGCACCACTTCGCGGTTCACCTTCGGCGGCATTCCACCCGGCGAGTACTTCATCACCGCCGTCGAACAGGACACCCGTCAGCGGGGTGAGTGGTGGACGGATCGCGAAGCGCTGCTCACGCTCACACCGACCGCGCAACGCATCACGCTGTCGGAGCGTCAGTCGAGCAGAGTGGATCTACAGCTGGTGCCTGTTCCTCGATAGACAGAAGACAGAAGGAAGAACGAAGAAGACGTCGCCTCAGGCCCTGACTGGTGATGGCACGGCTGCGGCGGCCAGCTCACCAACATCGGTCGAGTCCTCGATGGCCCAGCACTGCTGGATGATCCGGTCCACCTGAGCCTCCGGCAGCGCCAGCACCGCCTGGTTCCTGAACTTCTCCTCCAGCTGACGGTTCGTCATCGGCTTCGCGAGATTGCCGAGCGACTGCTCGACGAAGATCCCAATCCTGCGGCCGTCCGCGAGCTCGACCTCGATGCCCGCCTGGTCCTCGGTGACCGCCGGATCTCCGGTCGCGGTGGTCCGCTCGCGCACGCGCTTGACCGCCGGATCGTTCACCGCGGCATCGGTGTACTCCTGCAGTCCGGCCCGGCCGCGTACCAGCCCGACGGCCGCACCGTGATACACGGAGAACTTGCCCTGGAGCCCGAGCGTGATGTTCTGCTGGTTGCAGAGGTCGAGCACGAGCGGCGCCACACGCAGGCGAACCGCGGCAATCGCGTCCGCACGCAGCTGGTGCTGCTGGTGCAGCTGAATACAGCCATCGATCGTCGGATGATTGACGATGCCGCACGGGAACGGTTTGTAGGTGTTGACGCGGAGGTCGAAGTCGACGCCGAGGTTGGCGGTGATCTTCGACAGGTCGTAGCGCACTGCGGTCACCGGCGCGAACCCGCGCGGCCCCTCGATACCGCGTTCGCCCGCCGTAAAGCCTTTCGCGGCCAGCAGTGCGGCCGCGTAGCCGTTCTGCGCCGATCGCCCCGGATGAAACGCCTTGCCCATCGACCCGAACATCTCGCGCAGGCCCGCCGCCTGCGTGGCCGCCAGGCCGAGCGCCCAGATCATCTGCGGCTCCGGCAAGCCGATCGCCCTGCCGATCGCGGCGGCCGCACCGAAGACGCCCACCGTTCCGGTCATGTGCCAGCCGGCGGAGTAATGCGCCGGATAGACGGCGTTGGCGACCCGCGACTCCGCCTCGAAGCCGAGGATGAAGGCGCGCATGAAATCGCGCCCGCTGATCCGATTGGCGCTGGCAAAGGCGAAGAGCGCGGACGCCACCGGCGAGGTCGGATGGCTGTAGTTGCCCGGCGTGGTGTCGTCGTAGTCGTGCACGTGCGAGCTGATGCCGTTCATCAGCGACGCGTGCAGCGGGTCCATCCGCTCCTCGCGGCCGAGCACGCTGGCCGTCGGCGCGCCGAAGAACGGCCCGAGGGCCTGAATGGCGACCTCCATGGCCGGCTCGCGGCAGCCACCGAGCGCGCACCCGACGTAATTGAGGATGGCGCGTCGCGCTTCGTCGCGGACGTCGCGCGGGATGTCATCGAGAGACGTGTTGACGACGAACGACGCAAGCGTGCGGGTTTCCGACATGAGGGCCCTCAGACGTCAGTAATATATCCGCTCCGATGTCGCTGTCGTCCGATCTCGCCCGCTGGAGCACGAGCCTTACCTTCGATGACCTCCCCGCCGACGTCGTTCACGCCACGCGGTTGCGCGTGCTGGACGTCATCGGGCTGTGCCTCGCCGGCGCCGGCACGCCGCTCGGACGCTCCACGCGCGACGCCGCGTCCGCGCTTTCTCCGGCCGGCCCGTGCACGATCCTGGGATTCGGCGACAAGGTCGGCGTGACGCTCGCCGCGCTCGCCAATGGGACCTTTTCGCAGGCGCTCGAGTACGACGACACGCACAACGAATCGATCGTGCACATGAGCAGCCCCTCCGTCGCCGCGGCGCTCGCGCTGTCCGAGGTCGCCGCCGTCTCGGGACGTGACTTCATCGCCGCGGTCGCCGTGGGAAACGAGATCGCCTGCCGCCTCGGCAGCGTGGCGTCCGGTCAGTTCCACAAGCGAGGCTTTCACCCCACCGGCCTCTTCGCTGCGTTCGGCGTTTCGTATCTGGCGAGCCGGCTGCTTGGTCTGGACGCCCCGTCGACTGCCGGCGCGGCGGGTATTTGCGGCAGCTTCGCGTCGGGAATCCTCGAGTGCTGGGTTGACGGGAGCGACACGAAGTTTCTTCACGCCGGGTGGGCGGCGCAGAGCGGAATCGTATCTGCCCACCTCGCCCGCGCCGGTGCGACCGGCGCCGTGCAGGTCCTCGAGGGACGCTTTGGCTTCTTCGCGTCGCACCTGCAGCACGCCGATCCGCCTCCGGACTTCGACCGTGCCACCGGTGACCTCGGCCACCTCTGGGAGAGCCGCAACGCGTCCTTCAAACCCTTCCCGGCCGCGCACGTCATTCATCCGTACATCGACGCCGTGCTCCGGCTGCGCGCGCAGCACGGGATTCACGCTGGCGACATCGAGCGCGTGGACTGCCCGGTCGCTCCCTTCATCGTCGGCATCGTGTGCGAGCCGACGGCGGAAAAGTTTGCGCCGGCCACGGCATCCCACTGCCGGGTGAGCCTGCAATACACGCTGGCCGAAGCGATGCACCGCGGATCGCTCGGCCGGGATGCGTATCAGGATGCATCGCGCCTCGACCCCGCAGTGCTGGACCTCGCCCGGCGGGTCCGCTACCGTGCGGACCCGGAGTATCCCGGACCCGGCCGATTCAAGGGCGCGGCCACCATCACGATGAAGGACGGTCGCGTCTTCGAAACCGTGGAAGAGTACAACCGCGGGTCGAAGGAGAACCCGATGAGCGACGAGGATTTGCGCGCGAAGTTCGACGAGAATGCCGGCGCCGCGCTGGACCAGCGGGCGCGCGAGCGTCTCGTCGCCACGATCGCTTCCCTCGAGACGATTCCGAACGCTGCTGTTCTGGCGACGCTTGCCGCCGTGTCTCGAGGCGATTCGAGAAGGTGATGCTCAGCCGTATCCGCATGCGACCGAGCGTTCACTCGATTTTCGGGCGATTCCCAAACAAGAAAAATCCCGTTGATTCTCTCGTCCGACGAGCGTATCGTCTGCGGCGCTGAGCTGCCCTCAGAAAAAGTACCTATCCCCTCTGCTAGTCGCTAGTGCTGTCCACGCTGAATCAACGCCGGGCGCCAATTCCGAATGAGCGAGAGCGATGAGCGCGTCGTTCGCCGTTGAACCGATCGGTCACCGCCAGCCAAGCCCCGACGTCGTGCGCCCTGTTGCCGCCGACGTCTTCCAACCGGAGACCCGCATGGCCCCACCAGTCCGCCTCGGACTCTGCACGCGAGCCCTGTTCCTGATCGCCGCGGCCGTCGTTGCGGCCAGCACCGCCGGCCGCGCCCAGTCGTCCGGCCCTGCCGCCGGAGTGTACGAGATCGTGCTGCGCTCCAACGCCAAGTGCCTCGGCGTGGCCGGTCAATCGCCCGGCGATCAACAGCCCGTCGTGCAAACCACCTGCACCGGCAGCGACAGCCAGCACTGGGCGGTCAAGCCGCTGGCGGGCGGCGCCTACCGGCTCGTGGCTCAGGACAGCGGCAAGACGCTCGACGTGTGGGATTCCTCGATCGAAGAGGGCGCCGCGATCAGCGAACGGAGTCCGAACGGCAGCGCGAGCCAGGACTGGGCCATCCAGTCGTCCGGCGACGGCTACTACTATCTCTTCGCCGGCCACAGCGGCAAGGCGTTGAGCAACTACGCCTGGTCGGACTCCGACGGTGTGCAGACGATTCAGTGGACGCCGCTCGGCCAGCTCAATCAGCAGTGGCAGCTTCGCCCGGTTGCCTCGTCGGGTGGCGACCCGTCGACGGCCAACATCGTTCGCTTTCTCGAGCAAGCGACCTGGGGGCCGACGCCGGAGCTGATCGAGCACGTACGCAACGTCGGATTCGAGGGCTACCTGAACGAGCAGTTCAGCGCGCCGATGTCGAGCTACCCGACGTTGCCACCGGTGCTCACCACACGCGACACCACGGCGTGCCCGAACGGCTCGACCTGTCAGCGGGACAACTATTCGATGTACCTGCTGCAGAACAAGTTCTTCACCAACGCCCTCTACGGTCCGGACCAGCTGCGGCAGCGCGTCGCCTTCGCGCTGCACCAGATCATCGTGGTCTCCGGCGTCGACATCAACCTGCCGTTCTGGATGGCGCCGTACCTGCAGCTGCTCGACCGCCACGCGTTCGGCAGCTACCGCGACCTGCTCTACGACATTACGCTCAACCCGGCGATGGGCAACTATCTCGATGTCACCGGTAACGCCGCGCTGCGTCTCGACGCGAACGGCAACAGGCTGGCCGGACCGCCGAATGAGAACTATGCGCGCGAGGTCCTTCAGCTCTTCTCCATTGGAACCTTCAAGCTGAATCTCGACGGAACGCAGCAGCTCGATGCAAGCGGCCAACCCATCCCGACGTACGGCCAGGACGAAGTGAACAACTTCGCGCGTGTGTTCACCGGGTGGGTTCGCGCGACGGCTCCCGGCACCGGCATGCTCAACTACATCGACCCGATGGTGCCGAACAACGCGGCCCAGACGAACCACGACAAGGACGCGAAAACGCTGCTGAACGGGGTCGTGCTCCAAGCGGGTCAGGGTCAGACTCTCGTCAAGGACACGAACGACGCGATCGACAACATCGTCACCGATCCAAGCTTCGCGCCTTACATCTCCAAGCTGCTCATCCAGGATCTCGTCACCAGCAATCCCACCCCCGCGTACGTCGAGCGCGTCGCGCGGGCGTTCCGGGGCGACGTCACTGGGATCCGCGGCGATCTCAAGGCTGCCGTGCGCGCGATCCTGCTCGACGCCGAGGCTCGAGGCGACGTCAAGACCGACGCCGGCTACGGGCGCCTCCGCCATCCGCTGCAGCTCATCACCAACGTGCTGCGGGCGTTCGGCGCACGATCCAAGGATTTGAGCACTGAGAGCGATGGCGTGCTGGCCGGGCAGAGCGTCAACATGGGCATGGACCTGTTCCGTCCGCCGTCCGTCTTCAGCTACTTCTCGCCGTTCAACGGCGTTCCGGGCGGCGGCGGCCTGCGAGGACCCGAGTTCCAGCTGCTGTCGACGTCGACGTCGCTCATTCGCGCGAACTTCGTCAACACCATGCTCTCGCCGAACTCCAATACGGCAACCGCGGGAGGCATCGCGGTGAGCAATCCGAACACGCCGAACGGCACGGCGCTCAACATGGCGCCGTATCAGGCGCTTGCCGGCAACCCGGCCGCGCTCGTCGACACGCTCAACGTGCTGCTCCTGCACGGGACCATGTCGACCGACATGCGAACCAGCGTCATCGGCGCCGTCAACGCCGTCGCCGCGGGCAGCCCCCTCAAGAGAGCCAGGACGGCCGCGTACCTCGTGCTCACGTCCTCGCAGTATCAGGTGGAGAGATAGCCATGCGCGTTACACGTCGAGACTTCCTGCTGCAGTCCGGTCATGCGTGCTTCGGCTATGCCCTTGGCGCCGCTGCGTTCAGCGCCGGTATCGCACGCTTCGGGTTGATCAACGCCTTTGCGCAGGGCGCCGATTACCGTGCTCTGGTGTGTGTGTTCCTCGCGGGCGGCAACGACGGGAACAACATGGTCATCCCGCTCGACTCGTCGGGGTACAACGCCTACTCCACCGTGCGCAGTACGTCTGGGCTCTCGCTCCCGTCCGAGACGCTGCTGCCGATCACGCCTTCCTCGATCGGGAGTCCGTTCGGCCTGCATCCAAGTCTTCCGGAGCTTCGATCCTTGTGGGACGATCGGAAGCTTTCCGTGGTCGCCAACGTCGGTCCCCTGGCGCAGCCGCTCACGCGCGAGCAGTATCAAGGCGGCGCGCCGAAGCCCTATCAGCTGTTCTCGCACTCCGACCAGATCGCACAGTGGCAGTCGGCAATTGCCGACCGTGTCTCGCCCACGGGCTGGGGCGGACGCATAGCCGATCGAACACCTTTGAGTACATCGGGGTTCCCGACGCTGACCGCCATTTCGGGCGGTCTCTTTACTCGCGGCCAGACCACCAGCCCGCTCTCTATCGCCGCTGCTCCCACCGGCCTCAACCAGGTGCTCGTGCTCAACGGCTTCACCGACACCGAAGCTGCGTCGCGGCGAAGCTCGATGGACTTCCTGCGGACGATCGATACGGGCCAGACCCTTATCGGCGCGGCGAGCCGCAGCGTGCAGCAGGCGCTGGACATCAGCGCGTTATTCACCAACGACGTGACGCTCAACACTGCGTTCCCGAACACGACGCTCGGCAACCAGTTGAAGCAGGTGGCCAAGGTCATCAAGTTCAATCGAGAGTCGCCAGGACTCGGCCTGCGCAGGCAGATCTTCTTCACGCAGGTCGGAGGCAGCTTCGATACGCATCAGAATCAGCTCGCCACCCAGGCAAGCCTGCTGACGCAACTGAGCGGTGCCGTCAAGGCGTTCTACGAGGCGACCCTCGAATTGGGTGTCGAGAATCAGGTGACCACATTCACGCTGTCCGACTTCGGCCGCACATTTCAGCCTGCAGGCACCGGCGCGGCCACCGTCGGCAGCGATCACGCCTGGGGCAATCATCACTTCGTCGTCGGCGGCGCTGTCCGCGGCGGTGACTTCTTCGGCGAGATCGGGCCGAACGGCACGGTGTTCCCGGTGCTCCAGCTCAATGGCCCGAGCGACACCGACAACCGCGGCCGCTGGATTCCGACATCGTCGGTGGAGCAATACGCTGCCACCCTGGCCACCTGGTACGGCGTCTCTGCCGCCGATCTGCCGCTGGTGTTCCCGAACATCGGGCGGTTCCCCTCCATGAATCTCGGGTTCATGGTCTGAGCGAAGGAGGCTCAACAAAGGCGGACCTGAAGGTCCGCCTCTACGGAATAATAGGGGCGCTCTAGAACGTAGAGGCCGACCTTCAGGTCCGCCTCGGCCGGATCGTCAGATCCGCC
>Ga0075428_100008614_pt1 | contig 11316 bp, 8 predicted proteins | sample RhiMetdeltSRZDD2_FD_75291 | JGI IMG/M metagenome (GOLD analysis project Ga0075428, IMG submission 75291) | Populus rhizosphere microbial communities from Tennessee, USA - Rhizosphere MetaG P. deltoides SRZDD2 | ecosystem: Host-associated > Plants > Roots > Rhizosphere > Soil | place: USA... | reverse complement strand
AACCGAGGTCCAGATCGTGGATCCGCCAGAGCCACGGGAACGACTCACCGTCGCGTTCCGCATCATCCTTGCGATCCCGCACTTCTTCATCCTGTTCTTTCTGTATCTGGGATGGTGCCTGATGACGGTGATCGCCTGGTTCGCGATCCTTTTCAGTGGGTCGTATCCGCAGGGCTTATACGAGTTCGGCGTCGGTGTGCTGCGGTGGATGGTGCGAGTCGAGGCGTACATGCTGCTGTTGGTCGACGAGTACCCACCCTTCTCGCTCACATAGAGTCCGGTACCGCCTGGCCCATGGCTGACTCCTGATTCCTGACTCCTGATTCCTGATTCCTGTTCATTCGCTGTTCAGGTCCGTCCGCGCTATAACTGACCGAAGGCATCAGTGCGCATTCTGGTGGTCGAGGATGAGCGCACGCTATCGGCGCGGCTCGCCGAGGCGTTGAGCGCCGCCGGGTACGTGGTCGATGCCGCCGGCGACGGCACACGTGCCGACTTCCTCGCGCAGACCGAGCAGTACGACGCCATCGTGCTCGACCTCGGGCTGCCTGCCGTCGACGGCATCACGCTGCTGCGACGCTGGCGTGAGGCCAACCTGCCGGTGCCGGTGCTCGTGCTGTCGGCACGCGGAACGTGGTCGGAGAAAGTGCTCGGGATCGACAGCGGCGCCGACGACTACGTCACCAAACCGTTTCAGATGGAAGAGGTGCTCGCTCGAGTGCGGGCATTGATCCGTCGGGCACACGGCCGCGTGCAGCCCGAGCTGCGCTGCGGCCGCATCGCGCTGGATCCGCGCTCGACCCGCGTCACGGTCGATGGCGCGCCGGTCTCGTTGACGAGCCACGAGTTCAGGGTGCTGTCATACCTGATGCACCAGAGCGGCCGCGTCGTCTCCCGGGCTGAGCTGACCGAGCACATCTATGCCCAGGACTTCGATCGCGAGTCGAACACGGTTGAAGTGTTCATCGCCCGGCTGCGACGCAAGCTGGGGCCTTCGACGATCGAAACGGTGCGCGGCCTCGGATATCGTGTCGCCGCCGCGGGTGCGCCGGAGCGGGCGGAGTCGTGATGACGCATCTCTCGTTACGTTGGCGCATCGTCATCGGCACGCTGCTCTGGACCATCGGTCTGTTTGCCGGCGTGAGCTTCGTGTTGATCCACGTCATGTACTGGTGGCCGAGTTGGATCCAACATGTTCACTGGGCGTTGGGGCATTTCGCCCTCATCATCGCGATCGCGGTCGCCTCGCTGATCGCGGGGTTCTTGCAAATCAAGAAGGGCCTGTCCGCGCTCGACCAGATTCGCGGCCGTCTGTCGTCGGTGCACCGCGGCGAAGCGGAACGCGTCTCCGGTTCGTTTCCGAGTGAAATTCAACCGCTCGTGGACGACCTGAACGCGTTGCTCGATCAGCGCGAGCGACTCGTGCAACGGGCGATTGCCAAAGCCGGCGATCTCGCACACGGTCTGAAGACGCCGCTGGCCGTGCTGTCGCAGGAGGCGCAGCGAGCCGAACGCGAAGGCCAGTCCGATTTGGCGGTTTCCGTCGGCTCGCAGGTCGAGCGCATGCGAACGCAGATCGACTACCACCTGGCGCACGCGCGTGCGGCGGCCTCGGGCGCCGCGCCTGGCACCCGCTCGGTCGTGAAGTCGTCTGCCGACGCGCTGGCGCGAACGCTGATGCAGCTGTATTCGCAGCGCGGAATCGCCATCGACGTGTACGTCGCACCCGAGCACGCGGTGCGATGTCAGCGTGAGGACCTCGACGAGATGCTCGGCAACCTGCTCGACAACGCCTGCAAATGGGCGCGCACGCGCGTAACGGTGACCTCCGCCAACGGTGCCACCGGAGTCACCGTCATCACCGTCGACGATGACGGCCCCGGGCTCGCACCGGCGATGCGAGCCAGCGTGCTGCACCGAGGCGTACGCGCGGACGAAGCCGTCCCCGGCAGTGGTCTTGGACTCGCGATCGTGCGCGACGTCGCCGCGGTCTATGGCGGTTCGATCGAGCTCGCCGAGTCACCAACGAGCGGCGTGTCGGCGCGTCTCACACTCCCGTCGCTATCGCAGTCATAGACGATCGTCCGCCGATATAATTCGGCCGTCTTCACTCAGGAATGGTCAGCACCGGTACGAGGCTCGGGCCGTACGAGATTGTGAGTTCGCTCGGATCGGGCGGGATGGGCGAAGTGTATCGGGCTCGGGATCTCAAGCTCGGTCGCGAAGTCGCGCTGAAGATTCTGCCCGAGACGTTCGCCGCCGACGCCGAGCGACTGGCGCGATTCCAGCGCGAGGCGCAGGTCCTCGCCTCGCTGAATCACCCGAACATCGGCGCGATCTACGGGCTCGAAGAAGGTCCGGCCGAAGCCGGTGGTCCGTCTCAAGCCGGCGCGGGTCCGGCTAAAGCCGGACACTACGTACGGGCGCTGGTACTCGAGCTCGTGGACGGTCCGACGCTGGCGGAGCGGATCGCTCGAGGTCCGCTGCCCCTCGACGAAGTCCTGCCGATTGCGCGACAGATTGCGGAAGCGCTCGAGGCCGCGCATGAGCAAGGGATCATTCATCGCGATCTGAAGCCGGCGAACATCAAGCTCCGGTCTGACGGCACGGTGAAGGTGCTCGACTTCGGATTGGCCAAGCTGATCGAGCCGGGAATCGCGAATCGCGAATCCGGTTCCGTCGGTCACGGCCTCTCGCAGTCGCCGACGATTACGACACCGGCGATGACGATGGCTGGCGTGATTCTCGGTACTGCCGCTTACATGAGTCCCGAGCAAGCGAAGGGACGCGGCGCCGACAAGCGCAGCGACCTGTGGGCGTTCGGCTGCGTGCTCTTCGAGATGCTGACCGCCAAGCGCCCATTCGAGGGTGAGGACGTCAGCGACACGCTCGCGGCAGTGTTGCGTGGCGATCCGATTTGGAATGCGTTGCCGGCAGAGGTGCCAGCCGTCGTGCGGACGACACTCCAACAGTGTCTCGAGAAAGATCGACGACGCCGCATCGCCGACGCGTCGACGATTCGAGTCCTCCTCAGCGAGACCACGATGGCGTCCGTCGCCGGAGACGTGCCTGTGCCGCGCGTCGCACGTCGTCCGCTATGGGCACGCGCGGCCCCCTTCGCAGTCGTCGCGCTGGCGGCGATCGCGGTGAGCAGCGTGGCATGGTGGGTGATGCGCCCGCAGCCTGCGCACCCGGCGGTCGTACGCTTCACGTACTCGCTTCCGGCCGACCAGGTATTCACGCTTCCTTTCGTGGCGGAAGTCGCTCTCTCGCGCGACGGCACGCAGATCGCCTACGTCGCAAACACCCGCATCTACCTTCGATCGATGTCCGAGTCGGCGGTCCATCCGATCGCCGGCACAGAAGCGGCCGCGGAAGATAACGTGGGAGAACCGGTCTTTTCTCCTGACGGCCGCTCGATCGCGTTTTGGACCCGGTCGAGCCAGGTGGCCTCGGGAGTTCCGGGCCTCGGTGGCATGCTCAAACGAATCGCGACAACCGGAGGGACGGCGGTCACGCTGGCCCAGGTCGATTTTCCGTTCGGAATCGTATGGGACGGAGACGCCATCCTCGTGGGGCAGCGAGGCGGCATCGTGCGAGTAACGTCCGAGGGCGGGAAGCCCGAGCGAATCGTTCAGCTCAAAGACAGCGAGGCCGCTCTGCGGCCTCAACTCCTGCCGGGCAACATCGTGCTGTTCACACTGGGAACTGAGGTGCAGCCCGCGGTTGCCGCTCTCGGATCATGGGACAAGGCCACAATCGTCGCGCAGTCCTTGACATCAGGTGAACGGGTGACACTGATTCGCGAAGCCACAGACGGACGCTACCTTCCGACCGGACACTTGGTTTACGCGCAGGGAGGCGTCGTCTTCAGCCAGAGGTTCGATGCAAACCGGCTGCAGGTGACCGGCAGACCCGTTCCGGTGATCGAGGGAGTGGCGCGGGCCGGCCTCGACTTGCAGAATCAAGGTGGATCGGTTCAGGCCAGCATTTCGGATACGGGCTCCCTGGTCTATGTCCCCGGCCCCGCGGACGTCTCGACGCGAACGCGGGACCTCGTTCTGATCGATCGAATGGGAACCGTCGAATCGTTGAAGGCGCCGCGCGGAACCTACGAGTACCCGAGGGTGTCTCCTGACGGCAAACAGGTGGCCGTCGGTGCAGACGACGGCAAGCAGGCGCACGTCTGGATCTCCGACGTGTCGGGCACCAGCTCGATCCGACAGCTGACGTTTCAGGGACGGAACCGCTTCCCGATCTGGTCTGCCGACGGTCAGAGGGTGACCTATCAATCGGACCGCGACGGCGAGGTGGCGCTTGTGTGGCAGCGCGCCGATGGCAGCATGCCGTCGGAACGTCTCATGAAACCTGAGCCGAACACCAGCCCCGTGCCCGAAGCGTGGTCACCCGACGGAAAGCACCTGTTGTTCACGACCAGGCAGGGCGGGACCGGGTCGCTTTGGGTGCTTTCGATGCAGGACGGTACCGCCAGGCGCTTCGGTGATGTCACGTCAAACACCGGCATCGCGGCGATCAGCCCCACGTTCTCGCCAGACGGCCGCTGGGTGGCGTATGTCGCGAGCACCGAAGCGACTCGCGCGTCAGCACAGATCTTCGTGCAACCGTTTCCGCCAACGGGCATCCGCTACTCGGTGGTGGCGGGAGGCACAGATCCGACGTGGTCCCGTACCGGACGCGAGCTCGTGTTCTATAACCTCCTCAACGGACAAGGGACCGCCGTCGCGATCACCACGCAGCCGACCTTCACGGTGGGGAGCGTGACAACCCTTCCATCGGGAGGGCTGTTCCCGCGACGACTCGGCACGAATCGCGATTTCGACATGTTTCCCGACGGCAATCGATTCGTCGCCGCCGTCGCGTCGGGTGGAAGGCCGCGAGACGTCCGGCAGTTCGAGGTTGTCCTGAACTGGTTCGAAGAGCTGAAGCAACGCGTCGCGGCGAACTGACGCTACTTCTTGGCCACAAGCTCCCAGAACTGCTTCTCGTTCAGCAGCGTGATCTTGTAGCCCTTCTGCCGGAGCCGTTTGATCTCCATCAGCTTCAACCCACCGTCGCGGCCTGCGGCCTGAAGCGGGTTGGGACGGCCGCGGACGATGACAGTCGTGAGTGCCGACGGCCCGCTGTGCACGACCGCGCCGGCGCGCGTGGCCGCGCGCACGGCCTCCTTCCGCCGCTTGGTCAGAATGCCGGTGAAGGTCAGATGCACCTCCTTCAAGCTGCGAAGCATTCCGCTCTTCAACCGTGGTGGCGGCGTGTTGAGCGCGTCGATCAGCTCGCCGGCATTCTCATAGCGCTTCCGCCGCTCACCGATGCAGCGATGGATGATCTCTTTCAGATGATCGCTGCACACCAGCGTGCGAATCTCCGACGTTCTGACACGCGTTCGCGCGTCACCCTTGACCAGCATCGCCAACAACTGCCCCACCTGATACACGTCGTCGCGCGCCTGCCACTTCGGCGCCGCAGCATCGAGGAATTCACTCGGCGCTGTCAACGCGTTCATCGTCCGCGCGGTGATCCCGCGTCGATCGCTCTGCTGACGGACGATGCCGAAGTCGCCCAGCTTGAGACGACGGCCGTCGCACACGAACACGTTGAGCGGAGTGAGATCGCGATGCAACAACTGGCCGCGGTGCAGCTTGCCGAGCACTTCGAGCACACCGGCAATCTCGCGGCGGACTGTCGTTTCTGACCAGGGCCGGCTCTGGCGGCGCAGGTACGCGCTCAGATCGCCATCGCTGGCGTACTCCAGCGCCAGACAATACGCGACCGGATGTCCCGCCCGGAACAACGGGAACACATCGAAGACGTGAATCGCGCGCGGGTGGCCGTCGAGCAGTTGGCCGAAGTACGCCTCGCGCAGCCATCCGTCGATGCGATGGCTGATCTTGATGCACAGGGCCTCGGGGACCAGCGTCGAACGACCGAGCCGCCGCGCGAGATACACCTGTCCGAAGCCGCCCTGGCCGAGCAGTCGCTCGATCTCGTACTGCAGCTGCGTTTCCGGACTGGTGATGACCTGACCGATGTGTAGGAGTTCTCCCGCGCGCTCGCTCGGCGCGTGCGGTCTCGTCGCCGTTCGAGTGACGGCGCTCGAAATGCGGGTCTGCATTGGCGATTACGTCAGACCAGCATAGCCGACAAACGAAAACGGCCTGGCTCGGGGCCAGGCCGTTCGATCGATTGAAGCGTGGTCGGGATGGCCGGATTCGAACCGGCGGCCCCTTGACCCCCAGTCAAGTGCGCTACCAGGCTGCGCCACATCCCGACGTTCTTAGGAACGTTGAACCGGAACTCTGAACGACGGGCCGCCTGAAGGTGGCCCCGACGTCATGCGTTCGCGCGTTTGCGCTTGGGCGGCGGGCTTGGCTTCCTCGTCGCCGATCGCTTCGACGGCGTCGGCTTCTGTCGTACCGCAAGGGCACGCCGCGGCGTCGCCGATGTCGGTTCGAGTCGATAGTCGTCCACGACCACGACCGTCCCAGGCGCACTCGACAGCAACTTCAGGATCGACTTCAAACCGTCGCGCACGTGCGCGATGCGCGTCCGCGCATCCGACGCCAACGCATCGAGCACCTCGGCGACGTCCTGATCGTTGACTTTCGTCGCGCCGTTGTTCTGCTCGATCCGCCGACGCGCGCCCGCCAGCGTCAGGCCCTCGCCAAACACCAGTTGCTTGATCTTGAGCACCTGATCGACGTCCGACTGTCGATACAGCCGCGGGCTGTCCGCTGCCTTCTGAACGCCGATGCCTGGGAACTCCTTCTCCCACGATCGCAGCACATAGGGCTGGAGCTGCGTCATCTCGCAGACCTCAGCGGCCTTGTACCACCTCTGCGTCATCGCGAATCAGTATAGCAGCACTAAACAGTTCACGGTTCAGGAGTTCAGGGTTCAAGGTTCCCGGTTTTCGGTCCGGAGTTCATCGTTCACGGTTCCCGGCTCGCTCTCGCTCGCCGGCGCGACGAGCGCGGCGCCCCTTTCGACGCATCGCGACCGGTCCTTCTTCGAGCCCGCACGTGGATCCGGATCGGCGTTCCCTTGAACCCGAACTCCTCACGCAGTCGGTTCTCGAGATACCGCTGATACGAGAAGTGGAACGTGGTCGCGACGTTGGTGAAGAACACGAACGTGGGCGGCGCGACACCGGTCTGGGCGGCGTAGAGGATCCGGACGTGGGTCCGCCCCGGGCTGGCCGGAGGGTGCTCCGCTGACACGCGCTCGACGAATACGTTCAGCTCCGCCGTCTTCACCCGCGTCCGCCTCGACTCGCCGACGGCATCGATGGCGTCGAGCAACTTCGGCGTCCGCTCGCCGGTCATCGCTGAGATATGAAGGATCGTGGCGTAGTCCAGGAACTTCAGCCTCCGGCGAAGCTCCTCGTCGAACGTCTTCACGAAGTCGGGTCCGTTGTCCTTCGTCAGATCCCACTTGTTGGCGACAATGATCAGCCCGCGGCCGGCCCGATCGGCTTCGCCGGCGATGGCCGCGTCCTGTTCGGTCACGCCTTCCACCGCGTCGATGACGAGGACGACGATGTCAGCGGCTTCGATCGCGCGACGGGCCAGCAGCACGCTCACGGTTTCCACCTGACCCCCGCGTGCGACACGACCGGGACGCCGAATGCCAGCCGTATCCACGATCCGAAACGTGCGGCGGTGCCATCGCATGACCGTATCTACAGCGTCCCGAGTCGTCCCTGGCACCTCGCTCACGATCATGCGCTCCTCGCGCAGCAACCGATTGACCAGGGACGACTTGCCCACATTCGGCCGCCCGACGATCGCCACGGCGAGATCGGGAGGTTTCTCCACGGCACTTGCGTGGCGAGGGAGCAGGTCGACGATCGCGTCAAGGAGATCGCCGATGCCTGTGCCGTGCTCGGCCGCAATCTCGAACACCGGATCGAACCCGAGCGCGAAGAACTCGAGCACGCCGCTCCTCGCCCTGCGATCGTCGGTCTTGTTGACCGCGATCAGCGCCTGCTTGTCAGCGGCGCGGACCGCCTCGGTGATCTCACGATCGCCAGGCATCAGCCCTTCACGACCATCCACAACGAGGACAAGGAGATCCGCGTCGATGATCGCGCGGCGGCCGCGCTCGAGTACGAGCGCATGCAAGGGGTCCTGGCTTGCGCCGAACATGCCACCGGTATCAGTCAGCTCGAACCGTGTGCCGCGCCATTCAACTGCATGCGTGATCACGTCGCGCGTCGTCCCCGGGATCGCCGTGACGATCGATCGCCTCGTATCTGTAAGGCGGTTGAACAGCGTCGACTTGCCCACGTTCGGGCGGCCGACGAGCACGACGGAAGGTAATGATTTTGCGGCCACAGATGAGTGCGGTTGACAGCCTAAGTGATTATTTTTATAGTAGTTACCGCGTTTGCAGCAGAGGCATCCCGCGCATGATCAAGGTCGACATCGTCAACGAAGTTTCGAAAATCGCCGACATCACGAAGGTCAAGGCCGAGGTGGCAGTCGACGCTGTCTTCGACGCCATGCGGTTGTCCATGCAGCGGGGCGACCGCATCGAGCTGCGGGGCTTCGGCGTGTTCCAGGTGAAGCCGCGTAAGCGCGGCATTGGCCGGAACCCGAGGACCGGCAAGGAGGTCCGGATCCCACCCGGTCGGACCATCCGCTTCAAACCCGGCAAAGACCTCCAGAATATCGGTTGAGTTCGTAATAGCTGCCCCCGCGATGGGCCATCCCTCTTCAGCCGAGTCTCCGGAGATCCGTCTCCCGGAACAACCACCCGAGTTGGCGCGGCCGTACGTGCTGCCGCCCTCCCCGCGGCCGGCCCCGATCACCCGGCATGTGGTCCTGTTCGTCTTGACATTTCTCACGACAACGCTTGTCGGCGCTCAGTTTTACGCGAGTTTCGTCACCAACATCGGCACGAACACCAGCAACATACCCTCGTTCTCGTGGCTGCTCCTCGGCGGTCTGTGGTACAGCGTCGGCGTTCTGACCATCCTCGGCGTGCACGAGTTCGGACACTATTTTGCCTGCAAGTATTACGGCGTAGACGCGTCACTTCCCTATTTCATTCCGCTTCCGCTGCCGTTTGCGATTCCGGGGACCTTCGGGGCCGTCATCCGCATCCGGCAGCACATCGCGTCGAAACAGCAGTATTTCGACATCGGCATCGCCGGCCCCATCGCCGGGTTTCTCGTGCTCATCCCGATCCTCGTGCTGGGCATCAGCCTCTCGAACATCGTGACACTCCCCGCCGACTTCAATGGGGAGAACTATGCCGAACCGCTGCTGTTCCAGTGGATCGAAAAGCTCTTCCTGCCGTCACTGGCCGCTGGCGAAACGATCAACCTTCATCCAGCAGGCTGGGCCGCGTGGTGGGGCCTCCTTGCCACCGCCCTGAACCTGTTCCCCGCTGGTCAACTCGACGGCGGGCACATCAGCTACGCGGTGTTCGGGCGCAAGTCTTCGACGATTACGATCGGCGTGATCGCCTGCCTGATCATCCTGACCGTCGGATCGATGGTCGTGCTTCGCACACCATCGTATCTGCTCCCGACGATACTCCTGGTGATCATGGTGTTCGTCATGGGGCCGCATCACCCGCGAACGCCCGACGAAGACCAGGCACTCGATGCCAAACGCCTCTGGTTGGCCGTATTCGCCGCCTTCATGTTCATCGTCTCGTTCACGCCGGTTCCCATTTCATTCATTAGAGGACGCTGAGCGGATCGACGTCGACGATCACACGCCGCCGAACTTCAGGCATTTCACCGAGCACGCTCTTCAACGCCTGACGCATGTCGGCGCGCCGAGTCCCTTTCAGGAAGAACTGCACGCGATGTTCGCCGCGGAGCCGCAGCAGCGGCGCGGGCGCCGGCCCCAGGATCAGGAACCCCGCGACGGCAGCGAGCGGCTCGAGTCGGCGAACGAGATCCTGCGCCGTCTGCATGGCGTCCTCGAACGATCGGCCGCGCACGACGGCGTTCACGAGCGCAACCGTCGGCGGATATCGCATGCTGCGCCGATAGGTCAGCTCCCGTTCGTAGAAGGCCGCATAGTCCTGCCGGCACGCGAACTGGATGCTGTAGTGCTCCGGATAGAGGGTCTGAACGATGGCCTCGCCGGTGCGCTCGCCGCGACCGGCGCGTCCTGCCACCTGCGTCAACAGCTGGAACGTCCGCTCGCCGGCGCGGAAGTCGGCGAGCCCCAATCCGACGTCGGCCGAGATGACTCCGACGAGCGTTACGCGCGGAAAGTCGTGCCCCTTGGCGATCATCTGGGTGCCGACGAGCACGTCGAGCTCCCCGGCGGCAAATCGCGAGAGCAGCGACGCCAGCGCACCGCGCCGGCGCACCGAATCGCGATCGACGCGGCCGATGCGCGCATCGGGAAATCGATCGCGAAGGTGCCCCTCGACTTTTTCAGTGCCGAAGCCGACGTGTTCGAGGTACGGTGCCGCGCATTTCCGGCACGCCTTCGGCACCATCATCGAGTAGTTGCAGTAATGACAGCGCGCGCGCCAGCCCTGGCGCGCCGAGTGGATGGTCAACGAGATCGTGCAGTTCGGGCATTCGAAGGTATCGCCGCATTGCCGGCAGAACACCGCCGTCGAGTAGCCACGGCGATTGAGCAGTACGAGCACTTGCTCGTGTCGCGCCAGCCGATCGTCGATCGCGCTGACGAGGGCGCGGCTGATGACGACGTCTGGCCCCTCGTCTGCGTATTCCTGACGCATGTTGACCACCCGAACGGCCGCCAGCGGCCGGTCGAGTACGCGACGCGCGAGTGAGATGCGCGTGTACTTCCCGTGTTCGGCGTTGAAGAACGTCTCCATGGACGGTGTCGCCGAGCCGAGCACGATGAGCGCCTGCTCGCGTTGCGCGCGGATGATGGCCACGTCGCGTCCGTGGTAGCGCGGCGCCTCCTCCTGCTTGTACGACGTGTCGTGCTCCTCGTCGACGACGATCAGCCCGAGGCGCGACAGCGGCACGAACACGGCCGAGCGGGTGCCGACGACCACATCGACCTCGCCTCGCCGGATGCGGTGCCATTGATCGTGCCGCTCGCCGTCGGACAACGCGCTGTGCTGAATCGCCACGCGGTCGCCAAACGCGCGCCGGAAGATGGCGGCGACCGAAGGCGTCAATGCGATCTCGGGAACCATCAACAGCGTCTGACGGCCGCGCTGCTGCACCAGGCCGGCGAGACGCGCATAAATCTCGGTCTTACCGCTCCCGGTGACACCGTGCAGGAGCGCGACCTTGAACGCGCCGCTCTCGGCCAGCGGCCCGAGGACGCTCAGCGCGTCGGCCTGCTC
>Ga0075428_100008612_pt1 | contig 11316 bp, 11 predicted proteins | sample RhiMetdeltSRZDD2_FD_75291 | JGI IMG/M metagenome (GOLD analysis project Ga0075428, IMG submission 75291) | Populus rhizosphere microbial communities from Tennessee, USA - Rhizosphere MetaG P. deltoides SRZDD2 | ecosystem: Host-associated > Plants > Roots > Rhizosphere > Soil | place: USA... | reverse complement strand
AGCGGGAGAGCATCACGGTGAAGCGTTCTTAAGCGTACTCTCACCGAGAATCGTAGTGCCGATATCGGCGGGCGCTCTCTATGGGTATCTGATGTCTTCGTTAGTGACTCTGTTCCCGCTCTATCTAAAACGAGAGATAAATGTTCCCGACGCAGGGATGGCCGCAATCATTACCGCGGTGATAATTGGGACAATAGTAAGTCAGGTTCCGATCGGGCACGCGGCAGACCGGTTCGGCAAGCGAAAAACTCTTCTGGTGTGCACGGTATTACTGTCGGGTGTTTTCGCCCTGATGTCCCTTCATTCAGATTGGAGACTGTTTCTGGCGACCGGGGTATTTGCCGGCGCGTTGGCTGGAAGCCTCTATCCGATGGGACTGGCGCTGATTGGTCAGAACGTGAGAAAGGCGCGTCTGGGGGCGGCAACGTCCACCTTTTCTCTCGCTTTCGGGATCGGCAGTTTGGTTGGGCCATCGGCTTCCGGATTCGCGATGACCCAGTTCGACAATCCGAAATGGCTACTCTATATCCCTGCGCTTTTATCTGGTGCGTTTGCGGTTGTGATCGTCTTGCTTTACGGGAAAACCGTCGCACGCGCCGAAAAGGCTGTGGGGACCGCCGCCGGTTCGTAGTCCCTTTTTGCCACAGGTTAACTCTCTTAGTTTCTCGCAGGCGTAAGCAACTGTGGTTACGTTTGTGCTCAGGCTTACTTACGGAAACCATCACGGCATTGTAAGATCATCCTCCCGATGTGTGCAGATGTGCGCAGTAAACTCGGGATTGAACGCGGGTTAGTGTAAGGGTCCATCTAAAGAGCGCGCTTGGCAGGCGCGCAGGCTCAACAACAACGAAAAACACAGGACTCGGCTAACTCGCAACCGTGCCGCTGCCAAACTACCGCTAAAGATAAACGTGACGGCGGCTACAATTTACTTCTGTGTCCTGGGTGGAAAGCGAGAGATCAATTGGCAACCACATCCAAGAGAGGTACGAAAACAAAAAGAAAGAAACGCACGAAAGGACCCAGCGAGAAGATACGATCACTCGCTGCCATCAGTCTTGCGAACAAAGTTGGTTATCTGAAGCTATCCGATCTCGTGGGTCAAAACAGCAGATCGGCCGAGAATGCAATCGATAAGTTAGCCAGCCGCAACTTCAAGGCGGGCCAAGCAATCTATCCTTCCTCACAAAAAAGCCCGATGGCCTGTCTGGTCAGAAGCGGGCGAGTCAATATCGTTCGCACTGCCTCGACCGGCCGGGACCTTGATGTGAAGGCGGTTGAAGCCGGAACGATTTTCGGTGAGATGCCGTTGCTCGGACAGTCAATGCTCGGAGCTAAGGCTGTGGCCGCCGACGCAGCCAAGGTTACCTTCATAACGCCCGCGGACTTTGAGAAGATCGCTTCCTCGTCTCCGTCAGTGGCTCTCAATCTGGCGCGCCAGATCGGACCGCGGCTTGTTGACGCCGAGAGACGTCACGAACAGTCCGCTTTCCAGCCGGTGACTTCGAGAGTGGCCTCGCTGCTGCTCAAGTTGTCGGGAGGGGCCAAAGAGGTAAAGGGATTTACTCACCAGGAGATGGCCGACAAACTGGGGGTTTATCGAGAGACGGTAACCAACGGCATAGCCGAGCTGAAGGCTGATCAACTGATCAAGGTTGGACGCAAGCGGATTACGCTGATGGATGTAAACGCGCTTCGTAAGATGGAGACCATTTAGGGGCGTCGTTGCCTCGAGGCCGTACGGCGAGTAAGATTGCTGTTGCTGGAAATTCACGCCGGAGCCGGCCCGATGGATATTCTCTGGATCATCATACTATTGGGCTACGCCGTGTGCGTAGCCCAATCTATTTTTGCGCTGACTACCAAGCGGCCAGTGATGAGGAGAACAGCGCTAGCCACACTCGCGTTGGCGCTGGGAGCACATACCGCGTGGCTTTTGCTGCGCGGAGTGCGCACAGGCAGATTTCCACTGATCGGCACCCAGGAGATGACCGCATTTCTTGCGTGGGGGCTGGTCCTTTCGACCCTGATTGCATATCGCTGGTATCACGCAAATGCGCTCAAGGCGTTCATTTTCCCGATCGTCCTGGTGCTCGCAGCCATCGCCGCAATATCGCCGGACCCCGAGGGGCAGACTCGAGAGTTTAGCAACACTCTTCAGAGCATCTTGCTTCCGGCGCACGTTGGTTTGTTGCTACTCGCCTACTCCTCGTTCTTTGTTGCGTTTGGCGCGGGTGTGATGTACATCATTCAGGAACGTGAGTTGAGGCACAAGCGATTCGGCACGATCTTCTACAAACTCCCCTCGCTGGACACCTGTGACGCCATAAGCTCTCGTGCAATGGCGATCGGGTTTGTGTTGATGACGCTGGGAATCGTCGGCGGGCTGTGGTACTCGTATTCAAGATACCACGTTTACTGGCAGGCTGGGCCGCTCGAGATCTTCTCCGTGGTGACCTGGTTGCTCTATCTGGTCATCATCCAATCCAGAATAAACGCAGGTTGGGGCGGACGGGCAGCAGCTCTCGCTTCGATCCTCAGCTTCATAATCGTGATCTGTAGCCTGGTGGGAGTTCGCTATCTGGGACACGCGTTTTGAAATTAGTCAGTAGTAGTCCGTAGTCCGAATATAGGTCCTATAGGTCGTATATGTCCTATATTGGGACCACGGACTACGGACTAGTTCTCTATTCGTTTCCATGAACATCGTACTCGTAGGATTGAGTCACAAGACGGCGCCGCTGGCGATGCGCGAACGTCTGGCGTTTGGCGAATCGCAGCTCGTCGACGCGCTTTCAAGACTCGTCGATCAAAAGACAGTGGACGAAGGTTTGATCGTCTCAACCTGCAACAGGGTCGAACTCATCGCATCCACTCCTGCCGGAGCCGAGCGAGGTCTGGAATGCCTCGCCGATTTTCTACGAGACTTCCATCACCTCACGCCCGATGCTCTGAATGGTCACTTGTACAAACACGCCGATACAGGAGCAATCAAGCATTTGTTCCGGGTCGCCTCAAGCCTGGATTCGATGGTCGTCGGCGAATCGCAGATACTCGGGCAGGTCAAAGATGCGTATCAGCAAGCGATAAACGCCGGCACGATAGGCCGGGTCCTGAGCCAGTTGATGCATCGCGCGCTCTCGGTCGCAAAACGGATACGCACCGAGACCGGCGTTGCGCAGAACCCGGTTTCGGTCAGCTCGGTCTCGGTCGAGCTCGCTCGAAAAATATTTGGAGATCTTTCCGACAAGACTGTGCTGCTGGTCGGCGCCGGCGAAGTCGCTGAACTTGCGGCCCGAAGCCTGATCGAAGCCGGAACCAGCAAGCTAATCGTTACAAATCGAACCGCCGAGCGCGCTGAGGACATCGCATCCAAGTTTTCCGGCGGAGCGGTGAATTTCGAAGCCTTTTACGACGTCCTCCCCTCCGCCGACATTGTGATCTGCTCCACCGGCGCTCCTGACTACATCATTCGGCCGCCTGAAACAAAACGAGCACTCAAATCCCGCAAAAAGGGGCCGGTGTTGTTTATTGATATCTCGGTGCCGAGAAACATCGATCCCGGGCTCTCTGCGCTCGAAAACGCGTTTTTGTTCGACATCGACGATCTTGACTCCATCATCAGCACCAACCTTCGCGAACGCGAGAGTGAGGCCCGCCAGGCCGAGTCAATAATCGACGCGGAAGTGGAGCACTTTGTCGAGCATCTTCGTTCGCTCGATATCGGTCCCGCGGTAGTAGAGGTGAAGGAACTTCTATCACAAATAGTAATCAGCGAGTTCCGGCGAAACCGCAAACGGCTAGGTGTGTTGAGTCCGGAACAGGAGGCCGCAATCGAGGAGGTAGTGATTCCAGCGCTCGTTAATAAAATCTCGCATCCGATGATTGTCCACATCCGCAACGCCGCACGCGAAGGAAAGCCTACTCAGATGATGGACGAACTTCGAAAGATGATTCGGATCGATTAAACGGGATGGTTGCTATTGATTGAAAAGATCACAATCGGAACGCGTGGCAGTCAACTCGCCCTGTGGCAGACCAACTGGGTAAAAGCCGAGATAGAGAAGCGATATCCCGCCATCAAGGTCGATGTCGAGATTATTTCAACGAAAGGCGACCGGGTGCTTGACCAGTCGCTTCCCAAATTGGGTGAGCAAGGAAAAGGTCTGTTCACAAAGGAACTTGAAGACGCGCTTTTCGATCATCGCGTGAACCTCGCGGTTCACAGTCTCAAGGATCTGCCGACCGAGCTCCCGGCTGGACTACACATCGGCGCAATCTGCGAAAGAGAAGACGTCCGTGATGCGCTTGTGGCTGGCCGCGCGATCAGATCATTCGCTGCCTTGCCCCAACGTGCTCGGGTCGGCACGAGCAGCCTTCGCCGTCAGTCGCAGCTACTTGCAGCGCGGCCCGATTTGGTGATCGAGCCCGTTCGTGGCAACGTCGATACGCGATTGCGTAAGCTCGATGAGGAACAATACGACGCCCTCGTCCTTGCGGCCGCCGGTCTTCACCGCCTAGGACACTCGAACCGAATCACCGAGTACCTGGATGAAGATCTCATGCTTCCGGCGGTCGGTCAGGGCGCGCTTGCGATTGAGACACGCGAGAATGATACCGAGACAGCCGAGATAATTCGCTCACTCAATCACGAACCCACGAAGCTCGCCTGCAAGGCTGAGCGTGCATTCTTGAAAGGACTCGGAGGAGGGTGTCTGGTTCCGATCGCTGCTAATGCCAGGATCTTGGGGGGCGTGCTAAGTCTCAAGGGAATGGTCTCGCGCCCCGACGGTTCGGAAGCGATGCGCGAGCAGGAAACGGGTCCATCAAATGATGCAGAATCGATCGGGGCACGCCTCGCGGAGAAAATGCTCGCCGCTGGAGCGAGCAGGATTCTGTCTTAGTGCGCCGACCACCTTACCCAGGCTTTGCCTACGAGTGTTGACCCGAAGTGGGTGTGGCAGTAAAGTAGCGGATCGTTCGAGCAGGCCGGTTGTTTAATTTCGCCTCAACTGATTCACCGTCTGATTCCAATCACACAGGAGCGCTAGGTATGCGTCTCAATGACCGACGGGTTCTTATTGCTTTTATTGCCGCCATCCTTGTAGCGCCGACTTGCTTAAATTCAATCTCAGCTCAGCAGAAGCCGCCCACGAAGCCCAATTGCCCGATCACAGGAGTAAGCTGTCCTTCCGAGGTCTATGTGAAGGATAAGTTGACGTTCAAAGCAGAGGTGACCGCCGGCGACTTCAACGTGCAGCCGACATACAATTGGACGGTCTCGGCTGGCACGATCTCGTCGGGTCAAGGGACAAGCGCGATCGAGGTAAATACAAGTGGGATGGCTCCCCATTCAACGGTGACAGCGACAGTTGATGTGGGTGGGTTTGCCAGAGAATGCGGATACGGGTCTACCGCGGCCAGTTGCACCACCTCGGTGATGAAAAAAGCTGAAGCGCGAAAGCTGGACGAGTACGGCAGACTGACCGCAAAAGACGAAAGCCCGAGACTCGACAACTTCGTGATCGAGTTGAATTCTGACCCTACGGTGCGGGGTCATATCATCTCTTATAACCCCCGCAACGGAAAACCAGGCGATGCGCAGAAGGCGGCCGACAGGGTTAGAGATTACCTTGTTAAGAAGCGCGGAATCGATTCGAGCCGCGTTGTCACCGTAACTGGTGGCTCCCGCGAAGAGCCTACGGTTGAGCTGTGGATTGTGCCCGCCGGTGCGCAATTACCGAAGCCAACACCCGCGGTGAAGCCGAGTCCCAGGCCCCAAAGCCGAAGCCAGAGCTTGGGTTTCCAACGCTCGCGGCTCAAGTCGTCATCCGTGAGCCCTCTTTGATTTGCCTAAAAGATCTGCCAGCGCTTCCGCGAGCGTCGCATGACGGAACTTGTACCCTGATGCCGACGCTGTTTTGGGCAAAACTCTCTGGCTGCCAAACAGCACTTCAGACATCTCTCCGATCAACACTTTCATTGCCATCTGGGGCACCGGTAAGAACGCCGGACGGTGCAGCGCTCGCGCCAGCTCGCGAGTAAATTCGGCGTTGGTGACCGAATGCGGCGCGACGCCGTTAACCGGACCCTGTAACGACGCGGTCAGAATCGCGTGATGACAAATACCTGCTATGTCGTCGATGTGAATCCACGGGAACCATTGCTTTCCGCTGCCAAGAGGACCGCCTACCCCGAGTTTAAACGGCGCAATCATTTTCTTAAGCGCGCCGCCTTCCAGGCTCAACACGACGCCGGTCCGGACCTGAACGACGCGAATACCCAACTCGTTTGCGCGTGCGGCCTCGCGCTCCCATTGTTCACAGAGTTCACTCATGAATCCGCGACCGGGCCCTGAACTTTCGTCGAGTTCCTCATCGCCGCGATCGCCGTAGAACCCCACAGCCGAACCGCTCACAAAGACCTCGGGCTTGCTATCAGCCGTACGCAGTCCCTCTACGATGTTCGTGGTGGTAATCACACGCGAGTCTCTGATCCGTCGCTTCTGCTCGTCAGTCCAACGTCGTGCATCAATAGGTTCGCCCGCAAGGTTGACGACTGCATCAACTCCAGCGAACGCCGCTCGAGGCACGGGACCCGATTGAGAATCCCACTGGTGAATCTCGGCGACGGCCAGACCATCAGGTCTGCTAACCGAGCGCGACACTGCGGCTACGGTGTGGCCTTGCGCGGCAAGGGATCGACATAGATGCCGGCCGATCAAACCGGTAGCCCCGTTTACTAGAACTTTCATGATTCCACCTCGTCCGGCGTAGCATAGACTTCAGTCTGTGTCGCTGTCCGGACACAGACTAAAGTCTATGGTACTTCACCACCAATGAGAACAAGCAGTTTTCTTTAAAGCTCCAGCGACAATTGGCAGGCTGTCAAGATAGTGCCCAGAAAGCCGGGTATTTGAAACATCATAGACGGCGGATATCTTGACACAATTGCGACAGCTCCGCATTATTGGTGCGACATGGCCAGCGACGATGCAGTGTCGGTCACACCAAAATACCTTATCGGAAGAGTAACAAAGTTAACAGGACTGTCGATCGATGTTGTCCGTGTATGGGAGCGACGTTACGGCGCCGTAAGACCGGCGCGAAGCGACGGAGGGACCCGGCTCTACTCTGATGCAGATATCCGACGCCTGCGCCGTTTGCGTCAGGCCGTTGACGGCGGACACAGCATCAGCCAGGCCGCACGACTGTCGGAAAGCGAGCTGGATGAGCTAATCGCCGACGCGCAACCGTCCATCGAGGCGCCAGACCCGTACCGTGCGGTGCGCGAGCGCTTCATCGAGGCGGTACGAATTCTGGATGTGGTTTCGGCAGATCAGGAACTTGCGCGCGCGGCGGCACTCTTCACTGCTCGCGAATTGGTCAAGCGAATCATCGCGCCAATCCTCGACGAGGTTCGCGAGCGCGGTGCTCAAAGGGAGTTTGGTATAGCTCACGAGCGTTTCGCGTCCGGGTTGGTCCGCAGCATGTTGGGTTCGCTCTTCAGAGTGTACCCCCACACTGAGAACGCGGATACGATGCTCTTCGCAACACCGGCCGGTGAGCGAGATGAGTTTGGAATTTTGCTCGCAGCGTTTCTTGCGACGTCCCACGGCTGGCGCGCCGTTTATTTGGGTACTGAAATCCCGACGGCCGAAATCGCGCTTGCGGTTCGAACGGTAAACGCTCGGGTTCTGGTGTTGAGTCTGGCTAAGGGAGGCATCGGTATCACCGAAGAATTAGCTGCAATCTCAAGACAGATACCCTTTTCTACACGAATCTGGATTGGTGGTGCCGGCGCCGCCGAGCTCGGAGAATTCATTGCTCGTTCAAACTGGATCCTGGTGCGCGATTTTGACGACCTCGACGAACGACTTGGCCGATAGCGGAGGAGGACGCGGTGGGGAGAGAGGGCGACGGGGGGAGGGGGAGAGGGGGCGAGGGGGCGACGGGTAGAATGGGGCGAGAGGGAGAATTGCAAATTGAGAATTGCAAATTGAGAATTGCAAATTGCAAATTGCAAATTGATCTAATCGTCAAGCCCTGTCAAATTTTCAATTTTCAATTTGCAATTCTCAATTTGCAATTCCTCTCGCCCCGTCGCCCTCTCGCCCCGTCTCCCCGTCTCTTCCTACGCTTTTGTCGCGAATCCGCCGATCAGATAGAGGGCTCCGATTCCGATGTGGATGATGTGATCAATGGTTCCCAGCATCAGCTTGGGTAGTTCGAGCATGTGGTCCGGTCCGGTCCCCACGAAATACCCAACTACCCCCAGCAGACCATACACAAGCCCAAAGATGATGCAGAATTGGCGAGCTGAGGCCAGAGACCCCTTTAAGCCAAAGTACAGTGACAGCGCGCCCGAAACGAGATGCACAGCGTTGTGGGCTTTGCCCAGATGCGCGCCGAGAAGATTTGGTTGGATAAAACCAACTATCCCTACTAGGATAAACACAACACCAATGAGCTTCGCTACGGTCTTTGCCATGGTTTCTCCTTAGGTCAGTCGTTGATATGAACAACTAAGATCGTGCGCGACGCGTCTAGCAGGCGAACGATCTGTGAGAAGGCCGTCCATAATAAAAAACCGTGTATGCTGTCGTTTGTAATAAGTGGTGCTAAGTCCGCCGCTAAACTACCTATCCGCGCCGACCGAGTCAAGTTCAAACGAGCAATTAAACGCGAGCTGAAAGTGAATCTGGAACTGGACCCGGCTCGAGCACGGGACTCGCCCAGGACAATTAACTGTTGCTCGAAAGCAGTATCGAAAATAACATAGGCTCGACCACCAGGAAGCCCCGAGCCCCACACGACAACAACGGGAGGAAGCAATCATGAAATCTCTTCTAGCGAGGGGTCTGCTTCTCAGTCTTATCACGGCTTGGGCTAGCGCTTGCGCGATCCAAACCAAGCAAGAACAACCGCCGCCGCAGCAATCACCGTTGGTGGCCGCCGCCAATGAGACTGCCGCCATGGCCAGGCTTCGCTCTATTGCAACTGCCGAAGCCCGTTACGGAGTTGAGACGGGAGGCGAGTACGGCACGCTCGACCAGCTAATTCAGAATCGGTACATCGGTGATCCGTCGGGTGGAAAGCTGTCCGGTTATGTTTATGAGATCCGGGTAAGACCCGGCGGATTCCAGGCAACTGCAGTACCGGTAAAGTTCGGCGTCACCGGCACACGCTCGTTCTATCTCGACGAAACAAATATCATCCGTGGCGCGGACAAAAGAGGCGCCCCGGCGACGGCATCCGATCCGGAGGTGTAGCGGCGGAAGGCAGAAAGCAGAAGGCAGAAAGCAGAAGGCAGAAAGCAGAAGGCAGAAGGCAGAAAGCAGAAGGCAGGTCTTCTGCTTTCTGCCTTCTGCTTTCTGCCTTCTGCCTTCTGGTTTCGACGCCCGGTTTGATATATTCTCCCGCCAGCGAGGCGAATCCGAATCATGGCCCTCAAGACCATCTTTGTTGTAATCGCGTATCTGCTTGGGTCTATCCCGTTTGGCTATCTGTTTGTCAAATACGTATTCACCAGCGGCGAGGACGTGCGTGAGATTGGGTCCGGTGGGATTGGTGCAACCAACGTAACGCGCCGCGCGGGTGTAAAGGGTGGGCTGCTTACCTATGTATTTGATGTTGCAAAGGGTGTTGCCGCGGTGATGTTGATGCGCATGGTAGCCAACGATGACTACTTTTGGATTGGCGCCGCTGCAATCGCCGCCATCGTCGGGCACATCTTCCCAATCTTTCTTGGTTTTCGAGGCGGCAAGGGCGTTGCCACCGGCGTCGGCGTTTATCTTGCGCTCGCCCCGTATTCGGTCCTCACAACCCTTGTTCTTTGGCTGGCAATTGTGTACTTCACGCGTTATGTATCGCTTGGATCGATAGTCGCTACTGCCGCGGTGCCGCTATGGACTCTTCTCTTTTACGGGTGGCTCCAACCCAGCCCGCATTTGAAAGCATTGTTGATAGTCGCTATCGCAGGGTGCGCGCTGATCGTGGCCACACACCACGAGAACATCAATCGGCTGATGAACGGAAACGAAAACAAGCTGGGCGTGCGAGTCAAAGGCTCTGAGGGCGGCTCAAGGGAAAGTGCGGTCAGCCGAGGGCAAAGCTAATGACTGCGGGTACCGGGTCGGCGAATCGCGTCGCCGTTATCGGAGCGGGAAGCTGGGGCACCGCGTTGGCGATGGTCGCGGCGCGGAACCAGCTTGATGTGACGCTTTGGGCGCGCGAACCGGAAGTCGCTCTTGAGATCAATCGAACCCACAGAAACCCGTTTTATCTTTCCGACTTCGAACTCCCGAAGAATCTCCGGGCGACGACTACGTTAGAAGACGCGATCGACGGCGCTGACTTCGCGCTGCTGGTGGTCCCGTCGCACGCAATGCGCGAGATTGCCACGCAGCTCGGCCCGGGACTGAAAAACGAAACCGTGCTCGTCAACGCGGCAAAGGGCGTTGAGAACAGCACGCTGATGCGAATGGAAGAAGTGGTCGCCGACGTTTTGCGCGAGCGCTTTGTTCCTCGCTACGCCACACTCTCAGGGCCGAGCTTTGCACTCGAAGTAGCAAAAGGCGATCCGACTGCAATCGTCGCCGCCAGCAGCGATCGAGCGGCGAGCGAGCTCATCCAGCGCTCCTTGAGCTCCCCTTCATTTCGGGTTTACACAAACACCGACGTAGTAGGCGTCGAGCTTGGGGGTGCGGTCAAGAACGTCGTTGCTATTGCGGCCGGTGTTGTCCGCGGGCTGGGCTTTGGCACCAACGCAGTTGCGGCTATCATAACGCGGGGCCTGGCGGAGATGACCCGGCTCGCTCTGACCCAGGGCGCTCGCGCAGAGACGATGGCCGGTCTGGCGGGCCTTGGCGATTTAGTGCTGACCTGCACCGGCGAGCTCTCGCGCAATCGATATGTAGGGATCGAGATGGGCCGCGGTCGAAAGCTTGCCGAGATACTGGGAGAGATGCGGGAAGTCGCGGAGGGGGTAAAGACGACAAGGTCGGTTTACGAACTTGGCAAGAGGCTCGGAATTGAAATGCCAATCACCGCAAACATCTACGCTCTGCTTTATCAGGACAAGCCGGCGATCGAGGCCGCAAGCGAGCTAATGGGCCGGCCGCTTAAACGAGAGTGAATTAGTCCGGAGTTTTCCGAGACAAGGAGACTAACATGTCAAACTATGCACCTCCTACTGCGCCGATGGGCGGCCCTGCGGGTCAGCCGTTTCCGCCTCAGCAATCGTTTCCTCCACCGCCTGAGAAGAAGTCAAAGGTGCTGGTATGGGTGCTGGCGGGCTGCGGCACCTTCGTCGTTC
>Ga0075428_100008611_pt1 | contig 11317 bp, 8 predicted proteins | sample RhiMetdeltSRZDD2_FD_75291 | JGI IMG/M metagenome (GOLD analysis project Ga0075428, IMG submission 75291) | Populus rhizosphere microbial communities from Tennessee, USA - Rhizosphere MetaG P. deltoides SRZDD2 | ecosystem: Host-associated > Plants > Roots > Rhizosphere > Soil | place: USA... | reverse complement strand
ATTCGGGCGATGGATCGGCGGCCACCAGCGCGCGCCTGAACGGTCCAACGGCCGTCGCCGTCGATCCGGCAGGCAACATCTTCATCGCAGATACGTTCAACCATCGCGTCCGCAAGATCGACAGCGCGGGCACGATCATCACCGTTGCGGGCAACGGCACGACGGGTCTTGCGGGCCCGACCTTTGCGATACACGTCGACGGTGTCGCCGCGACTACCACGCGCGTGTGGAACCCAACCGGCCTCGCACTTCGCGGCGGCAACCTCTACATCGCCGAACAATTTGGTCACCGCGTGCGGGTGGTGGATTCGTCGGGCATCATCAACACGTTCGCGGGGGGTGGCATTGGTGGAGACGGCGGACCCGCATCGAACGCCGCGCTCGGACGGCCCACCAACCTGACGTTCGACGCACTCGGGAGCCTTTACATCACCGAGACCGAGTTGAATTCGTCTCGAGTGCGGCGTGTTGATGTGTCAGGCACGATCGACACGGTCGCGGGAACCGGGGCGATGGGCTTCAGCGGCGATGGCGGACCAGCGACGCTCGCCACATTCGCGCTCCTGAGCCCGTGGGGCGTCGCGGTCGACAGCCTCGGCAACATGCTGCTTGGCGACACCAACAACAACCGCATCCGCCGCGTGACGAACCAGGCGCCCGTTGCCGACGCCGGTGATGACGTGATTGCGAATCCGAACGTGCCCTTCACGCTGAGCGGTCAACGCTCGTTCGATTCGGACGGCGACACACTGAGCTACGACTGGGTGGACGAATTCGGCTCGTCTGTTGGGTCGACGCGCGACGTAACGGATCAAAAACCCGCCGGCACTCATACCTACACCCTGACAGTCAGCGACGGCTTCACGAGTGATACCGACACCGTCGTCGTCACCATGAACCCAATCGTGCTTGTGAATGTTTTTGGAGCAGGTTCCGGGATCGTCACGTCCGCTGACGGCGGCATTTCGTGCGCATCGGGCACGGGCCTCGACTGTGCCGAGGGATACGCCGCCGGCACGAATGTGACTTTGACGGCGACGCCGGAGCAATGGTCGGTCTTCGGTGGTTGGGACGGCGCGTGTGCGGCGTTCGGCAGCAACCTGTCGTGTTCGATTACGGTGGACGCGAACGCACTGGTGCGAGCGACATTCAACGTGCAGACGTTCAACTTGACTGTGACCAACGCCAGTGGAGGAACGGTTACGTCAAATGTTGGCGGCATCAACTGCGGCGTGGCGTGCTCGGCTGTACTGGTTGCCACGACGCCCGTCGATCTCACGGCGACACCTGCACCTGGTTACCGCTTCGACGGCTGGAGTGGTGCGTGCACCGGCACGGGACTCTGCAGCCTCACGATGACCGCAGACCTGTCTGTGACGCCGAGCTTCTCTTCGATCGCGTTGACGCAATTGGTGATCTCACCGTCAAGCGCGACGATCGGCGTCGGGCAGATGCAGCCGTTCAAGGCGACGGGCACTTTCACCGCCGGATCGGCGCGCCTGGTCAGCCCGGTCAGCGCGCTCGAGGGCGGCGACAACTACACGTGCGCACTTCTCATGAACGGCACGGTGCAATGTTGGGGTGGCTTCGCCGCACTGACGCCGTTGTCGCCCGTGCCGGTGACGATGGCGGGCCTTTCGGAAGTGGTGTCGCTCGGCGCCGGCACGTCGCAGGCCTGCGCCGTTCTCGCGAATGGCTCGGTGCAATGTCTGGGGTACGGCAACCTCGGCGACGGCGTGACGACTCTTTCGACGACGCCGGTAACGGTCAGCGGGATTTCCACTGCAACGGCCGTCGTGGTCGGCGCCGGTGGCGCTCATGCCTGCGTGCTTCTTGCCAACGGCTCCATCCAGTGTTGGGGAACCGGCGGACTGCTCGGTGATGGGACCGACGTCACGTCGCTGACGCCGGTGCCGGTCGTGGGCATCACCAACGCCGTTGCGATCTCTTCGGAGGGCGGCCTGCACACGTGCGCGCTGCTTGCCGATCGGACGATTCGCTGCTGGGGCGCAAGTCCCCTCGGTCAGCTCGGAGACGCCGGCGGATGGGGATCGTACTCGCCACTCACGATCACTGGAATCGCAGATGCAACCGCGGTCGCTGCCGGCAGCTCGCATACCTGTGCGATCGTTGGCAGCGGCGCGGTGAAGTGCTGGGGTGGAAATTTTTACGGTCAGCTTGGCAACGGCACGATGGGCGACCCGTCGTACTCACCCGTTGACGTCCTTGGCATCACGAACGCGGTGGCGATCGCGACCGGAGATTTTCATAGCTGCGCGCTGCTCGCTGACGGCAGCGTCAAGTGTTGGGGTGAGGCATTCGCCAATGGTTCCGCATCGAGATCAGGCACGCCAATTCCGATCGCGGGTATCGGCGACGCGACTGCACTGGGAACAGGCGCGAATCACAGCTGCGCCATGCTGGTTTCCGGCGGGATCAAGTGCTGGGGCTCCGGTGGAGCGGGCGAGCTCGGCGACGGTAACAGTCAATGGTCGTCGACGCCGGTGACTGTCGCAGGCATCACCACCGGGCTGTCGGTCGTGTGGACCAGCAGCACTGCCGCCGCACCGATCGATGCGCACGGGCGCGCCATCGGCGCGTCTTCAGGCACGACGACGATCGGCATCGCCGCAGCCGGCGCGAGCGCAGCGGCAACGTTGACGGTGAACAATACTCCGGCCGGCGGTAACGTGAGCGTTGCGCCGATCGACGCGTCGAGCGGATCGGCGCCCGTTACGTTGACGTTCACATCGGTCACGCAAACGGGCGTCACGACCTTGACGATGGGCAGTGGCGGGCCTGCGCCGCCGGCGGGCTTCCAGTTGGGGACACCGCCGGTTTATTACGAGCTCACGACGACGGCGGTCTTCGCTGGATCGATCACCATCTGTATCGATTACACCGGCATCACGTTCACTGGGCCGCCGGCCTTGTTCCACTTCGAGAGCGGCGCGTGGGTGAATCGCACGACGTCCGTAGATACGGTGAATGAAATCGTCTGTGGAAGCGTCACATCACTGTCACCATTTGCGCTGTTCCGTCCAGACGCGGCACCGGTCATTCGAGAAGTGCGGCCGAGTCTGCGGGAGCTGTGGCCGGCGAATCATCGAATGGTCGCCGTGACCATGCGGGTGGATGCGATTGATGATTCCGGCACGGCGCCACTGTGTCGTGTTGTCGCGGTGACGAGCAGCGAACCCGCGAACGGTTCTGGTGATGGTGATACGTCGCCGGACTGGATCATCACGGACGACCTCACTGTGCTGCTGCGCGCCGAACGATCCGGGCGCGCCTCCGGACGCATCTATACGATTGGAGTTCGCTGCGTCGACGGCGCCGGCAACGCGGCGACCGCTTCAGCGATCGTTCGCGTGCCGCATGATCGGCGTTAGGTAAGCATCTCGATCAGGAGAGCCTTCTGCGCATGCAGGCGGTTCTCGGCCTGATCGAACACCACTGAAACCGGCGACTCGATCACTTCATCGGCGACTTCCTCACCGCGATGTGCGGGCAGGCAGTGCATGAAGAGGGCGCCGGGTTTGGCGAGCGCCATCATCGCTTCGGTCACCTGGTAACGCTTGAACGTCTTCTTGCGCTCGGCGTACTCGACTTCCTGGCCCATCGAAGTCCAGACGTCGGTGTAGATCGCGTCGACTTCTTTCACGGCGGCTTTTGGGTCCGTGAATTCTGTCAGCCCGGCGCCCTTCTGCGAGACTTCCGCGGCCTGATCGACGACGTCGTCGGGCAATTCGAAGCCTTTCGGTGTCGCGACATGCACGTGCGCGCCGAGCATCATTGCGGCGTGGACGAGCGACGTGCAGACGTTATTGCCATCGCCGACGAACGCAATGCGCTTGCCCGCGATCGCGCTCCACTTCTCGTGCAGCGTCTGCATGTCAGCCAGCGCCTGGCACGGATGCTCTTCATTGCTCAGCGCGTTGATGACATGGAGCTTCGGCGTGATCTCGGCGATCTGATGGAGGCGCTCCTGTCCGAACGTGCGAATCACGACCGCATCGACCCATCGCTCGAGATTCCGCGCCACGTCGTTGATCGGCTCACGGTCGGCGTGCATCACGTCGGCGGGGATTTCGACGATATCGCCGCCCAGCTCGCGGACGCCGATCGTGAACGTCACGCGCGTGCGCAGCGATGGTTTTTCGAACAGCAGCCCGACGTGCTTGCCGTTGAGCGCATGCGCGGTCGGCGCCTTCATGCCCTTGACGCGCTCGCGCTTCAACTTCGCGGCGGATTCGAGCAGCTTGGCGATCCGGTCCGGATCGAGATCGAGGATCGACAGGAAGTTCTGCAAGGCTAGGTTCGATATTCCGCGTTGATCTTCACGTATTCAGCCGAGAGGTCGCAGGTCCAGACCGTCGCGGAGTGCCGGCCGCCGGTGCCGAGATTGATCTCGATTTGCAGATCCTTGCCGGTGAGATAGTCCGCGGCTTTCGGCGCGAGCTCGTCGAACGGGCGGCCGTTTTCGAAGAGCACGAGCGACCCGATCTGCACGCGCGCCCCGTTGAGCACGAACTTCGCGCCCGAGCGGCCGGCGGCCGCGACGAGGCGGCCCCAGTTCGGATCGCCGCCGTGGATCGCGGTCTTCACGAGGGGCGAATTGGCGATCGCGCGGGCGGCCGTCCACGCGTCGGCATCGGAATCCGCGCCGGCGACCGTGATCGCGATCAACTTCGTTGCGCCCTCACCTCCGCGAACGATCCCTAACGCGAGTTCCTGAGCGACGGCGCGGAAACCTTCGAAGAGCGCCGGGTAGAGCTGCTCGTTGATCGGCACGCCGCTGGCGCCATTGGCCAGTGCGAACACGCAGTCGTTGGTTGACGGCTCGCCGTCGACAGTAATCGCGTTGAAGGTATAGCGGCTGGCCTCAATGAGCGCGCGCGACAGCATCGCAGGAGCCACCGCCGCATCCGTGACGAGGTGGCCGAGCATCGTCGCCAGGCGCGGCTCGATCATGCCCGAGCCTTTCGCCATGCCGCCGACGCGGAACGACCCCGACCCGGTCGTGACTTCGACGCTGCATTCCTTCGGGAATGGATCGGTCGTCATGATCGCGCGCGCCGCCGCCGCGCCGCCGTTGGCGTCGAGCGCCGCGACGGCTTGCAGAATGCCCGCGCGAATCTTGTCCATCTTCAGGTTGACGCCGATCACGCCGGTCGACGCGACCAGGACGTGATTGACGTCGCACGACAGCGCCTTGGCGGTGAGCTGTGCCATCTCTTTCGCGTCGCTCTCACCTTGCGGACCGGTGCATGCATTGGCGCAGCCGCTGTTCGTGATGATCGCGCGCGCGCGCCCATGACTGGCAGCGAGGTGATCCTGGCACAGATAGATCGGCGCCGCCTTCGCGAGGTTGGTCGTGAAGACGCCGGCGGCTGACGCCGGAGCATCGCTGACGATCAGCGACAGATCCGGCTTGCCATTGATCTTGATGCCGCAGTGCAGGCCGGCGGCGCGAAAGCCTTTCGGCGCCGTCACGCCGCCCTCGATCCGCTTAATTGACATTCGCGGTGCGCCGCACCGAGCCGGCCGCGCTCATGCGATCGAGCTCGAGGACGATGGCGAATTGACCGCAGTTACGGAACAGCGGACAGGTGATGCAGTCGTGCGCGATCTTCTCGGGCACCCACGTGTGCGGGACGATCGAGAAGCCGCGGCGCACGAAGAACGCCGGATCGTGCGCGAACGCGCACAGGCGCGCGAACTCCTCATTGCGCGCGCGGCTGGCGAGTGCCTCGACCATCCGGTTGCCGATGCCGAGCTGGCGCGCCGAACTGCTGACCACCAGCGAGCGGATCTCCGCCACGGCCTGCGACAACGGCGCAAGCTCGGCGCAGCCGACAATGCGATCACCATCGGAGCGCCGTTCGACGGCCACGACGAAGCGCGGCGCATGGACCTTCAGCTCATCGAGCGAGCGCGGCAGCAGCCGCCCTTCTTCGAGATGAGCCGCGATCAACTCGAGCAGCGCCGGCGCATCGTCTGCCACGGCTGCACGAAGAACGATCTGCGGTTTCGCCGCCTTCAACGAACGGCTCGACGCAGCAGTGCGCTTGCGTCCCGGGCCGTTGTTAATGACTACACGCATGGCCATCTTTACGCTTTCACCTCTTCCACCGATACCGACGCCAGCGCGCCATCGAGAATCGTGACGGCTTCGTCGATCTCCGCCGCGGTGACGACCAGCGGCGGCAGCATGCGCACGACTTTTTCCGCCGTGCGATTCACCAGGAGGCCCGCCTTCAGCGACGCCTCGACCACCGGCAGCGCGTCGACGCTGAGATGCAGACCTTGCATCAGCCCCGCGCCCTTCACGCCGGTGACGACCTTGTGTTTCTTTTGCAGCGCCGCGAGCTTCCGCTCGAACAGGGCGCCCATCTCCTTGATGTGCGGCGCCAGCCGGTCGAGCTCGCCCAGCACATACAGCGCCGCCCGCGTCGAAAGCAGGTTGCCGCCGTAGGTCGTGCCGTGATCGCCCGCGAAAATTTCCTTCGCGACATGTTCGGCCACCAGCGCGGCGCCGATCGGCACGCCCGAGCCGATCGCCTTGCCGACCGTCACCAGGTCCGGCGTCCAGCCGAACGACTGGAAGTGGAACGGACGGCCGGTGCGGCCGAGGCCGCACTGAATCTCGTCGGCGATCAGCAGCGTGCCCGTCGCCTTCGTCACCCGCGCGATTGCTGCCGCGAACTCCGGCGACAGCGGACGCACGCCGCCTTCACCCTGAATCGGCTCCGCGATGATCGCGGCCGTGCGTGCGGTGACTGCGGCCTCTAATCCTTTGATGTCATCCGGCGCCACAAATGTCACGCCGGGAATCAGCGGCTCGAACGGAGCGCGATAGTTCGCGTTCGCGGTGACCGACAACGCGCCCATCGAGCGCCCGGAGAATCCGTGCTCGAGCGCGACGTACTGCGTGCGGTCCTTGACGCCCCTCGAGTACCAGTAGCGCCGCGAGAACTTCAGGCACGCTTCGACCGCTTCCGTGCCGCTGTTGCAGAAGAACGTGCGCTGCAATCCCGACATCGCCGCCAGCTTCGCCGCCAGCTGCCCCTGCAGCGGGTGATAGTAGAGATTCGAAATGTGGATCAGCGTCTTCGCCTGATCCGCGATCACCGCCGCCAGTCCCGGATGCGAGTGGCCGAGCACGCACACGCCAATGCCGGAGATGAAATCGAGATACCGCTTGCCGGCCTCGTCGAACAGACGCGTGCCCTCACCGCGGACGAACACCACGGGTTGCCGCTTGTAGGTTTGCAGCACGTGCTGCGCTTCGAGTGCCGTGACGTTGCTCAATTGACCACCTTCGTCGTTGCCGACGTCTCTTCGCCGGCGAGGGCTTTCACCAGTCGCCCCGGCGCCCGTCCGTCGACGATCACCACGTTCTTGGCGCCGCCCTTGAGCGCCGTCTGGCATGCGTGCAGCTTCGCGACCATGCCGGCGTTCGCCGTGCCCGACTTCACCAGCTTCTCGATGCGCTCCTTGTCGAGCTTTTCAATGGTGCGGTTCTTCTTGTCGAGCACGCCCGGCGTCGCTCCCGCGATCACCAACCGCTTGGCATGCAGGCGCGCCGCGAGACTTCCCGCCAACGTATCGGCGTTGACGTTGAATAACTTTCCATTTTTCGAAGCGCCGACGCAGGCAATGACCGGCACGTAGCCCGCCTTGCAGAGCGTCTCGATCACCGCGGGCGCCTTCGCCTTGATCGGCATGCCGACCATGCCGAGATCGACGGTTTCGCCGTTGGTCGCTTTGTGCGGCGCCGCCTTTTCGACCGGCGCCACGCCCGCATCGGCGCCCGTCAAGCCAATCGCTTTCCCACCGGCGGCGTTAATCGCCGCCACGAAGCGCGTATTGATCGTGCCGGCGAGCACCGAGACGACGATGTTGAGCGTTTCGCTGTCGGTGACGCGCAGCCCGTCAACCTGGCGCTTCGGAATACCAATCTGCGCGAGCGCCGCATCGATCTCGCGGCCGCCGCCGTGCACGATCACCAGCCGGCTCTTCTTCGCCGCGCTCTTGATCGCCTTGCCGATGGCTTTCAACCGTTGATCGTTTTCGATCAGCTCGCCACCGAGCTTCAGGATCGCCAGCCGTTTCACAACAGGCCCGCCTTTTGATCGAATCCGTACATCACGTTGAAGTTCTGGATCGCCTGGCCGGAGGCGCCCTTCACGAGGTTGTCGATGACGCTGACGATGAAGACACGGCCCGTCGCTTCATCCACCTTCCAGCCAATGTCGCAGAAGTTGGTGTGCGCGACGTGCTTGATCTCGGGCAGCGCATCCCCGGTAATGCGCACGAACGGCGCGTCCGCATACGCCTTCTCGAACGCCTGCGCCACCGCAGCCGCGCTGGTGCCCGGCACCAGGTGCGCGTAGATGCTCGACAGGATGCCGCGATCGAGCGGCACCAGGTGCGGCACGAACGTGACCGCCTGGCCGAGCGCCTGTTCCATCTCCGGCGTATGCCGATGACCGAACGGGTTGTAGGCCGCAACGCTGCCGTGGTTCTCCGAAAAATGCGTGCGATCGGTCGCGGCTTTGCCGGCGCCCGAGATGCCCGACTTGGCGTCGATCACGATGTCGGCGCCGGGCTTGAGCAATCCGGCGCGGAGGAGCGGCAGGAGTGCCAGCAGCGACGCCGTCGGATAGCAGCCGGGATTCGACAACAGGCGCGCCGACTTGATCGCGTCGAATTCAAACTCCGTCAGTCCGTAGGCCACGCCCGACGGCAGCGACGCCGTTGCCGGATAAAACTTCGCGCGCTTGCCCGCGTCGCGGAGCCGGAAGGCGCCGGACAAATCGATGACCCGCAGGCCGCTGGCGAGCAGCACCGGCGCCAGCTCCGCCGACGCCGCTTCCGGCAACGCGAGGAACACGGCGTCGGCCGCGAAGGCCGCCGCGTTCAGCGGCACGACGGTGCCATCCCAAATCTTCGACAGCGACGGCAGCCGGCGCGGCGTGCTGGTGGCCTGCGATCCGGTCGCCGCGGTAATCGTGACGTTGGGATGACGCGCGAGCAGGCGGATCAGTTCCTGTCCCGCGAAGCCGGTCGCGCCCGCGATTGCCACGCGGACGATCTGCTTGTCGCCCTGCTTGGTGCTTTCCGTGTCCTTGACTACCTGCGTGCTCATCGTTTCGGTATGTACCCTATGGCGCACCGTAAAAATATGCGCCCAGAAGAATACTTATACATGCATACTTTTCCGCATGTCAACAGAAAAACGCATGTAAACCATGCGTTCTCGTGTATACTGATTCACTTGAACGTATAAATATGAAGAGCCAAAGGCAGTCTGCAATTCTTGACGTCGTCGAGCGCGAAGCGGTGCGGAGCCAGGAACAACTGCGCCAGCGGCTGGCCTCGCGCGGTTTCGACGTGACGCAGGCGACGCTGTCGCGCGACATCAAGGAACTGGGACTGTTGAAGCGATCGTCGGACGGCGCGTATCAGCCCTCGGGCGTTGATTCGGCCGCGCCGGCCTCCGCGCTCGGGACGTTGTCGCGGACGCTGAGTGAATACCTGTTGAGCGTCGAAGCCGTGCAGCAGCTGGTGGTGGTGAAGACCGGAACCGGACAGGCGCAGATTCTGGCGGTCGCGATCGATCGCGCGCGGCTGCCGGAGATTGCCGGCACGCTGGCCGGCGACGACACGATTCTGATCATCGCGCGCGATCCGAAGAGCGCGCAAGAGATCGCCAGGCAATTGAGGGACCTCGCACATTGACCAAGACCGTGGTGCTCGCGTATTCGGGCGGCGCGCGTTCGACCGCCGCAATCAAGTGGCTGCGAGATCGTCATCGCGCCGACGTCGTCACCGTGACGCTCGATCTCGGACAGTCGGGTGACTTGAACGAGATTCGCGCCCACGCGCTCGAGGCGGGCGCGATCCGCGCGCACGTGCTCGACAAGCGCGAGGAGTTCGCGCGTGAATACGTGCTGCCGTCCCTGAAGGCGGGCGCATTGTCGGATACGCGGTATCCGATGGCCACCGCGTTGAGCCGGCCGTTGATCGCGAAGACGCTCGTCGACATCGCCAAGATCGAGAACGCGTCCATCGTTGCGCACGGCGCCACCGGACGCGATCGCCGCCGGCTGGCGCAGCCGATCGCGACGTTGAATTCGTCGCTCGCCGAAGTGGCCTGCGCCGAGGAGACCGGCTTCGCGAAGGAGCTCAGCGACGACGCGCTGTCGAGAGAAAATCGCGTCGACGACAACCTGTGGGGCCGGACGATCGGCCGGCGCAATGACGACGGGTCGCAGACGGTCGACGAGAGCCTGTTCAAGGTGACGCGCCGGCTCGATGCCACGCCGGGCGGGCTGGCGCACGTGGAGATCGAGTTCGAGCGCGGCGCTGCGGTCGGCATCAATGGCGTCACGATGCGCCTGGTCGAGCTGATCGAGAGCCTGTCGACGATCGCCGGCGAGCATGGAGTGGGCCGGCTCGATCGCATCAAGGTGCTCGCCGACGGCCAGCGCTCGCGCGCGTTGTATGAAGCGCCGGCAGCGGTGGTCCTGCATCTCGCGCATGCGGAGTTGTGGCGGTATGTGTCGTCGGAGTCGCAGCAGCGTTTCGATACGGCGGTCTCGGCGGCGTATGTCGAAGCGATCGATCGCGGTGAATGGTTCGATCCGCTGCGCACCGGCATCGACGCCTACGTGGATGCGACGTCGCAGCAGATGACCGGGACGATTCGCGTGCGGCTGTTCAAGGGCGCTGCGCAGGTCGTGGGCCGCAAAACCAGAATTCAGAATTCAGAAAGCTGAAATGTCCAAACCGTTGTGGTCGGGAAGATTTGATTCCGCGCCGGACCCCGCGGCGTTTGATTTCGGCGTGTCGTTTCCGTTCGATCGGCGGTTGTTTGAAGACGACGTGACCGGCAGCCTCGCGTGGGCCGAGGCGCTGGCGCGCGCCGGCGTGCTCGACGCGAAAGATGCCACGGCGATCGCCGAAGGCCTGGCGTCGATCCTCGAGCGCGGACGCAAGGATCCGTCGTGGGTCAGCGGCGACGACGAAGACGTGCATTCGTTCGTCGAGCGTCAACTCGTCGAGCGCATCGGCGATGGCGGACGCCGGCTCCATACCGGGCGATCGCGGAACGAGCAGGTGTCGGTCGATCTGCGGTTATATCTGCGCCGCCGGATCCCGGCGCTGCAGCAGAAGCTGCGCGCGACGATCACCGCGTTCGTCGATCAAGCGGAGAAGGCGGGCGACGCGCTGATGCCGTCGTACACGCATCTGCGCCGCGCCATGCCGGTGCTCGTTTCGCATTTCCTGATGAGTCACGCTGCGGCGT
>Ga0075428_100008610_pt1 | contig 11317 bp, 7 predicted proteins | sample RhiMetdeltSRZDD2_FD_75291 | JGI IMG/M metagenome (GOLD analysis project Ga0075428, IMG submission 75291) | Populus rhizosphere microbial communities from Tennessee, USA - Rhizosphere MetaG P. deltoides SRZDD2 | ecosystem: Host-associated > Plants > Roots > Rhizosphere > Soil | place: USA... | reverse complement strand
CCTTGGGGATCGATGGTCACGTCCAGCCGCAGTGCCTTGAGTTGCTGCCGAAGTCGCCACAGCGCGCGCGGCGAGCGGGCAAAACGGCGCGGCAAGCGAATCGCCATATCGACGGCCTGGTGGCGCTCGATCATCGTTCCCGAAACGCCTTCCACGACCCAGGCCAACAGCGCCTGTGGGAATGCCTCGCGCAGCGCCACTGCCAAGGGCATCGTCAGGATGCAGTCGCCGATTGCCGTCAGCCTCGTGATCAGAATTCGCGGCGTGCGGCGGTCGAGATCCGCGGGGAGCAAGCTAACACGTGGCTGCTGAGTTCCATCCGACATGACGCGAGGCCCCGTCCGTGGGAAAGATGGCAGCTCGTATCGTACCGAAAAATGTCAAAAAGCCCAAAGTCAAGTTGAAATCGCCCAGTTGCGGGTTGCCGGCTCAAGCTACGTTTACTTCTACAGCCCTGGTCTTTCGGACGATCGTCCTTTGGGGTGAGCCAATGAAAGTGCGTCTTACTGGTGGTCCATTGAAGCGCAAACTTGCACAATTACAAGCCTTTCTGGCCGGGATGATCCTCACGGTCAGCACGGCCTATGCTGCCACCGTTTGTCCGATGTATTGGACGCACCTTCAGTTGGAAGCCGATCTGCACAACCGCCTGGCGATCAACAGTGCGGTCGAACTTTGGTTCACCGAAAATGGCACCTGGCCGCAGGAGGATTTGTCGGACATTTCGGCCGATTCGAACTACCTCGGGGGAGTCCCGCTAAGAAATCCACTCACAGGACGTCCTTATCGTCTCGACCCTGTGACGCATCGCGTGACGTTGTAGCGGCGGAAATCGGCGTACCATCTTTTCACAAATCCAGCAGTCCCGCCGCCCTGGTCTCTCATTCAGCCGTTGCCGCCGTCAAAGGCGGCACATTGGGCGTGCCGAGGCGCAAGCAATTGCGTATCCTTTAGGAAGAACGATGTCGGCGGATCCAGGACGCGCCGACACCGAATGATGTACCGGGGGAGTGGAATGCTTCTCCGTGACCTTCCTCAATGTGAGGCTCGTCATGACGCGGCTGGAAACGATGCCGGAACTGGCGCCCCACGCGGCGGCTGCCATGTCTCGCCCTGCGAAGGGGGCTTCCATCGGGCAGTATCTGATCCGGCGGCTCCAGGACTACGGAATTGCCGATGTGTTCGGCATTCCGGGAGACTACATCCTGACGTTCTACGGGATGCTCGAGAAAAGCCCGATCCGAGTCGTCGGCTGCACGCGGGAAGACTGTGCAGGCTTTGCGGCCGACGCCTATGCCCGCGTCAACGGCATGGGCGCGCTGTGCGTGACCTACTGCGTCGGCGGGCTGTCCGTCTGCAACTCGATTGCCGGCGCTTATGCCGAGAAGTCCCCGGTTGTAGTCATCACAGGCTCTCCGGGATTGGAAGAGCGGATCAACAATCCGCTTTTGCACCACAAGGTGCGGGATTTTCGCACGCAGATCGAAGTATTTGAGAAGCTGTGCGTCGCCTGCACCGAACTGTCGGACCCGGTCATCGCTTTCCGCGAGATCGACCGCGTGCTCGACGCAGCGGCCCGCTTCAAGCGGCCGGTGTATATCGAGATCCCGCGGGACATGGTCGAGATCGTGCCGCACATTTCGCATTCCTATCACCGGGCCGAATCGGCGAGCGACGCGCAGGCGACGGAAGAGGCGGCCGATGAGGCGGCGCTGCTCTTGGCCAAGGCTCAACGTCCGATCATCATCGCCGGAGTCGAGATCCACCGCTTCAGTCTTCAGGACAAGGTGATTGCCCTGGCGGAGAAGCTGAAGATACCGATGGCGGCGACGCTCCTGGGCAAAAGCGTGGTCCCCGAGATGCATCCGCTGTACATCGGCCTGTATGAAGGGGCGATGGGGCGGGCGGAGGTCACTCGGTTCGTGGAAGAGAGCGACTGCGTGCTTCTCTTGGGCGCGTTCATGACCGACATCAATCTGGGGATTTTCACGGCCAATCTCGATCCGGCGAAATGTGTCTACGTCACCAGCGAACAGCTCCGCATTCGCCACCACCACTACCATGGAGTGGAACTGGGGGGCTTCCTCGACAAGCTGGCGGAAAAGAAGCCGGCCACGGCAGCTCGCGAAATTCCAGCCGCGATTCGCACCGCCAAACCGAAGTTCAAGCTCAAACCGCAGGCCCCGCTGACCGTCCGCCGGCTGATCGCCCGCCTCGATGAACAGATCGATGATGACACGATCGTCATTGCCGACATTGGCGATTCGCTGTTTGCCGCCACCGAGCTCACGATCCATCAGCGGACCGAGTTCATCAGTCCGGCCTATTACACGTCGATGGGCTTTTCGGTGCCGGCGGCACTGGGGGCGCTGACGGCGCGGCCCAAGAGCCGCGTGCTGGTGATCTGCGGGGATGGGGCCTTCCAGATGACCGGAATGGAGCTGTCGACGATCGTCCGCAAGGGCTACGCGCCGATCGTGATCGTGCTGGACAACAAGGGTTACGGCACCGAGCGGGTTCTGCACGAAGGGGAATGGCAATTCAACGACATTCATCCGTGGAAATACCACAAGCTGCCCGAGGTGCTCGGCGGCGGCGCCGGCTACGAGGTGCGCACGGAAGGGGAGTTCGACGCGGCACTCGTCAAGGCCTGGTCCGACCGGTCAGCCATGAGCCTGATTCAAGCCCACATCCCCATTGGGGACTCGAGCGAGGCGCTCCAGCGGCTGGCGGATAGGCTGAAGCATCGGGTGTAGATTTCGCAAAACCGGGGCCGGATTGAATTGAGATCGGCCGCCGCACGATACTGAGAGTAGTGGCGATCGGCCGGCCAGCGACGTTCCGCTCACGGAAGACGACTCATGCCCGAATTCACCAAACATCAGCAGAAAATCATCAAGAACTACTACGAGCACCGCGAGGGGATCGCGCTGCAGCGGGTGCAGGAGATCGTCACCGAGCTCTACTTATCGACGGGCAAAAAGCGGAAGAAGCAGTGGGAAAGTCTCAAGCTGCACCTGCCCAAGCTGGGAGTCAAGCCGGACGTGATCGAGCACTTGATCCGCGAGGACAAACCGGAGCTGGTGGCGACGCTGGTGGAAAAGCTGATGGCCAAGAGGTGAGTACCCACGGCTGGTGGCTGATGCCCCTCGTGGTATCTTGACGAGCTGCAATTTGCCCGCCGGCTCTTTCATTGACTCTGAGTTGGCCCGTGCGCAATACGTGGAACTTCTTCTCGCCGGGACAGATTCTCTTCGGCAGCGGCGCCGCGGCGCAGCTCGGCGATCTGATTGCTAGGAAGAGCTGGAAACGGGTCTTTCTGGTCACTGACCGCCACCTGGTAGCCGCGGGCATCGCCGGGAAAATTGGCCGCTGGCTTGCGGAAGCGATGCGCGACGTGGAAGTTTTCGACGGCGGCCAGGCCGAGCCGTCGGTCGATTTGGCCGTGCAGGCCGCCGAGCGCGCCGCAGCTTATCGCCCCGACTGCATCGTCGGCCTGGGGGGCGGCAGCAACATGGACCTGGCCAAGATCGTCGCGGTGCTGGTGACCCACGGCGGCCGGCCGGAAAGGTACTTCAGCTTCAACAATGTCCCCGGTCCCGTATTGCCGCTGGTCTGCGTCCCCACCACCGCCGGCACCGGCAGCGAAGTTTCGCACGCCGCCGTCCTCACCGACACAGCCAACCAAATCAAGGTCAGTACGCTCAGCCAGTTTCTGCGGCCGGCAATTGCCGTCGTCGATCCAGAACTAACTTTGACCTGCCCGCCAAAAGTGACGGCCGACAGCGGCATTGATGCGCTGACGCACGCCATCGAGGCGTACACGGCGGTCGATTACGCGCAGCTTGATGCGAAGGACGGCAATCCGGTCGCGTATGAAGGGCGCACGCCGCTGGGGGCCGCACTGGCGGAGAAGGCGATCGAACTTGTCGGCCAGCATCTGGTGGCGGCGGTGAAGGACGGGACGAACCGGCCGGCCCGTGAAGGGATGGCGTTGGCTGCGACGCTGGCGGGGCTGGCATTCTCGCACTGTGCCGTTGCGCTGGTCCATGCGCTCGAATATCCGCTGGGCGGTGCGCTGCACTGCTCGCACGGGGCGGGCAACGGCTTACTATTGCCGTATGTGATGCAGTTCAATCTAAAGAGCCGCCAGGAGGAGTTTGGCCGAATCGCCCGCTTGCTGGGCGCTGATACGAGCGGGCTCTCGGCCGATGCCGCCGCCGAAGCAGCGGTGAACGCGGTGGAGAAGCTTCGAGCGGCCATCGGCATTCCGCAGCGGATTCGGGACATCGGCGGCCGGCGCGAGCAACTGCCCGTGTTCGCGGCCAAGGCGTTTGCAATCAAGCGGCTGCTGGCTGTCAATCCGCGCAAGGCGAGCGAAGCCGACTTGCTGCGAATTCTCGAGGAGGCGTTCTGACGGCGAGCAGGACAGTCGCCGCGAGGCAGTTTCGAGAGGTTCCATTGAAGAATCCCAACGATAGTCCGGCGGCTTCACGCGACGGTGCCAGGCCGAAGCTGTCGCTCTTCGATGCGACTTGCATCATGGTTGGGATCATCATCGGGGCGTCGATTTACAAGTCCTCGCCGGATATCGCGGAAGGGGCATCGCACGGTTCTTTAGCACTGGTCGAGTGGCTGCGCGGCGGACAAGCGGCGCCGCTATCGGAGGCCACGAACACGACGATTGCCATCGCAGGCCTGTTCGGCGTCTGGCTCGTCGGCGGCCTGGTGGCGCTGGTTGGGTCGCTATGCTATGCCGAGCTTTCGACCGCGTTTCCGCACGAGGGTGGAAACTACTATTTTCTGAAGCGGGCGTTTGGGGACAGCACCGCATTTGCTTTCGCCTGGACCGAATTTTGGATCGTGCGGCCGGGCAATGTGGGAGCGCTGGCATTCGTGTTCGCCCGTTATGCCAGCGAACTGGCTGCGCCGCTGCTCCCAGGCCTTCAGGCCCCATCAGGCCAGCTCATGCTGGCCTGTGCGGCAATCGTCCTGCTCACGGCGGTGAACCTCTTGGGCATAAGGACCGGTTCCAGGACGCAGAATGTTCTGACTGCATGCAAAGTCGCGGGCCTGGCGATCATCGTCGCGACGGGGTTGGCAGCGGCTGGCAGCCAGGCATACGAGGTTCCAGCGAGTTCCCGGCCGTTTCAGCCAGGACTCGGTCTGGCGCTGATCTTCGTGATGTTTGCCTATGGCGGCTGGAGCGACATGTCGTACGTCGCTGCCGACGTTCGCGAACCAGAGCGAAACATTTCGCGATCGCTGCTGCTGGGTACAGCGATGGTCACGGCCATCTACCTGCTAGTGACACTCGCGTTTGTCGCGGCCCTGTCGCTGCCGGGCCTGAGAAATTCGCCAGCGGTCGCCGCCGATACGGTGTCGCTAAGGTTTGGCGCCTGGGGAGCCAGCGGAATCAGCATCCTGATTTGCGTTTCAACGCTGGGGGCGATCAACGGAATGCTGTTTGCCGGCGGCCGCGTCTTTTACGCCCTGGGGAAAGAAGATGCGGCGTTCACGTGGCTGGGGGCCTGGAACGATCGCTTTGGCGGGCCGGTCCGCTCGTTGGTGGTGCAGTCGCTGGCGACGCTGGCACTGGCGATTGCCTTTGGCCGCTCGGAAAACGGCTTTGAGCGGCTGGTCGTGTTCACTGGCCCGTTTTACTGCGGCTTTCTGCTGCTGATCGCGATCGGTTTCTTCGTGCTGCGGCGCCGCGGGGAAATAGGCGCAGGATATCGCGCACCGCTGTATCCACTGCCGCCGCTGGCGCTGGCTGCCGCCTGTGCCTTTATGACCTATTCCTCGACAGACTTCGCGGTAAGGAATGGGACCTCGGAAGGCTATTGGGCCGTCGCCGTCGTGGCCAGTGGCGTGCTCGCGCTGGTCTTGAAGCGCTGGTTTGCAGGGAGGTAGCTCCTCGCGACTCGAAGCTAGCTTCTTACACGACCGTTTAACTTTGCTGGCTGGGCAAAGTTTGACGGCAGGAACGAACGCGGCGCGTCCGAAGAAAGAATTCGATGTGCCGCGATGCCGATTCCGTGCTGCTAGCGGCCGACGATTCCCTCCTCGGAATGCCAGCAAGAAGGTTTCGACCGCATGACGGTGACTCAGCGACTGCCAGCCGCGGGTCCAATATCGGCCCCGCATTTTCGTAGCGGCGGCAATGCGTCTGGCGGTGACGGGGCGGCCAGCGCCGTCGGCAGTCCCGATCCACTGCTCGTCGAAGAGACGAGGCAGGAGATTCGCGTCCTGGTTCAGGAAATCGCGCAGCTTGCGCAATCGGACGCTGCTGCCGCGGAGTTCTACAGCGGTTTTCTGTCACGTGTCATCTCGGCCCTGGCGTCGGCAGGGGGCGCGATCTGGACTGCGAGCGCTACCAGTGCGCCTGAACTGGCCTATCAGATCAACCTCGCTGACAGCGGCCTGGAAGCGACGCCTGACTCGAAACGTCAGCACGCCGCGCTGCTGCGGAAGGTCATTGCCGGCGGCCAGACGCTGCTGGTGCCGCCGCAATCAGGCGCGGCGGCAAGCGACGCAGGCAATCCGACGGATTTCGTGATCGTTATTTCGCCGCTGCGGGTGGGGGAGCAGACCGTCGGAGCTGTCGAGGTCCTCCAGCGACCCGGCGGCGGTCCAGCTACCCAGCGCGGCTACGCCAGGTTCCTCGTCCAGATGTGCGAACTGGCTGCGAATTATTTGAAAAATCAGCGGCTCCGCGAGCTGACCGATCGGCAGCAGTTTTGGCAACAGCTCGAAAGCTTCCTGCAAGCCATTCACCGCTCGCTCGACCTGCGTCAAACGTCGTACACGTTGGTCAACGAAGGGCGGCGGCTGATCGGCTGCGACCGCCTCTCCCTGGCCATTGGCAGTCGCCGCGCGGCTCGCGTCACGACCGTCAGCGGCCTGGACAGCATCGACCGGCGCGCGTCCGAAGTTCGGCGTCTGAACCTGCTGGCCCGCGCCGTGCTGCGGACCGGAGAGCCGCTGTGGCACACGGGGGACAGCGGCGACACGCCGCCGCAGATCGATGAAACGCTTCAGCCATACCTGGATCAGTCGCACGCGCGGCTGGTGGCTGTGCTGCCGTTATTTCCGCCGGCGACGAGCGACGATAGCAGCGCTCGAAAGCGACGCCGGCCGCTGGGGGCGCTGATCGTCGAGCAGTTATCCGACAATCGAGCCAGCCCCTGGCTTCGCAGCCGGTCGCACACCGTGGCGCAGCACGGCGCGGCGGCACTGGCACACGCCCTCGAGCACCACAGCCTTCCGCTGCTTCCACTGTGGCGACTATTGGGACAGATGACCTGGTTTCTGCGCGGCAGCGGGCTGATGTGGACGCTGCTCGTCGCCACACTGCTTGCGGCGGCGATTGCCGCGCTCGTCAAAGTCCCTGCCGATTTCGACATTGCCGCCCGCGGCAAGCTCCAGCCGGTCGAGCGGCGGGATGTGTTTGCCCGCATCGACGGCGACGTGATCAACGTTCAGGTTACGCACGGCCAGATGTTGCAGCCGGGCGATGTGCTGGTGGAACTGGCCAACAACGACCTGGCAGAAGAACACCAGCGACTGATCGGCCGCCAGGAAACCAATCGGGAGCAAATCTCGTCCGCCAACAAGCGTCTGCTGGACAGTGCCCGCGGGAGCGGTTCGCGCCTCTCGCCTGCCGAAGAGGCCAAACTGGCCGGGCTTCTCGTGGAGTTGAAACAGGAGGCCGAAAACATCCGCCGCGAGCTGGGAATCTTCTCCGAGAAGCAGCAACGGCTAAAAGTGGTTGCCGATCAGCCGGGGCAAGTCGTGACGTGGAAATTGCAGGAGCAGCTCCAGCGACGGCCCGTCGCTCGCGGCCAGGTGCTGATGACATTGGCCAATCCTGACGGCGACTGGGAGCTGGAACTGCACGTACCCGAGCGGCGGCTCAAGCACCTGCTGACGGCACAGCGGCAAACACAGGGCCCCGGTGAGCGGTCGCCACTGGATGCGATTTTCACGCTCACGAGCCATCCAGGGTCGGAGTTCCACGGCAAAGTGGTCGAGATTGAGCAGACGGCGGAGGTGCGCGGCGACGAGGGGAATACGATTCTCGTGCGAGTGGCCGTCAACAAGGACGAACTGCCGCATTTACACGACCAGACGACCGTGACCGCCCGGCTGCACTGCGGCCGGCGCAGTCTGGGCTACGTGTGGTTTTGCGATTTGATCGAGACGGTGCAAAGCAAGGTCCTGTTTTGGTTGTAAGGGAGGCCTGGATCGATGAATGCCAGCAGGGGGTTTGTTCTCAGCGGAGCGCTCGTCCTGGCAGTCGCTGCGGCTGTCGCAGCGCCGCCCACAATCAGCGGCGTTCGCCGGCCGGCGACGACGGGCAGCGAGTCGGCGGCCGGATCGCCAGCGCTGCCAGCCGCAGCGGCGCAGATCGCAGACTGCCTCGTCTATCTGGTCGAGGACATTCAAGTGCCCGCGCTGGAGGCTGGGCCGCTCGTAAAAATCGACGTCAGGGAAGGGGATGTCGTCGAGCAAGGGCAGCTCCTGGCGCAGCTCGACGACAGCCAGCCGAAGATTCAGAAGCAAGCCGCCGAGGTGGAACGAGACGCGGCTATTGCCAAGGCTTCCGACGACATCGACGTGCGCTTTGCCGAAGCGACGCTGGCCTATTCCACTGCCGAGGTACAGCGGCTGCTGGCCGTCGAGCGCAAGAGCGCCGGCTCGATCAGCGTGCCCGAGATTGAAAAAGCCAAGCTGGCCAGACACCGCGACGAGCTGCAAATCGAAAAGAGCAAGCTCGACATGAAGGTCGCTAAAATGACCGCCGACAAGCACCATGCGGACGTGCAGGCGGCCGACCTGAGCGTGGCCCGCCGGCAGATTCTCGCGCCGATCACGGGCGAAGTCGCCACGGTTTACCACGAAACGAGCGAATGGGTGAATGCCGGCGAGCCGGTGGTACAGATCGTGCGCATGGACAGGCTGCGGGTGGAAGGGTTCGTGGCCGCCACGGAGCTGAACGTCGATGAAATCGCCGGCAAGCAGGTGATCGTCGAGGTGGAATTGGCCCGCGGCCGGCGCGAGAGGTTTTCCGGCGCGGTGACTTACATTAGCCCGCTCGTAACGGCCGGCGGCAAATATCGTGTGCGGGCCGAAGTGCAAAACCGCCTGGCCAGCGACGAGTGGCTGCTGCGTCCGGGTAGTGCGGCCAGCATGATCATTTTGAAGTGAGGCACCGGCTGCCCATGGCGCAACCGGCTGGTTTGCTGACTTCGAGCACCTCGCGCCCGCTGGCGGTGCGGATGCGCCCCGATCTGGAAGTCACCACGCAGGAGTATCAGGGACGCACGTACTGGATTGTCAAGGATCCACTGGCGCTCAAGTATTTTCGTTTTGAAGAGCCGGAGCTGGCGATCCTGCAAATGCTCGACGGGCGCACGTCGCTCGACGAGCTGTGCGAGCAGTTTCAGCGCCGCTTTGCGCCCCAGCAAGTCACCAGAGGCGAACTGAGCCGCTTGACGGCCATGCTCCATCGCAGCGGCCTGCTGCTGGCCGAGGCGCCCGGGCAGGGGGACCAATTGCGCAGCAGGGCGGCGGAGCAACGGGGGCAATGGTGGCTGGGGAAGCTGTCCAACCTGCTGGCGTTTCGCTTGCGTGGCGTCGATCCGGACGCCTGGCTCTCGTGGCTCGACGGCTGCTGCGGCTGGATTTTCTCGGCGCCGGCGGTCATGGCCGCGCTTGGCCTGATGCTTGCCGCCTTGTTGCTAATTGCCGCCGAGTTCGAGGTCTTTTGCAGCCGGCTGCCGGCATTTCACGAATTCTTCGCGGCCAAGAACTGGTTGGCGCTGGCAGTCACCTTGGCGGTCACGAAGATCCTGCACGAGTTCGGCCATGGTCTGGCGTGCAAGCGATTTGGTGGCGAGTGCCACGAAATGGGGCTGATGCTGCTGGTGTTTACACCCTGTCTGTACTGCAACGTCACCGACTCCTGGATGATCCCCAGCAAGTGGAAGCGGGCCGCCGTTGGCGCGGCGGGAATGTACGTCGAGCTGATCCTGGCGTCGCTGGCGACGCTGGCATGGTGGTACAGCCGACCGGGCCTGGTTAACGGCCTGTGCCTGAACGTGATGTTCGTCTGCTCGGTGAGCACGATCCTATTCAACGCCAATCCGCTGATGCGGTTCGACGGGTATTACATCCTGGCTGATCTGCTGGAAATCCCGAACCTGCGGCAAAAGGCTTCGCAGCTTTTGTCACGCAAGCTCGCCGCGTGGTTTTTGGGTACTACAGAGCCGCACGATCCATTTCTGCCGAAGCGGCACGCGTGGCTGTTTGTCATCTACAGCGTGGCCTCGGCCGCCTATGGCTGGCTCGTGACGTTTTCGATCTTCTGGTTTCTGTACCAGGTGCTGGAGCCCTACGGGCTGAAGATCATCGGTCAATTGCTCGCGGTGGCGATGGTGTCAATGCTCGTGCTGACGCCGCTGTGGCGGCTCGTCAAGGTGTTTCAAATTCCAGGGAGGGTCCAGCGCGTGAAAAAAGGACGTGCGACTGTGATGTTCTCGCTGACGGCGGCGGCAATCGGCGCCGCGCTGCTCGTGCCGCTGCCGTATTACGTGCCGTGCCAGTTCTACGTGCAGCCGCGCGGGGCGACCAACGTTTACGTTGATGTGCCCGGCGAAGTGAAGCGGATCTTTGTCGCCGGCGGTGTCGTCGAGGAAGGGCAGCCAATCCTGGAGCTCGAAAATGCCGACGCACGCACCGCCGAGCAGTCGCTGATCAGCCAGCGGGATCAGGTCGCAGCCCAACTCGAGGCCCTGCGGCAGCAGGCGCACACCAACGAAGAATCCCAGCTCGATCTGGCGGCCGCTCGGCAGTCGCTGGCGGCGCTGGAAGAGCAACTGGATCAGCGGCGCGAGCAAAACCGCCGGCTGATCGTCCGCGCTCCGGCCGCCGGAGTACTATTGCCGCCAGTCACTCGCCAGTCGCCGTCGACCGAAGCCAAGACGCTTCCCACCTGGTCCGGCCGGCCGCTGGATGTGCGGAATGTCGGTGCGTATCTGGAGGCCAGCACGACGGTCGGCCGTATCGTCCGGCCAAAAGAGTTCGAGGCGATTCTGGCCATCGCGCAGGAGGAACTCGAATTCCTAGGTCCCGGCCAGTCGGTCGATCTCTATCCCGCCGGCTTGCCGGGCGAAAAACTCGCCGGCTCGATCGAGCTTCTGTCGCATCAGGAAATGCAAGCTGTCCCCGCCGCCCTGTCACTCAAGGCAGGCGGCAACCTGGCGACGCGGACGGACGAGCAGGGAGCCGAGCGGCCGGTGGATGTTGCCTATCA
>Ga0075428_100008609_pt1 | contig 11317 bp, 16 predicted proteins | sample RhiMetdeltSRZDD2_FD_75291 | JGI IMG/M metagenome (GOLD analysis project Ga0075428, IMG submission 75291) | Populus rhizosphere microbial communities from Tennessee, USA - Rhizosphere MetaG P. deltoides SRZDD2 | ecosystem: Host-associated > Plants > Roots > Rhizosphere > Soil | place: USA... | reverse complement strand
ATCAAGACGCGTGGGCTGCCATCGAGAGGTGATGTCTCCACTCGCTCACCTCCCTGCACGGCACGGATGTCGGAGCCCGGTTTCTCCCACGAGGCGGCTCGCGCCCGCCGTGGCCGCTCACATTGTACGCCGGTCGGCAGCGCTCCCTACCTCTCACCGGGAGTGGCGCGAGATTGATCCACGATAAGCATCGCCTCGGCGCTCCAGCAGCATGACGAAACACTCATGACAAGCGCACGGCCAGACGGAATACTGACCCTGGGTCCATAGGACCCGAGGGATGCTGAGCCGCCGATAACGTCGATCGTGGTGCGCGAATAAGAGGAGGGCCATCATGCTAGAGCGTCTCGATCTGCAGCATGGCCGTGACATTCGCGCCGACCTCGTGTGCGTCCTGTGCGGTCGCACGGCTGGCAGGCTTCAGGGGCCAAACCTCCGGTCGCCAACGTCGCTGTCTCTGCGTGTGCAGGATCCCCGGCACGAAGATGCTGTCCGCCGCCTCCGTTGCCCGTACTGCTCGGGACGGCTGTGGCTCCAGAACAGCGAGGCGATCCACGTCGACCGGCGCCCCCTCACGATCGAGGAGCTTCGTCCACGTCGCGGTCGACCGCGAAAGGGGCCGCGGCCGGAGTGAGCAGACAGATAGGGGCCAGTGAGTACGGCATGCAGCCGCTTGAGGAGACCGAGACAGTGCACACCACCGGGGGCCAACTGCTCCTGATCCTCACCAGTCGCGATGTCCAGAGCGTCGCCGACCTTGCTCGCGCGTCTGGCCAGAACCCGACGGACACGATCCGCTCCCTGGGACGGCTCGTGGATCAGGGCTTTCTCGTCGTGGGCGACCAGCGCGGTACGGCCGTCTATCAGCTCAGACCCAAAGCTGAGCCATCCAACATGTCCTATCTTCCGGAGCACATTCTCCTCATCGAAGATGACGTCTCGATCAGCGATCTGGTCGTGACGGTGCTCGAGGAGGAAGGGTACGCGGTCGTCGTCTGCCTGACGCCGCTGGATGCGATGGCGCTCCTCGATCGGCTCAGCTTCGACCTGGTGATCACCGATGGCTTTAGCAAGGAACCGCGGACGGTGTTCGTCAACACGGCGGACCTGATCCGCAGCGCTGGCGTCACGCCGGTTGCCCTCTTCTCGGCTCATCGGCTCGACCGAGAGCGTGCCCAGGCGGCCGGCTTCCGTGACGTCATCACCAAGCCGTTCGCCCTGGACACCCTGGTACGACAGGTCAAGGTGCTGCTCGCCGACCTGCCCGGGAACGGCATCCCGGACCCTCCGCAAGGAGAAGTGACATGGCCACAGGCAACGGAGCCAGCGTACTCCGAGCCGGCGCGGAATTCGCAAGAGCGGTCCCTCCAGGCAGCCGGCGGCTGATGGCGATCCTTGCGCAGCGCCTCCGGAGGCTCAGCAACGACGTGCCCACCGTCATACGGGAGCGGCCAGCGCTGGCGCTTGGCCTGCTGTCCGTGTCGCTCGGGGCCGCTCTAGCTGCCTGGAAGACCAGGTCGTTCTCTCGGCGCCAGACACTTCGGCATCGGCTCCGCCATGGCCGCAGGCAGGTCAAGGCGGCGCTGGACCTGCCGCCCCTGGTGATCAAGCTCCTCGCCAACCCACTCGTCCAGGGCTACCTGCGCCGCACGGTCCTGCGCGCCGTGTCGCGGAAGCTGGGGCGATAGCGACCCGGCCTGGCGGCACGCCCCATCGACAGCACTCTCGGCCGTCTCCGGCCGACGCGCCATGCCAGCATGACGAAACGCTCATGACAAGCGCACGGCCAGGTGAAATACTGAATCTGGGTCCATAGGACTCGAGGGATGCTGAGCCTGCCCGTGATGTGCCTGCCGCCACCCAGCGTCCAGCGGTAGTGCACCGAGGCGCAACGAGTGCCGCGCCCCAGAGCAGGGTCCGGAGCGGTCGTTGTGGAGGCTGAGGAAAGAGGTCCCCATGTACTCGATCCTGTACATCATCGGCGCGATCGTCGTGATCGTCGTCATCTTGAGGGTGCTCGGACTGTATTGAGGGCAGCGGCCATCTGAACGCGAGCCCCGGTGCATTTGCCTCCTGATACCAGGCCGTCGCGCTGGTGTGCTCGACAGCAGCAGCAGTGCAGACAGCGGCGCGGTCGCTCTGATCACGCTGCTCCAGGCTCCGCTCCGTAGGGAGGCTCACCATGCAATCACCGTCTGAACGCGGGTCTCGGCCCGTCATGACCGCCGAGCATACCGAGGCGGTCGTGTCCGACCCGTATGCACAGCGCCGTGGCATGTCGTCGAAGGTGTCTCAGGCGATCTATCTGATCTTCGGCGTCGTCGAAGCGTTGCTCGCCATCCGGTTCGTCCTGAAGCTGCTCGGTGCCAACGCCGAGGCCGGCTTTGCGTCGTTCATCTACCGAATCAGCGCACCCCTGGTGGCACCGTTTGTGGGGCTGTTCGGCACCCCCCAGCTCAACGGCATGGTCCTGGAGCTTGAAGCACTCGTCGCCATCGTCGTCTATGGGCTGGTCGCCTGGGGGCTCGCGAAACTGGCCTGGCTGTTGCTGGGCGAGACACGCAGCGGGGTCCGCACCCGGTCCAGAACCGTCGACACCGACAGCCGGTAGCCCCGACGGGTGGCAGCGACCACCCGCACTGAATCATGGAGAGATCATCATGGATCTACAGCCTGGCGGATTGCTCGTTTGGTTGATCGTCGGCCTGATCGCCGGCTGGGCGGCCGGTCAGTTCATGAAGGGCGGGGGCTTCGGGCTGATCGGCGACATCATCGTCGGGATCATCGGTGCGTTCATCGGTGGAGCCCTGTTCGGGTTCCTGATGCCGGGCACCACGGTCGGCATCCTTGGCAGCATCGTCGTCGCCTTCGTCGGCGCCGTCATCCTGATTTTCCTGCTGCGGGCGGTGTCGGGCCATCGTGGATCAGGTCGTCGTGGATTCGGTTGGCGTTGAGGACACATCGATAGTCGAGGGGTGGAGGTCTTCGGCGCGCTGACCTCCACCGCTGGTCTCGCTCCACGGCGCGCGGTGCGCCAGAGGAGGTGCTCATGGATACCCCAGTTGTGATCGTGCTTGTGATCGCGCTCTTGGCGGCGATCGGCGTGGCAGCCTGGCTCTATCTGCAGAAGCGGCGGAGCGATGGGCTGCGCACGAGTTTTGGCTCGGAGTATGACCGCGCTCGCGAGGAACATCCTGATCGGCGCAGCGCCGAGCGGGAGCTCACGGAGCGGAAGGAGCGCGTCGAGCAGCTTCACATTCGGTCACTGTCGTCCGACGAGCGTGATCGGTTCGTCGAGCGTTGGCGCTCGGCCCAGGCCCAGTTCGTCGACGACCCGGCGGGCGCGACGCGGGTGGCGGACGCGCTCATCGGCGAGATCATGCAGGCGCGTGGCTACCCGGTCGGGGACTTCGAGCAGCGGGCAGCGGATATCTCGGTGGACCACCCCGGGGTCGTGGAGCACTACCGAGCCGCTCACGCGATCGCCCTGCGCACCGACCGTGGCCAGGCTGACTCGGGTGATACCGAGGATCTGCGGCAGGCCTTTGTCCACTATCGGGCGCTGTTCGACGACCTCCTCGAGGTCGAGGCGCCCGCACCACAGGAGACACGACGATGATCGACCGACGCGAGCACCCGCTGAGCACGGCTGACCTGGCTGGCGGGACCATGGCTCGCCCTATGGATCAGAGCGAGCCCAGGGACACAGGGATGGAGCGGGGCGCGCAGGAGCCCACTTCGGAGCATGAGCCTCGGGACGCGGGAACGACGGCTTCCGCCCATCCGACGACCGAGTCCCCGATGGCGACGCCTGGATCGACTGATCCCTCAGCATCAAATTCCTCAACGGCGAACCGGGGCGAGAGTCCGCAGGCTGACGCGAGTCCGCTGTTTCCCGCAGGCGAGGCCACGAGCTTCCGCGCTCGCTGGAGTGAGGTCCAGACCGGCTTCGTCGACGAGCCCCGCCACGCCGTCGAGCAGGCGGATGGTCTGGTTGCCGAGATGATGCAGCGCCTCGCCACAGTGTTCGCCGACGAGCGCAGCAAACTCGAGCAGCAGTGGAGCCGAGGCGACGACATCTCTACTGAGGACTTGCGAGTCGCGCTCCAGCGCTACCGCTCCTTCTTCGATCGGCTGCTGTCCGTCTAGACTGAAGCCACGGTGACACTCGCAGAGATCATGCTGGCGACAGTGGGTCTAGCGGCACAAAGTCCGGCACCTCGGTCAGACGGTCGGGGTGCCGGTGATTACGCGCGTCACGGGCCGGCAGCAGCGCCGCCGATCTGCCACGGCGGTGGGGCGATCAGCCGTTCGGAGTAGCGGGCGTGACGGCGCAACAGCTTCAAGAGGCCGTGGAGCACGCCAACCCCTCAATTGAAGATGGAAAGCGTGGCCAGCAGGCTTCACAATCAATCAGGCGGCCGCTGCAGAGCACAGGTCAGGAGGGAGCAGTCTCATGATGGGTACGATCCTCCTTTGGGCAACGATAGTCGTGATCGTTCTGGGGGCCGCCTTCTTGGTGTGGAAACTGTGGATCAGCCGCCAGGCCGCGAAGCAGTACGCGCGGGGCAAGGCGACTGCCGACGCAGACGTCCATCATGCCCTCCAGGGGAAAAGCTTCAGCGTGGGAACACCGAGCGATTTCATCGAAGGCGAGCTCCAGGGCCATTTCAGGTGGCTGAAAGCTGACGAAGCCTGGGGACTGCGGCTCGAGAACGCGACGGCCTCGCTGAGGAGTCTCGCTGGCATGACCTTTCCCCTGTGGGTCCTGCACGGCAATGAAACGACGTGGGTTCGTCACCCAGAGGCAAACTTGCGCCTCAAGGCCTACAACACCGAGGTCTCCCTCGTCCTCCCCAAAGGTCTCAAGGAGGGCGACCAGATTCGGCTCGGAGAGAACGCTGAAGAGCGAGCAGTCCCCGCCAGGCGAGCCTCGCCAAGCCTGTAGCGTTGCTGGCCGGCCTGGGTTCGGTCTTCGGGTTCACCCGTGCTTCGGCGGGCGGCGGGGCTGGCCGGATGGCTGCACGCTGAAGACGGCGAGCACGCCGTGAACGAGGATCAGAACAGTTGACCCCTCCGCACATCTCAGGCACCGGATCCGCGTCGTACGCTGATCCCTACTACGTGAGGATCGCCAAGGATAGCGTAGCCGCGTCTCGCCATTCCCACCTGGACATCCAGGGGCTGGCCCAAGCCCCCGTCCTGATCTTCAACCCAAACTCGGGTCAGAAGCTCGGGATGTCGACCAACGCCGGCAGCGCCGAGGAAGCTCAACGTGCCTTGCGCGCTGCTGGTATCCCCTTCGACCCCTGGCCAACCGAACGGGCGGGCCACGCCACCGAGCTGGCCCAGGCGGCCGTCGCCGACCGACGCCCACTGGTAATCGCGGCCGGCGGGGACGGCACAGCCGGTGAGGTCGCCCAGGCCCTGGCAGGAACGGACGTCATCCTCGCCATCATGCCCCTCGGTAGCATCATGAATTTGGCGCGGACGCTCTGCATTCCCCGCGATCTTACCGAGGCAGCGCGCGTAATCGCCGGCGGCCAGGTGCTCGCCATGGATCTGGGGAAGGTTGGCGACGTCTACTTTCTCGAGGCGGCTGGCGTGGGCCTGGATGCGGGGCTCTTCGGCTACTTCGAACAGCTCGAGAGCAAGGGGCTGCGTAAGAACGTGCTTCGGGCGGCGCTCCGATTCATGCGCGGCCTGGGGACACCGAGGTTGACGGTGCACGTCGATGACCGCGTACACCAGACGCGGGCCCCGATGGTTGCCGTGGCGAACGGGCCCTTCGTCGGAGCGGCCTACGCGCTCGCCCCGGAAGCCCGGATCGACGATGGGCTGCTCGACGTGGTCATCTTCCATGGGGCGAGCGTGCCACGGATGCTGTTCCACCTGATCGCGGTGGCGGGCGGGCGCCGCCTCAGCATCCCACCAGAGGCCGAGGTGCTCCGTGCCCGATCGGTTCGGATCGCCAGCCGTCGGCGACGGCGGACCCTGCCCGTGCATGCCGACGGGGCGGCGATCGGCGCGACCCCGATGAGCTTCGAGGTCGTACCCGCCGCGTTGCGAGTGCTGGTTGGCTCGGCTGACGCCGGTGCTGCCTGCGCCTGGGGTCCTCCAGCAGTTCCTCTCCTTGAGCCGCGGTGATGGGGCCGCCTGTAATTCGGGAGAGGCGTCTCCCGGGCAAGCGTCGCCTCGCTGCTCTGTCAGCGTGACGAAACGCTCATGACGGATCCCCGAGATGGTGTGACACTGGAGCGTGGGAGACCAGCGTGAGGGCGAGCGCCGCGGAGCCGCCGATCGAGCTGACGGCTGAGCTTGCCGCTTCCGAGGTCCGGATGGGCGTCTACGCGATCCGGAACACGGCGGACAGCGCCGTGTACGTTGGCAGCGCGCCGGACGTCGATGCGCGGTGGGGACAGCATCGCTCCGCGCTCGACCGGGTCGTCCATCCCAACGGTGCGCTTCAGGCCGCCTGGACTCGGCAGGGTGCCGCGGCGTTCGAGCTGGTCGTCTTGGAGCGAGTAGCCAGTACTGACGAGCTGGCGCACGCCGAACAGTGGTGGAGTGATCTCTATAGCACTGACGATCCCCATCGTATGTACAACGGCCAGAGCCGCGTGATTCGAAAGCTTCGAGTGCTCTTGAGCCTGGACCAGGCCGCACAGCGGCTCGGTCTCCGGCCGGCCCGCCTCCGCCGGCTGGTGAATGAAGGGCGTGTGTCATGCCACCACGCGCTGCCCGTCGGATCGAGCCGCACCGATTCCAGTCAGATCGAATTCGACCACGAGGAGCTCGGAGAAGCACGCGAGCAGATACTTCGGCTCGAAGGTCACCGTGTCGCCACCATTGTGGCGACGCTACGCGTACTCAGGGAGCGGATGTGTCGCTGGCGTCGGAATCTGGTCATGAGGCTTCGGTCGTAGCCCGGAGCGTGCACCCATCCGTGACGTCGACTGGTGACGCTCGCCTCACAAGGAAGGACTGAAATGACCACGAATGACATCGCCACGTTGAGTCTGATGCGCGACAGCGACCTGACCGTGGCGGATGGCGAAGAAGACATCCGAGGGTGGACCGTCAAGGACAAAGACGGAGAGGACATTGGGAAGGTCGACGACCTGCTGTTCGACCGTGACGAACGGAGAGTCCGCTTCATGCGGGTGGAGTCCGGGGGATTCCTCGGTGTGGGCGAGACGAAGGTTTTCATCCCGATCGACGCCATCGCCATGATCACCGACGTCGACGTCTGGATCGACCAGTCTGACGAGCATGTGTCCCGCGAGCCCCGCTATGACCCACACCTCGTCACCGAGCAGAAGTATCTCGGCGACATGCAGTACTGAAAGCTTGACTTGAGGACGCGCCCTGGATCCAGAGGACGTTCGCGTCATCGGCGGAGACGGTATTTCAGTCGCCGGCCTCCACCTCGACGGGCGCCGGGCTCGAGGGAGAACGTGAGCACACACATCGTCTTGCTGCTGCTCGTGATCGCTGTGCTCCTCCTCGCCTGTAGCCCACCAGCGTCCGGGCGACCGCGCGACGGGGCACCGGTGGGCGCCGCTGGTCAGCCAGCGCGCAGAGATGGACCTCCCCCGACGCTCTCGCCGCCCACCGCGCCCGGCGGCGCTCCGCAGCGTGCCTACGCACTCGAGCAGCTCACGACAAGTGGCATGCAGCCGACCATGCCGGCTCCGTCACCATCTCCGGCACCGGCCTATGTCATCGTCGCTACGGGTGGAGCTGGCGTGAACCTGCGCACCGGCCCATCCACGACAGGGCCGATCATCACGACCCTGGCAGAAGGTACGCCGATCGATTTCGTCGGGGATCCGGTCACGGCCGAGGGGCGCTCCTGGCGCCAGATCCGCAGTGGCGGCCGAGAAGGCTGGGTCGTCTCTGTCGTCGTGCGCCAGCGCTGAGCCGAATCGCGAGCGCAGCCGACTACGTTTGGAGCGAGCCGTCGGTTCGGAGCACCCAACCCTGGGGATTGGATGCGGCCCCTGTTCTGGAGCTAGCGGCCACCACTCTGAAGTCTCGCCGAAACTGGCCCAGCACGTTGTTGCCCACAGTTCCTCCGATCGGCGTAGACGTCGGAACGGTCACGATGAGTATCTCACCCGGCCATGAGCGCATTATGACCATTTCCTCATCCGCGCACGTCGTCAGGGCCACGGTACGTTGGCCGCTCGGGGCATCACACCGACTCGGTCGATACTCGTCGTGAGCAATCGCTCATGACAGACCCGCGGTGAAGTGCGATGGTGATCGTGGTGAGAACCCTCTTCGGACGGCTTGGAGATCGGATCTCAAGCAGCAGCGCGGCATCGCCGACGAGGGCCATCACCGTCATTACCCGATGAGTCGGGAGCTGGGGTGCTTCAGATGGACGACGAACAGCCTGCCATGCAAGAACAGTACCCGTCTGTCAACATGGACGACGATGCGGACGGCACCAACCAGGACGCCCTGTGGCCCGTCACAACACTCATCGCGAGCTCCGAGGCCAGTGCATATAGTCACCAGAGCGACAGTCGAAACGGCGTTCCGAACGGGGTGGCAACTTCCGCTCTTGACCTCAGGCCCGTCGATCTCGCGGAACAGAGTGCGCGATTATCTGTGAGGTCCGCGGCGAGCTACGGGCCTGTGATCGCGGGCCCGTGGCGGGTCGACGGACTCGCGACAGCGTCGCCCCTGGCTGAGAGCATCGTCGAGGCCGTCCCCACAGCGCTAGTGGTGCTCGACGGCGACCTGCGTGTCCGCCAGGCCAATCCCGCCTTCTACGACACGTTCCACGTTTTCCCGGCCGACACCGAACAGCACGACTTCTTCGAGCTGGGCAGTGGCCAGTGGGACATCCCCTGGCTGCGCGCGTCGCTGATCCGGATCCTGGATCTTGACAGTCGTCTTCAGGTTGGCGAGGTCGAGCAGGTCTTCCCCGTGATCGGTCCAAGGACGATGCGGCTCGAGGCGCGGCCATTGGTCGGGCCGGGTGCCGACGATCTGATCCTGCTCGCCATCGAGGACGTCACCGAGCGCAAGGCCGCGGAGCAGCAACGGCGGGACTTCACGCTCCTGCTCGCCCACGAGCTGCGAAACCCGTTGACGGCGATCATGGGATACGCCCAGCGCCTGCAGGGAAACCGGGGCAGTGTCGAAGAGACGGTCGCCGTCATCATGACGCAAACCCGACAACTGAAACGCATCGTCGACGACCTGCTGGACAGTTCGAGCCAGGGAGCCGAGCGGCTCCGCCTGGAACCACGTCAGATGGACCTGGCAGATCTGGCGCGCCTGTCGGCTCAGCAGGCGCAGCTTCTGGAACCGCGTCACACGGTTCGCCTGGAGCTTCCAGAGCGGCCGATCACCGGTCTCTGGGATGGGGGCCGACTGACCCAGGTGTTCGCCAACGTGCTCGGCAACGCGATCAAATACTCCCCGCCTGGAAGTGAGATCGTAGTACGGGTCGAAGATCTCGGAACGATGGCACAGGTCAGCGTTCAAGATCGGGGCATCGGGATCGCTCCCGAGGAGCTTCCCAGGGTGTTCGACCAATTCTATCGCGTCGCCGCCACGGCGCATCACGCGAAGGGGCTTGGCATCGGCCTCCATGTCGCCAAGATGCTCGTAGAGGCGCACGGAGGGTCGATCGCCGTTGAGTCCGTGGCTGGCCTGGGAAGCACGTTTCGCGTCACTTTGCCCCTCGAACCCTTCGATTCTCGCACCCAGTGAAGGCCAGCACGGAGTCCCGTGATCAGGTGAGGAGAGATGTCTCATGAGCGACGCCCAGACCAGACGACTCCGGCCAACAGGAGAGACCAGTGGGAGTGCCCAGCGACCCCCACAGCGGCTTGCCTTGCCGACGCTGAGCTTTGACCTGATGTGCGAGGTGGAACAGCTCCGTCAGGAAGAAAGCTACCGTGGTGGTGATCGCAACGCCAAAACACTGGTGAAGGAACACGGACTCCGAGTCGTCCTCACGGTGATGCGGAGCGGAGCGCGTCTTCAAGAGCATAAGACCGCCGGCGCATTGTCCGTCCAGACCCTTACGGGTCACATTCGCCTCCATGTACTCCAGGACACCATCGATCTTCCGGTTGGACATGTCGTGATGCTTGACGAAAGCATCAGTCACGATGTTGAGGCGGTAGAGGAGAGCGCCTTCTTGCTCACGATCGCATCTGGCCCATCCTCCGCTGATGGGTGAACGCTGATGACGCGAGGAGACAGCATGTTTGCGGTCAAGAAGGTTACGGACGAGAACGGCACCATCCTGATTCAGGATCCGCCGATCGCGCGGCTGCTCTTTCAGAATACGAAGGCGTCGGTCATCTGGCTGGTTGTCCGGCTGTACATTGGCTACGAGTGGCTCGAGGCGGGCTGGCACAAGTTCACGGACCCCGCCTGGATGAGCACTGGGGATGGCATCCTCGGCTTTTGGACGCGTGCTCTGGCCGTCGCCCCGAACGGCAAGCCGGTCATCCCTTACGATTGGTATCGCACCTTCATTCAGCTCCTGGTCGACAGCGGCTCCCACCCCTGGTTCGCAAAGGTCATCGTCTTCGGCGAGTTAGCAGTCGGTCTCGGTCTGATCGTCGGCGCAATGGTTGGTGTCGCGGCTTTCTTTGGCGCGCTCATGAATATGAGCTTCCTGATGGCTGGCACTGTCTCGACCAACCCGGTACTGTTCTTCGCGGCGATCCTGCTGATCCTAGCCTGGAAGAACGCCGGCTACCTCGGCATCGATCGCTTCCTCCTGCCTGCACTTGGAACACCCTGGCGGCAGCCGAAGCCGGCCGAGCGAGACAGCCCCATAGCCACAGCCACGCTTTGATCCAACCGCGTTGCTCACGGCCCCGGCATGCGTTCGGGCCTCGCCGCCCAGGCTGACCTGGCATCCGAATTCGGCAGCAGGTTTCGAGAGGCCGACGGCCGGATGACACATCGCGAGCGACTCGCTACTCACGGGGAGGCCGACAGGCTGCACGGCAGGGCCGAGCAGAGCGGCTCAGAGCCCGTCACCACGGAATCGATGGAATGGCGCCGTGAGCCCAACGCGGCTGGTCAACAAGCAGCAGGATGACCGATTCGAGCTTCGAAGTCTCGAGCCCAGATGCCGGGATGCTCGGCGCGTCCACCGATCGTCCGTGGCCCGACGCCACGATCCAGGCGGCCTGGATCATCCCGTCCGTCTCGTCCACGGTGATCTGAAGTGACCGAGCCGGCTGACCCTCCTGCCAGCGCAGCTCGAAGATCGTGACTCCGTTGCTCTCGCTCCGGTCGACGGTGAGAGCGCCGTCACTGGCCTGTGCAGCCG
>Ga0075428_100008607_pt1 | contig 11317 bp, 8 predicted proteins | sample RhiMetdeltSRZDD2_FD_75291 | JGI IMG/M metagenome (GOLD analysis project Ga0075428, IMG submission 75291) | Populus rhizosphere microbial communities from Tennessee, USA - Rhizosphere MetaG P. deltoides SRZDD2 | ecosystem: Host-associated > Plants > Roots > Rhizosphere > Soil | place: USA... | reverse complement strand
TGAAGCCGAATGGCCCCATAAGGGCCTTCCAGCTTCAAAGAAGACCGTGACCCGCCACGGCGCCACCCCCCAGGCAGCCAGCCGCCCACCGCCCGCCCCGGGCATGGGTCGCCCCAACCCTCGGCCGCCACAACGACGTAAGCCGCGCCGAACGGCACGGGACCGGCCGACGGGCGAGGGCCAGACCAGCAGCCCGCCCGACGAGGCCGGTCAAGGCCGGCCGCAGGCCGCCCGAAGGGGAAGCCTTGAGGGGCCGGACACCACCGGAGCCCATCATGGGATAAGGAAGCCCGCCAGGGCTTCCTGAGAGCAAAGGAAGCTTCCGGCCCCCGGACCAGCCGGAACGGTCTCCACGGTCGACCCTCAGAAGCGCCCAAGTTCAAAGCCACACGTCCGGACCCCGGCCCCCGGAACCCGCCGTCCGCCGAGCAGAGAATCGGCCGCCCGACGACTCCGGGTCAGGACGTCGCCCGCAGGCGGCGGTTAGCGCGTCGGGGCGGAATCGAGGCGGAGGAGGAAGTCGAGGGCGCGGGTGAAGATGCCGTCGACGTCGGGGGCGCCGCCGAAGAAGTGGTCGGCGCCGGGGACGATCTCCAGCTCGACCGAGGCGCCGACCGCCTTGAGGGCCTCGGTGAGCCGGACGCTCTGGTCGACCGGCACCCAGGTGTCCTCGGCGCCGTGCTGGAGGAGGAACGGCGGGGCGTCCTCGTGGGCATAGGTGACGGGGCTCGCCGCCCGCGCGGCGTCCAGGTGCTGGCCGATCGGGCCGCCGAGCAGGTGAGCTTGGTAGGAATCCGTGGCCGCATGGTCCAGCGCCGGCAGGTCGGTGATCGGGTACCAGCAGACGACCCCTGCCGCTGGTGGCGCATCCTGGCGCAGGGCGGCGAGCGCGGCGAGGTTGCCGCCGGCCGACGCGCCCCACAGGTACAGCCGCGCCGGGTCGACGCCGAGGTCGGCGGCGCCGTCCGCCAGCCAGCGCAGCGCCTCGACCGTGTCCTCGATCTGGGCTGGGAACAGGGCCTCGCCGCTGAGGCGGTAGTCGTGGGCTGCGACCACGAAGCCGGCGTCGGTCAGACGGTCGAAGAACCCGGGCTGCCACTCCCGGGTCTCGCGCGGGGCCCGGCTGCGGTGGCTGACCCGCCAGCCCCCGCCGTGGACGTAGACCAGCAACGGACGTGAACCACCGCCAGCCGCCGAGGCCGAACCACCGCCAGCCGCCGACCCCGACCCCGACCTCTCCGGCCGGTAGACGTCCAGCTCCAGCGCTCGGTACCCCTCCCGCTCGGCGTAGACGATGGCTCGCTCGACCTGCACCTCAACCCCTCGACCCTCGACTCCCCGACCACCTCGTGACGTCGTCGCACCCTAGCCCTGGCGTGCAGTTGCCGGTCCGGGAGACCAGGGGCCAGCCACGTGGAGACCAGGGCCAGACCGGGTGCCTCCGGAAGGGAGGACGGGTGCGCGAACACTCCGCCGGCCTGAGCGTCACCCCGGCGACTCCAGGCGGTCGCCGCGGCCAGTAGAGCCGACGCAGTGCGTAGCCTCGCTCTGATGCGGTGGTCTGACCCACGCCTCGAACCACCGGTCGCTGATCGTTCCATGCTCGTGCGCGAGCGCTTGCTCGATCGCCTCCGGAGACGATGGATCACGCCGGTCGTCGTCGTGACGGCGCCGGCCGGCTATGGCAAGACGACGTTGCTGACCCAGGCGATCGCCGAGAACGCGGTCGGCCCGCTCGGCATCGACTGCTGGCTGTCGTGCAACTCCAGCCTCACGACCGTCTCGGCCTTCGGCTCGGCCCTCTACCGGGCGGTGGATGCCACCAGCAGCCCCGGCCCGGAGCGCGCGCCCATCAGCGAGATCGCGGCCGGCATCGCGGAGGCGATCTGGTGCCGGTCCCCGCAGCAGGTCGCGCTGTTCCTGGACGACGTCCACGAGATCCCCGACGGCTCAGAGGTGGCAACGCTGCTCGCCGCCGTCGTCGATGCGCTGCCGGCCAACGGCCACGTCGTGCTGGCGGGCCGCTTCCCGCCGCCCGTCCCGCTGGCCCGGCGGGAGGTCGAGGCCCGCGTGGAGCGGATCGAGGCCGCGGAGCTCGCGTTCACGGCCGCGGAGCTGACGGACTTCGCCGCGCTGCGGAACGTGGCGACCGCGCGGGTGCTCGGCTGCGGCGGATGGCCTGGACTGGCCGAGCTGTGCGCCAGCGGGCGAGCAGCGGCCGTCGATGGCGCCGCCGCCAGAGCGCCCAGCCCCCCGCACGACCCCGACACCACGAGCGCCAGCAGCGCCAGAGCCAGCGCCAGCGCCGCGACCGTCCCCCTCGGCGCCACCGACGTCAGCAACGACTACGTGACCCAGGAGATCCTGGCCTACCTCCCCGCCGTGCGCCGCCGGGCCCTGGCGCTCCTGGCCCATCTCGGTCCCTTCGACGACGACCTGGCCCGGACGGTCCTGGGGCCCGATGTCGACGTCGCGCGCCTCGTGAACGGGGTTCCCCTGGTGAGCCGGACCGGCGAGGGCGAGCGGTCCCTGCACGCGCTCTGGCAGTCCTGGCTGGCGAGTGACGTGTCGGCGGCCGACGTGGCGTACGCCCGCCGGCAAGCGGGCGTCGCTCTCCTGGCTCGGGGCCGGGCCGATCGCGCCATGCAGCTGCTCATCGAGGCCGAGGCGTGGAAGGAGATCGAAGGCGCCATCACGGTCGTCCTCGGCGCGGTGCATCCGCCGGTGGCCCGGGACGTCCTGGAGGACTGGTTCGGGCGTCTGCCGAGCGACATCCAGGCCAGCCCGAGCGGCCGGCTCCTGGCCGCGGTGATCGGCGTCGAAGGCGACCTGGGTGGCGCCTGGCAGGACTTCGAGGAGTGCGCGACCGCCTTCCGCTCCATCGACGAGACCACCGGCGAGCTGGCGTGCCTCATACAGCTCGGGCAGGTGGCCTGGTGGTCCGACCGGCCGGACCGCCTCGCCATCGTGGCGGCGCGGGCCTTCGAGCTGGAGGCCGAAGGCTGCGAGGAGGCCATACCGTTCGCCTGCCTGGGCCGGGCGATGCTGTACGACATCGCCGACGACAGCGGCCGCATGCTGGCCGAGCTCGACCGCATCCCGGCCGGGTCGCTGAGCGAGCCGTGGCTGGGCCTCGTCAGCTTGCTCCGCTCCTTTGCCCTGCTCCAACTGGGCCATCCGGCGGCGGCGCAGGAGGCGACCGAACGGGCGATGGCCTACGCGGGGACGCTCCACGCGCCCCTGGCCGAGGGCGAGCGGCTCATCGCCCGCTGGTTCCAGGGGCACCTCGGCGAGGTGCACGAAGGGCTGCCGGTCCTCCTGGACCAGGTCAGCGCGGCCGGCTACCGCAACAGCACCCTGGTCTCCGCGGCCCAGTGCAGCGTGGCCCATGCCTTCCGAGCTCAACGGGACCGCGCCTCTCGCTATCTGGAGCAGGCCCGAGCCACGGCCCTCCTGGTGCCGAACACGCCGCTGGTCGACACCAACCTCACCATCGCCGAGGCGATGTTGGCGCTGGCATCCGGTGACGAGGCGGGTGCGTCCGCGGTGCTCACGGCCTACGTCGAGCGACATCCGGTGGGGGTGGGCCTTCCGGTCGCTGCCCAGCGTCGCCACCTGGCCCTGCTCTACGTGCTGGTACCGGCCACGCGGCCGGTCTGGGACCACGCCGAGCTGGGGCCCGCTTGGCGGGTCGGTCGGGACCTGGCCCGGCTGGTGACGGCGGTGCGGACCACCGGTCGCCTGCCCGCCGACGCCGCGCCCCTCAGCGATCCGGGGATCGTGCTGGCCCACCTCCCCCCGGCGTGGGCCGCCGAGGTCGGCGTGGCCGCCATCGCGGCGGGGCGCGAGGACGGCTGGACGCTGCTGGACGCGTCCTGGCCGGTGACCCGGACCGCTGTCACCACCCTGGCCAACGAGGCCGGTGGCCGGCGCGGCAAGGCCGCCCGGGAGGTCCTCGGCCGGCTGCCGGTCCCGCCCACTGCTCGCCTCGACCTGCGCCTCCTCGGTCCGGTCGAGCTGCGCTCGAACGACGTCCTGGTGCAGTCCTCCGATTGGCGCCGGGAGCGAGTGCGGTCGCTGCTCGCCTATCTGGTCCTCCACGGAACCGTCAGCCGGATGCAGGCCGCGGACGACCTGTGGCCGTCGCTGGATCCCGATGCGCAGTCGGCCAACCTCCGGGTGACGCTCAGCTACCTGCTGCGGGTCCTCGAACCCGACCGGGCGCCCCGCGACGCCTCGTTCTTCGTGCGCCAGCACGGCGGCAACCTGACCTTCCACGCCGAGAGCTGGCTGAGGGTCGACGTGTGGGACTTCGACGCGCGCTGCGACGAGGCGGTCGAGGCCGACCGGCGCGGTGCTCCGGCCCGGGCCTTGGATCAGGCGCTGCAGGCCGTGGAGCTCTGGCGGGGCGAGCCCACCGAGTTGCTCTCCGACCAGTGGGCGATCGCTCCTTTCGAGCAGCGCCGCCGCCGCTTCACGGCTGCCGCCACCCGGGCGGGCGAGCTGCTGCTGGGCCAGGGCCGCCTGGACCATGCCCACGCGCTGGCCGAACAGGCGCTGGCCATCGATCCCTGGCTCGAGGCCGCCCACCGGCTGGTCGTCGCCACCCACCGGGCCGCCGGCAACGACCTGGCCGCTCGGCGCTCGCTGAACCGCTACCGCGCGGCGATCGACGAGCTCGGCCTGAGCCCCGACGAGGCGACGCTCATGGTCGAGCGCCTGCTCGACCGGCTGCCCACGGTCGAGAGCCGCCCCGGCTGACGCTCTAGGGTCGGGGCCGGAGGCGTCCCGCAGCGCAGCACGAGGAGGGGCCGGTTGGGCAGCATCCTGGGCAACCGGGTGAGGCGGGTCGAGGATCCCCGGCTCCTGACCGTGGGCGGTACCTATGTCGAGGATCTCGACCTCCCGGGCGCGGTCTGGCTGACCTACGTCCGCTCGACGTTCGCCCACGCCCGCATCGCCGGGGTCGACGTGTCCGAGGCCAAAGCGGCTCCCGGCGTGGTCGCCATCCTGACCGGGGACGACCTGGCCGAGCTGGGCCTGGCCCCGTCCTCCGCCGCCGCCTTCCCCGACGGCATGCGACGCCCGTTCGTTGCCCAGGACGTCGTGCGCTTCGTCGGTGAGCCGGTCGTGGCCATCCTGGCGGAGGACCGGACCTGCGGCAGCGATGCCGCGGAGCTCGTCGCCGTGGACTACGAGCCGTTGCGGGTGGTGGTCGATCCCGAGGCCGCCGGCCGCGACGAGGTCGTCCTCTTCCCCGAGGTCGGCACCAACGTCGTGCTGCGGTTCGGCGCCGAGTCGACGGTGGACTTCAGCGGCTGCGAGGTGGTGGTCGAGGAGCGGATCGTCAACCAGCGGCTCACCGCCGCGCCGCTCGAACCCCGTTCGGCCGCCGCGTACTGGACCGACGACGGCCGCCTGGTGCACTACGCCGCCTGCCAGGGAGCCCATCCCACCCGGGACCTGCTGGTCGAGGTCTACGGCCTGGAACCGTCCCAGGTCCATGTCGTCGTCCCGGACGTGGGCGGTGGCTTCGGGGCGAAGTCGCGCACCTTCCCCGACGAGCTGTCCCTGGGCTTCTACGCCCGGACGGTCGGGCGGCCGGTCCGCTGGACCGAGACCCGCTCGGAGAACCTGGTGTCGATGGTCCACGGCCGGGGCCAGCTCCAGCGCGCCCGGCTGGGCGGGACCCGTGACGGCCGGATCACCGCCTACCACCTGGACGTGGTGCAGGACGCCGGCGCCTATCCCGTCCTCGGCGCCCGCCTGCCGGTGATGACCCGGTTGATGACCACGGGCGCGTACGACATCGCCACCGCCGGGTTCAGCGGGATCTCGGTGGTCACCAACACCGTGTCCACCACGGCCTATCGGGGAGCGGGGCGTCCCGAGGCAGCGGTCGCCATCGAGCGCATGGTCGACCGCTTCGCTGCCGAGCTCGGCATGGATCCGGCGGAGGTCCGGCGCCGGAACCTCGTGCCCCGGTTCACCGAGCCGCACACCACGGCCGTTGGCACCGTCTACGACGTGGGCGACTACCCCGAGGCGCTGGAGCGGGTGCTGCAGGCCGCCCACTACGACGAGCTGCGGGCCGAGCAGAGCCGGCGGCGCGCTGCCGGCGACACCGTCGCGCTGGGCATCGGCCTGGCGACCTACGTGGAGATCACGGCTGGGGCGGGCGGCGGCGAGTTCGGCCGGGTCGAGGTCCTGGCCGGCGGTCGGATCCGGGTCACGAGCGGGTCGACGCCCACGGGCCAGGGCCACGACACGACCTGGGCCATGATCGTCGCCGACCGCCTGGGCGTGCCGGTCGAGGACGTCGAGGTGGTCCACGGGGACACCGACCGGGTTCGCAGCGGTGGCTTGACGGTCGGTTCCCGGTCGGTCCAGCTCGGCGGGACGGCTATAGCCGGGGCCTGCGCGGCGGTGGTCGACCGGGCCCGCGAGCGGGCGGCCGAGCTGCTCGAAGCGGCGGTGGACGACGTGGTGCTGGACGCGGGGACCGGCCGGTTCCACGTCACCGGCACGCCGGCCCGCAGCCTCGGCTGGGCCGACCTGGCGGCTGGGAGCGCGGGCGAGGAGTACGACGAGGACGACGACGGCGCGCTCGCCGCCGAGGTGGACCACCAGCCGGGCATGCCGACCTTCCCCTTCGGCGCCCACGTCGCGGTGGTCGAAGTCGACACCGAGACGGGCCGCGTCCGGCTCCGCCAGCTTGTGGCGCTCGACGACGCGGGGCGGATCCTCAACCCGCTCCTGGCCGAGGGCCAGATCCACGGCGGGATCGCGCAGGGCGTGGCGCAGGCGCTGCTCGAGGCCGTCCGGTACGACGACGAGGGGCAGCCGTTGACCACCAACTTCGCCGACTACCTGGTGATCTCGGCGCCCGACCTGCCGTTCTTCGACCTGGTGGCCATGGAGACGCCGACCTTCGTCAACGAGCTGGGAGCCAAGGGCATCGGTGAGTCGGGCACCATCGGCTCGATCCCCGCCGTGTACAACGCGGTGGTGGACGCCCTGGGCCACCTCGGCGTCCGGCACCTGGAGACGCCGCTGACCCCCGAGCGGATCTGGTCCGCGCTGGCGGCGGCGCAAGGCAGCGGCGAAGCGGTGAAGCGGTGACGCCGGCGCCGGACGAGCTGCTGGACACCGCCGTGGCAGCGGCGCGGGCGGGCGGCGCCGTCCTGACCGAGGGGCTGCAACGCCCCCGGCAGGTGGAGCTCAAGAACGAGCGCACGTCGATCGTGACCTGGGCCGACCGGACGGCGCAGCGCGAGATCGTCCGGATCATCACCGAGCGGTTCCCGGATCACGGTGTCCTGGCCGAAGAAGACGAGGACGTCGCCGGCCCGACTGCGGGCGGGGAGGGTGGCGAGCCGGTGACCTGGCTGGTCGACCCGCTGGACGGCACGTCCAACTACGCCCATGGCATCCCCTTTGCCTGCACCTCGGTGGCCGCCCGTGACGCATCGGGGCTGGTGGTCGGGGCGATCTTCGAGCCGTTCCGCGGCGAGCTGTTCACGGCGGTGCGAGACGGGGGAGCGTGGCTGGGCGAGGAGCGCCTGGCCGTCTCCGCCGCGGATGCGCTCGGCCGCGCGCTGGTGTGCACCGGGATCCAGTCCGACGACGAGGGCGCCATCGCGGCCTTCGGCCGGCGGATGGTGGCGTTGAGCCGCCACTGCCGGGGCGTGCGGTGCGTGGGGTCGCCGGCGCTGTGCCTGGCCTACGTCGCGGCCGGCCGCATCGATGCCTTCCTCGAGCGCGACGCCACCTATGCCTGGGACGTGGGTGCCGGCGGGCTGATGATCGCCGAAGCGGGCGGCCGCATCGAGGACCTGGACGGAGGCCCGCTCAACCTCGGGCGGGGGTTGGCCAACGTGCTGGCCAGCAACGGCCACATCCACGAGGCGCTGGCCGACGTCGTGCGGGCGGCGGAACAGGGGACGGGATCGGGATGAACGACCGGTTGGACGACAGGACCGGACTGGCGGGCAAGCGCGTCGTCGTGACCGGCGCCGGGCGGGGGATCGGCGCGGCCCTGGCCGCCGAGCTGCGGGACCGCGGTGCCACGGCCATCACGACCGACCTGACGGCGGCGGCCGGCGTGGACGTGACCTGCGACGTGAGCCATCCCGAGCAGGTCGAGGCGCTGTTCGCCGAGGCCGGGGAGGTCGACGGCCTCGTGAACTGCGCCGCGCTGCTGGTGGCACGCACGGCCTACGACCAGATCGACCTCGACGAGTGGGACCGAATGTTCGCGGTCAACGTCCGCGGCTCCTTCCTGTGCGCCCGAGCCGCGGCGGCGGCGATGGGGGAGCGGGGAGGCAGCATCGTGAACGTGGCCTCGGAGACAGCGTTCACCGGGTCCCACGGCTTCGTGCACTACGTGGCGTCCAAGGGCGCGGTGATCGCCATGACGCGGGCCCTGGCCAACGAGCTGGGGCCCCGGGGCATCCGGGTCAACTGCGTCGCTCCCGGGTTCACGCCCACGCCAGGCTCCGACGTGCTCGGGGCCTACGACCCCACCCGTACGCCGCTCGGCCGGGTCATGCGCCCGGACGACCTGCTCGGCACGTTCTGCTACCTACTGTCGGACGACGCGGCCTTCGTGTCGGGCCAGACCCTCATGGTCAACGGCGGTCGCATCCCCAACTAGCTGTGCTCGGCCGTGCTCGGCCGCCTGGCCAGGGCGGGCGTGAGGAGCGGGAGGGTGGTTCACTGGCGGTGTGACGCCGCCGCTCAGCGGGAACCGCGGCCGCCAGAGTGCGGAGCCCGGCGACGGGTTCGAGCCCGAGCGTCCCCTGCTGCAGTCGGTCGGCATCGCCCTCGACATCATCGACGCCCTCGCGGACACCGCGGAGCTGAGCCTGAGCGAGCTCGCGCGCCGGGTCGGTGTGGCCAAGAGCACCGCCCATCGGACCTGCGCCGTGCTGGCCCGGCGGGGTCTCGTGGACCGCACGCCTGGCCGCGGTTACCGGCTGGGGGTCCGCTTCGTCGAGTACGGCCACCTCGCGACGGAGCGCACGGCGCTGCGCGACCAGGCGCTGCCGCTGCTGGTCGAGCTCCGCAACACGCTGGAGGAGACGGTCCAGGTGGGCGTCCCCGCCGGGGTCGATGTGGTGTACGTGGAGCGGGTTGAAGGGCAGCAGGCGTTGCGCTACACGACCAACTCGCGGCGGTCACCGCTCCACCGGTCCAGTGCCGGCAAGGTCCTGGCGGCGTTCAACCCACGGCTGGCCGAGGCCCGGGTGCGGGCCGGCCTGCCGCCGAGCACGGGCTACACGATCGTGGTGCCCGACCTGTTCCTGGCCGAACTGGCCGCGGTGCGGGAGCGGGGTTACGCCCGCAGCGTCGACGAGACCGAGCTGGGGATGTCCTCGCTGGCCGTGCCGGTACGGGACTCGCCCGGTGGCCCGGTGGTGGCGGCCATCTCGATGGTCGGCCCGACGACCCGGGTGGTCAGCGACCACGAGACCCGCCACATCAGCGTCCTCAAGGCCGGTGCCCACCGGCTCAGCAAGGCCATCGCCGAGGGCGGCTACACCGTCCGTGGCGTCCCCCACCCGAGGCGATAGGCCCCGCCGGCCTGAGCCCGAGGCGATGAGTCCCGGGGGCCGGGACTCATCGCCTCGACCTCGCCGGGACGGGACCTATCGCCTCGGGTCAGCCGGTCCGGCGCCCCCGGCGCGCCCGTCTGGGCCCGGCGACCGGCCGGCACCGGGCGCGAGGCCGAGGAGATCCCGGGCCTGGGCGAAGGCCGTGGTGCGGTCGAAGGGATCGACGAGGATCCCGAGCATGCCGACCCGCAGCGCTCCCTCGACGCACTCCGGGGTGTCGTCGAGGAAGACGATGCCCTCGGGTGGGGTCGCCAGGGCGTCGGCCGCGGCGAGATAGGCCTCCGCAGCCGGCTTGCGGAACCCCACCTCGGTCGCGTCGACGAAGGCGTCGAGGCCGGCGAACTCGGGCCGTTGGTCGAAGAACCCTCTCCCGATGAAGGAGTACGCGTCGTTGGACAGGATGCCCAGCCGCCGTCCCGCGGCGGCCCGGACGTCCTGCATGAGAGCCACGGCAGCCGGATCGAACAGCTCGTCGGGGACCGTGTCGACCAGCACGCGGAACAGGGCGAGCATCCCGTCGAGCCCCAGGGACCGGGCCGCCTCGTCCCAGTACTCGTCGGGACTCATCCGGCCGGCGACATGCTCCAGCCACCGCGGGTCGTCAGGTCCCGCGCCGTTGAGGCTGGTCCCGACCACGGCCGCGTAGGCCTCGACCGCCGGCCACGAGATCTCGATGATCACGTAGCCCACGTCGAGCAGCAGGGCCGTCGGACCGGCGGCGGCGACAGGTTCGACTCCCGAGTCAGGATGGCTCACCGCAGAACCGTGCCACAGCCGCGCTGGCCTCCGGCGACTCGTCGAGCACCAGATGCCCGGCCGCGGGGAAGGTGGCCACCGTCGACTGCGGCAGCAGCTCCGCCCACCCGGGGGCGAGGGCCGGCGGAGCCAGGCGGTCCTCCTCGCCCCACACGATCAGCGCGGGGATGTCGACCCGGCCCAGCCAGCGGGGCAGGACCCGGTCGAAGGGGTGCTCCCACAGCATGATCGCGGTGGTCCGCATCTCCCGGTACCGGTCGACGTTGAAGTCGACGTCGCGGGGGTCGGCAGGCAGGTAGGGCAGGATGGTCTCCATCCGGTGCACCAGGCGACCCACCAGCTCCTCGGGTGGGATGTGGAACAGGTCCTCGACCTCGACGCCCGGTACCCGCAGCCCCGCCGGCGCCACCAGCACCAGCCGCCGCAACCGGTGCTTCTGCTCGATGGCGAAGCGGGCGGCGACGAGGCCACCCAGCGAGAACCCGACCAGGTTGACGTCGCTGGTCAGCCCCAGCTGGTCGAACAGCTCGACGTAGTGCAGCACGAGGTCGTGCGGGTCCTGGAGCCCCTCCAGGTCGCCCGACTCGCCGTAGCCCGGATGGTGGGGGATCAGCACCCGGAACTGCTCGATCCACGGCGCCGCGAACGCCCAGCCGTGGAAGGTACCGGCCCCGTGGAGGAACACGAGAGGCGGTGCCGCGGGCTCGCCGGCCGCCAGGACCACCGTCGGCGTGCCGCACACGTCGTGCTCCAGGCGCTCGAACGTCACCGGCGCGGTGGCGACGACGGGGTCGGCAGTCATGCCACCACCTCCGTCGCCGACATCGCCGACGTCGCCGAGCTCGTCCCGGCCCCGTCCGAGCGGGCCGCCCTGCCGCGCAGTCGGGGGATGACCTCCTCCGCGAACAGCGTGGTGTTCTTCACCACCTTCCAGTTCGGCATGT
>Ga0075428_100008606_pt1 | contig 11318 bp, 9 predicted proteins | sample RhiMetdeltSRZDD2_FD_75291 | JGI IMG/M metagenome (GOLD analysis project Ga0075428, IMG submission 75291) | Populus rhizosphere microbial communities from Tennessee, USA - Rhizosphere MetaG P. deltoides SRZDD2 | ecosystem: Host-associated > Plants > Roots > Rhizosphere > Soil | place: USA... | reverse complement strand
CCGCCGGGACAAGGCATCCAGTTCGTGCGCATCGACCGACCCGGCACACCGGCGATCCCGGCGATCGTGGAACACGCGGTGCTGACGGAACGGAGAACGCAGCTGGGCATGGGGGACAACGCCATTCACACGGTGGAGCACGTCCTGGCGGCCGTCGCGGGCGCAGAGGTCGACGACGTCATCATCGAGCTCGATGGGCCCGAGCCGCCGATCATGGATGGGAGCGCAGCGATGTTCCTCGAGGCCCTCGCATCCGCGGGGCCCAGTCCGCAGCGGGGCCAGGCCGAGTATCTTACCGTCCGATCGCCGATTCGGGTGGTGGATGGCGAGTCGATTTACGAGGCGCATCCGTCGGATACGCTCGATCTGTCTGTGTCGATCGAGTTTCCGCACCCCATGATCGGACGCCAGGAGTGCCGATACGCTGTCACTCCCGACGTCTTCGCGCGCGAGATTGCCCCGGCGCGCACGTTCGGGTTCGTTCGTGAGGTTGACGCGCTGCGATCTCGAGGACTGATTCGCGGCGGGTCGACGGAAAACGCGATCGTTCTCGACGATGCCGGCGTCGTGGAGAATACGCTGCGTTGGCCCGACGAGTTCGTGCGTCACAAGGCGCTCGATTGCGTTGGGGATCTCGCGCTCGCGGGGCGCCGAGTCCGCGCGAGAGTCGTCGCACACAAACCGAGTCATCGAGGAACAATCTTGCTGGTTCGAGAACTCACCAAGCAGGCGGGGAAGGAGACCACCGTGCTCGGCATCGAAGAGATCATGAAGGTCCTCCCGCACCGCTATCCGTTCCTGCTCGTGGACCGGATACTCGAAATCGAGCACGGAAAACGGATTGTCGGACTGAAGAACGTGACCATCAACGAGCCGTTCTTTCAGGGACACTTCCCTGGTCACCCGATCATGCCGGGCGTTCTGATCATCGAAGCCATGGCGCAAGTCGGGGGGATGCTGCTCATGGGAGCGGTCGGTGACCCGGAGACGAAAGTCGTGTATTTCATGTCGCTCGACAACGTGAAGTGGCGGCGGCCCGTGAAGCCCGGCGATCAACTTCGCTTCGAGTTGGAGGTCGTTCAGATTCGCGGCCGCATCTGCCGGATGAACGGTGTGGCCAAAGTGGACGGCGAGGTGGTCGCGGAGGCGGAGATGGCTGCCATGGTGCGCGACCGATGAGCGAAGCCACTGGCGTAATGCCCGGGATTCATCCCACCGCGATCGTGTCGCCGCGAGCGGAGCTCGGCGACAACGTCACCATCGGTCCGTACGCGATCGTCGGCGAAGGCTGCACGCTCGGCGATGGCTGCACCCTCGAAGCGCGTGCCGTGCTCGAGAAAAACGTTAGGCTCGGCGCGAACGTGATCGTCGGCATCGGAACGGTGCTCGGCGGCGATCCACAGGACCTCAAGTTCAAGGGCGAGGAGACGTGGGTCGAGATCGGTGACGGCACACGCATCCGGGAGTATTCGACGATCAACCGCGGCACGGCCCAGTCGTTCAAGACGACCGTCGGGAAGGGCTCCTTCCTGATGTCGTACGTGCATCTGGCCCACGATTGCCATGTGGGCGACGGCGTGATCATCTCGAACGCGACGCAGCTCGCCGGGCACGTCACGGTCGAGGACCGCGCGATCCTGTCGGGCCTTTCGGCCGTGCACCAGTTCGTGAAGATCGGCCGGCACAGCTTCGTGGGCGGGTGTTCGCGCGTGGCGAAGGATGTGCCGCCATTCATCAAAGCGGTCGGCAACCCGGTGAAGCTGTACGGTCTGAACAGTGTGGGCCTGCAGCGCAGCGGGTTCACGGACGAGGTCGTGCGAGAGCTCAAGCGCGCGTACCGGCTCTTCTTCCGCTCGGAGCTCAACGTCTCACAGGCGATGGAGCGCGCGCGATCGGAGCTCCAGCCACTGCCCGAGGTCGAGTACTTCCTGCATTTCATCGACGAGAGTCAGCGCGGGGTCGGGTTTTGAGCGCACCGGTCCGCATCGGCGTCGTCGGAGCCGGCGCGTTAGGCTACCATCACGTGCGACTGCTTCGCGCGGTCGACGGCGCATCGCTCGTCGGATTTCACGATGCGCGTCCGGAGCGCGCGCAGCAGGTTGCCGCGGAGCTCGGGGCGCGGGCATTCGACTCGGTCGAGACCCTCGTCGACGCGTGTGACGCCCTAACGATTGCCGTTCCGACGCCGGCCCATTACGCGGTCGCGAAGATCGCGCTGGAGCAGGGCCGCCATCTCCTCATCGAGAAGCCGCTTGCCACGTCACTCGCCGAGGCGGACGAGCTGCTCGCCATCGCGAAACGGACCGGTGCGCTGATCCAGACAGGCCACGTCGAGCGCTTCAATCGTGCGGTGCGTGCGGCGCTCCCGTTCGTGGAAGCGCCTCGGTTCATCGACAGCGATCGCCTCGCGCCGTTCAATCCGCGCGGTTCGGACGTCGCCGTTGTTCTCGATCTCATGATCCACGACATCGATCTCGTGCTCACGCTCGTCGGGAGTCACGTGGCCGATGTCGCTGCCGTCGGCGTTCCGGTCCTCACGCCGTTCGTCGACATTGCGAATGCACGACTCGCGTTCGACTCCGGCGTGGTGGCGAACATCACGTCGAGTCGCGTGTCGCGCGAGCGCATGCGAAAGGTTCGCATCTTCCAGCAGAGCGGATACCTCTCCCTCGATCTCGCGGCGGGCGACGGGGAGTTCTATCGGCTTCGCGGCGATCTCGACCTCGCCGCGCTGGCAAAGGGCCCGCTCGCCCTCGAAGCGTTCGTGGAGCGGATCCCGCTCGAGGCGCCGGACGGCGAGCCGCTGCGGCTCGAGTTCGAGAGCTTCGTCGCAGCGGTGCGCGGGGAGCAGCCCGTCGTCGTGTCGGGCGAGGACGGCCGTGAGGCGTTGGCGGTTGCGCTTCGCATCGTGAAGGAGATCGAGCGCACGCTCCCGTCTCTCGCCGGAGTGGCGGTGGGTGCCGCCGCAGGAGGTGCAGCGGACGCTGGGCCGGTCACGCGTGCGTGAGGTTCTGGTCATCGCCGGAGAGGCTTCCGGCGATCTTCACGCGTCGGGGCTCGCCACGGCGCTGAGACGAATTCGCCCCGATCTCGCGCTCGCCGGAGTGGGTGGAGCGCGTATGGAAGCGGCCGGTGTCACTCTGCTGGAGCGATCGGACCGCATGGCGGTCATGGGCTTCGTCGAGGTGATTCGACAGGTGCCTCGTCATTACACGCTCCTGTCATCACTCAAGCGCCGACTTCGCTCGGGGCACGTGGCGCTGCTCGTCGTCATCGACTACCCGGGCTTCAACATGAAGCTTGCTGCGGCTGCCGCGGCGGCGGGCGTGCCGGTGCTGTACTACATCACGCCGCAGGTATGGGCGTGGGGTGCCGGGCGGCTCGCGGAGCTGGCGCGCATCGTCACTCGTGCAGCGACGATTCTGCCCTTCGAGGAATCGCTGCTGCGTTCGCACGGCATCAATGCAACATTCGTTGGTCATCCGCTGCTCGATCGCGTTGGTGAAATGCCGGACCGCGTGGAAGCGCGGCGTATCCTCGGACTCGCCGAGAGCGACAACGTGCTCGCGCTGTTCCCCGGAAGTCGCGTGCAGGAAATTGAGCGTCACCTCGATGCCTTCGTTCGCACCGCACAACTGCTGGAGCGAGAACGGCCCGGACTGCGCGTCGTCGTGAGCGCCGCGCCGACAGTCACAATCGACCCGGCGCGTTGCCCGTACCCACGAGTGCCGTCGGCGTCGTTCACGGTCCTGCGCGCGGCCGACGCCGCGTTATGCAAGAGCGGCACGACGACACTGGAGGCAGCAGTCGCCGGGTGCCCGCTGGCGGTGGCGTACAAGACGAGTCCCTGGACGTACGCGATCGCAAGACGTGTGGTGAAGATCCCGCACATTGGATTGGTCAACGTCGTCGCGGGACGCGAGGTCGCACGAGAGTTCGTGCAGGACGACGTCATCCCCGAGCGGATCGCGGAGACGCTGGCCCCGCTGCTCACGCCCGGCGATCCGGGGAGACGCGCGATGCTTGGCGAGCTCGCCGAGGTGCGATCACGACTCGGAACCCCGGGCGCTGCGGATCGCGTGGCGGCAATCGCGAGCGAGATGGCCGCGTGAGCGACGAGAAGCGCGACTGGAAGGTTTCGCTCACGGTCCGCCTGGGCACGGTGCTCATCCGAGTGCTGGCGACCACGTGGCGATTTCGCGTAACGAACGGGGAGGCGATACGGGCACTCAGATCACGACGACAGCCCTTCATCTTTGCGTTCTGGCACGGCACGATGCTCCCATTGGTGTGGCTGCACCGCGATCAGGGCGTGCCCGTCGTGATCAGCGAGCATCGTGATGGGGAGATCATCGCACGGATCGTCGAGCGTCTCGGGTTCAGAACGATTCGTGGATCCTCGACGCGCGGCGCGGCACGAGCGCTCCTCGGCATCGTTCGTGAGCTCGAGAATGGGGCGGAGGTGGCAGTGACGCCCGACGGCCCTCGAGGCCCGGCGCGCAAGTTCGCGAGCGGCGCACTCGTGGCGGCGCAACGGGTGGGCGTTCCGATCGTCGGAATCGGCGTCGACGCCAGCCGCACGTGGCGTCTCAAGAGCTGGGATCGATTCATGATCCCCAAGCCGTTCAGTCGCGTGAACGTCGTGTACACGACGCCCACGTGCGTCGCGGCAGTGTCTGCACGCGAAGCCGAGGACGAAGCACCGAAGTTCGAGGCGCTCATGAACGACGCGCTCGCCGCAGCCGAACGTGCGTGACGGCGACTGGCTGCACGCGCTGTGGGCCGGCGAGAGTGTCGGGGCGCGCTTTGCGCGCGCTGCCCTTACTCCAGCCGAGATGCTGTTCGGCGTCATCACATCTGCGCGCGCGTCACTCTACTCGTCAGGCGTCCTTTCGGCGCGGCCGACGGCGATTCCGGCGCTGAGCGTCGGCAATCTGACGGTCGGTGGCACGGGCAAGACTCCGCTCGCCGCATATTTCGCGAAGCGTCTGCTCAACGCGGGAGCAAGGCCGGCCATCGTCCTTCGCGGCTATGGCGAGGATGAGCCGCTCGTTCATCGAGCGCTCAATCCCGATGTGCCCGTGATCGTGTCACCCGACCGGCTCGCGGGCGCGGAGAACGCGCAGCAGATCGGGTGCGACCTCGTGGTGCTCGACGATGCGTTTCAGCATCGAAGAGCGAGTCGCATAGCGGATGTGGTGCTGGTAAGCGCAGACAGTTGGCGCGAGCACAGGCATTTGCTCCCGGCAGGTCCGTGGCGCGAGCGCCTAACCGCGGCCCACCGCGCGTCGCTCGTCATCGTGACTCGAAAGGCGGCGTCGATCGAGCGCGCGGATGCCGTCGTCGAGGCGGTCCGGCGGGCGGTGACCGTCCCGTGCGCCGTCGTCTCCCTGGAACCGGCGGAGCTTCGCGAAACCAACGGCTCCGGGGTTACGACCATCGACGCATTGCGCGGACAAACGGTCCTGGCAGTTTCCGCCATAGGCGATCCTTCCGCATTTGCCGCACAGCTCACCGCGCGCGGTGCGGTGGTGACGCCGGCTGCGTACCGCGACCATCACCAGTTCGGCATTGGCGATGCCGAATCGCTTGCGGCCGACGCGAAGCGGTATGACCGCGTCGTGTGCACGTTGAAGGATGCAGTGAAGCTGGGTCCGTTGTGGCCCGGCCCATCACCACTGTGGTATGTTTCCCAGCGCGTCGTCGTCGAGCGTGGCGACGGCGCATTGGAAGGCGTACTCACGACCACGCTCCTTGCTCGCTCCGCGTCAACCCATACTGCACGGCCGGGCTTGCCCGGGCCACTTGATTGATTCCATGGCCACCGACCTTCGACTTCCCACCGATCGCATCGTCCGCCCGGACAAAGACCGCTTTCTGAACGAGGAGAATCCGTTCGAGGCGATGATGTCACGATTCGATCGCGCTGCCGAGCTTCTCGATCTCGAGCCCGGACTCTACAAGGTCCTCCGACACCCCGAGAAGCAGATTACGGTTTCCGTCCCGGTGCTGCTGGACAATGGGGAGGTCGAGGTTTACACGGGTCACCGAGTCCTCTACAACACCTCGCGAGGACCTGCCAAGGGAGGAATTCGGTTCGACATGAACGTCACGCTCGACGAGGTGAAAGCGCTCGCCGCGTGGATGACGTGGAAGTGCGCGGTGGTGAATCTGCCGTTCGGTGGCTCGAAGGGTGGCGTGGTGTGCGACCCGCTCAAGATGAGCGTTGGTGAGCTCGAGCGGCTCACGCGGCGGTACACGGCCGGCATTATTGCGACGCTCGGCCCGGACTCCGACGTGCCCGCGCCGGACGTGAATACCAACGAGCGGGTGATGGCGTGGGTGATGGACACGTACTCCATGCACGTACGGCACACCGTGACCGCGGTTGTTACCGGCAAGCCGGTGGAGATGGGCGGATCGCTCGGCCGGCGTGAAGCGACCGGACGCGGGTGCATGATCGTGACCAAGGAGGCGCTCGCGTACCTCGGGATGAACGTGCGCGGGACGACCGTCGCGATCCAGGGGTTTGGCAACGTCGGCTCGATCGCCGCGCAGCTGCTTCATCGCGAGGGCTGCAGGATCGTCGCGATCAGCGACCGTACCGGAGGCGTCTACAACGCTGCCGGTATCGACGTCGAGGACGCAGTCGCGCACGTGAAGGAGCGGCGTTCGCTCGAAGGGTACACCAAGGGCGAGCACATCACGAACGAGGAGCTGCTCACGCTCGATGTGGACGTGCTGTTGCCGGCTGCGCTCGAGAACGTGATCACCACCAAGAACGCCGGGAAGATTCGCGCGAAGATCATCTGCGAAGGCGCGAACGGCCCGACGACCGCCGCCGCCGATGCCATTCTGGAGGAGAAGGGCATCTTCGTGATCCCGGACATTCTGGCGAACGCCGGCGGCGTGACGGTGTCATACTTCGAGTGGGTGCAGGACCGCGGCGGCTACTTCTGGACCGAAGATACCGTCAACGATCGGCTTCGGGACATCATGACGCGGAGCTTCAAGGACGTGCTGGACCTCTCCCGGCAGCACAAGGTGAACATGCGCACCGCTGCCTACATGCTGTCGATCAGCCGCGTGGCAACGGTGCACCGACTGCGCGGCATCTATGCCTAGCGACGGCGGGCGGTAGGGAGCGTGCTCACGTTAGGCATCGTCCGCGGATCCAGTCATGCGCCTGATCGTCGCGGTCGTCGGGAAACCGAGGCACGAGGCGTTGGCCACGGCGATCCGCGACTACGAGGATCGGGCGCGGCGCTACTGGCCGCTCGAGGTGATCGAGGTGAAAGACGAACCGGCGCGAGCGGCAAACCCGGACGTCGTCCGACGCCGCGAAGGGGAGCGCCTCGCGACGGCGATCGGCGGTGCGCGCGTCGTCGCGTGCGAAGTTGGCGGTCGCCGGCTGTCGTCGCCGGAGTTCGCGGCGTGGGTGCAGCGCCTTCGCGAGGCGGCGGCCGACGTGGCCTTCGTGATCGGCGGCGCCTACGGCCTGGCCGATGAGCTGTCACGACGCGCGACGGCGCGCGTGTCGTTTTCGCCGTGGACGCTGCCACACGAGCTGGCGCGGCTCGTCCTCGCCGAGCAGTTGTACCGCGCCGGGACGATCGTCCGCGGTGAGCCCTACCATAAGTGATGCCTAACGACGCGTGTAGGCGGGACCAGTCCCCTGCATGACGGAGCCCATCGTCCGCACCGAACCGCTCGGCGGGTCGCCGCTTGCTCGGGCGGCCATGGACGGACAGCTCGGAGACTGGTACGCGCCGATCCCGAGCTCGGTGCACGCGTGGACGTTGCGAGCCGAAGAGGTCCGCGCAAGCGTCAATCGGGATTGGCTCGACGTGCTTCGACCCGCGTTCGCAGCGTCAGGCGCGGCCGCGGAGCGCCTGGAGCGAGTCTCGGCCGGGCGAGGCATTGTCGTGACGACCGGCCAACAACCCGGCCTGTTCGGCGGACCGATCTACACGTGGTCGAAGGCGCTGAGCGCCTTGGCGCTCGCCGACGAGATCGAGGCAACCACCGGCATTCCGGCGGCGCCCGTGTTCTGGGCCGCGAACGACGACGCCGACTTCGCCGAAGCCTCATGGACCGCTGTGGCGGTCCCGGGTGGGGCCGAGCGGCTTACTGTGACGGCAGCCGCACCGCTTGGCCGTCCCATGTCCGAAATGCCGTTAGGCGGCGTCGGGCCGGCGCTCGACGGGCTCGCCCGAGCCTGCGGTGCGACACTCGACGAGCGCCCGGTCGCCATCGCGCGCACTGCGTATCGGGACGGGGCAACGGTGGGCGGAGCTTATCTGTCGCTGCTTCGGGAGCTCTTCGAGCCGCTCGGCATCGCGGTGCTGGATGCCGCGCACGCCGCCACGGCGGAAGCCGAGCGACCGGTTCTCGTGCGTGCGCTCGACCGCGCTGCCGCCGTCGCGGACGCGCTGCACGCGCGCGACGAGGCCATACGCGCGGTGGGGTTCACGCCACAGGTGAGTGAGGTGCCCGGCTTGTCGCTGGTGTTCGAGCGGCCTCGCCCGGGTGGCGACAAGCGCAGGGTTCCGCTGGCCGAGGCGCCGGCGGTCGCGGCACAGGGCGACGCAGGGCGACGCGGTAGCCTGTCGCCTAACGTTCTGCTTCGTCCGGTCGTCGAGCGGGCCATTCTCCCGACGGTCGGCTACGTCGCTGGGCCGGGCGAGTTCGCCTACTTCGCCCAGGTGAGCGCCGTCGCGATCGCGCTGGATCTGGAGCTGCCGATGCCCGTCCCGCGTTGGTCGACGACCATCCTCGAACCCCACGTCGTGCGCATCCTGTCCCGGCTGGGCATCGACGAAGCGGAGCTGGCCGACCCACATCACGCGGAGGGACGGCTCGCCAGGGCGTCGGTTCCACCCGCGGTGACGCACGCGCTTGCCGATCTGCGGCGCGAGCTTGCCCGGCAGTGCGGCGCCGTGTCGAGTGCTCTCGACGAGAGTGACCTGCCGCTCCCCCCGCGAGTCATGGATGGTGCGCAACGATCGATCACGCATCGCCTGGAGCGCCTGGAGCGTCGCATCGTGGCGGCGGCAAAGCGGCGCGAGGCGGACACGATGACCCGGATCGCCACGGCGCGTGGCGCGCTGTTCCCGTTAGGCACGCGGCAGGAGCGTGCTCTCAACATCCTTCCGTTCCTGGCCCGCCACGGGGCCCTCATCACCGATCGTATGACCGCCGCCGCCCGCACGCACGCCCGGAATCTCGTCGGCAGCGATCGCAGCGCGACGGCGTCACAGCGTGCGCACAGCGCGAGTGGCGCGTCGGGCGGCGATTCCGGCACGAGCGCGACCCGGGCTGAATCCGCTCGAACCGCTGACGCTTGATGGGCGCTTCGGGGCCCAACCCGACCTCGCCTCGCCCAGCGCACTCGCGACACGCGGCACTCGTGGCCGCGGGAATTCTGCTCAGCCGAATCATCGGGCTGGTGCGCGAGCGTGTGTTCGGCTTCTACTTCGGCGTCACCGACGAAGCGGACGCGTTTCGCGCCGCGTTCCGAATTCCGAACCTGCTGCAGAATCTGTTCGGCGAGGGCGTGCTGTCCGCGTCGTTCATCCCGGTGTACGCGTCGCTGATCGCGGACGAAGACCGCGAGGAGGCGACGCGTGTCGCCGGTGCGGTGTTCTCGATTCTCGCGCTCGTCGTCTCGCTGGTCGTCCTGCTCGGTGTCGTCGCCTCACCCGCACTGGTGGACCTCATCGCGGCGGGCTTTCCGGGGACGAAACGCGATTTGACCGTGACGCTCGTGCGGGTGCTGTTCCCGGGGGCAGGGCTGCTCGTGTTGTCCGCGTGGTGCCTCGGGATCCTGAACAGTCATAAAAGGTTCTTCCTCTCCTATGCGGCGCCTGTGCTGTGGAACGTCGCGATGATCGCTACGCTCCTCTGGTTCGGACGGCGCTCGACGTTGCCAGACCTCGGCGTCTGGCTTGCGTGGGGATCCGTCGTCGGCAGCGCACTGCAGATGCTCGTGCAACTACCAGTCGTGATGCGCGTGCTCGGACGCCTGCGCCTGGGACTGATGAGGAAGTCGCCGCATGTACGCGAGATCGTGCGCAATTTCGGCCCTGTGTTCGTCGGTCGCGGTGTCGTGCAGATCAGTGCGTACGTCGACGCGTGGATCGCGTCGTTTCTCGTCGCGGGGTCGGTCGCCGCGTTGACCTACGCGCAGAATCTGTCGGTCTTGCCGGTGAGCCTCTTCGGGATGTCGGTCACGGCGGCCGCACTGCCGGCGCTGTCCAGCCTTCGTGGTGACGAGCGCACGATTGCCGCCGCGATGCGACAGCGTCTCGATGAGGACATGCAGAGCATCGCGTTCTGGATCGTTCCGTCGGCGATGGCTTTTCTCGCCATCGGCGATGTCGTCGCCGGTGTGATCTATCAAAACGGGCGATTCAATCGCGACGTGGCTCTTTGGGTCTGGGGGATCCTCGCGGGCTCGGCGGTCGGACTGCTGGCAACCACGCTGGGGCGATTGTATTCCGCATCGTTGTATGCGCTCCGTGACACGAAGACGCCGTTTCGGTTTGCTCTCATTCGCGTGACCCTCACCATTGTGCTGGGCTACCTGTTCGCACTGCCGCTGCGTATAGCGCTGGGACTCCCTCCGACATGGGGCGCCGCCGGTCTCACGATCTCCGCTGGAATCGCAGGGTGGGTCGAGTTCGCACTGTTACGGCGCGCCGTGAACCGTCGCATTGGGAAGACCGGCATTCCGGCGCGTCGTCTCGCGACACTCTGGGGATCGGCGGCGCTCGCCGCCGCCGTCGCGCTCGGCATTCATGCCCTCGCACCGAGGTCGCGCCCGCTGTTCGTTGGCGCGCTCGTGATTGCCGCGTACGGTGCGACGTACTTCGCGAGCACGTGGATGGCAGGCGTCGAAGACGCCGTTGACAACGCGGCGAGGATCACGCGACGCCTCGGGGTTCGACGTCGGGGTCGAGGAGACGGCTCTCGCTAGGCGCCCTCCACGATGGCGTGAGTCGAGTCTAGTTTTCGATTCATGCTGGTCGCCGCCGATGCCATTGCTTCCAAGCTGCCGCACCTTCCAGAGTCACCGGGCGTGTACATGTGGAAGGATGCGGACGGCGTCGTGCTGTACGTAGGGAAGGCCAAACGGCTGCGCTCGCGCGTGCGGAGCTACCTGGCGAGCGACCATCTCGAGAGCGTGAAGACACGGGCGCTCATGCATCAGGCGGCCGATCTCGATACGATCGTCGTGCCGACCGAGGCGCACGCGCTGATTCTCGAAGCCAACCTGATCAAGGAATACAGGCCGCGGTTCAACATCGCGTTGCGCG
>Ga0075428_100008604_pt1 | contig 11320 bp, 6 predicted proteins | sample RhiMetdeltSRZDD2_FD_75291 | JGI IMG/M metagenome (GOLD analysis project Ga0075428, IMG submission 75291) | Populus rhizosphere microbial communities from Tennessee, USA - Rhizosphere MetaG P. deltoides SRZDD2 | ecosystem: Host-associated > Plants > Roots > Rhizosphere > Soil | place: USA... | reverse complement strand
CCTGATCGTTGTCGAACGATGCCTGGATCTCCTGAATCAGATCCTGAAAATTCGAGAAGAGCACGCGGCCGGGCTTGCCGCCGTTGATGATCTCGATGAGCGCGGCGACCGCGAGATGCGTTTTCCCGGTGCCGCATCCGCCCATGAGCAGCAGTCCTTTTCCGTCGGGCGTGTTCGGCCAGAGATCGACGAACTCCTGCACGCGCCGCTTCGCGTTTTTCAGCACGGTCGATTTCTCGCGGAACGTGTCGAGCGTGCAATGCTCGTAACGCTTGGGAATGCTCGCCGCCGACATCCGCTGCTGCCGCCGCAAATCGCCCTGACACTCGCACGGCTCGACGCGCAACGAATCGCCCGGCAGCGGAATCCATCCCGATCCATTGCAGCGCGGGCAGGTGGCGGGAGGAGCGGAGGTGGCCATCGCGATCAGTTTAGTCTAGGACGTCGTACGACGTCGTAGGACGTCCTAGGACGTCCTACGACCACTCGTTATACTTCCCCCTCGCCCGGCCCGTGGGTCTCATGAAAGCTCTGGTCTCCTATCTCGCGCAGCGTCCCGACGCGTCGACGTTCCTCCTCCCGACCGATCTGGAGAGGACGCTCCGTGAGCTTTTCAACCATCCGGAAGAACTGCTGCCGCAGCCGTACAAGATTTTTCCGGCCGACGAGACGCTGCAGCCGTTCCTCGGCTTTCCCGTTGCCGAAACGCCGCTGATGAAGGATCTCGAGGCGAAGCTCGAGAAGTGGCTCTTCGAGGAAGCGGCGTGGCAGATCAATCGCGCGGGCAGCAAGGACAAAGCGCAGCAGACCTTCGCGGTGTACATCACCAGCCTGATGCGCGCCGCGGAGAACGCGCTGATGTCGAATCTGCTCAGCGACTATCACGCGATCTTCTGGCTGGCGCACTCGTTCGATCTCGCGCGTCAGTTCGCCGCGATCCCGCGCCGCATCAGCGCGCTCGACACGCAGGCCGGCCGCGCTCTCGGCGACACGCTCAAGTACCGCATCTTCGGCCGCTGGGTCAGCGAGACGCGCGAGCAGATGACGCAGCTCGCCGCGAAAGCATCGACGCTGTTCGAAGGCGACGAGCAGCGCGGCCTGCAGTTCTTCCGCCTTCTGCAGGATGACGTCCTTCTGCTGACCGAGGAGTTCATCGGGCCGGATCTGCGTGAGCTGCGCAGCTTCATCACCGGATATCTGCGGCGCGACTTCCAACTCTTCCGCGACTCGTTCGAGAAAATGCGCGCGACCGCGGGAGAGCTCGTGCAGCACGACCGCAGCTTCCGCGCGGCGCTGCCGCTCTTCGGCGCGAATCCGCAGGACGGAGTCACGCTCGCGCTGCTGCTCGATCCGCGCTTCCAGGCTTTTCTCTTCGATCACCCGAACATGCAGAACGCGATCACGCGCGAAGACCGCGAGCAGTTCCAGCTCATCGCGCGGCGCGTTCGCGAATTCGCGGTGCTCAATCAGCTGCGGCGCGGCATCACCTGGATGGGCACGGTCGCCGACGGACAGATCGTCTCCGCCGATCGGCGCAGCGGCATGGCCTACTCGCGATCGACGCGGCCGATGGACTTCGGACGGCCGGGTGTGGTCGATCCGATGGTCCATCGCTTCGGGATGATCTACGACATCTCCGCGTTCTCCGAGACCCTCGGCAACATCCGCCGCGGCGGCGGCAAGGAGGAGCTCCGCTCGTACCGGCAGATGCTCCACTTCCAGCGCAAGCTCGACAACATCACCCAGCGGCACCTTCTGCAGTTCGAGAAATTCCTCGGCGACGGCGCGTTCTACACCACGCGTCGCGCGCTGCGTCTCGTGCGCGCGGCGATCGAGATCCAGCGCTTCTACTCGGAGATGAAGCGCAAAGGCTTCGCGTTCAACAAAGGCCTGCGCATTGCGCTCAACTACGGCTACTACCGCCTGCTGCCGATGAAGACGTCGATCGACTCGAACGACGTCATCACCGAGTTCTACGGACCCGGCATCGTCGAGCTCTCGCGCCTGACGACCGGAAAGGCGAACAAAGAGATCGAAGAGATCGCGGGATTCCTCATCGCCCACGGCTACGATCAGACGAAGGTGCAGCAGTTCTTCGCGCCGCTCGCGCGCGGCGTCGACGTGGTCGATCACGCGCAGCAGTCGCGCGAGTTCTACGCGTATCTCGACGGCAACAAGCATCTCGTCAACGAAGGCATCGTCGCGTCGATGGCGCTGCTGCAGGAGCTCTCGAACGAGCTCGGGAACGAGGCACAGCAACTCTTCCGCGTGAAGAGCCCGCAGGGCACGTACATCTCGTTCTCGCCGGCGATCTCCGGCGTCGAGTTCGTGGGCGCGCGGCTTCTGGGCATGGTGTCGCTGAAGGGACTCGACAACATCGAGGTCGCGGAGCTCGTGCCGTTCACGAACGGCGATGCGGAGGAAGTCACGCCGCTCGACAGCACCGACTCGTTCGTGATGCTGCTCCGCCAGGAATTCCATCAGCACAGCGCACCCACCGAGTGGGAACAGAGCCGCCTCGACATGACCACGACCGAGCGCGTCGTCGAGAGCGAGATCGTGATCTGCGTGAAAGCGATGTCGAACGAGCTCGACGATGAGGTGCTCATCGGCGAGTGGGACCCCCGCTCCGACGACGTGCGCCGCCCGCTGCGCCTTCCGCGCGGCGATTTCCAGAGGCTGTTCTCGCTGAAAGGCGAGCTCAGCGCGGAGGTCCTCGCGGGCAAGAAAGAGATCGTGCGCGAAATGTACGAGCGCCTCTCGACAAAAACGCTCGCGCCCGCGCTCGCGCTGTCGCCGTATCGCGACGAGGGCGGGTACGACGCGTACGTGCTCGGCGACGTGGTCGAAAAGCTGTAGGCAGTTCGCAGCACGCAGTACGCAGGAGAGACCGCTTTTCTCCTGCCTACTGCGTACTGCATACTGCCTACGAAACGATGCGCGTCGATTACGACAAGCGAGAGATCGTGTGCGCGGTCGGCGATCTGGTCTACGAATCGACCTATCGCCGCATCGGCGTCGAGCGCGGCGATGGATTCCGGCGCATGTGGATCGGCCAGGACATCCACACGCGTCGCGCCGAGGAACGGGCCGGGGAAGATCCGCACTACCGCGCGGAAGTGCACGTCGTCCATCGCACGACGTTAGGCGGATGGACGATCACCGTCACCGGACGCATCGACGGACTCTCCGTCGACAAAGAAGCGAAGCGCGTCGACATCGAAGAGGTGAAGTCGATCCACTTCGACCTCGAGCTCGAATCGCTGATGCGATCGGAAAAGCTCCAACGTCACCTCTACCAACTGCTGCTCTACTCGTACTTCCTCTCCGGTCAGCCCGACTTCGAAGGCTTCACCTTCGCGCCGCAGCTCGTGTTGATCGATCTCGCGTCCGGCGAGACGAAGATCATCGACACGGAGTTCGATCGCGCGCGCGTCGCGTCGACGCTCGAGGCCAGCCTCGCCACGCTCATCGAGAATCTCGACACCGCGGCCGCGCTGCGCATCGCCAAACGCGCGTTCGCGGACACGCTCGCGTTCCCGTTCGACCTGAAACGCCCGGGACAGGAAGACATGATCTCCGCGGTTGCGCGCGCGGTGTGGCAGCGCGACACGCTGCTCGTCTCCGCCCCGACCGGCATCGGCAAGACGATGGCCGTGCTCTATCCCGCCGTGCGGCAGTCGCTGAAGCTCGGCAAGAAGCTCTTCTATCTCACATCGAAGACTCTGCAACAGGACGCAGCGGTGCACGCGCTGCGGCTTCTCAACGACGGCTCGTTCCGCGTGCTGCGCATCCGCGCGAAGCAGAAGATGTGCGCGCACACGGAGATGATCTGCCACGAAGACTTCTGTCCCTACGCCGCGAAGTACACGGAGAAGATGTCCAAGAGCGGGCTGCTCTCCGAGATCGTGACGTCGATGAGCTACTTCGATCCCGATCTCACGTTCGAGCTGTCGAAGACGACCGAGGTCTGTCCGTTCGAAGTCTCGCTCGAGCTCATCGAGCAGGCCGACGTGATCGTCTGCGACTACAACTACATCTTCGATCCGTACGTGGGCCTCAAGGCCTATTCGCAGGAGAACGACTACGGCGACTGCGTGCTGATCGTCGACGAGGCCCACAACCTCGTCGACCGCGGCCGCGGCTACTACTCGCCGGAGCTGCACGAGAAATCGTTCGACGACATCCGCCGTCACATGATGGCGCGCGACTGCTGGGTGGATGGTTGGGAAGAGCTGCTGGAGATGCTGCGCGATCATTTCCACGAGCTCGCGGCTACGGCGTTCGATCAAGATGCCAGCGACGAGCTCGACTTCGACTCCTCGCAACTCGCAACTCGCAACTCGCAACCCCGCATCGCGCTCTGCTCTCCGAATCGCGAGCTCTTTCTCCAGCAGCGCGTCGAATGGGAGCGCATCGTCCTCGCCTACATCGGCTGGAAGATCGACAACCGCATCGCCGAGGAAAACGATCCGCTGATCGACTTCTACTTCAAGCTCGTCAAGTTCACGAACCAGCTCGCGGAGGACGGCGATGAGTTCGCGCACATCGTGGAGCGCACGAACGAAGGGGTTCGGCTGAAGATCTTCTGCAAGGATCCGTCGCGTTACCTCGGCAAGATCTTCGACTCCGCACACGCGACGATCGCGCTCTCCGCGACGCTCGAGCCGTTCGAGTTCTATCGCAAGACCCTCGGCTTTCCCGACGATCGCACCGCCGAGCTCTCGCTCCCCTCGCCGTTCCCGCGCGACAACCGCAAGATCGTCGTCGTCCCCGAAGTCGACACGACGTACAAGCGCCGCGCCGATCACTACGAGCGCATCGCCAGCACGGTCGCGGAGATCGCGGACGCGGGCGACGGCAACTTCCTCGCGCTCTTCCCGAGCTACGCGTTTTTGCGCGAGATCTCCGAGCGCATGCCGCCGATCGCGAAGCGCGTGATGGTGCAGCGCACCGACATGACCGACTATGAGCGCAACGCCATCCTCGACATCCTTCGCGATCGCCCGAGGAAAGGAAATCTCATTCTCGCGGTGTCCGGAGGGATGTACGCGGAGGGAATCGACTATCAGGGCGACATGCTCTCCGGCGTGATGGTCGTCGGGCCGGCGCTGCCGCAGGTGAGCTTCGAGCAGGAGCTGCTCAAACAGTATTACGACGAGCAGTACGGTGCGGGATTCGAGTTCGCGTATCTCATCCCCGGCATGACGCGCGTGGTGCAGTCCGCGGGCCGCGTGATCCGCAGCGAGACCGATGTCGGCATCATCGCGTTGCTCTGCAAGCGCTTCACGCAGGAGATGTACACGCGCTACTTCCCCAGCGACTGGTACGAAGAGTCGCCGCGCGAGCTCGTGTCGCGCAAGCCGGCGAGCGAGATCCGCTCGTTCTTCGAAGCGAAGTCGACTCCGCAATTGAGGATGCTTTTTTGAAACGTGCCGTTCTCGCCGTTCTTCTCCTCACCTCCTGCGCCTCGCGACCCAAGCTCGTTCCCCCGGTGTGGGATGCGGTTCCGGCGCACATCGCCGAGGCTTTGTGCACGCGGCTGAAGATGGACGCGGTGGCGAGCGGATCGCTGCTGATCGTGAACGTGACACAGCCGCTCGCGCCCGCGGTGAATCGCGCGATTCCGATCAACCTCGGCACGTCGTGCGATTGGACGGGCATCGACGCGCGGGACATCCGCAAGCACAGAGACGAGATGGTGGTCGAGCTGTCGAATCCGGTCGCTGATCACCAGCGCGGCGAGGTCGGACTGTTCGCTCGTGTCAGCCTCGGCGGTGAGAATCCGGAGATGTACTGGATCTCGCTGATTCCGCGCGGTGACCAGTGGGCTGTCCGGTTCGTCTTTGCGCTGTCCAAATAACGTGGCATGTTCGTTTCATGTCCAGAACCGGACATGGATGAGCGGGTGTTAGTTGCGGACGATGACTTCTCGATCCGGCGGCTGGTGTGCACCATCGTCAAGCGGGAAGGACTCCAGGCGGATTGCGTCTCCGACGGTGCGGAGGCGATCGAGATGCTGCAGGAGAACGAGTACGCGGTCGTGCTGCTCGATCTCATGATGCCACGCGTCGACGGCTTCGCCGTGATCGACTACCTGCGCGACCACCCGCCCGCGGAGAAACCGGTGGTGCTCGTCATCACCGCCTACGCGGATCAGCAATTCAGGCAAGTCGACCCGAACATCGTCGCGGGTGTGCTGCGGAAACCATTCGAGGTCGCCGACCTCGGCACCCTCATCCGCCTCTGCGCCACCGGCTTCGACGAGCGCGCCCAGCGCCAACTCACCTACGCCAACGAGCGCACCCTGCGGCTGGCGTGAGGTGGGGTCAGAGCTTCGCTTTTCGCTTTCTCTACGCTCAGTGGTTTTTTCTCCACGTTAAGTGGGATTCTTCACTCGAGTGGCGTTCTTGTTTCCAATTAGTGCGAGTTTGCTCCACGGCGAGTGGAGAAACCGAAAAGCGAAGCTCTGACCCCATCTACGTCCAGTTCTCGAGCCAGTACTGGAGCATGACGACGGCCCAGAGCGATTTCGCGTGATTGGCGTGATTGGCGCGGTGCTCTGCGAGCAATCGCGAGACGAGCGCGGCGTCGACGAGTCCTTGCTTGCGCAGGCGCTCGGGATCGAGCAGGCGATCGACTTCGTGGCGCAGACCGCGATTGATCCACGATGCGACCGGCACGCTGAGGCCTCGCTTGCGGCGATGGATCACATCGTGCGGCACCCATTTCTCGGCCGCTTTCTTGAGCACCCACTTCGTCGTGAAGCGCCTGACGCGTACCGATGGCGGGAGCGAGAGCGCGAAGGCGGTGACGTCGCGATCGAGATACGGCGCGCGCGCTTCGACCGACGAGAGCATCGTCGCGCGATCGACTTTGACGAGCAGATTGTCGCGCAGGTAGCTGCGGTAATCGAGGAGCATCGCCCCGCCTAACGCGTCACTTCCCGTCGCCGTGTACGCCTTCGTCGATCCGAGTCCGGTGCCGAACCAGCGCAGGTGACGCTCGACCCACGGCTGCTCGGCGTCGGTGACGAAGCGCTTGAGCAGAAATTCGAGCGTGACTTTTTTTCCCGACGACGGCAGCGCGAACGCGAGACGCTTCACCGCGCCGCGCACGATCGACGGCAGCGCGTCGTACTTCGGCGCGATCTTGTGTCCGAGGTAGGTGGGGTAGCCGCCGAACAACTCGTCGGCACCCTCGCCGCTGAGAATCACCTTCACGTACTTGCGCGCCTCGCGCGCGAGGAGAAACGTCGGGAGGATCGCCGCGTCCGCGAGCGGCTCGGCCACGCGCGTGGTCACGTTCTGCAGTGCATCGAGCAGCGTCTCTTCGTCCGTGCGTACCGGCACGTGGCGCGTGTGCATTTGCCGCGCGAGGATCGCCGCGTCGCCGCTCTCGTCGTACGACTCTTCCGCGAACTGCGCGGAGAACGTATGCACCTTGTCGACGCCGATCACGCGCGAGGCGAGCGTGGCGAGGATCGACGAATCGAGTCCTCCGCTGATGAAGACACCGACCGGCACATCCGACATCACCTGTTTCGCGACCGCGTTCTCGATCAGTCGCTGCGTCTCGGCGATCGCCGCGCGCGGATCGATCGGCTCGATGAGAAAGCTCGCCGGATCCCAGTAGCGAATCGTCTCTTCGCCGCCGTCCGTGAAGCGCATGAGCGTTCCCGCAGGAACGCGACGAATCGCTTTGAATGCAGTGCGCGGCTCGGGGATGTATCCGACCGCGAGGTAATCCGCGACCGCCGTCTCGTCGAGATCGCGCGACACGTCCGGATGCTGCAACAGACACTGCACCTCGGACGCGAACAGCACTTCGCTTCCGACGCGCGCGTAGAACAGCGGCTTCTCGCCCGCGCGGTCGCGCGCGAGGATCAGCGTGCGCGTGCGGTTGTCCCAGATCGCGAGCCCGAACATTCCGTCGAGCTGTTCGATCGCCGCGGTTCCCTGATCGAGATAGAGCGGAAGAATCGTTTCGACATCGGAGTGCGAGCGGTACGGAAACTCGGCGTAGCGCGCGCGAATGGCTGCGGCGTTGTAGATCTCGCCGTTCGCCTCGAGCCACACGCGTCCATCCGGCGACGCGAACGGCTGATCGGCGCGCTCATGCAGATCGATGATGCGAAGGCGCTCGGTTCCGATGCGCGCGTGCGGCTCGGCGAACACCGCGCGGCCATCCGGCCCGCGGTGACGCAACGCCTCGCCCATCCGGTCGACCACGTCCGGATAGCGCAGCGATCCCGCACTGACGATGCCGTAGATCCCACACATGAGCGGCGCGCATTGTAGTGGAGTGGGGCGGGCCGCGATTCATTGCCGGCCAGCGGCCGGCGTAACGGCCGGCGAGCCGCCGGCCCCACGCGCGTACCCCACGTGGTGCGCGCCATCCGCAACCATGCGCCATCCACGCGCCTCGAGCAGCGCGCGGCGCTTCGCATCGTTGTTGCGCACGATGTACACGCGCGGCGCGGCGCTCGCCAGCGATCGCTCGAAGTACGGCAGCGGTTTGATCGGCGAGTAGAGATTCGAAGCGAATCGTTCGTAGCGGCGGATGAGGTAGTTGCTCGTCAGCTCGCTCGCGTCTTCGGACACGACGGTGATCGGACGCTGAAGATAGAACGCCATCGATCCGGTGAACGCTTCGACACCGATCACTTCCGTCTGCGGCGTCACATGCGGCGCCAGCTCGGCAATGAACGATTTCGTCGAGCGGCGCTCGCCGAGGGCGTGCAGGAGCGGATTGGCGATGACGGGAATCGCGATCATCGGAAGCGTGAGAGCGATTAGCACGAGATCGCGCCGCTTCACGAACAACGCGACGATGCCGCCGATCGCGAACGCGATGCCGAGGGCGAGCGCCGTTTCGTCGGCGACGGCGGCGATCTCAGGTTTCATCTTCGTGCGATGGAAGTACAGCGGCGCGACGAGAAACACGCCGCCGAAGAATGCGAGAAAGATCGCGGCCGCGCGCGTCTTCGCCTCGTCCCAGATGCGCGCGAGCAGCAGCGCCGCGGGCGCCATCAGCGGCACGATGTATTGCGGACGCTTGGACTGATTGATCGAGAAAAAGACGAATGGAATCGCAATCGACAGCGCGAGGTAGAGCATTGCCGGATCGCGCCTCTTGAACGAACGCCAACTGAAGATCGCGACGAGCGACCACGGCAGCGCGCCGGCGAGCAAATACGGGATGAAGTACCACGGCGGGCCGGTGCGCTTGAGCGCCTTCGTCGCCATCCGCTCGGCGGTCTCGGTCACGAGCACGTAATTCAGAAACTCCGGCACCACGCGCGACACGCCCCACACCCACGGCGCGACGACCGCTGCGAACAGCACGATGCCTGGGATTGGAAAAAGAACGCCGATCGACCGGCGCCGCCACGCATACGGAATCGCGACGAAGAGCACGAGAATGAACGTCACCGGACCTTTCGTGATCATCGCGAAACCCATCGCTGCCCATGCGAGCATCGACCACCGCTTGTTCTTCTCTTCGATGGCGAGATAAAACGCGAGCAGCGCAACGGTCACGAAGAAGGTCAACGCGCTGTCGAAGATGACCGTGCGCGCGAACGCGACGGTGAGCGGCATCGCCAGAAACACGATCGCCGCGATCCATCCCGTGTCTCCTCCCCACACGCGCCGCGCAAACCAAAGCAGCAGGCCCGCCGTCGCGAGCGTGAACAGATACGCGGGCAATCGCGCCGCGAGCTCGGTCGGCCCGAGGAGCTCCATCACCGCCGCTTCGGCCGCGAAGTAGACGACCGGCTTGTCGAGATATGGGAGTCCATCGAGCCGCGGCATGACGTAGTCATTCGTCTCCGCCATCTCCCGCGCGACTTCGGCGTTGCGCCCTTCGTCTGCATCGAGCAGCGGCGGACTGCCGAGGAACATCGCGATGGCGATGGCGACGATCAAAAGCCAGAGTGGGAGAAGAGACCGGCTCAAGCGCGACGGACGATAGTCGCAAAGAGTCGCCGAGTCTACGAGTCGATACAATGTCCCCATGCCCTTACAAGCGAACACGGTCCTCGGACCGTACCAGGTCACCGGTTTCGTCGGTGAAGGCGGCATGGGTGCGGTCTATCGCGCAAGGGACACGCGCCTCGGCCGCGACGTCGCGATCAAAGTACTCACCAACGTCGCGCACGACGACCGCGAGCGTCTCCAACGCTTCGAGCAGGAAGCGCGCGCGACGGGAATGCTCAATCATCCGAACCTGCTCACCGTCTACGACGTCGGCCGCGATCCGGAAGGGAATCCGTTCCTGGTGACCGAGCTGCTCGAAGGCGAAACGCTCGCCAGCCGCCTGCAACGCGGAGCGCTCTCGCCGCGCCGCGCCGTCGATGCCGCGCTGCAGATGGCGCAGGGACTCGCCGCGGCGCACGAGAAGGGCATCGTCCATCGCGATCTCAAGCCCGACAACATTTTTCTCACGCGCGACGGACGCCTGAAGATTCTCGACTTCGGCATCGCCAAGCTCACCGGCATCGCCGGCGAAGAAGGTCCGACGTTCCAGATGGCCGCGACCGAGCCGGGCATGGTCCTGGGCACCGTCGGCTACATGTCGCCCGAGCAGGTCCGCGGCGAAATCGTGGATCCGCGATCGGACATCTTCTCGCTCGGCGCGATCCTCTACGAGATGCTCTCCGGCATGCGCGCGTTCAAGCGCAACTCCGGCATCGAGACGCTGAGCGCGATTCTCAAAGAGGAGCCGCAGGACATCACGGAGATCGTTCCCTCGGTTCCAACGGCGCTCGAGAAGCTCATTCGCCGCTGTCTCGAGAAAGAGCGCGATCATCGATTCCACTCCGCGCACGATCTTGCGTTCAATCTCGAGACCCTCGCGCAGATGTCGTCGGCAGGGCACACACTGACCGGCGTGGCGCGAGCTTCGGGTCCGTTGCCGAACGCACCGACGGCCACGATGGCTCCCGCGCGCCCGCGGCCTGCGCCGACGTCGACCATCGCGCGGCCGGTGCAGAAACCGAAGCGACGCGTCTCGCCGGTTCTGCTCACGCTCCTGTTCCTCGTCGCGACCGCGGGAGCCGCGTACGGCGGATGGATGTGGGCGAAGCGGACGGCCGAGGTGCCGCCGGAGCCGCAGTTTCACCGCCTAACATTTCGTCGAGGTGAGGTGCGATCCGCGCGCTTCACGCCGGACGGCGAGACGATCGTCTACAGCGCCGCGTGGGACGGCAACACGCCCGAGACCTTCATCGCCAGCCGCCGCGCGACCGAAGCGCGTCCGCTCGGCATTCCGAACACGGAAGTGCTCGCGGTGTCGAAGTCCGCGGAGCTCGCGATTC
>Ga0075428_100008603_pt1 | contig 11321 bp, 9 predicted proteins | sample RhiMetdeltSRZDD2_FD_75291 | JGI IMG/M metagenome (GOLD analysis project Ga0075428, IMG submission 75291) | Populus rhizosphere microbial communities from Tennessee, USA - Rhizosphere MetaG P. deltoides SRZDD2 | ecosystem: Host-associated > Plants > Roots > Rhizosphere > Soil | place: USA... | reverse complement strand
CTGTTGCAGAGCTTCGCGTCGCTCGCGGCGAGCAACGCCTTCTGGTCGTTGCCGTGCACCCGATGGCAACTCGAACACTCGCCGGCCACGAAGGGCAGGTCCTTCACCGGCAGTTCGTGTTGCTTGCCGACATCGGCATGACATCCGAAGCAGACGGCATCGGCGCGCTGGCGCATGAGGCGCGGCTCGGCGCTCGCGTGCGGCGCGTGGCAGGTCTCGCAACCTTCCTGCATGGCGGCATGCGGCACCTTCGCGGTCTCGGCCTGCTTGAGGATTTCACCATGGCACGAGGCGCACAGCGTCGATCCGCTGCTCTTGAGCATCCCCTTACCGCCACCACCGTGTGGTTTGTGGCAAGAGGTGCACTCGAAATCCTTGAATGGCTGGTGCACCGACGCCAGCTTGGCGTCGCTGCGGACGTTGTCGTGGCACGGCGCGCAGAGCTCCTCAGCGTTGCCCTTCAGCAATTTGCCACGCGACGATTGATGCGGTTCGTGGCAAAAGACGCAATCGCCCTCGGTAGCCGGCGGATGGCCGTGCTCGGCTTTCGCGACCTCCATCACGTCGGAATGGCAGGTGGCGCACAGTTCATTCTTGGGTGCCGAGAGCTTCGCCGGCTGTGCCGGCAGATCCGTATGACACGCCTTGCAGTCCGCTTGCGCGTAGGGCGCGTGAATGAACGCGCCTGTCTTGGCGGTCGGAGCCGCGTGCGGGTCGTGGCACGAAGAGCAAGATGCGCCCGCCACTTCTGGCCGTGCATGAAGTTCCGGCAACTCCTGCGCGGGTCCATGGCAGCGGGCGCACAATTCCTTCTCTGGGGCGATGAGCAGCTGCGGCTGCGGCGCCGAGTGCGGCGCGTGGCAGGCATCGCACTTGCCTGCGGCGAACGGCTGGTGCGGTTTGTCCGATGCCAGCGCCGAAGCGATCCGCGTGTGGCAGGTGGCGCAGGCTTCGGCGGTCTTCGTGCCGCGCAGCAGTCCCTTCCGATCGGAGGCGTGCGGATCGTGACACGATGTGCAGTCGACCCCATCCTGGTGCAGATGATCCGACTTGGAATCCGCCGTGGTGCTCACGTTCGCGTGGCACTGGATGCAAAGCTGCGGCGGCGCGCTCTGGAGCACGAGCTTCTGCGTGAATCCATGCCGCTTGTGGCAGGCCTCGCAGTTCTCCTTCGCCACCGGCGCGTGCACGACGGCCTTCTTGAACTCGGTGCGCGATGTCGTGTGGCAGTCGTAGCAGGCGCGCTGTGGTGCCGCGGCGCGAGCCGCGCCGCCGAAAGCCATCGTGAGCACCGCGGCGAGGGTCGAGCCGAACACACCGGAACGCATGTCAGTCCTTCTTCGAGAACGCCTTGTCTCCCTGAGGGCTGGCTTCCTTCGCGGTCTGGGGCGCCTCCGTGTGATTCGACTTCGGATCGGCGGCGAGCGATGACGGCGCGCCACCGCCGGTATACCCGACGACCTCCTTCAGTTGGAAGGTGAAGAAGGAGCGCGGCGAAAAATGCGGTGGGAAATTCAAGAATGCCCACGAGCTGTCGGCTGCGCTGCCGCCGCGATACACCATGACGCGCGCCGCAGGGTTGTTCATCTGCCGCGACAAGCTGCCCGGCTTGCCATCGATGATGCGGAAGTCAGGCAGTAGTTTGGTCACCATGGCCGTGTACTCGGTGTCCCCGATGATGAAGCGTTCGTGCAGATGGACGCCTCGTTCTTCCTTCCACTCTGGATACAGACGGTTTCCGAGCTGTAGAACGAATACGAGGCTGCTGTCGTCGCTGACGGCAAAGGCATCATTCGTCGTGCTCGCAGCAGCGTTCGTGGCTGGTAAGTCAGTCGCCGAAGCGATGGCGACGGCGAATGCGACAAGGGTCGCCAGCACGAATGCGCCGAGCGCCAACGCGGCGAGTGCGGAGATCGCCGTGTCGGCGCCGCTCCTCGGTCTGGCGTCGACATCGCTCTGCGATGCGACGCGACGAGTTGATTCAAGTCGGCCGGACGTCATGTTCCCATTCCCCCTCGTGCCATCGCCGTGCGCAAGCTGTCGCCTGCAACCGGCAAGGTCGTCAACATTTCATGCAACGCGCGTGCGGTCAACTGTTCCAAGCTGTGCACGCGTCCCATTCCAAACAACCATTCGCCGTCGGCTCCGTCGCGACTGTGCACCGCGCTCCACAGTACTCGGCCCCCCGGCGTTTCGAGCAAGCGCAGCGATAGCGATACCTGCGGGATGCGCTCGCCACCGGCGTCGCGGTAGCCGTACGCCATCAGTGAACCGACGAGCAGTGCGTTGGCGCCGAGTTCCGATCCAAATCGGTCCACCAGGTCGGGAGGAATGCGATCGAGGAGCAGCCAGGGCTCGCGTTCCAGGACCGCTTCGACCTGCCCCGCCTCGACGACTTCGAACCGCGCTGCGCCCAGCTCGGCGAACAACACCGGTGCGACAGCGGCGGGCGCCTCGCGGGTCGGCGAATAATTCGCGAGTGGCAGGATGGCGACCCGGCGCACCGGCTTGTCCAGCGCGAGCGTGAAACTGCGCGGCGCCGGCACGCAACTCGCCGTTGCCGCCGCAAGCGACAGGACGATTGCGGCGATTCGATTCGAACCAGCGCGGCTCGCATCTCTGGGTTTCGAGTCCTGCATCGTTCAACCCTTCGGCAGCGTGCTCAGCAGCTCGCGACACATGCTCGCGGTCAGCTCGCCCATCGTACGCACTTCGGTCCAGCCGAACAGTGGTAGAGCGGGGCCACCCTTGCGAGTGCGGCTGGCGCTCCAGACGAGGCGCCCGGTCGAGGCATCGATGAAGTGCACTTCGAGCGAGAGCAGCGGGAACGAGTCGCGTCCACCGTGCACCATCTCGTAGTCGCGCACCGTGCCGATGAAAATTCCCTGGACGCCCGCCTCTTGAGCCAGCTTCGCCAGTTCGGAGGTCGACCACGGATTGGTGAATGGCGTGCCGCCGCGCACGCGCGTCATGGCGGCTGCGAACTGGCCCGGCTCGACGACTTGATCGAAGCGCAGATGCAACAGCTCCGCGAAGAACACGTTGGTGACCTTTTCTCCCGCCAGGCGATCTTGCGCCAGACTCGTGAACGGGATGATCGCGACCTTCTCGTAGTAGGGAATGTCCGCCTCTGGGTGCACGAACCGCGTCGCGCCACCGCAACCGGCCGACAGGACGGCGATCATCGAGACCATGGTCACGATGTGGTCTGCGATTCGCCTTCGCGTCACGGATCTCCTTGCGACATCCAACATGTTCCTTCACCTTCGTCGCCCCACTGAGGTCAGAAACTCTTCTCCAGGCTTGCACCGTACGAACGGCTGTGATCCCGGCGCATCACGCTCTGGAAGCCTTCCGGCAGGCCCGTGATCGACTCGATGCGCACGGTCTCCTGCACGATCTCGCTCCACGTGCCGTGCAACCGAATGTCGCTCGGCAGGATGAGAGTGAGGTCCAGGCCGGTGGCGGAATTCTCCAGCTGGAACGGCGCAGTCGCGCTGCGGCGCGACCAGTTGAATCCTGCCGAGGTGCGCTCCGACCAACGCCACGAAGCGTTGAGTGTCTTCAGGTGCTCGAGGCGCGCCACCCGACCAAAGCCGTCCAGCCGTCGCCATGCACCGACGATGCTCGCCCCGGGCATGGGTTCATAGCCGGCCACGAACTCCCATTGCTGATCGACCTGAGCCAACCCCAAGAACTCTGGCAGCGTGTCCTTGCGCCAGGTGATATCGAAGCGCGTGACGCGATTGGGGTGCGTGCGCAGTTGCAGCAAGCGCAACCACGAAGTGCCGGTCGAGAGGCCCGTCGCGGCGCGCGACGCGCGCAGCTCGGCGCGGGTCTCGAGCCCGGGGCGCAAGCGACCGTCGATGAGCGCATACGCGGCGTTGTTCGGGATGCCACCCGCACTGCTTCCCAGGTCGGCGGAGCCCAACCAGCCGGACTGAAAGGCGAGTCCGCGGCGCAGGTCGCGCCGCAGGCGTGCTTCGAATTGCAGATAATCGATGATGTCGAAGGCGAGAGTGGTGCGACTCCTCTGGTATTGGCGCAGGGCTTCGAACTGCAGGCTGTTGAACGGGCGAAATTCGAGGTTGGCATTCACCGACTGTTCCGAAATATCGAGCGGGGCGATCGCGGCGTCGTCGTGGCCACCGCCCCACCGGTCGAGAAGCGACGTACTGGCGGTGAAGCGCCGAGTGGGATTCCACGCCGCCGTGAGACCGACCCGCTGCGTGTGCAGTTCGCGTCGGCGCTCGCGCACCGAAAAGTGCGAATAGAGCGCGTCGTAGCCCGCCTGCACCGAAGCCGTCCGCCAACTGCGCACGCCCGTGAGCCCGCCGCGCACTTCTTCGGTCAGAGAGGCCGGGGCATTGGCGCCATCCGACGTCCCCTGCACGCGGCGGTATGCCACTTCGGAGCCAAAGCCGCCGAGACTGTAGTTGAGCTGCGCGCGCCGATTGTCGGACCAGAAGCGACCGTTCACCGTTTCCCGATCTTGTCTCCCGAAGTTCACGGCCAGGCTCGGTCCGCGCGGCGGTGTCACTTGGAACAGGAGCTGCGCGTCGCGCTGGCGGGGTGGCACGAACGGTGGCGCCGACTCAGGTTGTGGGTTGGATGGGCCCCTGGCCGAAAGTCGCTGCCATGGCTCATATTGTGCGTTCAATCGCCAGATCGAACTCCTGAGATCGCCTTGAAAACGCCCCCGCAGCAGACTCGAGTTCGACGTGCCGGGCCGCGAGTGATATCGCAGCGACATGCGCAGGCGCAAATCCGTCTTCGCCGACAGCGCACGATAACCGTTCACATCATAGAGATGCGACATGAGGTTCTCCTGCGTCCTGCTGTCGGTGTGGTACAACGATCCGAGGTAGCGCCCTTCGAGACCCCAGGCTGGACTGGTTCGCGAAATCATCGCCACCGCGAGCATGAGCACCATTCTCCAGTTCACCGGCGCCATGGTTCATCGAAGCCCTTCGGATCCGCGACACTGCTCTCAATGGACGGGTTGTGCACGTTGTGTGCCGTGGGTCCTGAGTAGTCGCTTCCGTGGCATCCGTAGCAACTTTGCAGGTCGAAGCTTTCATGCGCCGTCTGCGGTGACAGCGTGTTCATGACGATGCCTTGCACCACCTGTGAGCCCGGGATTCCATCCGAGGTGATATGACAGCCCAAGCAGAACGCTCGCGCCTGCCTCGCGTCCGTGAGGGTGGCTTGGAGCCCGCTCCATTGCTGTCTTTGATCGCTCAACAGGAAGGCGTTCGGCTCGACTCCATTGCCTCCGATTGAACCATGTGGATTGTGGCAGTCGTAGCAGGCCAGCTTGTCGCCGATCTGCACATGCGCTGGCCACGAAAGCGCGATCCTGGGGTTCTTGCGGATTTGGTGTCCGGCGAAATTCCCATTCAGGCCACTATCGTAGTAGTCCTCGATGTAGCGATTGGAGACATCCATGCTCGGAGGGCCATCGTTGCCGTGGCACGAGAGGCACAAGCGGTACGCGGTGGGAGCACCGAGATCGGCGTGTCCCGCGATCCCGTGATAGGCCTCGGTCAGGAGATCGCGCTGGAGATCGGCGCGATGCGGATCGTGGCAGTTCAAGCACATGCCTTCGCCTGCTGCATCACGCCGCGGCATGTCCGCGTCGTGCGCGTGCGGCGAATACCAGCGCCCGTCTGGAGTCACGGAAGGATCACGGTACACCGCCTCGCCCGGCCAGCGGCCGCGGAACTCGAGCCCTGCCTGTCGTGTCCCGCCCAGGTTGGCTTCGAAATAACCCGCGTCGGGTTCCGTCCTGGGAAGGCGATCGATCTCCTGCAGGGGGTAGTTGGTCGCTTTGGCCTGATGACACTCGAAGCACAGGCCGTTGTCGTTCGTCGTGAAGAGAAGTTTGGGGTCGGCGATCATGGGATCGCCGTGCGAGGGATGGCACTGGTTGCACTGACCGCGCGTCGAGGGTGTGGTGACGAGGCGCAGTACGCCCGTCACGGGATCGCCGTGTGGATCGAAGACTGGAGTCTGGGCCGCGGCCCAGGTGGCCAGGATCACCAGGCTGGCCGTGAGCACCATGCCGGATTGGGGCTTCACGTCCATCTCCCGCTCAGCCGCCGGGGAGAACGTCGATCGCATGTCGCTGTCGTCTCGCGATCCCACCAGCGGCCGGAGTGGCGGGATCGAAAGGCGACCAGGGGACGCACCCGCGTGCGTCCCCTGCAACTACCACGCTACCACGTTGCGCTCGAGCCACCCTGGCCGTGACACTGCCGGCACAGGTTGCGCGCATCGACACCGTTATCACCCTGCTCGGTCACCGCTCCCGTGCCGAGCATGAAGATCAGCCCAAAGGCGTTTTGGTTGCCGTGCCCCTTGTGGCACGACATGCAGGACGGTGTGAGATCGGTGTTCGCGGCGGTGTACGAGCCTGCTCGCACGCCGGTTGGCGACATCACCTGCACTTGATTCGTCTTGCCGGCGAACCGACCCAGGTTCGAATGCCCACCGCCCAAGACGCCAATGTTCACGGTCAGCGCCGGGTGACGATGGAAGTCCGCGAACCCCGAACCGGACGGCACGCCGCCGATTTCGGTTCCGCTCACGTCGCCGTGGAAATTCGTGTGGCAGGACTTGCAGAACTCGGCGTACTTGGAGTGCGTAATGTCGGGTTCGTTGAACGTCACGTGGTCGGCGCCATAGTGGTTGGCGTTGGTTCCCGCGTTCGCGTCCTCGAACACCCACTTCGTCAGGTCGTTGGTGACCGAGGCGTACGAGATCGCGAAACCTGACCCTGCCTTGGTTCCGTGACCACCCAAGTTGCGATACGACGGCACACCGATGTTGTTGCTGCCGTGAACGGCGTGGCAGTCAGCGCAGGTCATTCCGGTGGGGTTGCTCCACGCCGGGTCGCTGCCGGGCGCCGTTGCGGTCGAGTTCAGAGTGTGTCCGGTCGGCGGTGGGTACAGGCCGTTACCGCCTTCCTCGTTCAAAGCGCCTGCCTGCCGCACGTAGCCATTGCCGTGACTCTCGAATACGTCGGGAGCGAAGGCCTGGCCATCGTGGCAGGAAAGGCACAAGTCATTGACGTCGTTGCGCAGCAGGAATTCGTACGGTCCCGCTGGGCCAGGCGTCGTCACGTTTCCGGTTCCATTGGGGTTGTAGCCGTGACTCTGGCTGTAGTGCATCGTGTGACAGTCGGCGCAGATGAGGCCGATGCCCGAGTGAAAATCACCCGCGGAACTCACCGATGGCATGATCACCAGACCCAAGACCAACCCTGTAGTGAACAGAAATTTTCTCATATCGATCTCACCTCACAACATAATTGGCCGTGGTTCCGGTGGATCCGGAACCGTTCGTTTGGGACTCTGACTGTGATTCGAGGACCTGTCCCACTTCGATCTCGAGAACTTGGAGGCGAGCACCGGCTCGTTCCAAGATCGCGAGTCGATCGCGAGAGAGAAATGCGCACGCAACCGGGTAGTTGAACTGTCCCGGTGCGCGACCGAAACCTCCAATCGTGCCGAGGTACCGCCCGCGGCGGTCGAAGACGCTGATGCTGTGTCGCATGGTGTCGGTGATCCACAGCGTGCCGTCGGGTCCCCAGGTGGCGTGCGCCGCCATCGAAAACGTTCCTTCGCCCTGGCCATGCTTGCCGAAGGCGACGAGTTTGGTGCCGTCCTCCTTGTAGATGTGTACCGAGTTATCGCCTTCCGGATCGACGAGTGCGATCTCGCTTTCGTCTGCGTTGACGGCGACACTCACCGGACCACGAAGGTCGCTGGAGTCAGCAGGTGCGAAACCGACGCGCATCACGAGTGAGCCATTGCGTTCGATCACCGCGAGTCCCGGCCTCTTCCCCGCGCAGGCGAGGTACAGACGGCCGCTGCGGCCGAGCGCCACACATTGCGGGCGACTCTCGACCCCTGGCGGCAAGGCGGGGGTAATCAGCGCCAGGCGCGAACCCGTGCTCGTGAGCACTTCGATGTCCGAACCCAAAGCGTCGACCACGAAAAATCGCCCGCGCGCATCGAGCGCCACGCCGCGGGGTTCGCAAAGCCGCCCCCTCGTCTCGTCGGTGATGTAGGAGAGTGAACCGCGCGACCGTCCCGTCGCGTCCAGCATCACCAAACGGTGGTTTCCCGTATCGGCCACCACGAGCACGTTGCGGGTGCTGTCAGCGGCCAAGCCGAGAGGGCGGCGAAAGGTGTCCAGGGCGGACGGGCCCTGAATCATGAGCAGAACGGATTTGATGCTTGGGGAAGTGGTTTCAGTGTGACCGAGGGCTACCCAAACCGTGCCGCCGATGAGGGCGGCCAGCGGTAGAACGGCTGCACGCATCCAGGTCACCGAACTCACTCCCCAGCTCCGCATTTGCAAGGGCCGCGCCCACCAGGGGAACCACTGTGCTGCACCTCGGTGGCGCACTTGGGGACAGTCGCTCCCTCCTGGGACGTCGCCCTTGGAGCGATGTGTCCGTTGGATACAGACCGGCGGGAGGCGAACCCGGAGGCCGCTGCAAGTTGTTGACCTGCTTGTTGATGAAAAAAGCCTCCAGAGCGGCATGTGTCTCGCGAAGGGGAGTTCGAACTGAGACCTGAAGCCGGGGGAGCAAGCGATGCAACAAGACTCGAAAGCCAGCGACTCCCGAGCGAAGCCGACCAGTGCGCCGAGGCCGAAATCGCGCTGGCGCCGGTTCTGGGTCCCGCGCTGGCTGGTGTCGATGAAGTTCGCGATCTGGATCGCGGTGGCGCTCGCGGTGGCATCGGTCGCCGGCGTGCTGCTGCAGGAGTTCTTCCCGATGCGGAGCGCCGCCGACGCCGAAGCCCTGCGGGCCCGCCTCCCCGATCCCGTCTTTCGAGCCTTCGGCCTCCTCCAGCTGCACGACGTGTTTCGTGCCTTCTGGTTTCGCGGCCTGCTCGGCTTGCTCGCCGTCAGTTTGATCTTTTGCTCCAGCCAGCGCTTCCGTTCCGCGTTCAAGCAGGCGATGACGTTGCGGCCGTTTCGCGAGCCGCAAGCGTTGCAGAGCTTGCCGCACTCGGCGGTCGTCTATCACGCCAGTCCCGAGTTGTTCGATGCCGTCGTAGGCCGGCTTCGCCGGCGTTTCTACTTCGGCACAATCGAGCTGCAAGAAGGTCAGAAAGTCGCGGCGCTGCATCAGGGCGGCCTGGCGCGCACGGGTCCCGTGCTGTTGCACCTTGGGATCCTGGCGCTCGTACTCGGTGGTCTCGTGTCGAGCTGGGTGGGGCGTCGTCATTTCGTCGAGATCGGGCCGGGGCAAACCGTCGCCTTGGAGGACAGCCGCTTCGCGCTGCGCGTCGACGACTTCCAAATCGAGAAGAATGGCGCCGGTCAAGTCAAACAGTATCGCTCCAAGGTGGCGCTCCTCGAAGGCGACCGTGAAGTGGCGCGGCGGGAGATCTCGGTCAACAGCCCCTTACGCCACGCCGGCTACAACATCTATCAAGCATCCTATGCGTTCGACCCGACTCGGGCCTCTTCGCTCACATTCGTCGTACGTCCACGCGTTGTGGACCCGAACACTTCGGGGACGACGGATCCAGCGGCCGCACACGCTTCGCCGGTTTCGCAGCATGCGCACACGGCAGCGGGGGTGGGGGGCGATCCGCACGCCGCTTGCGGCATGGAGAGCGCGTTGCAGAGCGTCGTGGTGCAATCCGGGATGGAAGGACCGTTCGCAGTGCCCGGCTACACGGGTTACGAGTTCCACGTCACCGATTTCTTCGGCCATCTCATGCTCGGGCCGAAGGGGCCGGTCAATGCCAAGCGCGATTTCGACAACCCAGCGGCGCGAATCGAAGTGCTGAAGGGCGGCAAGCCGGTGGCACATCAGTGGGCCTTCGCCAAGTTCCCAGCCCACTCGCGCGGCGAACTGCCCTTCACGCTCGAGATGCACGATGCACAGCCCGCCCTCACCAGTGGCTTCGAGATCAACACCAACCCCGGCGCACCGCTCGTGTGGTTCGGATTCGCGCTCTCGACGCTAGGACTCGTCCTGGCGTTCCTGGTGCAGCACCGCTGCGTGTTCATGCTGGCGCGTCCCAGCGAACGCGGTTGGTCCTTGTGGATCGCGGGACGCAGCGATCACGAGCGCTACGCCTTCGCCGGAGAGTTCGCTCGGTTGCTCCGGCAGGTGAAGGCCGAAGCCCAGCAGTTACGTCGACAAGCATCCGCGCCGCGGCCTGCGCTCGAGCACACCAATCCCAACATCGAGAGAGCGAGCCGCGAAGCTCTCGTGACACCATACGTCTGATGCAGCACGAGGAGGCAAAACGATGTCCGGCACATCGATCGACGTGAGGCTCTTCTGGTACGCCTTCCTGGCATATTTGGCGGCGTTCGGCGCCTTCGCGCTCTACGGTGCGACGCGCGGCCGCCGGGTCGGGTGGGCTGCCAATGCCGCCCTGACCACGGGCTTCCTGCTGCACAGCGCCGGCATCGCCTGGCGCTGGCATCTGGCGGGCCACTGGCCGATGACGAACATGTTCGAATATGCCTCGTTGCTGTCGTGGATGGCGGTGATCTCGTACCTCTACATCGCCGTCAAGTATCGCCGCAATATCGTCGGCGTTTTCGTCGCGCCGGTCGTCGTTGCGCTCATGACCTGCGCGTCGCTGTTGCCGAAGGAGATCTCGCAACAGTTGGTACCGGCGCTGCAGAGTTACTGGCTCGCGATTCACGTCAGCCTGGCGGCGCTCGGCGAGGGTGCGTTCGCGGTCGCCTTCGCGGTCAGCGTCATGTACTTGGTGCAGGAAATGCGGCACCGTCGTCGATCCGGCACCGTCGTCGCTTTGCACGCCGACGCCGTGCCCACCAAGGCCATGCAACAGGCCGCGGCCACCGTCGGAGGGTCGACCGTCGAGGTGCTCGACGCCGACACCGAGCATTTCTTCGATGCTGCGGCGAACGGCGGTGGCATCACGGGCTCCACCCGGAGCCGTCGACACCACGACGAGAACGAACGCACCGGGCGATTGCCGTCGCTGCGCCTGCTCGACGAGATCAACTACCGGGCGGTGGCGGTTGGATACCCGCTGTACACGATCGGTGCCCTGTTCGCCGGCGCCATCTGGGCCTACAACGCCTGGGGCAGCTTCTGGAGTTGGGATCCAAAGGAAGTCGGGGCGTTGATCATCTGGCTCTTCTACACGGCCTACTTGCACGCGCGCATGCAGCGGCAATGGTCGGAGCGCCGAGCCGCCTGGTTGTCGGTGGCCGGTTTCTCCATGACGATTCTTTCCTTCCTTGGCAACTTGTGGCTCGGCGGCAATCACGCCTACAAATGATGCCGAGCAGATTCCAGGTGTCGTGAG
>Ga0075428_100008602_pt1 | contig 11321 bp, 10 predicted proteins | sample RhiMetdeltSRZDD2_FD_75291 | JGI IMG/M metagenome (GOLD analysis project Ga0075428, IMG submission 75291) | Populus rhizosphere microbial communities from Tennessee, USA - Rhizosphere MetaG P. deltoides SRZDD2 | ecosystem: Host-associated > Plants > Roots > Rhizosphere > Soil | place: USA... | reverse complement strand
TCAACAACTGCTACCGGCTCGACGCGTACGTCCAGGACGCGGCGCTGAACAAGGTGAAGATTTCCGAGTCGCCGTACGCGATCTTCAAGCCGGTCAAGTAGTCGTCGCACAAGCAGCCGCTGCACCGCGATGGTGCGGCGGCCGCCTGTCATACAGTTCGAAATTCAGGTCGTGCCTGCGAAAGAGAGAAGCCATTCCAAAGCCTCCGCAACAGAACGAGCCAGCAGGCTAGGTGGAGCGTCCCAACGCTGCTGCGTTACCCAGGATCTATCCATCGCACTCACCGAAGAACTTCCTGCCGGCTTCAAGTCGCTGCGCGTGTAAGCGCAGCTCGAGCGAGAGCGATCCGCCGCGTGAATGTTCTAGGTTTTCCGGTGCTGCTCGGATTTATCGTGATAAGGTCGCCGACTGGCGAGCCAAGGAGCATTTCATGGCAGAGCCTGTGCCAGGTATCGACTTCGCCAATCTCCCGGCGCCCGACGAAGGCATTCTTGTGACGTTGTTCATCACCGTCCGCAAGGTGGCGAGATCCCGTGACTTCTATTCGCGCGTCCTGGGCGGCACCGTCGTCATGGACGAGAACCCTTGCATCGTCAAACTGTCTAATTCATGGATCATCATGAACCCCGGCGGACCGCCTACTCCGGACAAGCCAGATATCTCGGTCGTCGACTACGAGGCCAGCAACACGACCTCAATATTCATGAATTTGCGAGTCGCGAACATCCAAGCGTGTTACGAGGACTGGAAGACGAAAGGAGCAGAGTTCGTGACGCCGCCGATCGATCGGGGTGCGGAAATCCGCTGCTACATGCGGGACCCAGACGGATATCTCATCGAGGTTGGCCAGTCCACTGGCCTGCTGCATGGCCAGCGCGCCGCAAAGCGCCCGGAGGATCTCCCAGGTTGAGCTGCATGCTGTTAGACCGGCAAGCCAAGCAGTCGCGCGGCGTTGTCGCGATAGACCTTTCGCAGGATCGCGTCAGGTAAACCGAGTCCATAGATGCGCCAACGTCCCTGCGGAGGCGTTCGCGCCGGCGCATAGTCGAAGTACTCGTCTTCGGTCTCGAGAAAGCGGAAGTAGATCTCGTACAGCGTCTCACCGAAGATCTGCTGCGGCGTCTGCACGCCGTGGGGCACGGCGTCGGTGCCGAACAGGATGCGATCCTGATAGCGATCGAAGAAGCGGCGTGCGGTGCGCGGCTGGCGGCCCAGCTCGCCGATGCGCGCGCCAATCTCCACGTGCATGTTCGGATAGCGGTCCAGACACTCCGAGACGTAGCCGAGATCCTCGGCGTTGTTCCCGACGTGCAAGACGACGAAGACCGTCTTCGGATGCCGTGCGAACACGCGATTCCTCGCCTCGTACAACTGCCGCGGCGATGGGAAGTCGCGTCCGTAGAACGACCAGTCGGGATGATTGTTCAGTTCCTCGAATCGTTCGTTGAAACGATCGATCGGCAGGAAGAACGCGTCGGGATCGCCGACGTGGATCGCGACCGGCATCCTCGCGCCGCCGCAGGCCTCCCACATGCCGTCGAACCGCCGGTCGTCGATGGCAACGAGAGGTCCAGACGACACCTGCTCACGAAGATAGAGTCCGAGTGTTTTGAGTATCTTCAAGCCGCGGGCGCCGAGCCGGCTTGCCGCCTCGATCGCCTGCGCCTGTTCCCGCGCGTAGCCTGGATTGGTGATCGCTGACCATCGCGGCTCTGTGAACGTCAGGAACCGGCCGGGATGTGCCGTCTGATACGACGCGATGCTTTCGCGCAATCCGCTCCCAATCCCGCCCGTCAAGTTCACCATCGTCTGCAGATTCACTCGATCCATGACCGGCAGGAGTTCCGCCGGCGTTGCGCGGAACTTGCGCTCTTCTCCGTGCGGGACGCCCGCTACGGACTTGGCGCTGAAGCCGAGATGCGTGTGGAAGTCGATGACCGGAAAGCGCGCCCTCGACACGTTGGTGGCAGGCACCTTGAGCATGCTGCGCGGCTGGAAGTCCTGCAGATCGAGCTGAAGCGGCTTCGTCGCGGCGGGCGTCTGTTGCTCGAGTGCGACTGCTGTGCGGGACATCGGCAGGGAAGCCGCAAGTACCGAAAGCCATTGTCGTCGGTTCATTGACAGGATCCTTGAATGCTGTTTCGCCCTATGAAGTGGGATCCAAGCTGATAATCCTCGCGCTCAATTGTCCGTCCAGGATCTCGATCCGCGCGACGCTCACGGGCAGCCGAAACCGCCGCGGACCGGCGCTGCCGGGGTTCAAGTAAAGCACGCCGTCGCGATCCTGGATTGAAGGTTTGTGCGAATGCCCATAGATCACAGCATTGATCTCGGCCGGTACGGGCATCGGATCGTCAAGGATGTGACGAACGTGGACGGCGTGCCCTTCGAAATCGAGGAGCAACGACTTGGGCAATGCCAAAGCCCAGTGGCCCGTATCGACATTTCCCCGCACGGCCTTGACCGGCGCGATGTTGCGTAGCTCGCCGAGGATCTCCGGCGCGCCGACGTCGCCGGCATGGATGATGAGGCTCGATCCGCGCAGCGCGTCGACAGCTTCAGGTCGCAACAGCCCGTGCGTGTCGGAGATGATGCCGAGCATCGCAGGCAATCAGAATCCGCCCGGCCGTTCGTCGGCGACTCCGGACGCTCGCTCGAGCGCCAGGCCGGCGCGGGCGACGGTGCCTTCGTCGAACAACCGGCCGAGCAACGTCACGCCATGCGGCACGCGCCGCGGCGGTGAAAACTTGGGCAGCGGGTTTTTCGGGTCGGGCGCCCAATCGCTGCGTGCCTCCGAGACTTCAACGAATCCCGTGCGCAACGTCAGCGATGGATGGCCGGTGAAATTGGAAATCGTCAGCGTCTCGTCGCGGAGCGACGGCACGAGAAGCACGTCGACTTCAGAGAAGATTCGCGCCATCTCTTGCGCAACGCGACGACGGAAGCGATCCGCTTGAACGAAGTCGACGGCCGAGAGAAACCGCGCCTGCCGGAAGAGATTGGGCCACGCGTCGGGCACCTGCACCTTCAACGAGTTGATGGCGCCGTTGAGGGTGATGTCCTCGAACGCGGCGGCCGCCTCAGCGAAGAGCACTGGCATCAGCGAGCTGTAAGGCCACTCCGGCAAGCTGACCGCCGTGGCTTGAGCGCCGAGCTTCTTCAACGTTTCGAGTGCGGCCCGGTCGACGTCGGTCGCCGGGCTCTCCTTCATCCACGCCGGAAAATAACCAACACGCAAGCCGTTGATGGATGCGGCCGCGTCAAAGTCCAGATGACTCGGCACGCTCGCGAGATCGCCTGGATCGGGACCGGTGATTGCGTTGAGCACGAGCATCGCATCCTCGACGGAGCGCGTCATCGGACCGAGCTTGTCGAGCGACCAACAGAGCGTCATCGCTCCGGTGCGCGGCACGCGGCCATAAGTCGGGCGTAATCCCGTAATCCCGCATCGCATCGTCGGCGAGACGATGCTGCCCCCGGTTTCGCTGCCAATCGAGAAGCCCACAAGGCCTGCGGCCATTGCCGCACCGGGACCACAGCTCGATCCGGACGCGCCCTCTTCGAGGAGCCACGGATTCATCGTCTGACCGCCGAACCAGATGTCGTTGAGCGCGAGCGCACCAAGGCTCAACTTGGCAATCATCACCGCACCTGCCTCGTTCAACCGGCGAACGACGACGGAGTCGGTGGAGGGGACGCGATTTCGGAACGGTTCGGCGCCGTAGGTGGTCGCGATGCCGGCGGTGTCGAGCAGATCTTTGACGCCATACGGGATCCCGTGGAGCGGTCCACGATACTTGCCAGCAGCAATCTCGGCATCTGCCTGCTTCGCTCGGGCGAGCGCAGTCTCCTTGGTGAGAGTGATGACCGAGCGCAGCTTGCCATCGTATTGCGCGATCCGATTGAGATAGATGTTGGTCAGGCGCTCGGAGCTGAGCGCCTTCTTCTCAATCCACCGCGAGAGCTTCGCGACCGGTGCGAACGCAATGTCCGCGTCGCTGGTCGGCATCGCCGCATTTGTGTCGCTGCGCACGAACTTATCGGCAGATGGGCCAGTGCTGGCGGCGGTGATGCGCGGATCCCACTGTGTAGCCGGCGCAAGTTCAGGCTCGAGCGCGAGCTTGCGCGGGCCGACCCGCCGTTCGACAAGCATCGCCATCAACCGTCGCCAGTTCGCGACCGCAAGATCGCGTTCGGCAGTGGTCATCGTGATTTGCGCGAGCTTCTCGGCTTCCGCAAAGGTCGCTGCTGTGACGACCGGTCCCACTTCGGCGGCGGTTCCGAAGGCTGGTGGTGCGCCAGGTGTGGTCGGCGCCGTGCTGCCAGTCGATGGCTGCTCGCGTTGGCAAGATGCAACAGCAAACCCGCCGATGGCCGCGGTGATCAGGAACTGTCTGCGCGTGTTCATGCCGAAAATCCTACATCGCGCCAGTCGGATCGGGCGTACTCAGACTGTCGACCGTCGGCGTGCCTGCGGCCTTTGGCATACAGGACAGAAAAACGTCGACCGGCCGGCCTGATCGACGCGAGCGATGAGCCCCGTACAGGCCGGCGTAAAACACCGCTCATCCTCACGGTCGTAGACACGAAACCGTGAAGCGCGATAACCCCCTTGCCGCGCGATCGCCGCGCGAAGAACTCGCTTGATGGCAGCAGTCAAACGAAAGGCTGCCTCGTGTGGTGAGCCGTCGGAACTGGCCATCGTCCCCGCCGGCGACGACGGCGACAGCCTGGCCAGATGGAGCGCTTCGCTCGCATAGATGTTCCCAACGCCAGCCACGACGCGTTGATCGAGCAAGGCGACCTTCAGGGCAATCGTTTTTCTCGCCAGGGCCCGCGCTAACGACACGGCATTGAATTCTCGCGACAGGGGCTCGGGTCCCAACGCGCCAATGGATGGATGCTCGTCCAGCGATGCGGTTGCCGCCAGGTCCATCAGGCCGAAACGGCGAGGATCGTTGAAGGTCACGACAGCACCGGACGACATGACGAACGCGACGTGGTCGTGAATGTCCTCGTCGACGCGAGATCCGTTCACGCGAAACGCCCCGGACATTCCGAGGTGGACGATGAGGGTTTCGTCTGAGGAGAGATCGGCCAGGAGATATTTGCCGCGCCGGTTCAGCTCACGGACGCCCTGACCGCGGAGGCGAGCCGCAAACCGCGGCGGAAACGGCCGTCGCAGATCTGGGCGCCGGACGATGACGCGGTCGAACGTGGCGCCGCGCATGACGGGCTCCAGTTGACGACGAACGGCCTCGACCTCCGGCAGCTCGGGCATCCAATCATCTCACTGGCCTAGACGTACATCGCGTTGCGCGCGTTCAGGGCACTCCAGCCTCGCACGACGCGGTAGACGAACCAGATGCTGACCAATGCCAGCGGCAGCCACGCGATCAGAAGGCCGATGCCCAGCGTGATCAAGATGAAGAAGACGCAGAGCGACACCCACAAGAGGCCGAACCAAAACGTTCGAATCTGCCAGCGGAAGTGGGAGTCGATCCACGTGCCGCGGACTTGCCCGCGCTTCACGTAGTTCAGGATCACGGCGATGATCGACGGCCACCCAGTGAGGAACGCGCCGACGATGGTGGCAGTGCCGAGAATCCCCATGAGCAGGCTGAAGGCATGAAGGGCGTAAATTGCTTGGGTCCAGCCAACCATGGTCGAGTCTGCGGGCACGCCGCGCGAGGCTGAGGGTTGGTGAGCGGACATCTCCATCCATTGAGTGTACTGGAATCCGGTGCGCATGTATGATTTTCGGCATGAATTCACGTTCGCAGATCTCTTCAATCCTTACTGTCGTTGTCGCGTCCCTTGCCTTGTTGCTGCTCACCGCTCCTGCCTGCGCGCAGGAGATGACCGTCGACCCGTTTGCCACCCCAATCGAAACCAAGGACGGCGTGATCGCGGTCAACTTCGTTGAGTTCGCGACGATCCCAGACGTCAACGGCGAAGCGCCGCGGATGATGCACATGGTCAACGAGCCGGGCACGAAGCGCATCTTCGTGAGCCTCATGACCGGCGCGCTCTACAGTCTCAGCGACGACGGCAAAACCGTGACGCAGTATCTCGACGTCAACGCGCCAGCGTGGGCTGTTCGCGTGAACTCGGGCGGCTCCGAGCGCGGGGTGCAGAGCTTTGCATTTCACCCGCAATTCAACCAGCCTGGGACACCTGGATACGGGAAGTTCTACGTCTACACCGACACGTCCAACACGGAAGTGAAGCCTGACTTCGCGACGCCAGGCGCCAAACGAAGCCACGACACGGTGCTGCTCGAGTGGACCGCCAAGAATCCTGCCGCGGCTACCTACGACGGCGATAAACCGCGCGAGTTGTTTCGGGCGGCGCACCCATTCGGCAACCACAACGGCGGGCAGATCGGCTTCAACCCGCTGGCGAAGTCTGGCACGCCAGAGTTCGGTCTGCTCTACGTTGGCTTTGCTGACGGGGGCAGCGGCGGCGATCCGATGAACCTGGCTCAGAATCTTGGCTCGGCGTTCGGCAAGATCCTGCGAATCGATCCGCTCGGCAACAACAGCACGAACGGCCATTACGGAATTCCGGCCAGCAATCCGTTCGTGGTGAAACCGAATCCCGATGCGCTGCGAGAGATCTACGCGTACGGTGTCCGCAACCCACAACGCTTCTCGTGGGACGCAAAAACCGGCCGACTGTTTCTCGCCGACATTGGGCAGAACGCGGTGGAGGAGATCAGCCCCGTGACGGCGGGCGCGAATCTTGGCTGGAACAAATGGGAGGGGAGCTTTCCGTACGTCAAAGGCGTTGTCGATCCCAAACAGCAGCGAACTGAAGCTGGGATGACGTGGCCGGTCGTCGAGTACGACCATCGCGACCCGTTGTTCCAGCGTGCGGCAATCACCGGCGTCGTCATCTACCGGCAGACCGCGATCCCGCAACTCCAGAACCTGCTGTTGTTCGGCGACAACCCGAGCGGCCAGATCTTTTACGTCAACGCCGACAAGCTACCCGAGGGTGGACAGGCGGCGGTTCGCCAGGTGCTGTTCAACGACAAGGGGACGAAGAAGACGCTGCTTCAGCTGATCACTGAAGCGAACACGCGTCAGGGAAAAGAACCGGCAGCGCGAGCCGATCTGCGTTTTGGCGAAGGACCCAACGGACAGGTGTTCATTCTCAACAAGCGCGACGGAATCATCCGCTTGCTCGTGCCAGAGGCGAAGCCGTAGTTCGAATTCACGACACGCAAAAGGAGAACGCATGGGCAACAACACTGGCCAAGCGTCGGGAGAACTTAGCACGCCCCTCATTACGGTCGCCGTGGTGATCCTTATCGGCTTTGCAGGACTGTTGATCCACATGTATCGTATCGCCCCCACGATGGAGGAAGCCTTGTGGAACCGTGCGCTCGCACTGTTCGGCAGCGTGGAAGCAATTGCATTCACGGCTGCGGGCTACCTGTTCGGGCGGGAGGTCCACCGCGAACAGGCGAAGAAAGCTGAGAATCGGGCAGACATCAAGACTAAGGAAGCCCAGCAAGCGTTAGCACTTGCGGCGGAGGAAAAACATCGCGGACAAGGTCTCGCGGAAGCCATCAAGGCGAAGACGTCGGCGGCGTCCGAGAGACGCGAGAGCTCGAGTCAGTTGGATGAATTGGCCAGGCTGGCAGAACGACTGTACCCATCGTCACGATAGTCCGTCCGCCCATACGCTGGGCCTCCGTCTTGCAGGCGCTCGGCTATTCGCGGAGGGAACATGGCAGAGACTATCCGACCGACTCAGCCGATGACCGAGGATGATCTGAAACGCGCCGCCGAACGTCGAGAGCGTGAGAACGATGGCGTGCACGACGCCGACGATGTGAGCCCGCATCATGGGGGTCGCGCTCAGCCGGGCGACGTGTTGGGCCTCGAAACGGGTGGCGAGACCACCGCGATCGGCGATACGGCTGAGGACGAGAACGAACGTCGGCGCAAGGCGGAGCGGAAGAACCGATAACGAGTTAGCCGCAGCCCGGTTGAGCAGACCGGGCTGCTTCATCTAGTCCCGCCAGCGTAAGCGGCCAGACACCGGTCCATGATTGCGGCGGTGGTGGCGTGGCGATGTAAACCGCGTCGACTTCGGGATCCGCGATGAGATCGTCCGCAGTGGTGTGGACGCGGGCGACGCCATGGCGCGCTGCGTAATCACGTGCCTTTGCGACGTCGCGCCGCGTCACGGCGACGAGCGCCGATCCAGCAGCTTTCTGAAATCCAGGTCCCGCTTTTACTTCGGTGACATCGCCGCAGCCAATCATCCCACAGCGGACAGCATCCATTCCCACCTCGCACACAGTTGAGCACATCAGCTCGATTCTTGATCGCATCCAGTAGAGAATCTCCGTTCACGAGTCCAAAGGGGGAGCCTATGATCCATCTGTGCTGTCTGAAATCGCTTCGTGTCGCGACGGTAATGGTTGTGTTGGCCATATGCGCCACCCACGCGCAGACAACGCCGCCGCGGCCGACGTTTGATATCACCCAGCATCCGGCGTTGTATTTCAACGTGTGGCCCGCAGACCTGAACAGGGATGGTTTCGCGGATCTCGTTGCCGGCACCGCCGCGCTCTTCCCACAGGATCCCGGCGATGTCGTCATCGCCATGGGACGTGGCAACGGCACCTTCAGCAGTCCGGTGGCGATCGCGTTTCGCGCGATGCCATTGGTGCCGGCAGATTTCAACCGGGACAACTTCGTCGATCTGGTGATTCGGCGCGGTCAGCAGTTGGAGATTCTTCCCGGAAACGGCGACGGCACGTTCGATCCCGCCGTCCCCATCGATGAAAACGTCCAACAGGAGGAACTACGCTATTGGGCATTCTCGGCGGACATGGACGGCGATCAGCTCCGCGACTTGATCGTGCCTCATCAAACCGGCGATGAATTCGTATTGAGACTCTATCCAGGTACGGGAACCTTCACATTCGGCGCGCCAATTGATTTGCCGACCGCGCCCGCCTTGCCTCCCGCGGAACTGACCAGCGGCGACTTCAACGGCGATGGCCGCCGCGACCTGGCACTCGTGAATCACTGCTGCGCACTCAGCATCTATCTCAATCGCGGTGGGCACAGCTACACGCGAACCGACATCCCCGCCGAGCTCAACGACGTCACGGCGGCTGACATCACGGGCGACGGGCGGCTCGATCTCATCGCCGTGAAGGGACGCTATCAGTTCTGGACGAGCATGATCGAACAGGGCCAGGTCGTCGTATTCGCCGGCAACGGCAACGGCACGTTCCAACCTGGTGTCAGTTACTTCACAGGCGTCAACGGCACCACGTCGGTGGTGGTTGGCGACTTCAACGGTGACACGCGGTTGGACGTCGCGACGAGCAACCGTTCGGTGGTCGCCGATGACGAGCGCGGATTCAACCTCGCGGACAGCGTATCGGTTCTTCCAGGGGATGGCACCGGCCGGCTGCTGGCTCCCGCTGTGTACGCGCTCGCGTACATCCGTCAGGGCGAATGGGGCTTGGGCTTCGAGCGCCCGCCGTTCTGGGGTGCGAATCACGAGCTCAACACCGCCGATCTGAATGGTGACCGCCGCACGGACTTGATCACATCGCCCGGCGCAACGCTCTTGAACCGCACGCCTCGCACGAATCGGGCTCCTGTTGTTTTTGCCGGACCTGACCGGACCGAATTCCTCGGCAGCGGATCACCGCTCCTCTTCGGTGCCTACGCAACCGACGCGGACATGGACTGGCTCACGTACGAATGGAGAGACGACACCGGACGGGTCATCAGTCGTCTTCCGGCGGTCAGCAGTTTCCAGTTCGAGGGCGTCACGCGAACGTTCACGGTGACGGTGAGCGACGGACGAGGCGGTGTGGCCACCGATTCGGTCACGATTCGCAATTGGAATCCGGATAGCGATCCATTTGTGGGCATCGATCAGATCGGCGTCGGCGCCGATGTCCAGGCAGGGGTGCCGCACCGAATTCGCTGGACGGCCTATCGCATTGAAATGGTGACCGGCTTCTCCCTCTCGTTCTCGGTGGACGATGGTCGGACGTTCACGACGATTCCTGGCTGTGACAATCTCGCACCAACCGTTGTGGAATGCGTCTGGCAGAATCCGGGACCGCTGAGCGATCAGGCGCGTCTGCGGATCATTGCCCGCGGCGCAAACGAAATCATCAACGTCACGAACCGCTTCCGCATTGTTTCCGATCCCGTACTGCCGAGCAACTGGACGTCGTCGGACATCGGCGCCGTTGCCGCGCGCGGAACGGCATCGTTCGACAGCGGAACGTGGACGGTCGAAGGATCCGGCGCTGACATTTGGAACGCGGCGGACGAGTTCCGGTATGTCTACATGGAGGCCGGCACGCAATTCACGTTTACCACGCGTGTGGCGAGCCTCGAGAACGTGCACGTATGGGCCAAGGCGGGGATCATGGTGCGTGAGGATCTCTCGCCAGGTTCACGTCATGTCTCGGCATTTGCGACACCGGGTCGCGGCCTGGCGTTCCAGAGGCGACAGCAACCAAACGGCATCAGCGAAACGACAGCCGGCCCCGCAATTACGGCGCCGGTCTGGTTGAGGGTCGGCCGCATTGGCGATACCGTCAGCGCCTACTATCGAACGTCGCCGACGGAGCCGTGGACGCTGCTTGGCCGTCAAACGTTGAGCGGCCTTCGCAGTGTGCTCTACGTCGGGTTAGCCGTGACCAGCCATCTGGATGGACAACTCGCGACGGGACGGTTCGATAACGTCGCGTTCGAGCTGGCGGGCGGCGTGAACCGTCGCGAGGACGTCGGCAATGTCGGCGTTCCCGGCAGCACGTCGTTCGACGGCGTCGTTTATCAGCTCCGTGGATCGGGAGCGGACATCTGGGGAACGGCCGACGCGTTCCACTTCGCGTTCACACGCGGCTTCTATGGCGGCCAGATTTCATCGATCACGGCGCGAGTGCGCAGCATCCAGAACACCCACGTGTGGGCCAAAGGCGGTGTGATGTTCCGTGAGCTTGTTGGCTCGAATCCGTCACCGACTGCGAATGGCAGACACGTGATGGTCGCGGTGACGCCGGGGCGCGGGATCGAAATGCAGTATCGATCCACGGCCGGCGGGCCTGCGGTGCAGGTAGCGGTTGTTCCGGGCACGGCACCGGCCCTCGTGAGAATCTCGCGAAGCGGCGATACCTTTACGGGGTTCTATTCGAGAAATGGCGGCGCCACCTGGCAGCAGCTTGGCCAGGTGACGCTGACGTCGCTATTTGCGGAGCCTGGTCTCATCGTCACGAGTCATAACAACGCGGTTCTCGCGACGGCCACCTTCGACGACCTGGCATT
>Ga0075428_100008599_pt1 | contig 11322 bp, 8 predicted proteins | sample RhiMetdeltSRZDD2_FD_75291 | JGI IMG/M metagenome (GOLD analysis project Ga0075428, IMG submission 75291) | Populus rhizosphere microbial communities from Tennessee, USA - Rhizosphere MetaG P. deltoides SRZDD2 | ecosystem: Host-associated > Plants > Roots > Rhizosphere > Soil | place: USA... | reverse complement strand
GGCGACGATCACGACTGGGATGCGAACCAGATGCTCGTGCTCTTCGATGCGGCGATCGGCGGACGGCAGCGGAAGCTGATGGCGCAGGCCAATCGCAACGGCTTCTACTACGTGCTCGATCGCGCGACCGGCGAGTTCCTGAGCGGCATACCGTTCGCGAAACAGACGTGGGCCGACGGCCTCGACGCCAAAGGGCGACCCCGGCGCAAGCCGGGGGTCGAGCCGAGCGCGCAGGGGACTCTGGTGTACCCGCACATCCTCGGCGCCGCCAGCTGGTACAGCCCGAGCTACAGCCCGCAGACGCGATTGTTCTATCAGGCGGTACGCGAGACCGGCACGGTGTATTTCAAGGGAGAGGCGCTCTACAAGCCTGGCAACGCCTTCACCGGCGGCGGCGGCCGCACGACCGCGGGCGACGAGGCCTGGGGTGCGGTGCGCGCGCTGGAGGTCACGACCGGAAAGCTGAAGTGGGAGTTCCCGCTGCTGTCGCCCGGATACACCAGCCTGCTCTCGACGGCGGGCGGGCTCGTGTTCGGTGGCACCGAGGAAGGCAACCTGTTCGCCCTCGACGCCGAGTCGGGCAAGCCGCTGTGGGACATGCAGGTCGGCGGCCAGGTTCGCGGCTTCCCCGTGTCGTACGCGGTCGACGGTAAGCAGTACATCGCGATTGCTGCCGGGTTCACGATGTTCGTCTTCGGCCTGTAGAGCTGCCGGGCACGCTTGTGAGCGACAACGGGGGTGACGGAGGCAGCGGCGCAAACTACACGGAGGAACGGAGCAACGGAGACATACGGAGGGCCCCACCTGGTCCCCCGTACGCAGGTGGGCCGCCGGCCTTCGGCCGGCGCAGCGCGGGCCCACCTCGGAAACAATAGCGAGAGATTAGCTGCGGCCCCTCCGTTTTGCTCCGTTGCTCCGTGTCGTTTGCGCCGTTAGCTCCGTAATCTTCGTTTCCTCTGAGGGATGCGGTCGGCTGCCCACCTGACGCGTCATCTCAAAGCCTGGAGACTGTCATGAAAAGAGCAGTATGCGGTCTGTTGATTCTTGGCTGGATTCCAACGCTGGCGATCGTCGCCGGTGCAAAGTGGGCGGGCGGGGAATCGCTGTTCGCCCAGAGCCGCACGCCGGTGAAGGTGACGCGCATCTATACCGGTAGCGACGGCAAGACCAAGGTCGACGAGTTCGAGATTCCGGTGAAGCCGCGCGACAGCGGCAGCGACCTGTCGGCCGCCGTTGCGGTGACGAGCCTGCAGGTGCGGCGCACCAACGAGGCCTATTCGCTCGACTGGCACACGGCGCCGCGCCGACAACTGGTCGTCACGCTCGCTGGCGAGAGCGAGATCGAGCTCGAGGGCGGACGCAAGCTGCGCCTCGGGCCCGGCCACATCCTGCTGGCCGAGGACACCACCGGCCAGGGCCACAAGTCGCGCGCCGTGAAGGGCAAGGATCGAATCGCGCTCGACATCGCTCTCGCCGACGGCGCCGTGCTGCCGCGCTGAGCGCGGCGGAGCGCTATCTCGTCAGCTTCTTCATCCAGTTGAGCGACACCACGATAGGTGGGCTCGGCGTCTCCACTGCGGTGTTGAGCAGGAACCTGCCGGTCCGCGACACTGCGTACTGCGGCTTGTTGCCGACGACGTTCGTGCCGGTGGCGAGATAGGTCTGGAACAGCGCGACGGGTGCGGCGACCGTGAAAGTCGTCGCGCTGACGGTGACTGCGACGGCCATCATCTTCCCGTCCGGCGCGACGTAGAAGATCTCCTTGCCATCGCTCGACCAGCGGACTTGCGTGCCGCCGGCGGTCGACACCTGCGTTCGTCCCTGAGCGCCTGGAAACGCCTGGACGAAGACTTCCGCGTGGCCGCTCTCGTTGGAGACGAATGCGACGGCCTGTCCATCGGGCGAGAACTGTCCTTCCGTTTCGTTGTGTGGCGACTGCGCGACCGGCACGACGCGCGCGGCGCCGGTGGTAGCCACGGCCACCAGATCCTCGCCGGTCTTTTCCCCTGCGCGCCGGAGCAGCAGGAAGGTTCGATCGCGCGTCCACGACAGTGCCACGCCGCGCTCGGACAGGAGGGACTCGATCTTGCCATCGGCGAGCGACTGGCGAACTGGACCGCGCGGGCCCAAGCGGCTGGAAAAGAACACGACGTGCCGCCCGTCAGGATCCCAGAGGGGATGCGCATCGGCCGGTGGTCCGTTGGTCACCCGGCGCACCAGGTTGCGCGCGAGCTCGATCACCCAGACATCGTTTTCACCGCCGCCGCGATGGCTGAACACGACCACCGACTGCTCGTCCGGGCTCAGCTCCGGCGAACCGAGGTCGTCGGCGGCCGGTTCGCCGATCGCCTGCTGACCCGCGCCCTGACGATCCACCCACAAAAGCTGCCGCCGCTGGGCGGTGCCGGCGCGATACGCGAGCACCCCGTTTCCGGAGACGGCGATCGATCCTGCTCCGCCGGCGAACCCCTGCGCGATCGCCTGCGGCTCGCCCTGCACTCTGCCGGACGCGATGTCGAACTTGTACGCCTGCAGTGTCGACTGGACGACCGTCAGCAGCCTGTCAGGTGCGGCAACGCGGCCAGCCTGCTCGCCGTCCATCACCCGGACCGGCTGCGTCTTGTCGAGCGAGCCAACGTAGATGCCATTGGTCGCCGCGTCGCCAAGCGTGGAGGAGTAGAGGAATCGCTTGCCGTCGGGCAGGAATTGCGGCCAGCGATGATCGGGGCCGCTCGGGTCGCCGCTCGGCATGACGCTCTCGACGGCGCCGCCGCGCGTCGAGACCCGCATGAGCGGTCCACTGACGTCGGGTGAGAACAGGATCACGCCATCGCCGTTCCACGTGCCGCCACGTCCGTTTGTCGCGTCGGCGATGACGAGCGGACGTCCGCCCTCGACGTCGGTGCGCTTCAGCTTTCCCTCGGCGAAGAACGCGATCGATCGTCCGTCGGGCGACCAGAACGGATAGCTCGCGCCTTCGGTTCCAGGCAACGCACGGCTCTCGATGGAATCGAGTGATCGCACCCACAGCATCGGCCGCCGCTGCCGGTTGGCGATGAAGGCGAGCTGGGTGCCATCTGCCGACAACGCCATCGTCGGGTCGTCGGTCGGCGCGGTCGACACTTCGAGCTGCAGCACGGGCGTTGCCGGCGCCGCCGGCCGCCCGCGCATCGCCAACAGCGTCCCGGCGACGGCCAGGAGCGCGAGTGCAAGAAGCAACGCGCCTGTCAGCACCCTGGTGGGAATCCGCGGTGCCTGCGCTCCAGCCGGCGCCGAGGCTGCGAGCGGCTGTGAGGCGATCCAACGCAGCTCGCCGGCGACGTCGCCGATGTCCTGCCACCGTCGCTCGCGGTCCTTGTCGAGGCAGCGTCTCAACACGTGGTCGAGCAGCGGATGCGAGCGCAGCGACTCGATCGGTTTCGGCTCGCTGCTCATGATCGACGCGATCACCGTGACCGCCGTCGCGCCTTCGAACGGTTTCCGGCCCGCGAGCATCTCGTAGAGCACGCAGCCGAACGCGAAGATGTCGGCGCGTGCATCGCCGGCGTCGCCGTCGAGCTGTTCTGGCGCCATGTACTGGATGGTGCCGCTCAATTCGCTCCGCGGCGTCGCTGCCGAGGGCGGCCGGGTTGCCGCCATCGACGAGGCCATCGTCGCCATGAGCGACGCGTCGAGCGCCTGCGGTTTCGCGACGGTGGTCCGGGCCGCCAGCCCGAAGTCGAGCAGCTTGACGTCCGGCGCGCCGGACGGTCCGGCCCGCCGGACCAGCATCACGTTGCCCGGCTTCAGATCGCGATGGACGATGCCCGCGCGATGCGCGCGGTGCAGGGCATCCGCAATCTGGACGGCGATCGTCAGCGTTTCGTCGATCGGGAGCCCCGGTGGGCGGCGCAGCCGATCGCCGAGCGTTTCGCCCTCCAGATACTCGAGCACGAGGTAGTCCAGATCGCCGTGGCGTCCGACGTCGTGAATCGTGCAGATGTGCGGGTCGTTCAACGCGGCAATCGCGCGCGCTTCGTGCTCGAAGCGGTCTCTCGATTCCGCGTCGGCGGCCAGCGCTCCGGTGAGGACCTTGATGGCGACGGTGCGGTCTAGCCGCGTGTCCCGCGCGCGGTGGACTTCGCCCATGCCGCCGGCGCCGATAGGGGAAACGATCTCGTAAGGCCCGAGACGGGTACCTGGTTCGAGGGGCATCGGGAGGCGTGCATTCTACTGTTCCCAGGTCCCGTTGAGTGCCCGAACCTGATTCTCTCGATCTGGGTATGATTCGCTGACCGAATCGTGGACACGTCGAGGTGAGGGAATGCGACGAACGCTGAGTCTGGCCGCAGCAGCGTCTGTTCTGCTCGGATCGTTGGCCGTCTTCGTCAGTGCGCAGGAGCCGCAGGGCGGCGCCGGCAGGGGTGCCGGGGCGCGCGGCGGCGGGGCCGGGGGCCGTCAGGGCGGCAACCCGAATGCGACGTTTCCGGCCCAGCAGCGGCCTGCGGGCGATCCGGCGCTCATCGCGCGGGGAAACGGGTTGTACGGCGTGAACTGCCGCGCGTGCCATGGCGTCGATCTGCGCGGCGGTGACATCGGCGGGCCGAACCTCCTGCGTTCGCAGCTCGCGCTGAACGACCAGGAGGGTGAGCTGATTGGTCCCGTGATCACCGGCGGCCGGCAGACACCGGGCATGCCCGCGATGCCGCCGCAGCCGCTCCCGGCGGATGACATCAAGGCCATCGCCGCGTACATCCACAGCGTGCAGGCGACGATGCAGGGGCAGGGCTCGCCGCCGGCCGGTGCTCGCGCCGAGTTGAACATCCTCGTCGGTGACGCGGCGGCCGGCCAGGCGTACTTCAAGACGAACTGCAGCAACTGTCACTCGGTCACGGGCGATCTGCAAGGCATCGGAGGGGTGACGACGGATCCGGTGCAGCTGCAGAACCTGTGGGTTGGCGGCGGTGCCCGCGGCCGTGGCGGTCGTGGCGCGGCCGCTTCGCCCGATTCGGCTGCGCGTCGTCAGGTCACTGTGACCGTCACGACGCCGAATGGCCAGAAGGTCGAAGGACGGCTCGACCGCATCGACGACTTTCTCGTGGTCCTCACGACCGCGGATGGCGCCCAGCGCTCGTTCGGCCGCAACGGCGACGTCCCGAAGGTCGAGGTCCGCGACCCGCTCGAAGCGCATCGCCGTCTGCTCGGTGCGTACAGCGATCGCGACATCCACAACGTCACGGCGTACCTGGTGACTCTCAAATGACGATCACGAGACTGTTCTTCACCGCGTCGCTCGCCGTGGCGCCCGTCCTGCTGCTGGCGCAGCAGCCCCCGTCTCCCCAGGCGGCGCCGTATCAGCCCGGTCTCAATCCCGAGTCGATCAGGAAGCCGCTCGCCGATTCGTGGCCGACGTACTCGGGCGATTACACCAGCCGTCGCTACAGTGCCCTGACGCAGGTCAATCAGAGTACCGTGAAGAACCTGACGCTTGCCTGGATCGCGCGGGTTGCCGCCGCCAATCCGCAGGGCGGCGCCGGACGCGGCGGCGGAGCAGGCGGCGGCGCTGCGCCCGTCATCGTCGGAGGGGAAGGCAGCGGCGAGTTCGGGGGCGGCGGCGGTGTCAGCGTCAAGGGCTCGATTCTGCAGGTGAACGACATCCTCTACGTGACGGCGCCCGACAACGTCTGGGCGCTCGACGCGCGCGACGGCCGGCTGCTCTGGCAGTACTACTGGAAGACGAAGGGCGGCACGCACATCGGCAACCGCGGCGCCGCGATGTGGAACGGCTATCTGTTCTTCGAGACGCCCGACAACTACCTCGTCTCACTCGACGCGCGCACCGGCAAGGAGCGGTGGCACGTCGAGATTGCCGACTTCGATCAGCAGTACTTTTCGACGATGGCGCCGATCGTGGTCGACAACCACGTCCTGGTCGGCACCGGCAACGATCTCGACGCGCCGGGGTTTCTGCAGTCGTACGATCCCGAAACGGGCAAGCGGCAGTGGATTTTCTATACCGTGCCGATGAACGCCGGCGATCCCGGGCTCGAGACCTGGCCGAACCTCGACGCGGCCCGGCATGGCGGCGGTCAGGTGTGGGTCCCGGGCTCGTACGACCCGGAGACGAAGCTCTACATCTTCGGCACCGGCAACCCCACGCCGGGGTACACCGGCGTCGGCCGTAAGGGCGACAACCTGTTCACCGGAAGTCTCGTCGCGGTCAACGTCGACACCGGGAAATTGGCCTGGTACTTCCAGACGGCGCCGCACGATACCCACGACTGGGACTCCGCGCAGACGCCGATCCTCATCGACGGGACGATTGACGGCAAGCCGCGCAAGCTCGTGTCGACCGCGGCTCGCAACGGCTACTTCTTCACCGTCGACCGCGTGACCGGGGCGCACGTCGTGACGAGCAGGTTCGGCACCTACTCCAACGGCTTCAAGGGCGTTCGTCCGAGCGGCTCGCCGGATCCTGACCCCGCGAAGGACGCGACGGTCCCCGGCGCGCTCGTCTCACCGGTGGAAGGCGGCGTGACCAACTGGCAGCCTCCGGCCTACTCGCCGGATACCGGCCTGTTCTACGTACACGAACAGAACGGCTTCAACATGCTCTACCTGACCGATCCCGATCCGCGCGGATCGATGGGACTCGGCGGCAAACTGCGCGTGCCCGTGGGCGACCTCGACAACTTCCTCACCGCCATCGACTACCGCACCGGCAAGGCAGCGTGGAAGCACAAGTACCCCGGCGGCGGCAGCAGCGCCGGCATGCTGACAACGGCCGGCCGCGTGCTCTTCACGGGAGACGGCAGCGGGAACTTCGTGGCCTTCGACGCGACCAACGGGAAAATTCTCTGGCACACGCGCATCGGGAACATTTCCAACGCGCCGCAGACCTACATGGTGGACGGCCGCCAGCATGTGCTGGTGGCCGTGGGAGATACGTTGTACGCGTTCAGGATGTACTGATCTCGAAGCCCGCTCGCTACGGCGCCTTCGCCACGCCCTCGCGGACGCCGTCGAACGTGTAGCCGCTGCCGGCTGAATCGAGCGGGGCCACTCCCTGGCGCACGGCGTCCACCTCGATTCGGAACCGAACGTCCAGCGGCGTATACGCGGGATGCTGCTGGAAATGGCGCGCGGCGATTCCGGCCACGTGCGGGGCAGCCATGCTGGTTCCGCTCATTCGAATCGTGCCGCCCCCCAGGCTGGTCGAGAGAATCCCGACCGACTTGATCAGGCAGCTTCGGCTGACGTCTTCCTTTTCTTCACCGGGCGCAGAGACGGTCACGCTCGGACCGTCGGTCGTGAAATAGGATGCCGTGTCGGGCGCGATCGGGTTGGCGAGGAAACGGCACTGATTCGATCCGCCGAGCGCAGTCGTGCTGGCAACCGAGATCACCTGCGGGTATGCCGCGGGGATCTGTTCCGTCACCTCGGACGCGCCATCGTTGCCTGCCGCTACGACGACCGACACGCCCGCCGCATCGAGCGTGGCGATCAAATCGCGCAGTGCAGGATTGTCGTCGACGGTGCCCGGACGCCCGAGGCTCATGTTGATCACGCGGATCGGCGGTGTCACCGCCGAATGCGCGCTCAGCACCCAGTCCAGGCCGGCCATCACGGTGGCGTCCGATCCGCTGCCCGTCTGGTCGAGGACCTTGACGCAGTACAACGTCGCTGCGGGCGCGACGCCCACGACATCGATGCTGTTGTTGCGGGCCCCGACGATTCCTGCCACGTGTGTCCCATGGCCTTCGTCGTCCTGGCAGCTCGAACCGAAGGCGCTGAACGCGTTCACGGTGCCGGCGAGATCCGGATGCGTCAGGTCGACGCCAGTATCGAGAATGGCGACGCCGACGCCGGCGCCGTCGGCAAACGCGCTTGTCGGAGCGCCTACACGCTGGACACCGGCCGGCGTCACCTGGGTTGATTGAGCCACACCGCCCCCGCCGCCTGGCTTGGCCTTGGCGCTGGGCCCCTGGACGGCGAACACACGGCGATTCGGCACGATCGAAACTACAGCCGGGTTGCGCTGCAGGGCGAGCAGCGCCTGGTCGTTCGGCACGCGCACTGCCGCCGCGGTGGTTCCCGCGAAGACGAAGCGGACCGCAGCGCCGGCGTTCGCAGCTGCGGCACGGCGCTCGGCCGACGGCGTCCCGGCTCGAAACTGGATGATGTGTTCCTGTGCGTCCTGCGCGTGGGCGCGGCCGGCGATGCCTGGCGCGAAGAGAAGGCTCAGTGCCGTGACACAGACGAACGCCGACTTCGACGTGCTCATCTCTACTCCTGGAAAGGGCTATATCGCCACCGGGGAAGCCGTCTGGTCGTCAAGCAAGAGTCTCTCCAGCTCGGCAATATGGGCTAAAACCATATCGTCAAAGTGGCTTAGCGTTTTGGAGGCGGAGCAGTTCGCGTCAGAGACCTGACGGCGCCAGCGCAGTCGGTGACAAGAGTCGCGGGCTATGGTGGACTTCTCGGTATCTCGGCTCGATGTGTCAGCTGTTCCCGAACTGAGAAGATGCAGGCAGAGGGACTGAGTCGTGGTGCTGTCGGTTGCCGTCCGCTTCTACGGTGAGCTGAATGACTTCCTGCCGGCCGCGCGCAGGCAGACGACGCTCGCGTGCGTCCTGAACAGCCATCCGTCGGTCAAGGATCTGGTCGAGGCCCTCGGCGTCCCTCACCCGGAGATCGATCTGATCGCGGTGAACGGCCGGTCGGTGGACTTCGCCTGCCGGCTGCGCGATGGCGATCGGGTGGCCGTCTATCCGCGATTTCGCGTCATCGATCTCGGCGACGACGTGTGTCTGCGACCGCCGCCGCCGGGCGAGCTGCGCTTCATTGCCGACGTTCATCTCGGGCGCCTGGCCGCGTATCTCCGGCTGGCAGGATTCGACACGGCGTACCGAAATGACTTTCGCGATGACGAGATCGTCGCAATCTCGGCCTCCGAGGACCGAACGGTCCTGACCCGCGATATCGGTGTACTCAAACATCGCACGATCACGCGAGGCTACTTCGTGCGCGAGACGCGGCCGGGGCGGCAGCTGGTCGAGGTGCGACGCCGCTTCGAGCTCGTGCGGCCGGTTGCGCCGTTCACGCGGTGTCTGCGCTGCAACACGCGGTTGAGTGAGATCGCAAAGGACCGAGTGGAGCATCTGCTGCCCGCGCGCACCCGCGAACACTACCAGTCATTCCGTCGATGCCCTGCGTGCGACCGTATTTATTGGCGCGGGTCCCACTACGCGACGATGTGCCGCTTCCTCGACGCGGCTTTCGCCGAGTCAGCTCGAGAGTGATCCCAGGCGGCGTTACTTCTTCTTCTGTTGCTCCAGCTCCTGCGCTCTGAGCTTCTGCAGCTCCTCGAGCTCCAGGTTGTTGGTGCAGTAGAACTCGTAGATCTCTCCGTTGCCGAGCGTCCAGCGGCGCGGCGCCGACTTCCAGGGCTTCACGAGCACCTTCGGATCGTCGACGGTGATTTCGACAATGAGATAGTTCATCGAGGGGCGGGAGTAGCGCTCGGTCACCCGCAACGCGTCGCTGTGAAACCACCCGTTGGGCATGATGTAGGTGCGATCGTCGAACCCGATCGACTCGACGACGAGCGTGTCCTTCTCCCAGTGCGCGGTGCTGTTGCCGTGAAAGAACGGTTCCGGGTCCCTGGGCAGCGGGCGTCCGTCCAGGTGGATGACCCGCCAGTTGTTGAGCACTTCATAGAGCTGCACCAGCAGCCCCTGCTTGTGCACCATCAGCGTCGTGTAGGGGTTCTGCAGCCAGATGGCGGGAACGCCGCGAGGCATGCAGTTCACCGACGACTTCGACAGCTCGAGCTCTGTCGGAGTCATCGCCTTGATCTTCTGGGCCGCCCATGCCTGGAATACCGGCGGTTCCTCGGGCGTCACCTTGGGATCGAACGTTCTGGCGGCGGCCGGATCGACGCCGTCCCGCCCGGACACTCCCTGACCGGCGCCGTTCGGAAACCAGTGGCCCGACAGATCCGGGTGGCCGTCGGGCATCCGCGGCGCGGGCCCGCCCGGCGGCATCACCTTGATCGCGTACTCGGGTGGCTTGGTCTGACCGGACAGCGATGAACCGGAACAGGACAGGAGCACGGCGGCCACGCCGAGTCCGAGCCACGCGCGACGATGGGTGTTCACAACTCTAGTCCTGCAGCTGACCGACCTGCCGCTTGACGCCATCCGAGAACTTGAGCGTTCCCGCTGCAGCTGCGTTCGGCTTGCCGTTCTTGGCGAGGCAGCCTCTGACCCACACCTCCTTGCCGACGTTGTCGAGGAACACCTGGCGGTCGGTACCGTTCCGCCGCAGGGTGACCGGCGAGTAGGCCTGAAACGACCAGCTCTCGACCTTGCCGCTCGGGTCCTTGATGTCGACGTAGAAGTACGGGTGAGGGTTCTGCCAGTCGATCTTCGTGAGCGTGCCGGTGAAGTCTCGGCACTTGTTCGAGTCCCATTCCGCCGCGAACGAGTGGTGTGCGGAAGCGGGCGAGGGCAGTCCGGACAAGCCACAGACGACTGCAGCTGCGCCGAGCACGCCTGGGATCTTCATCGGAGCCTCCAGTGCCTCAGCCGCCGACGTTACGGCTGCCAATTATATGGGTTTCCTTGAAGGACTCTTCGTGATCTTCGTGTGCGTCGCGGAGCGAGCTTCGTGGTTTTCCAAGGTTGATCGAGATATCGACTCTGTCCACTGAGCTGGCTATGATCTGGGCGCCTCAAGTGGAGAAGTAACCATGAGAAGACTGATCGTGCTCGGAGTTCTGTTCGTGACGGGCATGCTGTCGTTGTCGGTGGCTGCCTGGCAGCAGCCCGCGGCTGGCGGCCAGCCGGCGCCGCGGGTGGTCGAAGTCGAAAAACTCCGCGACAACCTGTACATGATGCGCGGCGGCGGCGGGAACAGCGCGGTCTTCATCACCGCGGCCGGCGTGGTGGTCGTCGATACGAAGAACCCGGGCTGGGGTCAGCCGCTCATCGACAAGATCAAGTCGGTGACCGACCGTCCGGTGACGATGATCATCAACACGCATACGCACGGCGACCATGTGAGCGGCAACGTGGAGTTCCCGGCGACGGTCGAAGTGGTGACGCAGGAGAACACGGCGAAGAACATGCAACAGATGAAGCCGGCCACCGGGATCACGCCCGCGCCCGATGCGCCGCTCAACATCTTCAAGGACAACAACGGCCGCGGCCTGCCGAAGCGCACGTTCAAGGACAAGCTGACGCTCGGCAAGGGCAACGATGAGATCGAACTCTATTACTTCGGCCGCGGTCACACGAACGGCGACGCGTGGGTGGTGTTTCCCGCGCTGCGCTTCATGCA
>Ga0075428_100008598_pt1 | contig 11323 bp, 7 predicted proteins | sample RhiMetdeltSRZDD2_FD_75291 | JGI IMG/M metagenome (GOLD analysis project Ga0075428, IMG submission 75291) | Populus rhizosphere microbial communities from Tennessee, USA - Rhizosphere MetaG P. deltoides SRZDD2 | ecosystem: Host-associated > Plants > Roots > Rhizosphere > Soil | place: USA... | reverse complement strand
CGTCGCCGACGCCGCCCAGGCGGACGTGGCCGAACTGGTCCCGCGCGGACGGCTCCTGGGCGATCTGCTGCGTCTCGCCAGACCGGTACGTGAGCTCGTAGCCCTCGCTGACCACGATGATGGAGAAATCCTTGCCGCGCTCGTGCCGGCGCCTGAGGTCGTCGCAGGCGTCCTCGACCGTGACGGGCTCCTCCGGGATCAGGATCACGTCCGCGCCCCCGGCGATCCCGCTCACGACAGCGATCCAGCCCGTGTGCCGGCCCATGACCTCGACCACCATCACGCGGTTGTGGGACTCGGCCGTCGTGTGAAGTCGGTCGATCGCCTCGGTGGCGACGGTCACGGCCGTGTCGAAGCCGAAGGTGTAATCCGTCGCAGAGAGGTCGTTGTCGATCGTCTTCGGGACGCCGACGACGGGATAGGTGTGTTCCTCGTGGAGCCGGGCGGCGACACCGAGGGTGTCTTCGCCGCCGATGGCGACGAGCGCGTCGAGCCGCTGCTCCTCGGTGTTGCGGAGCACGCGCTCGACGCCGCCGTCCACCTTGTACGGGTTCGTGCGCGTCGTGCCGATGATCGTCCCGCCACGGGGCAGGATCCCCGAGATGGAGCGGTAGTCGAGCTCCTCGAAGGCGCCGTCGACGAGCCCTCGCCAGCCGCCGCGAACCCCGATCACCTCGTACCCCCGGTCGAGCGAGCGTCGGGTCACCGCCCGGATGACCGCGTTCAGGCCCGGGCAGTCTCCTCCTCCGGTGAGCAGCGCAACGCGTTTCACCACTGGTCTAACTTCGGCGAGGCTCGAACGTCTTTGGGGACGTACCCGCACCGATCGATGCCAACCATGCGGGCGCGAGGAGAGGTGAGCTGATGCCGAAGGCGGGGATCGAACCCGCACGGGGCCTAGCCCCACTGGATTTTGAGTCCAGCGCGTCTACCAGTTCCGCCACTTCGGCGTGCTCCACTGTGGCGCATCGTAACCGGAGGGGGTTGCAAGGGCGCGGAACCCGGGGTCATAATCGGGCACTTCTGAACGGTGCTCGCCGGGCGCAAGCGCCGAAACAGGAATCGGGCGAAGAGGAGGAGTAGTGAAACGAAGGACGATTTTGGCGTTACTCGTGCTCCTGATCGGCGTGTTCGCGTTCGCAGCGGTGGGCTGCGGCGGCGACGACGACGATGGTGGAGACGACGTAGCGGCGACGGGCGAGGATGGCGGCGACGGCGGGGAGTCCCTTGATCTCCCGCCGGTGACCGCGCTCCCGTCCGCGTCGTGCACCGACATCGAGTACGAGGGCGAGGGCGATCCTGACATCCTGATCGCTTCCGACCTCCCGCTGCAGGGGTCCTCGCGGACGCAGACCCTGCAGATCAACGGTGCCATCAAGCAGGTCCTGGAGACCGCGGGCTGGAAGGCAGGGGATGCGAACGTCGGCTTCCAGTCGTGCGACGACGCGACTGCCCAGGCCGGCAAATGGGATCCGGGCAAATGCAGCCAGAACGCGAACGCGTATGCCGAGAACCAGAGCCTTCTGGGCGTCATCGGCACGTTCAACTCGGGCTGCGCCGCGATCATCATCCCGGTGCTCAACCAGGCGCCGGGCGGTGGCCTCGCGATGGTCTCCCCGGCGAACACGTACGTCTGCCTGACCGAGGGCGGACCGGGCTGCGCGGATGACGAGCCGGACAAGTACTACCCGGCCGGCACGCGCAACTACTCGCGCGTCGTGGCCCATGACGCCTACCAGGGCGCCGCTCTCGCCGAGTTCATGCAGGAGCAGGGCACGACGAAGCTGTACATCCTCAACGACAAGGAGGCCTACGGCCTCGGCGTCGCGACCAACACGCGCAACGCCGCCGAGCACCTCGGCATCGAGGTCGTCGGCTTCGACGCGTGGGATCCCAAGGCGTCGAACTACGAGGCGCTCATGAACAAGATCAAGCAGTCGGGAGCAGACGGTGTGTTCCTCGGCGGCCTGATCGATGAGAACGGCGCTCAGGTCATCAAGGACAAGGTCAAGGTCCTGGGCCCGAACGACGGCGTCAAGCTGTACATGCCTGACGGCTTCACGACGCAGCAGACGATCGACGAGGCCGGCGTGGAGAACACCCGCGGCGCCTTCTTCTCGGTTGCCGGTATCCCGGTCGAGGAGTTCCAGGGCTCCGCGCAGGAGTTCATCACGGCCTTCCAGGAGACCCTGGGCGGCGAGCCCGTCGACCCGTATGCGGTCTACGGCGCTCAGGCTGCGCAGGTCCTCCTGGACGCGATCGCGGCTTCGGACTACAGCCGCGGCGACGTCATCGCCAAGCTGTTCGAGACCCAGGTCGAGGGCGGCTTCCTCGGTGACTTCGAGATCAACGAGAACGGCGACCCGGCTCTCGCGAGCGGCGCGGTCGTCGGCTTCACGATCTTCCGCGGAGAGGAGCAGCTCGAGACCGAGACGGTGCTCTCGCCTCAGGACGAGAACGTCGAGGCGGCGAGAGGCTAGAAGTAACTCGCTAACGACCCTGGGGAGGGCTTCGGCCCTCCCCAGGTTGTCTCCGAGGTAGCGAATCGATGAGCGTAGACGCGGGCACAGTGGAAAGGGTTCGGAAGCGTGGCGGTCCGAGCGTCACCTCGATCCTGGGCATTTTCTTCGTCGCCCTCATCGTGATCATCCTGCTGCGGAACCTGATCGACAATCCGTCGCAGTTCTTCAATGTCTCGGTGATCGGCCTCACGACGGGCTCCGTCTATGCGCTGGTCGCGCTGGGCTACACGCTCGTCTACGGCATCCTGCAGCTGATCAACTTCGCGCACGGCGATGTGTTCGCGCTCTCGGGGCTGGTCGCCAGCTCGATCATGATCGACCTGCTGAACCTTTCCGCGGACGAGACGGTCGTCGTCGCGATCGCGGGTCTGGTCGCGACCCTCGCGATGACGATGGGCTTCGGCGCCACCATCAACGCGACCATCGAGTTCCTCGGCTACCGGCGCCTGAGAAGCCAGCCGCGCCTGACCATGTTGATCAGCGCGGTCGGCATGTCCTTCATTGTGCAGAACATCTCGCTGATCATCTACGACGTGAACTACCGCAGCGCGCCACAGCTCATCCCGTCGTCGTCGGCCTTCTCGATCGGTGACGTGTCGATCCCGTGGAACAAGCTCACGGTCATCCTCGTCACCATCCCGGTGCTGCTCATCCTCACCTGGATGGTCAAGTCGACCAAGCAGGGGAAGGCCATGCGGGCGACGGCGCAGGACCAGGACGCAGCCGCGATGATGGGCATCAACGTCAACCGGACGATCTCGTTCACGTTCGTCCTGGCCGGCTCGCTCGCGGGTGCGGCGGGCGTGCTCTTTCTGCTGCAGTTCCAGATGCGCTACGACACGGGCTTCGAGCTCGGACTGATCGCCTTCACCGCGGCCGTGCTCGGGGGGATCGGCAACCTCGCCGGCGCGACGCTGGGCGGTCTGCTCATCGGCTTCATCCAGGCCTACAACGAGGGCCTGTCCATCTGGGTGCTCGGAAGCGACTGGACGCGGTCGATGGTCTTCGGGATCCTGATCGCGATCCTCGTCTTCCGCCCCGAGGGACTGCTCGGCGAGCGGACGCCGGAGGGCGCCTGACGTGGCCACCGAAGGCGCCAGTGACCCCGGCACGCGTGGTCGGGCCAAGAACGTCAAGGAGACCCTGAAGCTCGACGAGGTCGGCCGTGCCTGGCGCAGGGTCCCGCGTCGCGCACGCACCTGGATTCCAGCGCTGATCCTGCTCGCCCTGGCGGCGCTCTATCCGACGTTCTACGAGAACGCCCTCGGCGAGATGGAGCTGCCGGTCATTCGCGAGTGGCCCAGCGTCTCGACGGCCGTGATCATGATCGTCTTCATCATGATGGCCGTCGGCCTGAACATCGTGGTCGGTTACGCGGGACTGCTCGACCTCGGCTATGTCGCCTTCTATGCGGTCGGCGCCTACACGGCCGGCTGGCTCGCATCCGGCCACTTCCAGCAGGTCAAGGTGCACATCGGCTCGGCCGGTGTGAGCCCGGAGCTCCGCGGCATCCACATCAACATGTGGGTCGTCTTGCTGATCGCGGGCTGCCTCACCGCGTTCGCGGGCATCCTCATCGGCCTTCCGACTCTGCGCCTGCGCGGGGACTACCTCGCGATCGTGACGCTCGGGTTCGGCGAGATCATCCCGCAGTTCGTGCGCAACGCGGACGACCTCGGCGGGTTCAACCTGACGGCCGGTACCTTCGGGATCAACCCGATCGACTCGCCCGGTTTCGGGACGGGCCTGAACGACTCCCTGGGGCTGCCGATCAGCTTCCAGCAGTCGTTCGACAAGATCAATCTCTTCTACTACAGCGCGCTGGTCCTGCTCCTGTTCACGATCTTTTGCTCGGTGCGCCTGCGCGACTCGCGCCTCGGCCGCGCCTGGATCGCGATCCGCGAGGACGAGACCGCCGCCGCCGCGATGGGCGTCCCGCTCATGCGGACGAAGACGTGGGCCTATGCGCTCGGCGCCTTCTTCGGCGGCGTCGCGGGCGCGTTCTACGCGAGCTTCAAGGGAGGGGCGTTCCCGAGCGAGTTCTTCTTCAACATCTCGGTCTTCCTGCTCTGCATGGTCATCCTGGGCGGCATGGGCAGCGTCTGGGGCGTCGTCGTCGCCGGCGCGATCCTCACGTACCTGAACCAGGAGGGCCTCGCGAACATCGGCAGCTATCTGAACCGAGAGACCCCGCTCGACTTCGAGGTCGCCAAGTACCAGTTCGGGATCTACGGCGTCATCATCGTGCTGATGATGCTCTTCCGGCCCGTCGGGCTGATACCCGAGAGCCGCCGCAAGAAGGAGATCGAGGAGCTCGGACAGACCGAGACCCTCTACGGGGACAGGTCCGTCTGATGGCCGAAGACCTCCTCATCGCACAGACCATCCGCAAGGAGTTCGGCGGGCTGGTCGCGGTCAACGACGTCGACTTCGTGATCCCCCAGGGCTCGATCGTGAGCCTGATCGGGCCGAACGGCGCCGGCAAGACCACGTTCTTCAACATGCTCACAGGCGTCTACAAGCCGACGGACGGCGTGATCGTCTTCGACGGCACCGACGTCACGGGGCGGCCGCCGCACCTGATCACCAAGCTCGGCGTGGGGCGCACCTTCCAGAACATCAGGCTCTTCCAGTACATGACCTCGCTCGAGAACGTCCTCGTGGGCATGCACCACCGCCTCAAGGGCGGGATCCTCGGCTCGATCTTCGGTCTTCCGAGAGTCCGCCGAGAGGAGAGGGAGGCAGAGCAGACGGCGCGCGAGCTGCTCGCGTTTTGCGGCCTCAAGAACCGCGATGACTCGCTGGCCCGCAACCTCCCGTACGGTGACCAGCGTCGGCTCGAGGTGGCGCGGGCGCTGGCGACCAACCCGAAGCTCCTCCTCCTCGACGAGCCGACGGCGGGCATGAACCCGCAGGAGACGGCCACCTTCACGGCCTTCGTCTCGAAGCTCCGCGAGGAGCAGGGGCTGACCGTGCTCCTGATCGAGCACGACATGAAGGTGGTCATGGGAATCTCGGACCGCGTCACCGTCCTCGACTACGGCGAGAAGATCGCCGAGGGCCTCCCGGGCGAGATTCAGAAGGACGAGCGCGTGGTCGAGGCGTACCTCGGCAAGGCGGCCACGGCCGCGGGAGGCGCAGGCGCAGGATGAGCGAGCACACCCCCGAGCAGCCCGCGCAGCCCCAGGATCCGGCGACCCCGCCCGCGGCGCCCGAGCCCACGCCGGCCCCGGCGGCGGCCTCGGGCGGGAACGGCCCGATCCTCGAGGTCAACGACATCCACACGTACTACGGGTCGATCCACGCGATCAAGGGCATCTCGCTCGAGGTGCGCGAGGGCGAGATCGTCACCCTGATCGGCGCGAACGGCGCCGGCAAGTCGACGACGCTGCGCTCGATCAACGGCCTCAACCGCCCGCGGAAGGGCACGATCCGCTTCCAGGGCAAGGACATCACGAGCGAGGCGCCGCACGCGATCGTGGGGATGGGCATCGCCCAGTCCCCGGAGGGGCGCAAGCTCTTCCCGCACATGAGCGTGCTCGAGAACCTCGAGATGGGCGCGTTCCAGCGCTCCGACCGCGCCGGGATCAAGGCCGACCTCGAGCGCGTCTACGAGCTCTTCCCGCGCCTCAACGAGCGCAAGGCCCAGAAGGCCGGGACGCTTTCGGGCGGCGAGCAGCAGATGGTGGCGATGGGACGCGCCCTGATGGCCCGCCCGAAGCTGCTCATGCTCGACGAGCCGTCGATGGGCCTCGCCCCGATCTTCGTCGAGAAGATCTTCGAGATCGTCGTCGAGATCAACCAGCAGGGCACGCCGATCCTGCTCGTCGAGCAGAACGCCCTCATGGCGCTCGACGTCGCGAAGCGCGGTTACGTCATGGAGACGGGCCACATCGCACTCACCGACGACGCGAAGGCGCTTGCGAAGAACGAGCAGGTTCGCAAGGCCTACCTCGGCGAGGAATAGCACTCGGCTCCCCTCTGCTTCCGGGGCCACCCCGGGCCACCACCCGCTTTGGACGCTAGCGGCGAAAACCGCATGCGTGGTGCGCGCAACGTGCCGAAAGTGTGAAAGCGGGCACGGCGGCGCCGGGGACTAGACTCGCAGGGAGATGCCGAAGACGCTGACAGGCGCCGAGCTCCAGCTCGACGACGCGCCCGCCCGCGCGGCCGAGCTCTTCCTCGTCGACGGGAACAACCTCGCCTACCGCGCCTACTTCGCGCTGCCCGAGGAGCTGGCGACGACCGAGGGCTTCCCCACGAACGCCCTGCTCGGGTTCACCAACATGCTCTTCAAGCTCCTCTCCGACTATCGGCCGCGCGGGGTCGCGGTCGCGTGGGACACGAGCCCCGTCCACCGGAAGGAGCTCGACGCCGAGTACAAGGTCGACCGGCGGCCGATGCCCGACCTCCTGCGCGAGCAGTTCCCCCACTTCCGGCCGATCGTCGAGGCCTTCGGCTACCGGAACCTCGAGTTCGAGGGCTGGGAGGCGGACGACGTCATCGCCACGCTCGCGTCGCGCGCCGACGAGGCAGGCGTGAAGACCTGCGTGGTCTCGACCGACCGCGACGCGTTCCAGCTCTGCACCGAGAACATCTGCCTGATGATGACGCCGCGCGGCGTGGCCGACGTCCACGTCTACACGCCGGAGCGGGTCTTCGCCCGCTACGGGGTCACCCCGGAGCAGGTGCCGGACTTCATCGGCCTCAAGGGGGACACCTCCGACAACATCCCCGGCGTCCCCGGGATCGGGGACAAGACCGCCGGCCAGCTCATCGCGCAGTACGGCTCGCTCGAAGGGGTGCTCGAGCACGTCGACGAGCTCTCGCCCGCGCGTGCAAAGAACGTTCGCGAGCATGCCGAGCAGGCGCGCGGCTCGAAGGTGCTGGCGACGATGCGGCGCGACCTGCCGCTCGACGTCGACCCGCCGCAGCTCGTCCTCTCGCCGCCCGACCGCTCCCAGCTGAAGGAGATCTTCCGCCGCTTCGAGTTCCGGAACCTGCTTGCCCGCGTGGACGAGCTCGACGAGGCGCTCCCGGCGGCGCCGGTCCAGGTGACCGGCGTCGAGGTGCCCTGGGTCGAGGGCGAGCTGCCCTCGGGGCCGGGGCCTGCCGCGATCCAGGTCGACGACGGGCGCTTCGCGCTCGCGCGCGAAGGAGAGCCGGTGGTCGTCGGCGCCTGGGCGCCCGAGGACTCCCGGCGGTTGCGCGATACGACGCTGGTCGTCCATGACGCCAAGGCCGCGAGGCTCGACGCCACGGACGACACGCTGCTCATGGCCTACCTGATCGAGCCCGGCCGCTCGACGTACGTCCTCGACGACCTGGCGGCGGAGTACGGCGTCGAGCTCGTCCCCGAGCCGGCGACCGACGAGGAGACCGCCGCTCTCGTCCGCCAGGCGGCCGCGACGCTCCAGCTCGAGCCGCAGCTCCGCACGCGCATCGCCGAGCGCGGCCTCGACCCGCTGTACCGGGAGGTCGAGCTTCCGCTCACGGGCGTGCTCGCGGCGATGGAGGACGTCGGGGTCCGCATCGACACGTACCGGATGGGCGAGATCACCGCGCGCCTGGCCGACCGAATCGAGGAGCTCGAAGCCCGCGCCCACGAGCTCGCGGGCGAGGAGTTCGTGCTCGGCTCGACGCAGCAGGTCGCGCGCATCCTCTTCGAGAAGCTCGGCCTCACCGCCGGGCGCAAGGGGAAGACGGGCTACTCGACCGACGCGCGCGTGCTCCGCGCGATCCGGGGCGACCACGAGATCGTCCCGGTGATCGAGGAGTGGCGCGAGTACTCGAAGCTCCTCAACACGTACCTCGGCCCGCTGCCGAGCCTGATCTCGCCCGAGGACGGCCGGCTGCACACCAGCATCAACCAGGCGGTGGCCTCCACGGGGCGCCTCTCGACGTCGAGCCCGAACCTCCAGGCGATCCCGATCCGCACCGAGCTGGGCAGGGAGATCCGCAGCGCGTTCGTCGCCGAGCCGGGCTTCCGGCTCCTCTCCGCCGACTATTCGCAGGTCGAGCTGCGGATCCTCGCGCATGTCTCGGGCGAGCCCAAGCTCCGCGAGGCCTTCGCGCGCGGCGAGGACATCCACGCGGCGACGGCGGCCGAGGTACTCGGCAAGGAGCGCTCCGAGCTGACGAAGGACGAGCGCAACGTGGCCAAGATGGTCAACTTCGGGATCATCTACGGCATCTCCGCCTTCGGGCTCTCGGAGAACCTCGACATCCCGCGCGAGGAGGCGCAGGACTACATCGACACGTATCTCGCGCGCTTCCCGCACGTCCAGGACTTCATCCAGCGCACGATCGAGCAGGCCGAGCGCGACGGGCATGCGACGACGCTCTTCGGCCGCCGTCGGCCGGTGCCGGAGCTCAAGGCCCGCAACCGCCAGACGCGCGGCTTCGGCGAGCGGCTCGCCGTCAACTTCGTCATGCAGGGCACCGCGGCGGACGTGATCAAGGCGGCCATGGTCGCCATCCATCGCCGCCTCCGCGACGAGGGCCGCGCGGCGCGCCTCGTCCTCCAGGTGCACGACGAGCTCCTGCTCGAGGTGCCCGAGGTCGAGACCTCCGCGATCAAGGACCTCGTGCGCGAGGAGATGTGCGGCGCCTATCCGCTCGACCCGCCGCTCGCCGTGGACATCGGCGTCGGCGACGACTGGAACGAAGCGAAAAGCTAGCTGCGGCGCCAGCCGAGCTGGATCCCGCCGATGTCCCACACGACCGGCTCGGCGCTGCCCGTCAGGTCGTAGAACGTGATCTCGGTCGGCCCGCCGATCGCGATCCACTCGCCGTTCGGCGACCACGCGGCCGCGTGGCCCGGAAAGACGGTGCCGTTCGGGCCGAGGCGCGAGCAGCCGACATCCAGGATCCGCATGCGGTCGCCCGCGCGGTACGCGGCGGAGCAGTTGTCCGGGGAGAACGTGGGCTGGCGGCCGTGGTAGCGCTCCTGGAGGTCGAGCGCGTCGGTGAGCTTGCCGTCCACGTAGCGCTCGATCCGCCGCCCCTCGACGACGACCGCGAGCGAGCCGTCGGCCCCGTAGTGCACCTTCGTGATCGTCCCCGACGCCTGTAGGACGGGCACGTCCTCGACGAAGAGCCGGTCGACCCGCGCGTAGACCACATCCCCATCCGGGGAATAGGCGGTGGGGCAGTCGGGCAGCTGGCGCCGGCGGGCGCCGAGCTCGAGGTCGAACCCGATCCGCTGGCCGTTGCACCACGCGGCCCGCTGGCCGTCCTCGCTCCAGGCCAGGGCGCCGAAGAGCGCCTCGCCGCCGCCGAGCTCCTCGCCCGGCCGCGAGAGGTCGATGAACCGGAACGGCACGGCGTCGCCGCGGGGCGCGCCGATCCCCACGGCGACCTTCGCCGTCACCGGGGCAGCCCACAGCTCGCATGTGGACGCCCGGACGACGTTTCGGTAGACGAGCCCGGTCGGCAGGTCGACCTCGCGCACCGCGCATGAGCCCACCTCCGTGAAGGCGAAGTCGCCCCCGGCCCCGGGGACGGCCGGAAGCCGCTGGATCTCCGATTCCTCCTCGGTCGAGGTCGTCGCGGGCTCGGTCGTCGTCGGCCGCGCCTCGGGGGACTCCGAGGACGCCGAATCCCGCAGGACATCGGCCAGGGCGAAGCCTGCCAGAAGGAGGACACCACCGAGGATGAGGAGGTCGCGGCCTTTCATGAGACCCTGGCTATAATGCGCGATCCCGCATGGTTTCGAACGACACGACCACCGAAACAGATATCCCGAAGACAGACGACGACGTCTGGACCACAGGTCCGGACGGCGAGCTGATCCCTGACTACGACGCGACGTTCCCCGTCATCAACGAGGGGGAGGTCGTGCGGGGCAAGGTCGTCCGCGTCGACAAGGACGAGGTCCTCGTCGACATCGGCTACAAGTCGGAAGGCGTCATCCCCGTCTCGGAGCTGTCGATCCGCCGCTCGGTCAACCCGGCCGACGAGGTGAACCTCGGGGACGAGATCGACGCGCTCGTGATGACGAAGGAGGACGCCGAGGGGCGCCTCATCCTGTCGAAGAAGCGTGCGCGCTTCGAGATGGCGTGGAAGCGCATCGAGGGTGCCGCCGAGAGCGGCGAGCCCGTCGAGGGCACCGTCATCGAGGTCGTCAAGGGCGGACTGATCCTCGACCTGGGCGTCCGCGGCTTCCTGCCCGCGTCCCTCGTCGACATCCGCCGCGTCCAGGACCTGGACGAGTTCATGTCGCAGACGCTGCGCTGCAAGGTGATCGAGCTGAACCGCAGCCGCAACAACGTCGTCCTGTCCCGGCGCGCAGTCCTGGAGGAGGAGCGCCGTGAGATGCGCCAGGCGATCCTCGACCGGCTCTCGCCCGGCGACGTCGTCGAGGGCACGATCTCGAACATCGTCGACTTCGGCGCCTTCGTCGACCTTGAGGGCATCGACGGCCTCATCCACATCTCGGAGCTCTCCTGGAGCCACGTCAACCATCCCTCCGAGCTGCTCGAGATCGGGCAGGAGGTGCGGGTCAAGGTGCTCGACATCGACCGCGACCGCCAGCGGATCTCGCTCGGGCTCAAGCAGACACAGTCGGATCCCTGGCAGCAGGTGATCGACGCGTACGAGCAGGGGGACGTCGTCGAGGGCCGCGTCACGAAGGTCGTCACCTTCGGCGCGTTCGTCGAGGTCGTCCCCGGCGTCGAAGGCCTGGTGCACATCTCCGAGCTCGCGACGCACCACGTCGAGAACCCGCGCGAGATCGTCCAGCAGGGCGAGACCGTCAGGGCCAAGATCATCGAGATGGACGCCGAGCGCCGGCGCCTCTC
>Ga0075428_100008596_pt1 | contig 11323 bp, 13 predicted proteins | sample RhiMetdeltSRZDD2_FD_75291 | JGI IMG/M metagenome (GOLD analysis project Ga0075428, IMG submission 75291) | Populus rhizosphere microbial communities from Tennessee, USA - Rhizosphere MetaG P. deltoides SRZDD2 | ecosystem: Host-associated > Plants > Roots > Rhizosphere > Soil | place: USA... | reverse complement strand
CGGCCGTTCCGCCAGAGCCCGATCAACGCGAGTCTTCGTAAGCCGGGCCAGGCGTCGGTGTTGCGGGGGAGAGGCGAGCCCTAGCCCGCTTCCTTCGGCAGCAGCGCGTGGCCGTCGACAACCGCGGAGGCAATGTCCACGAGCTTGCGGTTCGTGGCGCGTGAGTGCTCGCGGAGCATGTCGAAGGCTGCGTCCTCGTTGATGGAATGGCGTTCCATGAGGATTCCCTTCGCACGCTCCGTCAGGGCGCGCCGGCCGAAGGCGCCCTCGAGGTCGTGGTACTCCGCGAAGCGGCGCAGCACGATGTCGATTGAGCTCTGCCAGTCACCCGCGTCGGCATCCGTGATGTAGGCGAAGACGCCCCGCTTCGACGCCTCGCGCACGAAGTCGGCGTCCGGCGAGTGGATCAGCGCAATCACGGGGCAGGCGGCCTCCTGGACGATTTGCTCGATCAGGACGAGCGCGTGCTGTGAGCTCTCGCCGAGCCCGACCAGGGCAACGTCGGGCCGTTCGCGAGCGGTGACGGCGCCGACCTCAGTCACGTCGATCTCGCGCGCGATGACTTCGTGTCCGAGCGCCGCCACTATCGGCGCGACGATCGCGAGCCGATCGCGCCGCTCGTTGGCGATCAGCACACGGAGATGGTCTGTCTCGCGCTGGCTCATTCGCTCTGGAGAAACCCAGTTTAGGCAGGCTGCACCAGAGTGGTACGCTGCACGCGCGTTCGCCCAAGCACCCGGCGGGCGCCTTCTCCGACCCAAACTCCTGGTCGGCCCGAATGGCCGGCCCGCTGAAGGTCGGCGCCCCTAAGTCGTTAGGAGGCGAGCTTGACGTTGTGGGATGAGCGCGTTGCTCGTGACGCAACCCACGAGGCGCGCACCGAGGCGGCCTTCGACGAAGCCGAGGCTCGCGCGCTTGCCGGAGACTTCGAGCAGGCGCTCGAGTGGCTCTCGCAGGCGGAGGACCTCGCCGGCGGACTGCCCGACGCGTACATCGAGCTGCGCGGGCGCTGGGTCGGCTCGCTTGCTCCGCTGGCGGTGGTGGTACGCCGATGACAGCGGGGTTCGAATTCATCCTGCGCGGCGGCACCGAGGCCGCGTGGGGCGCCCGGCGCGCGATCGCTGAAAACTACCCCACGCTGCCAGACTCGCTGCTGGAGGATCTCTCACTGCTCGTGACGGAGCTCGTCACCAACGCCGTACGCCACGGGGGCGCAACAGCCGACGGCGCGATCAAGATCGAAATTCAGCGACGTGCCGATTGCATTCGAGCGGCGACTGGAACTGGTACCTGCCGAGCTGGCTCGAGTGGCTACCCCGGATCGGCGCGGAGGGCGATGAGCCTCCGCCGCCCGCGGAACCGCCTGCCCCCGACGCCGCGGAGGAGCCGCGGCCCGCGCCAGCACCGGCCTGAACACATACGGTGAAGGCGCTCTTAACCGACGGGCCGATGCGAGGCAAGCCCGTGGAGATCGAGCCGGTGGAAGGCCGGCCGCCCATGACGATCGACCTCGAGGACGAGGAGGACGGCACCCTGCGTTATTGCCTCTCGGAGCTGAGCCAGGAGGGGATGGCGGCGGCCTACACCTTCCTGTACGCCGTCTAGGTCCAGATCGGCGATCACCTGGCCACCCTGGCCGGACATCCACTGGCCGAGGCCAATGGCTAGTCCGATTCCGACATCGGAGGGGGCGGTGCCGGTCGCCGCCGGCGGAACGATTGGTATGGCTCTGCGACCGCGCGGCGGAGGTCGACCCGCCGAGGCGCGCGTTGGCGCGGCGGCCGCGGTCCTCATCCTCGGCAGCGACGGGGTGGCGGCGGCGGCCGCCGCCGGCGTAGTGCTGACCGTGACCGGCACGCTCGGCGGACTGCTTCGCGGGCTGGGCCGGCGCCGACCGGCTCTGGGCCGTCAGGCGCCGAACCCGCTTGCGGCGAGCTGCGGCAATGAGTAGCGGGGAGCTGACATGACGACGACGCTGGCCCCCCGACCGAGCGGCCGAGCGCAAGAGCACTGGCCCCGCAGTCGTCCCGTTCGCCTCAATAGTGCGCTGCCTCGTCCCGCTGGATCGCGCGATTCGGCGTAAATCCGCTTCTTCGGCCGGGGTCGTTGGCCGCAGGGCCAGCCCAAAGAATGGTACTCCTCTACGAGGAGTCGGAGCGCGTCATCCAGCAGCTGCTCGTGCCGGCCGCGACCTAGGCCCAGGAACTCGGCCCGGCAGCAACTTCCCGCGTTGGCGCCGCCCTGGTGGACAAGCCGACTGCGCACGCAAAAAGGCCTGCAAATACAGGCCTTTTCGAAGCGGCTGAAGGGATTCGAACCCTCGACCTTCTGCATGGCAAGCAGAACGTGAGATCCCGAGCGTCCCAAGAAAGTCCTGGAAACGAGCGGTTTCCGAGCTATAGGTGGTCGGCGATGCTTTCCAGCAGTTACCGCGAAATCGCGGGGGTTTCCGGACTGAAACCGGACTCGCGACCGTGTCGATTCGGCCGACGACTCCGCTCACCAACGGTGGCACGAGCCGGTCTTTGCGCAGACCACGTTTCTGCGACGCATCGAAGCGCCGCAACGCCGCGCTGGTCGCCTGCCGCGGCGCCGCCACAGGCATTCTCGGCCGAGCTCCCGCGGCTCGTGGCGCGAGGCCAGAAGGTGGTCGGGCGGACCGGGGCCGCCGCGTCGAAGCGGGATTCAGCGTCAGCTTGTGTGCTCTCTGAGCGAAGCAAACAAACCATCTGTGCGGCGGCCGGACCGCCCGGCCGCCGCTTCGGTTAGTCGCTACGGAAGGATGTGGAACGTGTAGATGGACGGCACGCGCCTTCTAGACGGCACGCCCGGGGTGGAAATGAATGTCCCGCGGGCGCCCGCGTACGCGGCTGTGCCGCCTGTGAGCGCACCGCGAACCGTGCTGGCGTCCCCCCGGGGGGGCCGGAAGCGGGCCCCGAGGAACAGGTCGCCGTCGGCCAGGTGCGCGACCCCCGTGCAGAGGAAACGGGCGCTGTAGATCGAGCGGGACCGAGAGACGGTGGTGCAGACCAGCTCGACCCGTCCGGCCGGACGCTTAGCGGCGTCCACGAGCCGGTGCGCCGAGATCAGCTGGTCTCCAGGCGAAAACGCGTTCCCTCGCCCTCGCCCCATGCGCGGCCGCTGGTCGACCAAAACGGGGACCCACTCCGCGGGTTGGGTGAGCACGATTGTCCGCTCGCCCGATTGCGCACTACCGCTGGACGCGAGCACGGCTAGGACGGTGACGGCGGTCGCCGCTAGGGCGGCGAGCAAGCCGAGGCGCCTCATGTGGGCACCGCCACGCCCGCCATCAGGCCGAGCGTGGTGAGCCCAACAATGACGATGCACTTGAATCTTCATTCGTTGCTCCTTTCGTGTGAGGCGCGATCGGTCGATCACGCCAGAGTGCGGAGCCGGCCGGTGTAGGCTCCGTTGGAGATCCGTCACGGACGGTCGGGCGCCCGTCGACCCTTGGGGGCTGCGACGTCCGGCGCGGTTCCGGAGAGGCGCCGCATCCGGTGATCAGAGCCTCCATCCCAGCCATCACGGTCCGAAGTGCAGATGAGCGCATCACATGGCGGGGTTCCACGCGATCGATCGCGCAGGGATTTGCTCGATGATCCGCTCGTTGCCGCCGTCCACGTTCACGATGGACAGCGCGCCCCCGCGGAGGTAGGCGATCGACGACCCGTCCGGCGACCACTGCACGGCGGGCGCGGCGTAGAAGTCTCCCTCGACCACCGGCCTGAGCCTCGTGCCGTCGGGCCGAACCAGGTAGATGCGGTCGTCGGTCTGGAACGCGAGCCATTCGCCATCTGGCGACCACGTCAGCGCGTACACGTGGCCCGGTCTGCCCCCCTCGTGGTCGAGCAAGAGGCTGCGTTCCGTGCCGTCCGCGCTCATCACCCACAGGGTGTGGCTGTGGTCGCCCATACCGTCGAAGTAGCCGATCTGCGTTCCGTCCGGCGACAGCGCCGGGTGATACACGTCGGTACGGAAACTCCGTCCTAGTTCTGGTGAGAAGACCCGCCGGGTGGCGCGGAGGATCACCCTGGGAGCCCCTCCGTCCGAGCTCACCGCGTAGATCGCGGAACCCTTCGGGGAAAAGGTCGTGGCGTACACGACTTCCGAACCGTCCGGTGAGAAGGAGCCGCCGGTGACGAAAGTCTGAGCGTTCGTCAGGCGGGTCTCGGTGCCGTCCTCGTCGAACACGACGAGATCCATCTCCCTGACACCGCCCCGGACCTGGTCCGGCGATTTCCGCCGGATGAGTAGCTTCGTCCCGTCGCTCGACCACGCGATGGGGTCGCCGTCCGCGCGGCTCAGCCGGACCCGCCGCTCCGGGCGCGCCGGATCCACCGCCCAGATCCCGTCGCCGCTGCTGTAGGCGATCCATCCACCGACCTGGCCGAAGCGGCCCTCGACGGTCGAGGAAGGCTGGGGACTGGGAGCCGAAGTGCCCGCGTCCACCTCCGAGGCGCGCTCCGTCGGACCGGCTTCCGGAGAGGAAGCGCATCCGGCCATCAGCATCGCCACCACTACCGCTATCGCGATCCCAGCGAGGTACGAGCGCCTCGGACTCATCCCCGTCATGGGGCGGTTCTCAAGATCATGCACCGGGACCCATCTCCTCTCTCAATTCAGCTATGTCAGGTGGCGCTGCGCTCAGCGCTGCGCGCGGGGTTGTCTGGCTGGACTGGTGCCCGTCCGCGGGGAGCGACCGAAGCCGCGCAACCTCAAGCAGAGTCAGCAGTTGGAGCCAGTTGCCGAACGGGTGCCGCTCGCCGCGCTCGTCGGTGAGCTCGCCGATAACGCTCCGTTCGCTGGCTTGGAGCTCGATTGCGAGCCGAAGGGGACGGCTGACGGACATGACGGCGATGTTCGTTTGTCTTGCGCGGCAGCGCGACGGGGGTCGACCCTCGACTCGACCCTTGACTTGGCCTATGGCAGGCTGGGCGCATGCATGGGCGAGCCGAACCTGCGCTGTTGGAGCGCGAGGTCGAGCTCGCGACGATGGCCTCGGCGCTGGACGACGCGCGCCGCGGGGTGGGGCGCCTGGTGGTTGTCGAGGGCTCCGCTGGGATCGGCAAGACTCGCCTCCTGCGCGAAGCTCGCAATGGCGCCGGCCGCGCCGGTATGCGCGTTTTGGCCGCGCGCGGCGGCGAGCTCGAGCGCGACTTCCCGTTCGCAGTCGTGCGCCAGCTGTTCGAGTCCACGCTTGCGGCGGTCGCACCGGGTGAGCGGAAGAAACTGCTCGCAGGAGCGGCGCGTCCGGCGGGAGCGGTGCTGGGAGTCGACGGCCCGCCGGCCGATGGAGGGTCGCTCGGGGACGCGTCGTTCGCGACGCTCAACGCGCTGTACTGGCTGACCTCGAATTTGGCCGAGAAACGGCCGACGTTACTGGCGGTCGACGACGCTCACTGGTCGGACTCGCCCTCGCTGCGGTTCTTCCGCTTTCTCGTGCCTCGTCTCGAGGACCTTCCGGTGCTGCTCGCGCTCGCGGCCAGACCGGCTGAGGGTGAGGGAGACCTGCTGCCGGGGCTCGTTGCAGACCCGGCGGCCAGCCTCATTCGGCCGCGTGAGCTCAGCCGCGCGGCGGTCGCGGAGCTAGTCCGTGAAGGGCTTTCCGCTGACGCCCACAGCGAGTTCTGCGCAGCCTGCCACGCCGCCAGCGGGGGCAACCCGTTCATGCTGCGCGAGCTGCTCGCCGAACTCGTCGCCGGCGGCAGCGTTGGGACAGCCGCCGATGCGGCACGGGTCCGCGAGGTAGCGCCTGCGGCGATCCGGCGGGCGGTGCTCCTGCGGCTCGCGCGGCTCCCCGAGGCTGCCTCCCAGCTGGCACGCGCCGTCGCTGTGTTGGGTGACGAGGTTCCGCTGGCCGACGCCGGCGAGCTTGCAGGACTTGACCGCGCCACCGCCGCCGCGGCCGCCGATCAGCTTGCGGCCGTCGGCGCGCTCGAAGCCGGACGGCCCCTGCGCTTCATCCACCCGCTCGTGCGAGCGGCTGTGTACGCAGAGCTGTCAGGTGCAGCCAGGGCCGCCGCTCACCGGCAGGCGGCCGCGCTGCTCGGTGCGCGTGGGGCGGTGCCCGAGCGGATCGCCGTCCATCTTGTTGCGACCGACCCCGCCGGCGACGCCGAGGTACTTGAAACGCTGAGCGAGGCCGCTCGCCGCGCCCTCGAACGCGGGGCCCCGGAGAGCGCGATCGGTTACGTTCGCCGCGCGTTGGCCGAGCAGCCAGCACGCGGCCTACGTCTCGAGCTGCTGCGCCTGCTGGTTCGCAGCTACTTCCACGCTGGCGATCGCGCCGGATTCGACGAACTCCGCGACTCCGGCGAGCTGGAGGACTTGATCGTCGAGCCGCAGGTGCTGCTGGATTCCGCGGTCGAACTCGCCACGGCGCTCTACAGCTGGGACCGCGTCGAGGAGATGGAAACGCTCCTCGAGCGCGCCGCGACCGCAGCGATCGAAGCCGGAGACAACGAGCTCGCGGCGTCCTTCCAGGTGTTGCTTGCGTACTGGGCGCATGTGTCACCGCCCGAAATGCTCGAGTCCCTCGTGGACTTGAGGGAAGCATCGAGCTCCGGCACGCCGGGCGAGCGGCTGTACCTCTCCCTCCAGTCCTACTACGGGCTGCTCGTTGGGGAGTCGCGAGAGCGGGTGATCGAGCTCGCGCACCGAGCGCTGCAAGGCGGCGCGATCGTTCGCGAATACCCGGACACGCCGATGCCGCTCATGGGGATCTACGCCCTTTGCTATGCCGGGGACCTCGACGGGGCCGAGCGGAGCCTGACTCAGTTCCAGTCCGTCGCTGGGTCGCTCGGGCTCGCGGCGACGTTCGCTCAAGGGGGTGTCGGCGGAGAGCTGGCCTTGCGGCGCGGACAGGTCGCAGAGGCCGAAGCCGAGGCGCGGCTCGCGGTCGACCTGCAGCGACAGGCGGGCTACACGCTCGGGTACTCGGTGGTCATCGCGCTGGTTGTCGAGGTGTTGATCGAGCGCGACGACCTCCTGGGCGCCGAGGCCGAGCTCGCGGCCTCCGGCTTCAGCACCGTGATGCCCGAGGACTGGTGGCTCGGCCCACCGCTCTACAGCCGTGGGCGGCTGCGGCTGGCCCAGGGTAGGCCACGCGAAGCACTCGAGGACTTTGTCGCTTTGGGTGAACTCGCCGCCAAGGCCGGGCTTCAACCCAACCACCTTCCTGTGTTGTCGGACGTGGCACTGGCGCTTCATTCCGTCGGCGATGCTGCCGCAGCGAAGGCCGTCGCCGAACAGGAGCTCGCAGGCGCCCGGGCCTGGGGTCAGCCACGCCGAATCGGGATCGCACTGCGCACGTTCGGACTGATCGAGGGCGACGAGCGCGGCCTGGAGCTGCTCCGCGAGTCGTTGGCCGTGCTCGACCCCGCTTCGAACGGGCTCGAGCACATGCGGAGTCTCGCCGAATATGGGGCCGCCCTGCGGCGCGCGAACCGCCGCACCGACGCGCGCGAGCCGCTGCGCGCCGCACTCGAGACCGCGCGCAGGGCGGGCGCCCGCGCGATTGCGCGGCGCGCCCATGAGGAGCTCGAGCGAACCGGTGAGAAGCTGCGCCCGCTGCTCGCGGGCGGCGTCGAGTCACTCACGCCGAGCGAGCGGCGCGTCGCCGCCCTCGCCGCCGATGGCCGCACCAACCGTGAGATAGCCCAAAGCCTGTTCGTATCGATCAAGACGGTCGAGGGACATCTCTCAAACGCATACCGCAAGCTCGATGTCAACTCGCGCCGCGAGCTGACCGCCGCGCTCGCGAGCTAGGCCTGGCCGCCACCTCACAGACGAGCGAGCCCCGGAGAGATCATCTGAGCACCTGAGATCGTCACTCGGGACAACTGCTTGGCCCGCGATCCATTGATCAATAAGACGCCACGCAGCGGACCCGCATCCGGCCGGACCGGAACATCTACATCGTCCATACGCGTTTCTGGTCGCCGCGGAGGCGCACGACTGGTATGGACGACCTTCAGCAGGCCTGCAGAAGGACTTCGGTTCGGACGAACCAGAATCGGCCTGCAAACAGGGCGGTTTTCTTGGAACGGCCGACGATCGGCCCGCGGCGAGTCCGGAGTCAGTCCGACCCGACGCAGACGCACAAGCCGACTGCGCACGCAAAAAAGGCCTGCAAATGCAGGCCTTTCCGAGAGCGGCTGAAGGGATTCGAACCCTCGACCTTCTGCATGGCAAGCAGAGCGTGTGTTTCCTGGTCGGCGCGCATATTCCCTGCAAACGCGGCGGTTCTCCGGTGTGAGCGGCGTCCGGCGATTCCACGGCTTTTACCGGGAGTTCACGGGGTTTCAGGCACCCAAGAGGCACCCGAGGACCTGGCTGCGCATGCGGCCTTGACTCTTAGACCCGAGCAGGTTGTTTGCCTCGCGCTGGTCCATCGCGCGGTAGCCGGCGGCGGCCTCCTCGAGCGGCAGCTCGAGGTCGAAGACCTTGCCCGGGTTGATCTGGCGGTTCCAGATCAGGTCGATCAGCTCGGGCAGGGAGGGGCGCACGGGGGCGGGGCCTCCGTGCACGTGCGCGAGGCTCCAGGACAGGTCCATCCCGTCGATTGCGACGCCGTGTGAAGCCGGACGTGGACAGCATGGAGACCGGCGCGGATGCCTGATGGGTGGTTGGGCGGGACTCGGCAGCGCAGCCGCGCACGCGCGTAGAAGCGCCGGCGGGAAATGCTGGACGTGGATGCCACATCTCCAGGGTTGACCCCAGGGTTTCGATGTGAGATGGAGGGAGTGCCCCGTGGTAGCCCGGCAGGGCGATTCGTACTGTCGCCGCATGACTCGCATAGCTCTCATAGCCCTCCTCGTCGCCGCCCTGTTGGCCGGCTGCGATTCGGGGAACACGGACCGAGCCGGCGCGGAGAAACCCGTCAAGGCGAAGGTCCTCGTCATGGCCAACGCGAACTTCGAGCCCGGCGAGCTGGAGGCGTTCGACCGAGCCGTCCGACGGGTCTCCGGTGGACACCTGCGACTCAAGTGGCGCAACGAGTACGCGAAGGGGCGCGACGGCAACGCGGAGGTCGACGTAATCCGCGACGTAGCCGCGGGCAAGGTCGACCTCGGGTGGGCTGGGTCACGGGTCTTCGACGAGGTCGGAGACGCGGCGTTCAACCCGCTGCACGCACCGATGCTGATCGACTCCTACGAGCTCGAAGAGGAGGTCGTCAGCGACCCGCTCGTCGAATCCATGCTCGACAGCCTGAAGGAGCTTGAGCTCCAGGGCATCGGCGTCCTGCCCGGTCCGCTGCGCCGGCCGCTTGGAAGGCACCCGCTCCGCGCTCCGGGCGATTGGGCCGGTGCCCGCATTTCATACAGCGGCGGTGACCAGATCGCGGCTGCTCTGCGCTCCCTCGGGGCTAAGGCCTCTTACGACGATCCCGCCGTGACAGAGCCCACCGACAAGTTGGACGGGATCGAGACGCATCTAGCGGCGGTGCCTGGCAACCACTATCACTACGACTTCCCGAATCTCACGGGCAACGTAGTGCTCTGGCCGAGGCCGCTCGTGCTCTTCGCGGCGCCCGACGTAAGCGCGGATGACTTGGCAACGCTACGCAAGGCCTCGGAGGAGGCGATTCCGGACACCGTCGCGCTCGCACGGTCGGCGGACGACGAGGCGCTCTCCGAGCTCTGCCGCGCGAGCCTCAAGGTGGTTTACGCCTCGTCCGGTCAAATCGACGACCTGCGGGCCACCTTCCGACCGGTCATGGACCGGCTGGAGCACGACACCGCGACGCAGGGCGCGGTGACTAGCATCGAGCAGCTCTCGCGCGAGGTTGGTGACGGGTCCGCCACGGCGCGCTGCCCGCAGGCATCGAAGCCGGCCGGCAAGGCCGCCATCCCGCCCGGCACGTATCGCACGGTGATAACACACGCGGACGCGAAGGAACACGGGATGTCCTGGTCGTCCGTGGTCGAGTCCGACCCTGATCCAAAGGCGCTCAAGTCGAAGACGCGCCAGGCCCGGCTCCAATTCGCCGAGCAGGGCACCTTCCTGGTCTACGACGTCATGCTTGACGGCACGGCGACCATCGGCTGGGAGGGCGATTACTCGACCTACCGCGACCGCATCACGGTCAAGGGCAACGAGGGCACCACGATCACCGCGCGCTTCAAGGTCGACGGGAACCGGTTGCGCTTCACCGACGTGGAGCCTGGGCCGAACACCCCGGAAGCGCTGACGTGGGGCTCCTCGCCCTTCGTGAAGATGGACTAGGACGCCCGCAGGTACGCCAGCACCGCCAGCACTCGGCGGTGCTGGTCTGCCGCCGGCCGCAGGTCCAGCTTCATGAGGATCTGCGAGATGTGGGCCTCGATCGTCTTCGGCGACAGGTACATCCTGTCGCCGATCGCCTTGTTGGAGAGCCCCTGGGCGATCAGCGAAAGCACCTCGCGCTCGCGCTCGGTCAGCTCCTCGAGCGGCCCCCGTTCGCGCTTCCGAGCCACGAGCCGCGAGACGATCGTCGGGTCGATCACGCACTCGCCCTCGCCGATGCGCCGCAGCGCGTCGGTCAGCACAGCGACGTCCGAGACGCGTTCCTTGAGCAGGTAGCCAGCTCGCTCGGGCACGTCCTCCAACAGCCGCATCGCGTAATGGGCCTCGAGATGATGCGAGAGCACGAGCACGCCGATGTCCGCGTAGCGGCGGCGGATCTCCTGTGCGGCCACGAGCCCATCGTCGGTGTTGCCGGGCGGCATGCGAATGTCGACCACGGCGACCTCGGGACGCCTAGCTTCCACCATCCGCAGGAGCGCATCGGCGTCGCCGCACCGGCCGACTACCTCGAAGCCGGCATCCTGGAGAAGCCGCGCAAGTCCGTCCCGGAGCAGTACCTCGTCGTCGGCGATCAGGACTCGCATGGCAACTCCGCACGCAGCCCGTGCGCGGTGGCGACAAGCGTTCCGCCGACGGCGCCGACACGATCCTCGAGATCAATCACGGGCCCGGCTATACGACCAACGGTGTCGAGCTCGAGGAGGAGCCGCCCGTCCTCGCGCCGCGCAGAAACCGCTACGTCGCCGTCTCCGAAGCGGCGCAGCGCCTCGGCCACGAGGAAATATGCGGCCGACTCCACCGGCGCGTCGAAGCGCTCGGTGGGCAGCTCGCCGACCACGAGGTGCGGCGACCGGTCGGCCAGCGCCTCGGTCGCGGGCCCCAGGCCCTCGTGGGCAAGCACTGCGGGCATCAACCCGTGCGCCAGGTCACGGAGTTCGGCGAGCGCATTGCGCAGACCCAGCTCCGTAGCGCCGAGCTCGCTGTCGAGACGCGGGTCCCCCGGGCTCAGCTGCCG